>Ga0335084_10007392_pt1 | contig 10943 bp, 7 predicted proteins | sample Lox_Sample_44_FD_206721 | JGI IMG/M metagenome (GOLD analysis project Ga0335084, IMG submission 206721) | Soil microbial communities from Loxahatchee National Wildlife Refuge, Florida, United States - Lox_Sample_4.4 | ecosystem: Environmental > Terrestrial > Soil > Wetlands | place: USA: Florida...
GCGTCCTCGGGGTCTGCGCTTCCTGAAGCAAGCGACCGGCTCACCGCCGCCGCGGTGAGCGGCCCGTGAGCCGGGTGTAGAGCTGGTAGCTCAGCCAGCGCAGCGGCTCGGGCGGCAGCCGCGGCAGGCGCTTCTGGTAGAAGGGCAGGTCGCGCCACGGGTCGTGGTCGCCGCTGTACAGGTCGGAGAGGACGCGGCCGGCGAGCATCGCCAGGGCGAGGCCGTGTCCGCTGTAGCCGAGGGCGTAGTAGACGTTCCGGTGGGCGCCGCGCACGCCCATGCTGCAGACGCGGTCGAGGGTGATGGCGAGCGTGCCGGTCCAGCGATGGCCGATCGGCGCCCGCGCCGCGGCCGGAAAGTAGGCGCGCAGGTGGCGTTCGATCGCCGCGAAGGCGCGCTGGTGCGCGGCGGGAGCATGTGGGAAGACGGGCTGGCCGCCCGCAAGGTAGCAATACGCGTCGTTGCCGCCGCCGCCGAAGAGCAATCGGCCGCCCGCGGTCCGGCAGCCGTACGCCACCCGGTCCAGATCGTCGGCGAAGCCGTCGTGCGCCGTCCAGCCGAGCTCGGCCCAGAGCGGATCGGGCAGCGGCGCGGTGGCGACGACGTGCGAGTGCAGCGGCAGGATGCCGCCGCGGAAGTAGCCGAGCGCGGGGGTGTAGGCGTTGGTGGCCAGGACGATGGCGCCGGCGCGCACCTCGCCGCGCGGCGTGGTCAGACGGATCGTTGGCCCTTCATCGACGGCGAGGACGGGGGTCTGCTCGTGGATCGCGACGCCTTGCTCGAGCAGGACCGGTCGCAGGCCGCGCAGCAGCGCGACGCCGTTGACCCGCCCCGCGCCGCGGTCGCGCACGGCTCCGTACGCGCCGTGCACGCCGGTCGCGCTCGCGGCCAACCATTCGAGCGGGATGCCGGCGCGCGCGAGCCGCTCGACGCGGGCCTGTGCGGCGTCGGCGCTGCGCGCTGTGGTGTAGACCTCGATGCACCCGCGGCGCTCGAACCCGGCGTCGAGCCGAGCGCGCGCCGCCAGCTCGGCGATCAGGTCGATGCCGCTGCTGGTGACGGCGTAAATGCGCTGGGCGGGCTCGGGCTCGTCCGTCTCCACGCCGTTGATCCAGTTGAGCACCTGTCCGCCATTGCGCCCGCTGGCGCCGTTGGCGAGTGCCTTGGCCTCGAGCAGGACGACACGCCGGTCGGGGAAGCGGCGGCTGAGATGCCACGCCGTCGACACGCCGGTGCAGCCGCCGCCGATGATGGCGACGTCGGCGACTTCGCGCTGCTCCAGCGGCGGCCCCGGAACATAGGCGGGCGCCTCGTCGAGCCAGCAGGCGCGGTTGTCATCCACCGCACCGGGTTGCAGCGCAGGCATCACGCGGATTCCCGAGGCGACCTTTACACGACGCCGGGGAGGTTGGCATCCTCGCGGCGGAGGAACCTGTGACCCTCGGTACGCGCGTCCGCCTGTGTCTGAAGGATCTCTACCAGCAGGACATCGTGGAGATGATCGAGCGCGAGACGCGGCGCTACGAGCTCCAGTCCATCGAGCACCCGGATCACCCCGACTTCCACCGCGCCTATCAGATCCTCTGGGACGCCTTTGGGCCCTCCGGCGAGATGGAGCCCGAGAGCGCCATCCGCCAGTTCCTGCTCGACAACCCGTTCGAGCCGGTCGGGTCCGGTACCTACATTCGCTATTTCCTCATGGTCGCCAAGGACCGCGACGGGACGTTGCGCGGCGTGCGAGACGGCTCGGTGCTCTACAACCCCCACTACGCGCCCGACCTGTGCGTGGTGTACCTCTCGCACATCTTCATGCTCCCCGCGGCGCGCGGCACGGTGCTCACCTACTGGCTGCGCATCGCCCCGGTCGAGCTGGCGGTGGAGTACCTCTTCCAGCTCCAGCAGCGCGGCCTCGTCGCCCTGCCGGCGCCCGACGCTCCGGGCAAGTACTTCGGCGTGCAGCTCGATCTGGCGGCGGAGATGGAATACTTCTCGCCCGACGACCGCCTCTCGCTGCAACGCATCCTGTTCTACGGACGCGGGGGATTCGACGCCATCGATCCGCGCCACTTCCCCTATCGGCAGCCCGATTTCCGCGACCCGGCGGTGATCCAGGCCACCGGCAACACACCGGTGCCGTTCATGCTGCTCATGCGCCGCATGGGGCGCGAGCGCCAGGCCCGCCTGCCGATCGCGGAGGCGAGCGCGGTGATGCGGCTGCTCTACGACGAGTTCGCCTGCTTCTGCGCGCCGGAGTTTCTGCAGAACAGCCTCGACGTCGTGCTGCAGCGCCTCGAGGAGCGACGCAGCAAGGGCAAGCCCGACGTCGCGCTGCTGCCGCTGCCGACCGGCGCGAAGAACCTGCAGCGGCTGAAGCGGCTGTTCCGCTACGACATCTATCAACGCTACTACCCCAACGCGCCGGGCACCGAGGAGTACACGCAGCAGGCGCGCGCGCAGCTGGCCGCGAACCCGCGCTGGTTCGACGAGCAGCTGGCCCGCATCGGCGCGGATCTCGAGCAGACGCCGCACTACGTGTACGGCAGCCGCGACCAGCGCTTCGCGGTCGACGCCATGCCGGCGCTGCCCGCCGAGCCCGACGAGCCAAGCGGGCGCGCGGACCCCGCCTTGCAGGGCGACGGCGGATTTGCCAAGAGCGCCGAGGCCGACGCTGGGGAGTCGTCAGAGACGCCGGGCGAGCGGCGGCGGGAGCGACGCGACTGAGCGCGCAGGAGACTACTCGGACGGGCGCCGCGAGCGCGCCGCCCGTCATCGCGCTGGAGAACGTGTCCAAGCGGTTCGGCGCGTTCACGGCGCTGGCGTCGGTCAGCTTCGACATTCCGCGCGGTCAGTTCTTCTCCGTCCTCGGCCCGTCCGGCTGCGGCAAGACCACCCTGCTGCGCCTGATCGCCGGCTTCGAGGATGCGACCGGCGGGCGGATCCGCCTCGACGGCGTCGACGTCGCGAACGTCCCGCCGTATCGGCGCAACGTCAACACCGTGTTTCAGCAGTACGCCCTGTTCCCCCACCTGTCGGTGTTCGACAACGTCGCCTTCGGGCCGCGCGCCAGGGGGCTGGCGCCCGACGAGGTGCGGCGGCGCGTGACCGCGATGCTCGAGGTCGTGCGGCTGGGCGAGCTCGGCGCGCGCCGTCCCGCCCAGCTCTCCGGCGGCCAGCGCCAGCGCACCGCCCTGGCGCGCGCGCTGGTGAACTACCCCAGCGCGTTGCTGCTCGACGAGCCGCTCAGCGCGCTCGACCTGACCCTGCGCCAGGCGATGCAGCTGGAGCTGAAACGCATCCAGCGCGAGGTCGGCATCGCGTTCGTCTTCGTCACCCACGACCAGGCCGAGGCGCTCACCCTGTCCGACCGCCTTGCGGTGATGCGCGACGGGCGGGTGGAGCAGCTCGGCGCGCCGGACGAGGTCTACCATGCCCCGGCCAGCGCCTTCGTCGCGGCCTTCATCGGCGCGGCCAACCTGCTGCCGGTGACGGTGGAAGGCGTGCAGGCCGATCACGGGGTGGTGCGCCTGGTCGGCGATCGCCGCGTCCCCGTGCCGACGGGTGGCCGCCGCTTCGCCGCCGGCGACTCCGCGCTGGTCATGGTGCGCCCCGAACGCGTCCGCTTGAGCGCGACCCCACCCGGGGACGACCTCGCCGCGGTGCCCGCGACCATCGTGGAGATCGTCTTCCAGGGCGCGGTCCTCCGGGTCGTGGTGCGCGACGGCGCGGGCCGTGAGCTCATCGCACACATCGCCGATGCCGCGTGTCCCGCCGGTCTCGAGCGTGGGGCGTCCATCTGGGCGGTATGGGACCCGGCCGCTTCACGCCTGCTGCCGCCGTCCGGCCCCGAGGCGTCAGCCGCGGGTTCCGGTGCGACCGGGTCCCCGCACCCCGCGTGACGCTGTTTGACCCCTCCGGCGGCCTCCGATAGCCGTCGGAGGCGAGTCCATGAGCAAGCCACGCGGCGTCCCGAGATCCGTCCCCGACCCGAACGACCCACGGGTGACGGAGGCGCGCTGGCAGGCGGTGCTGCGCACGGCGCGCGACGCCATCATCAGCATCGACGCCAAGGGGCACATCACCCTCTTCAACCCGGTGGCCGAGCAGATGTTCGGCTACAGCGCCGCCGAGGTGCTGGGGCAGAACGTCAACGTCCTGATGCCGCCGCCGTACCACGAGGAGCACGACGCGTACCTCCGGCGCTACCAGCGCACCGGGGATGCCCGGGCGATCGGGCGCATCCGCTCCGTGCACGCGCGGCGGAAGACCGGCCAAGTGTTTCCGATCGAGCTGTCGGTATCCGAGTCGGACCTCGGCGAAGAGGTCCTCTACACGGCCATCGTGCGCGACATGACGGAGCGGCTGGCGACCGAGGAGGCGCTGCGCGTCGAACGCGACTTCGCCGAGCGCCTGATCGAGACGGCGCAGATGATCGTGCTGGTCCTCGACCCGAGCGGCCGCGTCGTCCGCTACAACGCCTACATGGAGCAGGTCTCGGGCCGCCGCCTCGCCGACGTGGCCGGCGCCGACTGGTTCACGACCTTCCTCCCCGAGCGCGACCGCGACCGCATCCGGGCCCTGTTCACGACCGCCTTGGCCGGCGACGAAGTGCGCGGCTACGTCAACCCGATCGTCACCGCCGACGGGCGCGAGCGGCAGATCGAGTGGAATTCGAAGACGCTGCTCGACGGCGCCGGCGGCCTGGCCGGACTGCTCTGCACCGGCGAGGACGTGACCGACCGTCTCGCTGAGCAGATCGAGCTGCACGAGCTGCAGCGCGGTGCCCAGGAGCGGGCGCGCCTCGCCGACATCGGCGCGATCACCGCCAAGATCGTCCACGATCTCGGCAATCCGCTGGCCGCGCTGTCGATGCAGGCGCAGCTCATCCTGCGCCGAGCCCGGCGCGGCGACTTCCAGCCGGTGACGCCCGTCCAGCAGCCCGCCGAGCAGATCCTGCACACGCTGCGGCGGCTCGAAGGCCTGGTGCACGAGTTCACCGACTTCGCCCGCGACCAGCGCCTCGATGTCCGGAGCATTCGCCCCCGACCGTTCCTGGCCTCGTGCGTCGAGCTGTGGCAGGCCTTCGCCGCCGAGCGCGACATCAAGATCGAGCTGGCCGCCGACGCGAGCCTCCCCGCGCTGCGCGGCGACGAGGTCATGCTGCGGCGCGTGCTCGACAACCTGATCAAGAATGCCATCGAGGCCATCGACCGGCCGCCCGGTGTGGTCGTCGTCTCGGCGGCGGTTCCCGGTCCGGGGAAAATGCGCATCGAGGTGGCCGACAACGGTTCCGGCGTGCCGGAAGGCGTCGAGGTCTTCAAACTCTTCGAGACCACCAAGCCAGACGGCACGGGCATTGGCCTTGCCGTTGCTAAACAGATCGTCGCGGCGCACGCTGGGGCGATCGAGCACTTCCCGCGCGCGCCGCGCGGGACGGTCTTCCGCATTGAGCTGCCGTTGCGCGACTGAGATGGTGGTCCTGCTCGACGACGACGACGACTTCCGCAGCGCCCTCGCCGCCAACCTGGCCGAGGACGGCTACCAGGTCACCCACTTCGCCCGCCCGATCGATGTGCCCGCGCTCGGTTCCCTCGAGCGCCTGGCCGTGCTCATCCTCGACTACAACATGGACGGCGAGGACGGACTGTCGTTCGCCGATCGCTTCCACCTGACCCACCCCAGGGTCCCGGTGGTCATGCTCACCGCGTACTGGAGCACGCATCTCGAGGCCGAGATCGCGCGCCGCGACTTCATCATCCTGCGGCGGAAGCCGATCGACTACGACGAGCTGGCCCGCCTACTCCCCGTGCCGAGCTGAGTGCTCGGCTGGTCGGCTGCCAGGGCGCCGCCCCGCATTCGCGGCCGGGCGACGCGCCGGCGCAGCCGATTCCCGCGCCTGGGAACGGACGGTTGCGTCCGGTGAGCATCCGGCCGCGGCGCCGCGTGGCGCGCGACTTGCGGAAGACCCGGCCATGCCGGCGTCCAGCAGGATCACGGTCGACGGAAACGAGGCGGCCGCCTCGGTGGCCTATCGCTGCAACGAGGTGATCGCCATTTATCCGATCACCCCGTCGTCACCGATGGGCGAGCTGGCCGACGCGTGGGCGGCGGAGCGGCGGCCGAACCTCTGGGGCGCCGTGCCGGACGTGGTCGAGATGCAGTCCGAGGGCGGCGCCGCCGGCGCCGTGCACGGAGCGCTGCAGGGCGGGGCGCTGACGACGACCTTCACCGCCTCGCAGGGCCTGCTGCTGATGATCCCCAACCTGTACAAGATCGCCGGGGAGCTGACCGCGTTCTGCATGCACGTGGCCGCCCGCGCGGTCGCGACCCACGCGCTGTCGATCTTCGGCGACCACTCCGACGTGATGGCCGCGCGCCAGACCGGCTTCGCCCTGCTCGCCTCCGGGTCGGTGCAGGAGGCACAGGATTTCGCCTGCATCGCGCACGCGGCCACGCTCGCCACGCGCGTGCCGTTCATGCACTTCTTCGACGGCTTTCGGACCTCGCACGAGGTGGCGAAGATCGTCGCGCTCGACGACGACGACCTCCGTTGGATGCTGGACGAGACGCTGCTCCGGGCGCACCGCGACCGCGCCCTCACCCCCGACCACCCCGTGCTGCGCGGCACGGCCCAGAACCCGGACGTGTTCTTCCAGGCGCGCGAGGCGTGCAACCGGTTCTACGATGCGTGTCCCCGCCTCGTGCAGGCGGCCATGGACCGCTTCGCCGCGCGCACCGGGCGGCCGTATCGACTGTTCGACTACGTGGGCGATCCGGACGCGGAGCGCGTGGTGGTGATCATGGGCTCCGGCGGCGAGACCGCGCACGAGACGGTGGAGTGGCTGGTGGGCCGCGGCGAGCGCGTCGGCGTCCTGAAGGTCCGCCTCTTCCGGCCGTTCTCGACCGCCGACTTCGCCGCGGCGCTCCCCCAATCGGTCCGCGCCATCGCGGTGCTCGACCGCACCAAGGAGCCGGGCGCGGTCGGCGACCCACTCTACCTCGACGTCGTCGCCGCGCTGCGCGAGACCGGCCGGGACCGCCAGCCGGTCGTGGTCGGCGGCCGCTATGGGCTGGGCTCGAAGGAGTTCACCCCGGCGATGGTGCGTGCGGTCTTCGACACCCTGGCGGACCAGACCCCGCGCAACCACTTCACCGTCGGGATCGTCGACGACTGTACCCACACCTCGCTGCCGGTCGACAGTGACTTCGACATCGAGCCCGCGTCCTGCACGCGCGCCGTGTTCTTCGGCCTCGGGGCCGACGGGACGGTGGGGGCCAACAAGAACTCGATCAAGATCATCGGCGAGGAAACCGAGCACTGGGCGCAGGGCTACTTCGTCTACGATTCGAAGAAGTCCGGCGCGGTGACCATCTCGCATCTGCGCTTCGGACCCGAGCCGATTCGCAGCGCGTACCTCATCCGCCACGCCAACTTCGTCGCCTGCCACCAGATGGAGCTCCTCGACCGCCTGGACGTGCTCGATCCGCTCGCGCCGGGCGGCGTGTTCCTGCTCAACACCCGCCATCCGGCCGACACCGTGTGGGACGAGCTGCCGCGCGAGGTCCAGGCGGCGCTGCTCGAGAAGCGGCCGCGGTTCTTCGTCATCGATGCGTATCGGGTGGCGCGCGAGGCCGGGCTCGGCGTGCGGATCAACACGATCATGCAGACCTGCTTCTTCGCCATCGCGGGCATTCTGCCGCGCGACGAGGCGATCGCGCGGATCAAGGAGGCGATCGCGAAGAGCTACGGCAAGGGGGGGCCGGCGGTCGTCGAGCAAAACCGCGGCGCGGTCGACCGCGCGCTGGCGCATCTGCACGAGGTGCGGCTGCCCGAGGCGGTGACGGCAGCGCGCGCGCGGCCGCCGGCGGTGCCCGCGGAGGCGCCCGAGTTCGTGCAGCGCGTCACGGCGGTGATGATGGCGGGGAAGGGTGATGCCCTGCCGGTGAGCGCCTTTCCCGTCGACGGCACATGGCCGACCGCGACGGCCCAGTGGGAGAAGCGCAATCTCGCGCTCGAGATCCCCGTCTGGGACCCCGCCATCTGCATCCAGTGCAACCAGTGTGCGCTGGTCTGCCCGCACGCGGCCATCCGCGCCAAGGCGTACGATCCGGCGCACCTCGCCGGCGCGCCGGACGGCTTCCAATCGACGCCGTACCGCGCGCCCGACCTGCACGGCCTGGCGTATACGATCCAGGTGGCCCCGGAGGACTGCACCGGCTGCCACCTGTGCGTGGTGGTCTGTCCGGCGAAGGACAAATCCAACCCTCGGCACAAGGCCATCGACATGCAGCCGCAGGCGCCGCTGCGCCAGCGCGAGCGCGCGGCCTATCGCTTCTTCCTCGATCTCCCGGAGCTCGACCGCAGCGCCCTCCCGCGCCTCGATGCCAAGTGCGCGCAGTTCCTGCAGCCGTTGTTCGAGTACTCCGGCGCCTGCGCCGGCTGCGGCGAGACCCCCTACCTCAAGCTGCTCACCCAGCTGTTCGGCGACCGGCTACTGATCGCCAACGCCACCGGGTGCTCGTCGATCTACGGCGGCAACCTGCCGACCACGCCATACAGCGTCGACCGCGCCGGCCGCGGGCCGGCATGGTCCAACTCGCTGTTCGAGGACAACGCGGAGTTCGGCTTCGGCCTGCGCCTGGCGCTCGACGCGCGCCGCGCTCAGGCGGTCCAGCTCCTCCACACGCTCGCACCGGCGATCGGCGACACGCTGGTGGCGGCGCTGCTGGCCGACGACGGGCGGAGCGAGAGCGGTCTGGAGGCCCAGCGCGCCCGCGTCGCCGAGCTGCGCGCGCGCCTGGCGCGCCTCGACAGCGCCGAGGCGCGCCGCCTCGCCGACCTGGCCGACGCGCTGGTCCGCAAGAGCGTGTGGCTCGTCGGCGGCGACGGTTGGGCATACGATATCGGCTACGGCGGGCTCGACCACGTGCTGGCGCAGCACCGCGACGTCAACGTCCTGGTGCTCGACACCGAGGTCTACTCCAACACCGGCGGCCAGCAGTCGAAGGCGACGCCGCTCGGCGCCGCGGCGAAGTTCGCCAGCGCCGGCAAGGGGACGGCCAAGAAGGACCTCGGCATGGAGGTGATGAGCTACGGCCACGTCTACGTCGCGCGCGTCGCGTTCGGCGCCAAGGTCAACCAGGTCGTCCACGCCCTCGCCGAGGCCGACGCCTATCCCGGTCCGGCCCTGGTCATCGCCTACAGCCCGTGCATCGCGCACGGCTACGACCTGCGCCACGGGGCCGAGCAACAGAAGCTGGCGGTCGGCTCCGGCGTGTGGCCGCTCTATCGCTTCGACCCGCGCCGGGTCGCCGAGGGCCAGCCGCCGCTGCAGCTCGACTGCAACCCGCCGACCGTCCCGGTGCGGACCTACATGCAGAACGAGGCGCGGTTCCGCATCGTCGAGCGCCTCGACCCCGCGCGCTTCAAGCATCTCGCCGCCGCTGCCCAGCGCGAGGCGACGCAGCGCTTCGCGGTGCATCAGCAGCTCGCCGGGCTGACCGTTCCGCGCACCGACGCGCCGGAGGAGTGAGCGCGCGATCCCTGGAGGGCCCATGGACCTTTCAACCACCTATCTCGGCTTCGACCTCCCGCATCCCTTCATGCCGGGGGCGTCGCCGCTGGTCGACGATCTCGACACGGTGCGGCGCTTGGAGGACGCCGGCGCCGCCGCGATCGTCATGCACTCGCTGTTCGAGGAGCAGCTGGTCGGCGAGCAGCTCGCCCACGCCGCCTACACGCAGGGGCCGGCGGAGTCGTTCCCCGAAGCCCTCTCGTATTTCCCCCCGGCCTCCGACTTCGCGCTCGGACCCGACCAGTACCTGGAGCGGCTTCGCGACATCAAGGCGGCCGTGGCGGTTCCCGTCATCGCATCGCTCAACGGCCGCGATCTCGGCGGCTGGCTCGCCTACGCCCGCCTGCTCGAACAGGCCGGCGCCGATGCGCTGGAGCTCAACCTCTACGAGCTCGCCACCGACCCGGAGGAGAGTGCGGCGGCGATCGAGCGCCGTACGCTGGCGGTCGTCGCCGCGGTACGCGAAGTGGTGCGCATCCCGTTGGCGGTCAAGCTGTCGCCGTTCTACACCGCCCTCGCCCATCTCGCCCGCGCCCTCGATGCGGCCAAGGTCGACGGCCTGGTGTTGTTCAACCGCTTCTACCAGCCCGACATCGACGTGGAGCGTCTCGAGGTGGCCCGCACGCTCCACCTGTCCGATCCCTCGGAGCTGTTGCTGCGCGTGACCTGGCTGGCCGTGCTCTCGCCGGTGGTGCGCGCCTCGCTCGCGGTCAGCGGCGGCGTGCACACGGCCGTCGACGCGGTGAAGGCGGTCATGGCGGGCGCGCACGCGGTGCAGATGGTCTCCGCCCTGCTGCGCGGCGGTCCCGAGCATTTGCGCGCCGTGCGCGACGCCACCGCCGAGTGGCTCGAGGCGCACGAGTACGAGTCGCTGCGCCAGATGCAGGGCAGCATGAACCTGCAGCGCTGCCCCGACGCGAAGGCGTTCGCCCGGATCAACTACGTGCACCTCCTGCAGGGCTGGCGCGGCGTCGAGGAAGCGACCGAGCGAATGCTGGCGCTGCGGACCGACTCCTAGCCGAGGGCTTCACACCGCGTCGGGGTGTGGCGTAGGATGACGACACGTCATCCCCAGCGGCAGGAGGGGCGAGATGAACGAGCGGAGCTTCCTTCGTGAAGTGGCGCAGGCGCTGCGCTGCGACGAGCGGCGCGCCGAGTCGATCGTCTTCATCGTCTTCCAGGAGCTGCGCGCACGCCTCACGCCGAAGGAATCGGCCGACGTCGCCGCTCAGCTTCCGGTCGGCCTCAAGAAGCTCTGGCTCGAGAACGAGCGACCCAACCGGCCCGTGCAGCGCACCCACTTGGCCGACTTTCTCGGCCACGTCCGCCAGCGGGCCGCGCTGTCCGACGATGTCGAGGCCTGGGGCGGCA
>Ga0335084_10007393_pt1 | contig 10941 bp, 10 predicted proteins | sample Lox_Sample_44_FD_206721 | JGI IMG/M metagenome (GOLD analysis project Ga0335084, IMG submission 206721) | Soil microbial communities from Loxahatchee National Wildlife Refuge, Florida, United States - Lox_Sample_4.4 | ecosystem: Environmental > Terrestrial > Soil > Wetlands | place: USA...
GTGTCGACGATGATCTTGCGCCCGGTCAGGCCGGTGTCGCCCATGGGCCCTCCGATCACAAAACGCCCGGTGGGATTGATGTGGTACTTGGTGTCTTCGTCGAGAAGGTGGGCGGGAATGGTGGCCTGGATCACGTGCTTGAGAATGTCGCTACGCAGCTCGTCGTTGCCGACCGTCTCCGAGTGCTGCGTAGAAATCACCACCGCGTCCACGCGGATCGGTTTGCGGTGCTGATCGTACTCAACCGTCACCTGTGATTTTCCATCCGGCCGCAGATAAGGCAGCTTGCCGTGCTTGCGCACTTCGGCGAGGCGCATGGTGAGCTTGTGCGCCAGCGAAATCGGCATGGGCATGAGGTCTGGCGTCTCATTGCACGCATAGCCAAACATCATCCCCTGGTCGCCGGCGCCGCCGGTGTCCACGCCCATGGCAATGTCGCCGGACTGCTTGTTGATGCTGGAGATCACAGCACAGGTGTTGGCGTCAAAGCCATACAGCGCGTTGTCGTAGCCGATCGAGGCCACGGTGCCGCGCACCAGGGTCTGGAAGTCGACGTAGGCCTTGGTGGTAATTTCCCCGGCAATCACCACCAGCCCGGTCGCGGTCAAGGTCTCGCAGGCCACGCGGCTGACAGGGTCTTCCGCCAGACAGGCGTCCAGAATGGCGTCTGAGATCTGATCTGCGATCTTATCGGGATGGCCTTCGGTGACGGATTCAGAAGTAAACAGATATCGGTTCTTATGAGACAAGCAGCCTCTCCTTGAGCCTGTGGGCGTTACGTCCGGCAGGGGAAATCAGAACACAACGGCCTGAATACCAGCATCTTGGGTCTTTAAAAAGCTACCAGAGAGGGGGGTGGGGGCGCAATTGTTTTGGGGTGGGAGGCAGATGCGGCCAGCGAATGGGAGTCCCTAAACGGCAGATGGCAAAGGGAAGAGGGTGAATGGGATCTTTCGACTGCTCGGAACCGGCTGCGAGCGGCTGGCTCCACTCCGCTCAAAATGACAGAATTACGGTTGTGGCGTAGGGGCCTCGACTTTCGGAGGCGAGGGCTGCAGGCCGTTGGCATTGAAGACCAGGGTTTTCACCTCTTCGAAGTCGCCCTGGGGAGGCAGCTTCTTTCCGTTGAATTCGAAATCGAGTGCGCCGACGTTTCCGGCTTTCACCATGATCTCTTTGTCCGCATGGATGGTTCTCTGGGTTGGACCGGTAAACATCCCGCGTGCGACTTCCTTTCCGTCAGTAATGATGGAGAGCCAGGAATCCTCGTTGACGCGAATCTGCAAGGTGAGGGCTCCGGCAGAAACCGGCGCCTTGACGTCCGCCGGGTTTGGCGAAATCGCGCGACCGGTGCTGGTGGGAAGCACCGTAGCCGTCTGGACCGCCGACGAAGAGCGCGCGGCCATTGTCGAAGCCGGCACTTCAGCAGGGGGAACGGCAGACGGAACCGGCCGGGATATTCTCTGCTTCTCGCGAGAGTAGAAGCTCCAGGCGGCAAATCCCAGAGCAACGATCAGCAACGCAACTGCCAACCAGCCCCAGGGAAGACTGGGGCCGCGGTCACTCTCTGCTTCCGGCCAAACCTGGGTTGCGGCCAACTGGGCACCTGCAGTTTTCTTGTCTGCCGGGACCGCTCCTGTGGCGGCGAGATAATCCGCGATCGCCTGCTCTTCGTCCAAGCCCAGGTGGCGGGCGTAGGCGCGGATAAAACCCTTGTTGAAGATACCGCCGGGAAGCTGGTCGAACTGCTCTTCTTCCAGAGCACGCAAGAAGCGAGTGCCAATCCGCGTGGTCTGGGCGATTTCCTCCAGCCCAACCCCGCGCTGTTCCCGCTCCTTCTTTAATCGTGGTCCAAAGGATGCCACACGCTGTCTCCGGCCAACAGCTAGTATAGGGGAAGAGGAGTCAGGAGTCAGGAGTCAGGAGTCAGGAGTCAGGAGTCAGGAGTCAGGAGTCAGGAGTCAGGAGTCAGGAGTCAGGAGTCAGGAGTCAGGAGTCAGGAGTCAGGAGTCGGTAGTCGGTTTATACTCCTCCGGATTCGCTGCCCACAGGGTGCCTCCCACCCTAGCGCAACGAACGCACTCCGGATGGGGCTCCCCGAGGTACGATGAGAACAAAAGGAAGGGTCAGTTCCCGGGGCAGCAGGTAACTGCGTGAAAGCGGCCGAAGTCCGCGTCCAGACGCGCTTTTCCTTGGTGTCTTGGCGGGTTCTGGTTACCAACGTTTCTTCCCCGCCCTTCCGTGAGCCGAATATAATTTTAGGACTTGCGCTCCACACTTGAGGTTGGCATGACGAAGGCCGCCGAGGCCGACCGGAACCGACAAACCCAGGAATTGGCCATTTTCCACGATGTGGCCAAGGCCCTGACGTCATCACTGGACCTCGCCTCCATTCTGCAGACCATCATGGAAAAGATGGCGGAATATTTCCGTCCCGACACCTGGTCTCTGCTCATGGTAGACGAAGAGAAAGACGACTTGTATTTTGCCATCGCGGTGGGAAACGCCTCCAAAGCGCTGCAGGATGTTCGTTTGAAAGTGGGCGAAGGCATTGCCGGTTATGTTGCCAAACACGGTGAAAAGCTCATCGTGGAGGACGTCTACACCGATGTGCGCTTTTCGCGGCGGGTCGACGAAATGACCCGGGAGAAGACCCGCTCCATCATCTGTTTTCCGGTGCGCTCCCGGTTGCGGGTCCTGGGCGTGATTCAACTGATGAATGTCGACATGAAACACTTCGGTGACCAGGAGAAGTATTTCCTGCAGTCGCTCTGCGACTATGCGGCCATCGCCATTGAAAATGCCCGAGCCGTCGAGAAGATTCAAGAACTCACCATCACCGACGATTGCACCGGCCTGTTTAACGCGCGCCACCTCTACAAGACCCTGGAGACGGAGGTGTATCGTTCGTCGCGTTTTGGCTACGAGTTTACGGTGTTGTTCATTGATCTTGACCACTTCAAACAGGTGAACGACACCCACGGGCACTTGATCGGAAGCAAGCTACTGGCCGAGATTGGCTACCTGATCAAGGCACAATTACGCTTAATCGACTACGCCTTCCGCTACGGAGGCGACGAATTTGTGGTGCTGCTGCCACAGACGGGAAAGGATTCCGCTCTGGTGGTAGCCAAACGCCTGCGCGACAGCCTGCGCACCAGCCTGTTCTGCCGCGAACAAGGGCTCAACTTGAACATCCGAGCCTCGATTGGTGTGGCCACCTATCCGCACGATGCCAAGACCCCGCACGACATCATTCGCCAAGCCGACGAAATGATGTACCAGGTAAAGAACACCAGCCGCGACAACATCGGAATTGCCCAGCGCGGAGTGATGAAGTAGGAGCGTGCAGCTAGTAGCTAGGAACCAACCCTCAGCACTTGGCATTCAGTTTTCCGCCTTTGCCGGCTTGGCCGGTCCGGCATGTCACGTGCCCCGTAAAACGATCACCGCAACCGCTTGGTCTTTCCTGCGGAATCTGCTTAAATCGGCAGCAAGCCGTACCTCGAAGTGAGCCCCATGATCGACATTCACTGCCACATTCTGCCCGGAGTCGACGATGGCCCGAAGTCCTGGGACATAGCCGAAGAAATGTGCCGCATGGCGGCGGCGGATGGGACGAAGCATATAGTGGCCACTCCGCATGCCAACCGTCGCTATGTGTACGATCGTGAGCACCTTGCCCAAGCGCTGGATTCCCTTCGGCAACGAGTCGGCACAGCACCGAACCTCAGCCTGGGCTGTGACTTTCGCCTCTCTCCGGAAAACATGCACGATATCGTGCGCTTTCCCGAGCGCTATTTGATCGAAGGAGGGCGTTACCTCTTGGCGGAACCCAGCCATACCAAGGTCCCGCCGGACACCGAGGAACAGCTACGCCAGCTCATCGCGATCGGAATCACTCCCATCATCACCCACCCTGAGCGGAACACGGTCCTGCAGCAGACTCCACAACGGATTCTGCAGTGGGTGGAACTGGGCTGCGCGATTCAGGTGACGGCGTCGGCGCTGACCGGCGGCTGGGGAGAGACCGCGTGGCACACTGCACAATGGCTGCTGAAACGAGACGCAGTGCACATTCTAGCCAGCGACGCGCACGACACTACACGCCGTCCTCCGGGGCTTGCGCTGGCTCGCGAGGCAGTCGCCGAGTATCGAGGCAATAAGGTTGCGCACGCGCTGGTGGCGGACAATCCACGCGCGATCGTCAGCGGCGAAGCGTTGCCGTATTTTCCGAAAGTGGTAAGGGAGTGAGGATCCGACCGGAAAGAAACGCGAAAAGCAGATTCCTCCGGGAAAACCCAGCTCGGAATGACAAACCTAGGAAAAATATTGCAGGTAGAAACAGAACGGAGCTAGTTCTGGGGCTTATTCGGATCAGGTGTCGTGGCGGCAGGATGATTGGTCGGCGGCGCCGTCGTCATCGCGCTTTCCGGATTCAACAGATGGTCGTGGTCGGGACCTAAGCCGAGCTTAATCAGGGCACGGGCGTCAGGAGTGGTTTTCGACTGCCAGCCGTTGTCGGCTTGAAACTTCTGCATGGCCTTCTGGGTGGTGTCGTCCCAAACCCCGGAAGGCCTTCCGTTGAGGTAGTGCTCACGAATCAAGGCTTCCTGAATTTGCCGGGCGCGTTGCGCGTCAATCTTCTGCTGCCCACGCCGCCGCCAGCTGGTCTTGCGGGGTTTCTTCTTTTTGCTGTGGGAGGCGGAAGCCGGCTTGCCGCTCTTCACGGCGTGGCTGGTCTGCGCGGGAGAAGAAACCACGGCGACCGCCGAGAGGCAGCCCAACGCCAGAATCCTTCTCATGCCAAAACGAAGGGTGCGCAACCAACCTCCAAAACAAACAACTGGCACTGAGTATGATGCGCGATTGCGCCGCTCAGTGCCAGCCTTTCCTGTGAGTCACACAGTTACGGAAGTGTACCTGCCAAAAAGATCGTGCCGCCCTGCCGTCCGCCCCCACGCTGCCGCACCAGGAACACGACATCCTGTCCACTCTTCAGGGTGGAAGCGACGCGGTTGAACTCCGCCTCGGAATTCACCGGTTGTTTGTTGACTTCGAGGATGACATCCCCGCGGGCTACGCCGATGTCGTCGGCGAACGAACCGGCCCTGACGTCCTGCACGATCACGCCTTTGTCCGCTGGAATATCCAGGCGATCGGCCATTTCACTGGTTATGGCATGCACGGTCAAGCCCAACTTGCTCTCCTTGGGCGTCGACTCCTGGCCGGCCTCGTCGTCCTCCCCTAAGCGCGCTGCAAACAATTTGGCACGGTCGGAGACGGTGACATTAGCTTCCTGCTTCTTGCCGTTGCGAATGAAACCAAGGTCCACTTTGGTGCCCGGCTTTCGACTAGCAATGTCCGCCACCAGTTCGTCGCCGTTCTTGACCGACTTGCCGTCCACGGAAATGATGGTGTCGCCGACTTTGAGGCCCGCCTGCTCGGCCGGCGTTCCGGCGATCACGTTGGCTACCGTGACTCCTCCGCTCACGCCGTAGACGCGCGCAATGGCCGGATTCTCCTGCGCCGCGAACTCAATGCCGATGGAGCCGCGGGCCACCCGGTGGTCAGGACCAATGAGCTGGTTGTAAACCGAAACCACCGTGTTAGAAGGCAGAGCGAAGCCCACACCCGCATAGGCGTTGGTATCGGTGAGAATCGCGGTGTTGATGCCAATCACTTCGCCTGCCATGTTGACCAAGGGGCCACCGGAGTTCCCTGGATTAATGGCGGCGTCGGTTTGAATGAAAGACTGGAACTGCCGGTTGGGCACGATGTTGCGGCCCTTGGCGGAAACGATGCCGGCGGTAACGGTTTCCTGCAATCCGAACGGGCTGCCGACTGCCAGGACCCAATCCCCGACCTGCATACTGTCGGAATTCCCCAGCTTGGCGACCGGAAAAGCTTTGTCGGAATCAATCTTGATTACCGCCAGATCGGTTTCCTGGTCAGAACCGACTACCCTGGCGTCGTGCAATACGCCCGGCGGATCATCTTGCAACTTCACCCGGATGCGGTCGGCTTTCTCAACCACGTGACGATTGGTGACGATGTAGCCCTTCGCGTCCACGATGACGCCAGAACCCAGGGAACGCTCGCGAATCGGACCCTGCTGTCCCCCCTGGCCACCGAAAAAGCGATCGAAGAAATCGTCGAAGGGATTCTGATCGTCGCCGCCACCTTGATCAGGAATCCCCCGGCGGCGGTGCGGGTTCTTGATGGTGGATTCGGTATTAATGTTGACCACACTCGGTTCCAGTTGTTTGGAGATCTGCGAGAACTGGTTCGAAAGCTGCTGCGGCGACGGAACGGTCAAGGGAGCGGCCGACTCTGCACCCTTCTTGCTCTCCTGCCCCTTGACCCCCTTGGAAATGACAGTGCCGATCAGAATGCCGACCGTCAGGGTGGCCAGAATAGTTAGAGTATAGGCTGGCCGGTTGGCCTTCAGTCGCACCCAGAAACCGCTTGCACGCGGATCCATACGTTCACATCCTCCGTGATATCAAGACTTTGTCATTATACCGTTTCGTCGCTCCGGGGCAGAACCGCCGAGCGCAGAATCATTAGACGCGGAAACTGCAGTTGAGGACACAGCGGGCTGAGACGTAGCAAGCTACGTCTCTACGGGCGGTTTCTGGCTAGACCGTGACCGGCTTTTCCACCAACACCTTGGGTTCGAGTTCAATAGTGCTGGAAAGAGAGCGCGACACCAGGCAGACCTTCTCCGCTTTCTGGAGAAGCCGCAGGGCCAGTTCACGCCCGTCTTCTGCGTAAATAACCAAAGCCGGGCGCAGTGCGATCTTGGTGAATCGGAAGCCTCCGCTGTCCTTTTCGAGCACGCCGTCGACGGCCACTTCGATTCCCTGAAAATCCAGCTTCGATGCCCTGGCGACGGCTTTGAAGGTGGCGATGAAACAGGAGGCCACGGCCGCGAGCAGGAAGTGCTCCGGGGTCCACACACCGGGTTCGCCGCCGAACTCGGGCGGGGCGGAGAAATGAATGATGCGGGGAGCGCCGTGTTCCAGTTCGACGAAACTGCGATCATTCTGATGAAATTGCGCGCTTGCATGGTAGCTATACTTCGTTTCCATGACCAGCCTCCTCAGCCTTGAGGCTAGCTAGCAACGAACTGCAACGCTGTGAACTGGGTCACGGTGCGGGGTGACTTCCGCCGACTGGCTCCGCGGCTGCGCCTAGGAGGCCTTTTCTGGCCTCCGTCCTACCTTGGTTCATGCCGCAGTAGGCTTGCTAAGCTATGGCTGCACTTGGGCTTGCCTGATTGTGACATGGGTCACGCCAGGCGGTGAGGCCAGTCACCGCAGGCTGGGACAAGAGGGCCGAAAATGTGGTCGTTACCCCGTGGGGCGGCTGTGTAATGGCCTCGCCGAGGAGGCAGACAATGTCTGAGGACAAGCGCGACATTCTTGAGGTGCTGAAGTTCGAATTGAGTTTTCTCGAGCAGGGCGGCTATGGACGTTCAGTGCGAACCCCGTGGAAGCCTACGTCGATCTTCCTCGACTCCCCTTCTTGCATCAACTTCAATGATTCCGGACGGCCGCATCCCTGCAACGAGTGCGCGCTCACCGATTTCGTTCCTTTGAAGCATCAGGAAGAAGAGATACCCTGCCACCACATTCCGTTGAACCCGCAGGGCGAAACGGTGCACTCCATGGAGCGTCAACGGGAGCAGATTGAACTGGAAGAGGCCTTGAAGAACTGGCTGCGCGAAACCATTCAGCGGATCGAGCGCGAGCGAGCAGCCAGGACCGAGCGCCCGGCCGCTTCGGGGCAGCCCGCGGCAAACTAAGCTCCGCGGCACGGACCTAATCCTTTTCCCCTCTGGCAAGACTCCACAGCACCATCTCGTTCTATAATCGCAAGCACTGGCTGTGGGAGAGCAGCCCGCTAGTCTGTCAGGAGGTTCCCCCGTGCTCTCCAAGTGCGCGAATCCCGCATGTCTTGCGCGTTTTCGTTATCTGCGCGAAGGCAAGATCTTCAACATAGAGATAAAAGCGCCTGGTGACGCCGAGGTCGCCCGTTTCAAGGACAAGATCGAGCACTTCTGGCTTTGTGAGAGCTGTGCCCGGGTAATGAAGGTGGTGTGGGTAAACGGAGTAGTGACCACCTGCCTCCGGTACCTGGCACTGACGGAAGGCAAGCCGCAGCAAGAATCAAAGGGACACCGCGAAGCCGCGTAGGAGCCCGTTGGAAGACCTTACAACTTTTCATTCCGAGGAGCTACGGCGCCTGGAATCTCTCACAACTGCTGCTCCCTCGCTTGCGCTCGGGATGACAACAAGTGGGCTATGCCGGGGTGGCTAGCCGGGGTTCCCGGCGGGCGCAGCGTCGGTGTCTTGCGGAAACGACTTGAAAATGACTTCACGGGATGTCGCAGAAACTTTTTTGTCCGCGTCCGTGCGGAATTCGGTGAGCGTGCCCTTGAGAATGTGATAGGCCTCTTCCGCCGGGGTCTTGCCTTCCCCGCGGCCGGCCGTGCCCTTGAATTCAAACCAGACGCCGTGCACGGTTTCGGTGGTGAAACCGAGTTGCGTTCCTTCCAGTCTGCCCTGCTTGAAGAACTGGTCGAGGAAGGCCCCCCGATCACTTTCGCTGTCCCCGTAGCGGGACACGAAGCCGGTCACTACGCCAGCGTCTTCGACGGTGATCTGCACAAATTCACCGTCGCGCAGGAAGCTATACATCCCCGAATAGTTTTCGGCCGGCTTGGAAGCAGTGGAGTTTTGCGAAGAGTCCTGTGCGAACAGCGGGCAGATTCCGGCAAGCAACAACGCAGTAAGAATGCTGCGAATTTTCATGTCAGTCCTAACGTCCCCCCGAGCTGCGTGCCAAGGTCAAGTCGGCGAACTCGATCCAGCGTCCGGTTTCGTCTTTGGTGGTCATCCGCCACTCCCACTGCTTGGCGTCCGGCTTCCAACGGAAGGTGGTGTGGAACGGACCGTCAGGATACTCAAAGACAAAGCGGACCTCGTTCTCGACACGGGTGCCGTAACCTACGGTCTCGGAAAACCGCCCCCCGAACACATCCATCCAGTGCGCCACGTAGCGGTCGCTGGTGTTGTCGTAGCCGACCATGACGAAGGCTTCGTAAGGCACGTTGCCCTCCTTGGCGGGAGTCTCGTCCTTCTCATGGATGCGAAGAAACTGGTGGTTCAGGACCCACTCCGCCTGGATGCTGTGCTCGGCGCTGCGATTCCTCACCTTGCCGGTGGCTTTCCAGTTCCCCAGCATCATCTCCAGCAACGGATCCTGGAAGGTATGTTTAGGGCCGTCCAGCTGGGGCTGGTCCTGGGCAAAACCCCTACCCCCTGCGAAGGAGACGCAAAACACCAGTAGCATGCCCGCCCAGCGATTGGGAGAAGTCATGTCGGCCTCGAAGAGGTATTAGAGCACGGAATCCGGCTTCGGATGAACTCCAGAGCGGCTTTTCGTGGTCACACGCCGGATATAATGAGTGACTAGCGCCAGCCGTGATGTGGATATGAGACAGGGCTTGAGGCTTAAATCCGTTGTGCAAGAGAGGCCTCGCCCCGTCCCGGCACCCAGCCTCCTGGTCCAGCTCGAGCCCTGGCATCGGGTCTTTCTGGGCAACTTCCGAGACCGGCTGTGGCCGCGACACCAGCCGGCGCTCCTGCTATCCAGTCAGCCGGCGCCTTACTGGGCGGATGTGTTCGTTGTCTCACGCCTGCCATGGGGACGATTCGCCGAGTCCGCAGTGTTTCACGTGGCGGTGATCGCGGTGCTGTGGAGTTCCTCTTTCTGGTGGCCTCGGCAACCCCACTTGGCAGCACCGGCCGTTTTCCGTAGCTCCGACGTTGCGTATTACGATGCCTCCGAATACCTGCCACCTCTGGACACTGGCGGCCCAAAGCCGCGCCCGCAGCAGAAGGGCGACCCTAGCTATGCGCCGCAGGCCATCATCTCGGTTCCACCCGAGCCCGACAATCGCAAGCAGACGATCGTTACTCCTCCCAAGCTGAAATTGAACAGTGACGTACCGCTGCCCAACGTCGTGGCCTGGGGCCACCCAGCAACCCCGATTCCGCCTGCTGCCACGGTCAGTCAAACAGCGGCCTTGAAGCTGCCCACTTTGCCTGTTTCTGTCGTGGCGCCGCCACCTGAGGTCAGCAAAAGCAGGCTGAATCAAGCACCAGCACCGGCAGATTCCGTGGTGGCACCCGCACCAGAAATGGACACCGTTCTTTCCAAACGCAGGGTTCAACTTTCTCAACCTGCCGTAGTCGAGCCCCCTCCTTCAGTTGAGATGGCGGCGACGCGGAAACTGAGCGACATCAATATTGGCCGTGCGCCAGTCGTGGCCCCTGCGCCGCAATTGCCGATGAGCGAGCAACGTGCGCTGCCGAGCATGGCCCAGGCGTCATCGGGCCAGGCGTCAGCGGGCGGCTCCGGTCCTACCGTGGTGCCTCCGCCGCCTAGCATTCAAGGGGCAGGCGCGTCAGGCCAGGACGGACGCCTGATTGCCCTGAACCTTCACCCTGCGCCACCGACCGCAGTCGAGGTCCCAAGCGGCAATCGGCGAGGCACCTTCGCGGCGACTCCGGAGGGCAAGCCAGGAGCTGCCGGTACACCGGACAGCGCGACCGGAGGCAAGAACAGCACGGGCGGAACTGACGCCCATGGCCACGGAAAGAGCACAGGCTCTGGCAACAACCCCTTTGCTCTTCCATCGGGCCTATACGTAGGCCCGGGCTCCAAGCCGGGCAGCAGTACGGTGACCAGCGGCCAGGTACAGGGTAGCAATGCCGGAGCATCTGCCAACGATCCGCGCCTGGTTGCCAGCGCAACACCTCCGCCAATCGGTTCTGCTCCGCGGCACCGCGCCGCCGAAATGCCGGCCGATCTTGAGACCCCAACCGAAAAAAGCGTCTTTGGCCCGCGCCGCTTTTACGCCATGACGCT
>Ga0335084_10007394_pt1 | contig 10940 bp, 8 predicted proteins | sample Lox_Sample_44_FD_206721 | JGI IMG/M metagenome (GOLD analysis project Ga0335084, IMG submission 206721) | Soil microbial communities from Loxahatchee National Wildlife Refuge, Florida, United States - Lox_Sample_4.4 | ecosystem: Environmental > Terrestrial > Soil > Wetlands | place: USA: Florida...
CCATTCCCAGGTGCACATGTCGGCGCCCTCGAGCGCCAGGCGCAGTCTCTCCTCGCTCTCGGCCAACGCGCGCTCCGAGGCCTTCTTCTCCGACAGATCAGTGAGCGTGCCGACCCAGCCCGCGAAGCGGCCGTCGGGACGGAACTCGGGCAGCGACTGGTTGAGGATCCAGCGCACCTCTCCGTCGGGCCGCACGATGCGCTGCTCGAGCACCAGCGGCCGGCCCTCCGCCAGCGCCTTGCGCGAGAGCTCGATGATCTTCGCGGCGTCTTCGGGGTGGAGCGGGCCGTTCCCGATCGTGCCCAGCGCCTGCGCCACCGGAACGCCGGTGAGCTCGGCCCAGCGCTCGTTCAGATACACGTGGCGGCCGCGGTGGTCGATGCGGAAGATCCCGACCGGTACCGCGCGCGCGAGGCTCTGGAAACGCTTCTCGCTCTCGCGCAGCGCGTCGACCGCGCGCCGCTCCTCGGTCACGTCGCGCGTGGTCATGACCATGTGCCGGCGGCCCTCGGGCGAGGTGAAGCTCTGGCCATGGGTCTCGAGCCAGCGCCACTCACCGTCGGCGTGGCGGACGCGCTGCACGAGCTCGACCGTGGGGCGCAGCTGACAGTCCTCGAACTGCGCCGCGGCCAGCGGCAGGTCGTCGGGGTGAGTCAGTCGCTCGATGCCGAGCGCCATCTCCCGGGCCCACTGCTGCGGCGTGTAGCCCAGCACGCGCTCGATGCTCGGACTCACCCACACGAGCTTGCCCTCGGCGGTGTACTCACTCACGATGTCCCAGGAGTTCTCGGCCAGCAGCCGGTAGCGCGCCTCGTTCTCGCGCAGCTCGGCCTCGGCGCGCCGGCGCGCGCGCTCGTCGCGGCCGTGCATCAGGATTGCGCGCTGGCCGCGGTACTGGATCGGCGCCAGCCAGACTTCGAGGTCGATCACCTCGCCGTCCTGCGCCACGAAGCGCACCTCGAAGAAGCGCACCGACAGACCCGTGCGGAGCATCTGCTCGATCGCGGCCTGCACGCGCGTCCGGTCGTCGGGGTGGATGAAGCCGTAGATCGAGCGGCCGAGCAGCTCGCGCCGCGTGCCGAGTCCGAGCAGCTTCTGACTCGCGCCGTTCGCGTACACCACCCGGTCGTCGACCGAGATGCCGATCAGGTTGGGCGTGGCTTCGAGGATCGCCTGGAGCCCGGGCAGCGGCGGGACGGCCCGGCCCCGGAGCAGGCGCGCAAGACGGCGGAGCATACGCGGATTCTGCCCCTCTCGAGCCGCAGAGTACCACTGGCTCCGCAGCGATCCGCTGCATTTCGGCGTACGGGGCCGAGTGGAAGCTTCCGCGCGCGTGAGCGAGCCGGTCTCTCGGGTGGCGGGTGCGTGTCTCGTCGGGGCGGCGATCGCCTTCTGGCTCGCCTGGTTCCTGATGCCCCTGCCGGGAACCACCGACACCGCCTTCATCCTGGAACAGGTCGGGGCGAGCCGCGAGCGGGTGTTCGCCTCGGTGGCGGCGCAGCTGGTGTCTTCGGCGCTGTTCGTGCCGGGGCTGCTGGGGCTCTTGGCGGGCAGCGCCCTGCGCGGCTCGCGCGGCGGCTTCGCGGCCGCCTCGCTGGTGGGCATCGGCGCGACGGGACTCGCAGCCGACGCGATCTACCACCTGCTGGCGTTCGAGATGACCGCCCCGGGAGTCACTCGCGAGGTCATGGTGCCGCTGATGGACCGCTTCCAGGGGGCCGACCTGTGGTTCGTGACTCCGCAGCTGCTCGCGCTGCTCGGGGGCACGGGCTGGCTGGCGTGGGCGGCCGCGCGCGCGGGCGTTGCGCCGTGGCGGGCGCCGCGCTGGGTGTGGCTCGCGCTCGCTGCCGTGCTCGCGGGCGCGGTGGCGGTGCGCGCGGCGGGCCTGCCGCGCCGGGTCGTGGCCATGACCGTGCTCGGGCTGTTCTCTCTGGCGCTGGTGGAGCTCGGCGCGGGTCTGTGGCGCGCTAGATCGTGATCTGCATGCCGAGCTCGACGGCGCGCCCGGGCGGGATGCCGAAGTAGCCCGCGGCCGGCTGCGCGGTGTAGTGCAGCGCGGCGAACAGCTTCTTGCGCCAGGTGGCGAGATCGCGCTTGCCGGAGGCGAGCACGGTGACTCGTCCGAGGAAGAAGCTCGCGGTCTCCACGCTGATCGGCACGCCGGTGGCCGCGATCTGGCGCACGATCTCGGAGATGGCGGGTGTCTGCGTGAAGCCGTAGCGCGCGGCCACGCGCACGAAGCCCTCGCCGAGAAACTCGACGCGCACGCGATCGTTGCGCGGCACCACGGGCACGTGCTCGGTGGTGATGGAGAGCAGCACGATGCGCTCGTGCAGCACCTTGGAGTGCTTGAAGTGGTGGCCGAGCGCGAGCGGCAGACCGTCGGGGTAGCCGGACATGAAGACCGCCGTGCCCGCCACGCGCTGCGGCTTCTCGCGTGCCACGTCGGCGATGAAGGCGGTGAGCGGCAGGGTCACGTCGTTCAGGTGGCTATTCAGGAGGTCGGTGCCGCGCTTCCATGTGGTCATGACGATCAGCAAGAGGAGGCCGGTGACGAGCGGGAACGCACCGCCGTGCGGCGTCTTGGGCAGGTTCGCGCCGAAGAGAGACAGGTCGACGGCGAGGAACACGAAGCCCAGCGCCAGCGCCGCGGGCCAGCCGATGCGGCGCGCCGCGACCGGCACGAACAGGAACGTGGTGACCGACATGGTGCCCGTGACTGCGATGCCGTAGGCCGACGCCAGGCCCGACGAGTTGCGGAACTCGAGCACCAGGAAGATGCACGCCAGCATCAGGAACCAGTTCACCGCGGGCACGTAGATCTGGCCTTCCTGCCGGCTCGACGTGTGGATCACGCTCATGCGCGGGAGATACCCGAGCTGGATCGCCTGGGCGGTCATCGAGAACGAGCCCGAGATCACCGCCTGCGAGGCCACGATCGTGGCCAGCGTCGCGACGCCCACCATCGGCAGCACCGACCACGCGGGCAGCATGTCGAAGAAGGGGTTGGTGTCGCCCGGGAAGCCCGTGCGCAGCAGAAACGCGCCCTGTCCGAAGTAGGACACGAGCAGCGCAGGCAGCACCACGGCGTACCACGCGAGCGCGATCGGCCGGCGCCCGAAGTGACCCAGGTCCGCGTACAGCGCCTCGGCGCCGGTCACGCACAGGGCGACCGAGCCCAGCACGAAGAAGCCCGGGCCCTCGCCGCTCGACAAGAGCGCCCAGCCGTGGCGGGGATCGAGCGCGTGGAAGATCTGCGGCTCCTTCAGGATCCAGGGCAGCCCCGCCGCGGCGATCGCGGCGAACCAGATCAGAGAGACCGGCCCGAACCACGAGCCGATGCGGCTCGTGCCACCCCGTTGCAGCAGGAACAGCGCGATCAGGATCACCAGCGCGATCGGCCAGATCAAAGGCGAGGTGCCGGGCACCGCCACGTCGAGGCCCTCGATCGCCGACAGGACCGAGATCGCGGGCGTGATCATGCCGTCGCCGTAGAGCAGGGCGGTGCCGCCGAGCGCGACCAGGAAGGCGATACGCCCGAAGCTGGCCGACTGGAAGTTGCGCTGCACCAGTGCCATCAGCGCCAGCACGCCGCCTTCCCCATGGTTGTCGGCGCGCAGCACGAAGGTCAGATACTTGACCGTCACGGTCAGCGTGATCGCCCAGAAGATCAGCGAGAGCACGCCGAGCACGTGCTCGGGGGAAGCGGACGCGCCGTGCGGGCCCAGGAAGCACTCGCGGACCGCGTACAGGGGCGACGTGCCGATGTCGCCGTAGACCACGCCGATCGCCCCCAGCGCGAGGCGGCGCAGCGCGAGCGACGAAGCTCCCGCGTCCGGCGACACCCCATGCTGCACTACGCGACTCGGATAGCACGCCTTGCTGCACTGCGGCAATGGACCCCGTGCGAGCCGGCGGTTGACCCTCCCCGTGAGGCGCGGTGAGAATCCGCGGGCAGGGAGACGGCACATGGCGGACGCGACTCGACCCCCGGACCTCTTGACCCTTCACGCGAAGCTCCAGCCCGACAAGCTGGCCGTGGTTCACGATCGCCCCGACGGCAAGATCGTGCGCTGGTCCTTCGCGGAGCTCGAGGCCGAGGCCAACCGGCTGGCGAACGGGCTGCTCGCGCTCGGGCTGCGGCCCGGCGAGAAGCTGGTCTGGTGCGGCCAGAACTCGCCCGGCGTGGTGCGCGTGGTGCACGCCGCGCGCAAGCTCGGCGTGGTCGCGGTGCCGCTGAACTACCGGCTCTCACCCGAAGAGGCGCAGTACGTGGTCGACAACTCGGACTCGGTGTTCGTGTATGTCGACGCCGAGTACGCGCCGCTGTTCCAGAAGATCCGCAGCGAGATCCCGAAGGTGCGCGAGATCGTGGTGTACGACGGCGCCGCGCCCGCGGGCATGCGCGACGGCGACGCCCTGGTCGCGGCGGCCAGTGACTCCGAGCCGCAGCTGACTGCAGCCGGGAACGCGGCCCAGACCATGATCTACACCTCGGGCACGACCGGGAAGCCCAAGGGGGCGGTGCGCGGCGCCGCGAACGCGGCGCAGAGCGGCGCGCTGCTCGGCATGATCGGCTACCAGCCGGACGACGTCTATCTCACCACCGGCCCGCTCTATCACTCGGGGCCCGGCGGCTTCATGGGCGTGGCGCATGCGCTCGGCAACACGGTCGTGTTGCAGAAGAAGTTCGACGCCGAGGACTGGCTGCGCCTGGTCGAGAAGTACCGGGTCAGCACCACCTTCTCGGCGCCCACGCCAGTGCGGCTGGTGTGCAACCTGCCTGCCGCCACCAAGGCGAAGTACGACAAGACCAGCATGCGCCGCTTCATCGCCAACGCCGCGCCCTGGTCGTTCGCGCTGAAGCAGATGTATCTGGCCGACTTCCCGGACGACTCACTGTTCGAGATCTACGGCTCGACCGAGCTGGGCGTGAACACCGTGCTGCGGCCCGAGGACCAGCTGCGCAAGCCCGGCTCGTGCGGCAAGCCCGCGCCCATGGTCGAGATCAAGCTGTTCGACGACGACGGCAAGGAAGTGACCCAGCCGCGCGTGCCCGGTGAGCTCGCCGTGCGCAGCGTCGGCGTCTTCGACACCTACCACAAGGCGCAGGAGAAGTTCGACGAGGACCGCCGCGGTGACTTCCACACCGTGGGCGACGTCGCGTATTTCGACGAGGAGGGGTACTACTACATCTGCGACCGCAAGAAGGACATGATCATCTCGGGTGGGGTCAACATCTATCCCGCCGAGATCGAGGCGGTCCTCGACGCCCACCCGCGCGTGCTCGACGTCGCGGTGATCGGCATCCCCAACGAAGAGTGGGGCGAGGCCGTGCACGCGGTGATCGTGAGGCTGCCCGACGTGATGCTCAGCGAGGAGGACATCCTCGTGTACGGCCGCGAGCACCTGGCGGGCTACAAGATCCCGCGCTCCGTCACCTTCGCCGACGAGATCCCGCGCAACGCCTCCGGGAAGATCCTGAAGAAGCTCCTGCGCGAGCCGTTCTGGCAGGGGCGCACGACGCGGGTCTAACGCAGTGGCTTGGGCGGGTGCTTCGGCTCGGTCTTCTTGAACGGGTCACGCACGACGTTCGAGTCACCGTCGACCTGGCACACGATGTCTGCGCCCCCGTTGCCGGGGCCGTCCGCCGAGCCCCAGTAGTTGCCGCGCGCGTCGAGCTCGTGGTGCGACGCGTTGTCGATCCCGCACGGGATGGCGGTCTTCACGCCGTTGCCCATGAGCGTCGACGTCGTGACTCGCCCGTCGCTCGTCCCGTCGAGGTAGACCCCGTACAGGCCGTTGCGGATCGCGACGTCGGACGCGAGCTCGAGCTGCGCCATGTCGGCGTAGAAGCCGCCCATGGCGTTCCCGATGGCCGAGCTGTTCTCGATCTTTGCGCTGCTGTTGACCACGAAGAAGCCGTGCTCTCCGTTGCTCTCGGCGAGGTTCCCCGAGGCCACCAGGCCGTCCGATCCGAGCTCGAAGCCCGAAATCTGGTTGCCGGTCGAGCGATTTCCGGTCACGACGGCGCCGTCGCCGTAGACCTGAAAGCCGGAGCCACCGTTGTCGGTGGCGACGTTCCCGAGGATCCGGGTGTGCTGGGCAAAGGTGACGGAGAGGCCTGCATCGAGGGAGTGACGCAGCGTGAAGCCGTTCTGCGGCCCGCCGATGGTCGTTCCGTCGGCGCCGGTACCGACCTGCAGCACCGCTCCCTCCGATTTGCCGGCATCGATGATGGTCACACCGGCGCCGTCGCGCGAACGCAGAGTGACGCGCCGCTGGATCGGGACCACGCAGAAGCAGCCCCCGATGGGCTGCGCGGGCTCCTCGCCCGGATCGTCGAAGTCACCATCTCCGTTCACGTCGCCGTAGACTCCGGGACCCACTTGGACGGTATCTCCCGGGGCGGCTTCGAAGAGCGCCCAGCTGATCGTGCGGCACGGCGCCGCGGAGCTGCCGCAGCCCGCGAAGTCCGAGCCGTTCACCCCGGTGTTGATGGTCTTGCCCGAAGCCGCGCTCGCAGCGACCAGCAGGGCAAGCGCGAGAACCCCGATCTGCATCTCGCCTCCTTCCGACTCACGAGACGCGCTGGCCGTCGGGAGTGACTCTGCCCGCGATCTGGTCGGGCGTCGGCGCCTGGCCATAGACGCGCTCGTTGGTCATGAGATCGTCGTCGTCGAAGTCGTACACCGCCCAGAGCCGCACCTCGAAGGGAGTGCCGGTCGTGCGCGGCGTGCCGCGCAGCCAGAACTCGATCTGCACGTGGGCGTCGTCCGGGTGAGTCAGCGCGATCAGCTCGTTGCGCTGGTCGGGCACGACCGCGCGGCCCTCGAGCCAGTAGCGCATCACGTCGTCGTGGCCGTCGATCACCCGGCCATCGGGCAGCTCGTAGCGCGCATGACTGAACGTCTTCATGGTCCGGTCCCAGGCCTGGACGTTCTCGCTCTGCATGTGCTCGATCACGAGCGCCTCGCGCGCGGCGCGGCGTTCAGGGGTGAGTGATCGGGACATGCGCGCCACGCTACCGCACGTCCGCGTTCAGCAGCAACGCCGTGCCGGCGAGCACGATGATTCGCATCTCTTCTCCTGCCAACTCAGCGTAGGGGCTTCAGTGAGATCTTCAGCTCGGTCTTCTTGAATGGGGTGACGGAGACACTCGAGCCCAAGCCGTCGGAGCAAGCAGCGTCGCCCGGGTCCGCGCCGGGTCCGAGCGAGGTGCCCCAGTAGTTGCCCGTGGCGTCGATCTGGTGATTCGTCAGGTTCTCCAGGCCGCAGTTCGTCTTGTTCACCAGCGCGTTCCCGACGATCGTGGAGCCGTCGACCCGGCCGTCGGAGCTGGCGTCGTCGTACTCGATTCCGTAGGAGCCGTTTCCGGAAGCGACGACCGAGTGCAGATCCATCAGGGCGTTCGAGGCTTCGAAGCCGTTCACGGCGTTGCCGATCGATGCGCTCTTCTCGATCTCGGCTCCGCCATTGATCACGATGAACCCCGTGTGCGCGTTCTTCTCCGCCGAGTCACCCGAGGCTACGACGTTCGCGGCGTCGAGCTCGAACCCGTCGAAGGTGTTGGCGAGCGCGCGGTTGCCCGTGAGCGTGGCGTTGGCTCCGAAGACGTCGAAGCCGTTCACGTTCTGCTCTGCGAGGTTTCCGATGATGTGCGTGTGGCTAGCTTCCGGCAGGACCTCGGCTCCCGCACTGTGACCACGCCGGAGCGTGAAGCCGTTCTGGGCTCCGCCGAGCGTCGCTCCGGCCGCGCCGCCGATGAGTCGAACGACGATCTCGGCCGTTCCCCCGCCATCGATCGCGGTCATGGCTGCACCGTCGCGAGAGCGGAGCGTGATCCGCTTGTCGACGCGCACGACACACAGGCAGCTTCCTTCGCCGAGCTCTGCCGGCTCTTCGCCGGCGCTCGTGAAGTCACCGTTGCCGTCGATGTCGCCGTAGAGCCCCGGGCCGACCAGCACGGTGTCTCCTGCCGCCGCCTCGGAGATGCCCATCGCGATCGTGCGACATGGGGACGTCGGGCTGCCACAGCCCGCCGAGTCCACGCCGTGCATGCTCACGTTCAGCGTCTTTCCCGAGGCCGCGCCAGCCGCGACCGCCACCAGGACCCCCGCGATCCTCGCGATCCGCATGATACGCAGCATGCTACGCGAACCGGGGCGACGGAATCAGTGAATCCGTTCACAGCCTCAGCGGGACAGCGCTGCGATCACCTCGGGCGGCGCCTGCACGAGCTCGATCAAGACTCCCTCGCCCGAAGCAGGTGACTCCGGGCTGCCCTTCGGGTGGATGAAGCACACGTCGTAGCCGGCGGCGCCCTTGCGGATGCCGCCCGGGGTGAAGCGCATGCCCTGGCTCTCGAGCCAGGTCACAGCTGCGCGCAGGTCGTCGACCCACAGGCCCACGTGATTCAGCGCCGGGTCGTGCACGCGCGGGCGTTTCTCGGGATCGATCGGCTGCATCAGGTCGACCTCGACCGCGAGCGCGCCCGAGCCCGCCTTCGCGATGTCCTCGTCGACATTCTCCGACTCGCTGCGGTAGCTGCCTGCAGGTGTGAGTCCCAGGAGATCGATCCACAGCCTGCGCAGCGCTGCCTTGTCGGTGCCCCCGACGGCGATCTGCTGCAGGCCCAGCACGCGGAATGGACGGCTCTGCGACATGGGCGACATGCTACACGAGCCGCCCGGCGGCTTCGCGCAGGAGCGACTCGGTCTCTTCCCAGCCCAGACACGCGTCGGTGATCGAGACTCCGTATGCGGGCGATCGGCCGGGCGCGAGCTCCTGGCGGCCCTCGCGCAGGTGACTCTCGAGCATGGCGCCGAGCAGCGGCGTTCCGGGCGCGCCGAACTGCTCGAGCACGGCGCGGAACACCGCCGGCTGGCGGCGCGGGTCCTTGCGCGAGTTGCCGTGCGAGCAGTCGACCAGCACCGGCCGCGGCAGGGCGAGCGGCGCGAGTGACTCCGCGGCGCGGGCGACGCCGTCCGGACCGAAGTTCGGGCCGTTCGCGCCGCCGCGCAGCACCAGGTGCGCGTCGGGATTGCCCGGAGTCTCGATGCGCGAGAAGCCGCCGTCGGGCGAGATCCCCAGGTGCCGGTGGCAGCCGCGCGCGGCGACGATGGCGTCGACGGCCGGACCGATCTCGCCCGAAGTGGGGTTCTTGATGCCCACCGGGCAGGGCAGACCGCTGGCCATCTCGCGGTGGATCTGGCTCTCCGAGGTGCGCGCGCCGATGCACGCCCACGCCAGCAGGTCGCCGGTGTAGTGGCGCACGATCGGATCGAGCAGCTCGCTGGCGCAAGGCACGCCCAGCTCGTTCAGCGCGAGCAGTGTCTCGCGCGCGCGCTCGAGCCCGGCCGCCAGGTCGCAGCTGCCGTCGAGCTCCGGATCGTTGATCAGCCCCTTCCAGCCCAGCGCGCTGCGCGGCTTCTCGAAGTAGGTCCGCATGATTAGCGTGAGCGTGCCCCCGAGCTCGTCTCGAAGCCGCGCCAAGCGCCGCGCGTACTCGAGTGCGGACGCCGGCTCGTGGATCGAGCAGGGGCCCACGATCGCCACGAAGCGCGGGTCTTTGCCGTGCAGCGCGTCGCGCAGCGCCCCACGGCCGCGCTCTACGGTGGCGGCCGCGCGCGGGCTGCGCGGCAGGCGCGCGGCCAGGGCAGCCGGCGTGGGCAAGTGACTCGCAATTTCCCGGACCTGGCTCATGGGGCCCTCCAGAACGAAAAAAGCCCCGAGAGGTCTCTCTCGGGGCTCCGCGGTTTCGGCTGTCAGCGTGCGCTAGGCGCTCGTGCCTGCTCCCTCGGCCCCCGTCTTGGGCCAAAAGAAGTAGAAGCCGAAGTAAGCCTGGCGCGAATTCACGGTGGCTGCTTTTACCAGAGGCAGCCATGCCCGTCAATCGGCCCTCACGGTAGACTCGGCCCGTGGAGCCGCGCGCCGACACGCCCATGATGCGCCAGTACCGCGAGCTGAAGCAGCGCGCGGGCGACGCGCTGCTGTTCTTCCGGCTGGGCGACTTCTACGAGCTGTTCGGCGCCGACGCCGAGCGGGCGGCGCCGCTGCTCGACCTGGTGCTCACCACGCGCGACCGCGACTCACCCGACCCGGTGCCGATGTGCGGCGTGCCGTTCCACGCGCTCGAGGGCTACGTGCGGCGCTGTCTCGCGGCGGGTCTGTCGGTGGCGATCGCCGAGCAGGCCGAGAACCCGCAGACCGCCAAGGGGCTCGTGCGGCGCGAGATCAGCGAGGTGGTGACTCCCGGGCTCGTGGCGAACGCCGACCGGCTCGAGGGCGCGGCGGCGAACTACCTGGCCGCGGTGCTCTCGGACGGCGAGCGCTTCGGACTCGCCTATCTCGACCTCTCGACCGGCGAGTTCGCGGCCACCGAGACCGACCGGCGCGAGGTCTTCCTGGCCGAGCTCGACCGCGTGGCGCCGCGCGAGATCGTCGCGCGCGACGCCGAGAAGGAGCTGCCGCCGCACCCGTCCGTGCGGCGCGTGCGCGACGCCGACTTCGACCCGCGCGCGGTGTCCGAGCGCGCCGGGCTCCTGCCGCACGGCCTGGGCGCAGACGAGCGCACGCCCGACGCGCGCGCGGCGGCTGCGCTCGTGGCGGCCGTGGCCGAGCTCCAGCCCGCTTCGCTCGCGCAGCTCGGCGCACTGCGCCGCTACCGCGCCGCCGAGCACCTGCTGCTCGACCGCGCCACGCGCCGGCACCTCGAGCTGTTCCAGAACCTGCGCGACGGCGGGCCCGAGGGGACGCTGTTCGAGACACTCGACGCCACGCGCACGCCGCTGGGCCGGCGCCGGCTCGCCGCCTGGCTGGGTGAGCCCCTGCTCGCGCCCGAGGCGATCGCCGAGCGCCAGGAGCGCGTGGCGCGCTGGCTCGAGCCCGACAGCCGCCGCGAGTCTCTGCGCGATGCGCTGCGCGGCGTGGGTGACCTG
>Ga0335084_10007395_pt1 | contig 10939 bp, 20 predicted proteins | sample Lox_Sample_44_FD_206721 | JGI IMG/M metagenome (GOLD analysis project Ga0335084, IMG submission 206721) | Soil microbial communities from Loxahatchee National Wildlife Refuge, Florida, United States - Lox_Sample_4.4 | ecosystem: Environmental > Terrestrial > Soil > Wetlands | place: USA...
TGTCGGTGGGTCCGCTGCGGCGCGCGCGTCGAGGTGGTCGCACAGCTCGTGCGTGTAGCAGGCGTCGAACACCGCACCGCGCGCGACGTCGGCGATCGGCAGGTCACGCATCCACGCCTTGTCGACATCCCAGTACGTCTTGCGGCCGAGCAGCGAGACGATCAGCGTCGGCAGCCGTAGGTTCTCGTGCGTGCTGTCGCCGAGCGCGATCGCGCTCAGCATGCCGTCGCGCACGCGGTTCGTCACGCGCGGCACCCAGCCGGTGAACACCAGGCCATTCTCGTCGAAGTGCCCGTTGTAGGCGCCCTTCTCCGCGTCGCTGCCGAACGCCTCGGCGAGCGCGTCCATCGCGGTCGGCGACACCTCGCGCGCGCCGCGCGGCGTGAGTCGACGGCCGAGGCCGCGCGGGTCGCCGTTGAGCTCGATCCAGTAGCCCGCGTCAGCCGAGAGCGCGATCGCGACGCCGCGCACGCGGAAGTGCGGGTGGTGCGGGTCGACGCTGACGTGCTTGCGACTGGGGACCTGGTCGTCGGGCGGCAGGACGAAGTCCTTGCCGCGTTTCCCCTCGTAGCGGTCGTGCGTCTCGCCGCCGTCGTAGGTCTCGATGTCGAACGTCCACGGCTCTGCGTACCGCGCCAGGAGGCGGAGTGTCTCCTCGGCCTCGGCGAGCGATCGGTAGACGGTGACGGTCGGCTCAGCGGTTGTCACCGGACCCGAACACCGTGCCGCGCTGCATGCGGCTCTCGAGCTTCTCGACGTTCATGCGCGCGACCTCGCTCAGCGTCATGTTGAGCATACGCGCGATGGTCGCGAGGTACCACAGCACGTCGCCGAGCTCCAACGCGATGTCGCGCTCGTTGACGACGCCGCCGACCCGGTAGGTCTTCTTGAGCTTGTCGGCGACCTCGCCCGCCTCGCCGGTGAGCCCGAGGCCGTAGTACCACAGCTGCCCCTTGGTCGGCGCCGGCAGGTCGTACTCGGCCGCCTGCTGCTGGTAGACGTCGAGCGCGTTCAACTCGTCGTCCTCGATGCGAGCGAACTTCAGGGCGCGCGCCGCACGGACCTGGTCGTCCATGTCAGGGTGGAGTGTCTCGTCCATAACTTGACTATCCTCCTCTGGAGACAAGAAAAGCGGGCGCCCGGTCAGGGGCGCCCGCTTCGTGTGTCACTTCGTCAGCTGTGCGCTGCTCAGACTCACCGGTCGCTTCTGCTTGGTCGCGTAGCACTTCACGTACATGCGGCCGCGCGACATGACCGTCCCCTTCACCTCGAGCTCCGCGCCAGCCGGCAGCCAGCCGGCGCGGCCGTTGCCGGAGTACTTCACGACGTCACCCTTCTTGAAGGCGCTCGACGCCGACTTCGTCTCGGCCGCGGACTGGCGCGTCGTCGACTTCTCCGCGGTGATCTTCTTCGCGGCGGTCTTCTTCGCCGTCGCCTTCGGTGCGTCGGTCTTCTTCTTGTTCGACCGCTTCGGCTTCTGCGGGGCTGCGTCAGCCACCGCGACGTCCGGGCTCTCCGGTCCCTCTCCGCTCAGCATGTCCCCTCCCTGCGATGGGTGATGGTTGACGTCAGCTCCGTCCGAAGCTATATATCCGTCCCTGAGGAGCAAGTTCTTCACTTGCTTCCCGACCCGCTTGAAGAGCCGCTCGGCGTCCTCGGTCGGCAACGGCGCCGGGCGCACGTCGCGGTCGTTGAGCACCAGGTCCAGCACGGAGTAGATGTCCCGGTCGGCGCCGGCGAGTCGCTCGATCTCGTCGCGGATGACCACGCGGTCGAGCGCGACGTCGTGCCACCTGCCACGCGTCCGCGTCGACTCGTCTACGAGGTTCCGCTGATCGCCGTCGACCTCGCACTCGATCGGCAGCACGCTGGTGGTCTTCCGACCCTTCGCACCCTCGTGCACGGCGAGGTTCCCCGTGTGCAAGAAGATCGCTCGCCGCCCGATCTTCTGCACCTCGCACTCGTTGCCCCAGACGAACTTGTCGCGGTACTTCGGGTTGTGGAACACCTCGAGGAGCGCGACCCGCGCCTCCTGCTCCAAGTCCCCCTGCTCGAACAGCGGGTGCCCCTGTCGCACGGTGCGCTTCGGCGACACGCGGATCCAGCGCGGCATCATCGCCATGTACTCGTCAATCGTGATCGGTCCTGACCGGGTCTCGGTCATGTGTCCTCCGTCGAGCGCGCAGCGTAGTGCCGCACGCTGGTGAGTGTGACAATCTCGACGTCGCAGTTCTTGAGGCGGGCCTTCCGGCAGCCGGGGTGGAACCTGGTGGCGGGGGAGTGGGTGAGGCGCATGCGGCCGCAGCCGAGACACGGCATACGCTTCGGGAACCCCTTGAACTTCCTCTTGAACGCCTTCACCGTCGCCATGAGCTCGACCATAGTACCTCGCCTCGTTGGTTGGTGTCGGACTTATTTGTTCAACGTCTTAGTAGATGTACCCGTCTACGGTGTCTTCCACCTCGTAGTCTTTCGCTTTGATCGCCTTCAGCGCTGTGCCGAGGTGGTCGAAATAATCTGGGAAGTCAGCCAGCGTCTCGCATGCGAGCATGCGATCGTTCTCCCAACTACTACTCTTCATCTCCTCAGCGGTGGGCGTACCCTTCGTGACCCAGTCGAACGTCTCCTTATCTACGACGCGGATCTCCACGTCACCCTGCCCTTCCAGCGTGATCAGCCAGCACTTCTTCATGTCACACCTCCTCCCCGCTGCGTGAGAACGCGCGCACGGCCGTGTCGCCGATCGCTGGTCGGGTCGGCCAGCGGCCGCGGTCGTTCGCCGGCGACCGGAACGCCGGGATGGCCGTGTCGTTGATGTGCTTGCAGTGGTTCTCGCGCGGCGCGTTGATCGAGTGGTCCTCGAGCTTCGACTTATGCAGGACCCAGCCGGTGCAGTCGCACCCCCAGAACCCGCTGTTGAACAGCGTCACCGTGTGCACGCTGCTGTGGCTCCCCTTGACGGGGAACCGCCTCGCAATTCCAGACTCCCGGTCCTCTCGCCTGAGCGGCATCGTCGTCCTCCTCATGTCGTGTCGGTAACGGTCGATGACCGCCGCGGTGCCGAGAGCGACGCACGCGAAGAGCGTCGCCCACGACACGACGGCGATCGTGATCAGAAAGGTCTGCATCTCCGCGCGTCGGCCTCCCGCCAGCACCCGAACCACCCGTCTGGCGCGAGGTACCGCGAGAACCGACGCCTGAGTCGGTCCATCTGGTGGACGTTCCCGCTGTTCGGGACGTCGCTCCAGATGTCCATCCATATGGTGTCGAACACCGCACCGGCCTCCGGTCTCCACGTGAACACGTCCGCCGTGACGACCGCGACGCGGTCCGGCGGCAGCGGGATGCGTGGCTCGACGAGCGCACGCACGTCGACGCTGCGCTCCAACACCGTGACGTGCTCGACCTCCGGCTTCGCGAGCATCGCGAGCGTCACGATGCCCAGCCCCAGGCCGCCGACGAGCACGCGACCGCGTGCGCAGCGGACGGCCTCCTCCATGGTCCGCAGCTCCATCGGCGTGTCGCTCATGACGATCGCGCCGCCGAACGGCGGGCGACCGTGCACGAGGTTGATGTACCGTCGACCGGCGACGACGCCGTCGGCCTCGCGCGTCCCGTGCATCACGTCGCGCAGCTTCGCGGCGTGCAGCTCGATCTCCGTCAGCGTCCTCCCACGCACCAGCCACTCCCCGGAGCGCACGACGGTGCGCTCCGGGAAGTAGCTCGCGATGTCCGGCCAGTCCACCGCTAGACCTCGTCGTCCTTCCGCGCGAACGCGCGGCCCGGCCGGTCCTCCAGCATGCCGTCGAGGCTGGTCTTGATCTCCTTGAACCCCTCGACGACGCGCTTCCGCAGCTCGCCGTCCTTCTTCAGCTCCTTCGCGTCGACGCCGCTGAGCAGCTTCTTCGCGTCGGTCACCAGCTTGTTCAGCTGCTCGTTGTTCGCGAGGTTCCGCTGCGCGAAGTTGGCGAGGAAGTCCTCGACCTTCTTCACGGCGCTGGCGCGGAAGCGCTTCGGCGCCTCGTCGCCGTCGCCCATGCGCTCGGCCAGGTGGTTGACGACCTCCGCCATGCCGGCGGCGAGGGCGTCGTTGATCTGTCCGACGGCGGACGACCACGTCGCCTCGGCCTTCGCCTTCTCCTTCTCGAAGAGCGCCTGCGAGATACCGCGGAGCTTCTCGTTCGGCGTGTCGATCTCGACCACCTGCCAGTCGAACCGGAACTCCCGCTTGATCACGTCGGCGGGTGGGTACTGCTTCGCGTCGAACAGCGGGCCGAGCTTGATCTTCGCCGCGCGGACCAGACCGGGGTACGCCGCGGCGAACTCGTCCATGAGCGGCTCGCGGTCCTTCTTCCGCTGCTCGAGGTACGCGTACATGTCCTCGAGCGCGTCGATGCTGAACATGTGCGCGCCGGCGCGCAGCAGCGGGCTCGGCACCGAGCGCGCCTTCACCCACAGCTTGGTGATGTGGTCAAACGTGGCGATGCGCCGCAGCTCGGGGCTGTCGAGCAGGTCCTTCGCCACGGTCACCATGTCCTGGTCGGGCACCGACTTCTCGTCGTCGGTCGCCTCGACCTTCACGTCGGCCTGCGCGACCGTGCGCCGCGTGGTGAACCGCGACGTCTGGATGATGATGCAGATCGAGTTCTTCCGGATGTCCGCCGGGATCTCCGGCGCGCCGGCGACCGCCGCGCTGAGCTTCAGCGGCGCGGGGTCGGCCGCGGGTTCGGACTTCATCGCGACGAACTCCGCGGCCGCGCGGGCGCGGTCGGCGTGCGACTTCTTCGACTTCGCGCCGCTGGGCTCGCGGCAGGGTTCGCCGGCGACGCGGCCGCACTTCGGGCACTGCACGATCATGTAGTCAGGAGCGGCAATCGTGGTCTTCTCGTTCGCGTTCATTGGTCTGGTGTCCTCTCTCGTTGGTGGTGGTTTAGTGCGAGTGCGGGTGACCGCCGCCGTGGCTGTGCGTCACGCCGCCGTGGTGGTGGTGGTGGTGGACGGCCGCGTCGCCGCGCGCCACGCGGTGCGACTCGCCGCCGGTCAGCGAGGCGATCAGCTTCAGGAACGCTTCGGCGTTGCTGTGGTTCTCCGGCGAGACCTCGTCGGTCGTCGACTTGATCGTGCCGTCGTCGAGGATCTGGATCTTCACCCTGTCCATGGTGTGGTTATCCTTTCCTGATGAAGAAGTTGTTGGCGTCGAGCCCCTTCTCTGTCGCCCAGCCGAACCGCTTGCAGGCGAACTTCACGACCTCGCGGCTGTACGCCTGCTTGACTCTGCCGACGACGCGCTGGAGCGACTGCTCGTCGAGGCGCGACGTCGCCCTGCCGTTCACCAGGGTCACGAGCTGGCCCTCGGCGTAGAAGGTGAAGCGGTCGCCCGACCGCGACTCGAACCGCTCGAACTCCGAGCGGAGCGCTTTCTCCAGCAGGTCGTGGTTCGGGCACTTCTCCAAGTTGACCGTGTTCGTCTGGATCGTGTTGCAGGGCATCGCTACTCCTCCTCTGTGCGCGCAGCGCGGCGCGACGACGGCTGCGTCGCCTGCGGCGCAAACGGCTTGTCGGTGAACTTCGCGCGGTACACGCCCGGCTTGCTGGCGCTGACGAACTTGCCATCGGCCTTCCGCCGGAGGTTGGTGATCGCGTCGGGGTCGGACTTGGCGATGAACGTCACGAACTGGCACGCCTTCGCCAGGCCGCACTCGAGGTTGTCGGCGACGTCGCAGACGTTCCTGATGTCCGCGCCGGTCCAGTCGGTGTCGTCGGGCATCGACTGCTTCTTGATGCCGTACTTCTTCATCATCAGCTCCCACATCGCGTCCTTCTCCTCGCGCTCGGGCAGGTCGAACATCCACGTGCCGAGCTTGAAGCGGCGCTTCAACGCGGGCGGGAGGTCGTCGATCGCGTTGCAGGTAGCGACGAAGCAGATGCGGCCGCCGGCGGCGAGCGACTTCAGGACCTTCATGGCGGTGCGGATCTTGCGCTCGGACTCACCGACGATACCGCCGGTGGTCGCGCCGAGGTCGAGCGCGACGCTGAGCACGCGCCGGCCGGTGACCTTCGTCGCGGTGTTCGCCAGCGCCTTGGTCACGAGCGACTTGCCCGTGCCCGCGTGCCCGACGGTGACGATGCCCGTGTAGCCGTTGTCCTCCATCTCCTTCAGGATGACGCCGAGGCGGTCCTGCGTCGTGCCGGTGTTGTCACCCGGCCCGCCCGCGCTGCCGAGACCGCCGAAGTACTTCTCCATCTCGTCGATGCGCACGTACAGGGTCGGCGAGCGCTTGCTCTTGATGAGGCCCATGGCGAACTCGCGGAAGTTCTCGAGCCCGCGCACGTCGTCGAACGTCTCGGCGCCGCTGTCGACCGTCAGTCCCTCGGTCTGCTCGACCACGCTGATCTTGCGCGACCACAGCTCGTCCACGTTCAGCGTCGACTGCTCCACGTCGATCGACATGGCCATGATCTGCTCGGCCGAGAACGCCGACAGGCCGCGGAGCGCGTCCGTCGCGCTCGCGACGAGCGCGTCGTCGATCTTGTCCAGCCCGCCGGCCTTCGCCTGGTCGACGATGATCTTCTGCAGCGCGGCGTCGTCCGGGTACGGCTCGTCGAACAGCACCACGTCCTGCGCGATCTCCGGCGGGAACTTCGTGCCCGGCACGACGAGCGGCACCAGCGTGCGGCGGTCCGCCTTGTACAGGTCGCGCAGGTTCCAGATGCCTTGCAGCACCTGCCCGTTGTTCACGCCCGGCTTGTCCTCGAAGTACCGGTGCGCGTTCATCATGAAGACGATGCTGCCGCGCTGCGTGAGCGCGCCGCCGGTGTCACGCTGCTCGCCGGGCATCTGCGCCATGAGCGCAAGCGCCGCACCCGGGTTCGACGTCATCGCCGGCCACTCGGTCGGATCCTCGACGCCGAGCGCCTTCGCGATCGCGCTGCGGCCGACCGCGTTGAGACCGGTGAGTCCGTTCATGCTGTCCCAGCAGACGATGGGGATCGGGGTCTTGGCGCCGTTCTCGAACGCAGCGCGCACCGTGCGGATCGTGTCCGCCGGGTCAGGGGTGGCAATTGCGACGAGCGGCACGGCCACTCGGCGGGCAGCCTTCAGTCTGTCGGTCATGTTCATCGTCGTGGTCTCCTTGGTGGTGGTTATCCGACCCAGCGGACTTCGTGGTCGGGGTTGGTGACGAGCTTCGGGATCGACTCGACGACCGCGCACCTGGCGCAGTACGTCGCGGCGGGCGTGATGCGGACGCCGCAGCACACGCACCGGCAGGACTTCTCAGCCGCGGCCTTCCCCCAGGCTTTCCTGTCCATGATCTTACCTCCCGTAGATGCCGCGGACGATCGCGACGGCCTCGGCGAACGAGAGTCCGCCGTCGTACATCAATTGGAGCGCGGCGCGTCGCATCGCGCGGGTCATCCCGAGGAACTGCTGCTCGGCGTACGCCGTGCGCATCTCCTCTCGACGGTCAAACGCCTCGTCCGGGTTCTCGTCGAAGAACATCATGACTTCTCCTCCAGTTCGGGTTCGCTGCAGACCGGGCAGTGGCACGGGCCGAGTCCGCCCCAGTCGGGTTCGCTGTGTCGCTTCATCGTCTGCTCGCGCGTCTCCCAGTCATTCCTCATGCTTCACCTTCTTCACGCACTTCTTGCAGCGCGCGGTCGTCGCGTCGGGCACGACACAGATGTTGTGGCCGCATTCGAGGTCGGCGCGCGCCGTCTTGCCGCTCGGGTTCAGCTTCACGGTGTCGCGCTTGACCGCGCGGTACGGCCCGAGGCGCTCGTCCTTGCTGACGTCGGCGCCGGACACCGGGCCGCGCGCCACCTCGACGACCGCGCCGGTCTCGCCGCGGCACGCGGGGCACTTCCAGACCACCACGGCGGTCTTGACGCCGTGGATCACCGCGAACATGTTGTGCGACTCCTGCGTGACGATCCACTGCTTGCAGCCGCCGCAGTAGAGCGACGGCAGCTCCTTCTTGACGGGCTCGGCGAACTTCTTCATGCTGGGATCCTTTCTGTGTGCGGGGTTAGCCCATCATCGACGGGAACTCGACGCTGCTGAAGTCCACCTGGTCGAGGTTCGACTCGATCTCCTCGAGCGCGTCGGCGGCGTCGCTGACCGCCTGGTACTTGTCGCCGCCCTGCATGTTCTCGGGCATGTTGTCGCGCCACTCCTCCATCTCGCCCTTCAGGTCCTCGACGATCGACTTGGCGGTCTCGACCAGCGACTCGGCCTCGCCGAGGCGGTCGGCGCGCGAGCGATTGCGCTCGATCTTCTCCACCGAGAACGCGACCTCGTCCTTCCCGAGGGCGGCGGCGACCTTCTTGCGGAGCGCGTTGATGTTGGTGTCGGTCAACGTGAGCGTCAGCTTGTACTCGGCCATGGGTTCGGTCTCCTCTCTAAGAGATGGTTGGTCGGACTATCCGCAGACTTCGCGGTGGCGGCGGACCGCCTGCGCCAGCGCGTAGTGCTCGGCCTGGACGTCGAAGTTGCCGTTGTCGGACGCGTCGACGTACGCCCGCGCGGCCTCGATCAGCGCCTTGAGCGCGGCGGTGCGCTGCTCGGTGGCCTCGCGGATCTTCTTCTCGCGCTCCAGCTGCTCCACCCACGTGGCGCGCCGCTCCTCCCGCTTCCGGTCCGCGCGCTCGTTCTGCGCGACGGGGTCGTGCATGCGGCAGTACCACGTCGGCTTCATCACGACCGTCGGCTCGCCCTGCCGCTTGGTGAACGTGAAGGTCTCCTCGTCGTACACCCGCTCGACCGGCGGGTAGACGCGCTCGGCGACCTCGCGGCAGACGGTCGCCTTGTTCGAGCAGGGGCGGCCGCGCAGGCTGCTGCTGTCGGAGTAGACGCGGGCGCTGCACATACGCAATTCGCTGATCATGGTGGTTATGCCTCCTGGTAGATGTTGGTGATGATGCTGGTGATCTGCACGAGCGCGGCGCAGACGACCGCGCCGTCGCTGTCGACTTGGACCTCGACGCTGTCCGTGGCGGGGTCGGTGCCGATGACCGTGCCGTACCCCTCGTGTTCGACGTAGCAGCGCGTGCCTGGCGTCAGGCGCTCGAGCGTGAAGTGTGGCTGGCTGATGCGGCGGCCGCGACGACTCATGATTATGCCTCCTTCAGCGGCGCGTAGCCGCGCTCGGTCAGGAACTTGTGGACGGCGGTGCGAGTCGCCCAGCCGTTGACGCCGAGATTGCCGGGACGCAGGTTGTATGACGAGGAGCGACCGAGCAGCGAGTAGCGGCTGCCTCCGCTGTACGATGTCCGGTAGACTTCCTGTAGCGCGCACCCGTCCTTGAACCACACGTCAAGCTTCTTCATCATTTGATGACCTCCATGTTGATGGTGTGGTCGCAGCCCTCACAGCCGTCGGCGACGTGCGCGTCCGCGGCTGCGTTCGCGGCGCGCAAACTCTGGAACACTCCGCCCCAGCCGCACGAGCAGAAGACGCTGCGGCGGGGTTCGCACAGGTTCGTCTCGACCGTCGTCCAGTTGCGCCACGCGCTCGAGTTCATGCGTGGAAGTCCTGCTGCGCGGCGAGCTGGTTCACCTCGCGGTTCGTCTTGGTGCGGAAGCGGACGTCGCCGCCGCTGTGCCCGAGACCGAACTTCGCGAAGCAGCACGGTCCGACGTTCCCGCTGCGCGTCCACACCGCGACGTCGCCGCAGACCACGCGGCCGCAGCCCTGACAGACGACCGTGTCGCTGCCGCACGTGCACCAATCGTTGTTCCACTTGTGTCCGTTGACCATGATTTTTCCTCGCTGTTCGTGGTTGGGTTTTCGAGCGAATCGCGCGCCGCGGGGTGCGGGCGCGTATATAAGCGATACGCGCCGGCGCTGATCAGGCGCCGGGTTGGTTGTACGTGGAGCGAGTCTCTCGACTCGCCGCAACCGTTCGGATCGCGTTCGGTTGACTGTCCGCACGCAGCTTGCGATCTCTCGTCGCTCCCCTGTGGTTCGACCCTGAGCGGCGTCTGCCGGCGCCACGACTCACTCTCAGGATCGCCTTACCCGCTTCGCGTCGCCGATCGGCTATCGGTGCGCTTGCGCCTGGGTCGCTCACCTGCCCGACTACATTCGGGGTCCCTGGTTCGCGCCCTGCTGGGGTACTTGCGTGTGACTCGCGGAGCGTCGCGGGATCTTGCGCTGTCCTGCGCTCCGTCTTCTGCCCCGGTCTTGGTTCCCGGCTGCCTCGAGGTTACCAGGCTTACTTCCCGAGGTCCGTCCCTGCGCCTGCAAGACCAATGTAGTACTTTCGGCGGTCGGAGTACATAGTTCTTTTCGTCTGTAAAATCAATAGTTTACGCGGCACTTGCGCGTTAGTGATCTTCGCGAAGACTACGAAAAAGTCTTGAGTTCTCAGCGGTTGCAAGCGACGGGGGATTTACTCGATCGACAGCGTCGCGCCTGCGCCTGCGTCCTTCGCGCCGACCCAATGACCGAGCGTCGCGGCGACGCCCCACGCGTCGAGTGCGGCGACGTGGTCGCGCGCGCGGCGCTGCGCGTCGGGCTGCGCGTCGAGCGCGACGATCACACGGCTCGGGCGCGCGGCGCTGATGATCGACAACTTCTCCGGCGTGAGCGCGACGCCGAGGAGGCCGACGCACGGCGGGACGGTGTGCTCGCGGTGCCAGCCGATCACGTCGCCGGCGCCCTCGACCATCAGCAGGTCGTGGTCCTCGAGGATCGCGTCGGCGTTGAACAGCATCGCCGACGCCGGGCGGCCGCACTCGACCGCGTGGTTGGGCCGCGCGACGTGGCTGGACGTCAGGTACTTCGGCTCGACGCCGTCCTTGATCGTCCGCGCCTGGAAGCCGACCAGCTCGGCGTTCATCATGATGGGGATGATCACGCGGAACGCGTACGGTCCGCGCACCGTCCAGCCGAGCGACCAGCTGATCGCGTCCTCGACCGACGCACCCCACTGCCGCT
>Ga0335084_10007396_pt1 | contig 10939 bp, 10 predicted proteins | sample Lox_Sample_44_FD_206721 | JGI IMG/M metagenome (GOLD analysis project Ga0335084, IMG submission 206721) | Soil microbial communities from Loxahatchee National Wildlife Refuge, Florida, United States - Lox_Sample_4.4 | ecosystem: Environmental > Terrestrial > Soil > Wetlands | place: USA...
ATCCTGGTGACGGTGCCCGAGAACGCGAGCGACGCGGTGGTGGCGGAGCGCCGCGCGCGCGCGGAAGCGGCGCGGGCGCGCGTGCGCGCGGGCGAAGACTTCGCCAAGGTCGCGCGCGAGATGTCGGAGGACGGCAACCGCGCCGAGGGCGGTGTCATCGGCTTGAAGCCCGCCGATCGCCTGCCGGACGTGTTCGTGTCGGCGGTGAAGGGGTTGAAGCCGGGCGACGTGACGCCCCAGTTGCTGCGCACCGGCGCCGGCTTTCACCTGCTGAAGCTCATTGAGCGGCGCGCCGGCGGCGACTTCACGATCCCGCAGACGCACGTGCGGCACATCCTGCTGCGCATCTCCGAGCGCCTCCCGCAGGACGCCGCGATCCGCCGACTCGAGCAGATCAAGCGCACGATCGTCGCGGGCAACAAGACGTTCGAGCAGGCGGCGCGCGAGAACTCGGAGGACGGCAGCGCACCGCTCGGCGGCGACATCGGCTGGGTGCAGCCCGGCAGCGTCGTTCCCGAGTTCGAGGAAGTGCTGAACTCGCTTCCGCCCGGCAGCATCTCCGACCCGGTCGTGTCGCGCTTCGGCGTGCACCTGATCCAGGTGATCGAGCGCCGCGAGGTGACGCTCGACGTGAAGCAGCAGCGGGAGCAGGCGCGCAACATCCTGCGCGAGCAGAAGTTCGAGCCGGCCTACCTCGAGTGGATCCGCGAGCTGCGGGCCCGGGCCTACGTGGAGCTGCGCGAGCCTCCGCTGTGAGGCGGTGACGGGCGCGCCGCGCGATGCGTCACGTCGCCCGCAAGCGCTTCGGCCAGCACTTCCTCGTCGACGAGCGCGTGATCGATGCGATCGTCGACGCGATCGACCCGCGGCCGGGTGAAGCCATCGTCGAGATCGGGCCGGGGCTCGGTGCGCTGACGGCGCCGATCGTCGAGCGCGCGGGACGCCTCGCGGTGATCGAGCTCGACCGCGATCTCGCGGCGCGGCTGCGAGGACGGCCCGGCCTGGAGGTGATCGAGGACGACGCCCTGCGGCTCGACTATGCGGCCATCGCCGCTCGGTGGGGTCGCCTCCTGCGCGTCGTCGGCAACCTGCCGTACAACATCTCCACGCCGATCCTGTTCCGGCTGCTCGATGCGGCCGCGCACGTGCAGGACCAGCACGTGATGCTGCAGAAGGAAGTGGTCGATCGGATGGTCGCCGAGCCGGCGACCAAGGCGTACGGACGTCTGAGCGTCATGCTCCAGTGGCGATACGAGCTCGAGCCCCTGCTCGAGGTGCCGGCCACGGCGTTCGACCCGCCGCCGCAGGTCGAATCGGCCGTGGTCCGCATGGTGCCCCGGCCGAATGTGGCGTCGGACGAGCGCGACCCGCTCGAGCGCATCGTGGCGGTCGCGTTCTCGCAGCGTCGCAAGCTGCTGCGCCACACGCTGGGGGCGTGGCTCGCCGAGCGCGGGTTCGACGGACGCTTCGAGGTGCAGCGCCGCGCGGAGGAAGTGCCGGTTGCGGAGTACGTCGAGCTGGCGCGCCTCGTGGGCGCGCGCGGCTGAGCACCCGGCACGGCCCTGCGGCGACGGCCGCAAATGAAAACGGGCGCCGCGAGGGCGCCCGTCGAATCGAGTGACCGCGCCCCTCGGGCGCGGCCGTGGCAGGGGCCGCCGTCAGGCGGCGTCCAGCCACATCGCGGTGTCGAACGCGCTGCTCATCAGCGGCATGTTCATGCCGAAGCTGCCGTTGGCGGCGTTGCGGTGCGCCGGCTTGAGCGGCTTGTCGGCAACGTTCTGGGCCATCTCCGTCGCCCGCTCCCATGACCCTTCTTGCTGGGAGCGGGCTACTGAAAAGAATAGAAACATCGGAATGGTATTTTTCGCTCCGCCCAGAAATCGGCCGCGTCGCGGAACACGTCCAGCAACTGCTCGCGGGCCTCGCGATCGAAGCGGGCGTTGTCGGGCAACTGCTCCAGCACCACCACGAAACCGGGCTGGTGCCCCGACTTGTGCACGAGGTCGGTCATGCAGTCGTAGAGCGCGTCGAGGTTCTTGCCGAAATGCGCCGGGAACAGGAACGACTGGGCGATGCTCTCGAGCACGTCCTGCTTCGACTGCGCCGACGTCAGGTTCGCATACAGGAAATGCTGGCCGGCGTTCTGCGCAGCCTTCATCAGGTCGTCGACCCGATAGGCGCGTATGGACTGCACGATGTTGGGACGGACGGTCTGCAAGAGCATGGTCACGTTCCTCCTCGAGTCATGGGCAACTTCTGGGGGCCTGCGGTCACGGCGAGATCCTGAGGAAGCGGTTGTAGTGGTCGGGGGTGTAGTAGCACGCGTCGGGCATGCGGGGCGTGTGTCCGCCGCACACGATCCGGCGCGGTCCGCGATCCGGCGCCCCGGGCGTCATCACCGTGTACTCGCGGTAGTAGCCGCGCGGGTACGGGGGCAGATGCCGCTCGCGGTTGCCGAACACGATGCCGTCGCGCTCGTACGCGAACGGCCCACCGGTGTGGATGCGATCGAGGACGTCGCGCGCTTCCGCCGGCAGTTGTTCCTGCGCGATCACCGCCAGCGCCGCCTGCTGCTTGGCGTACCCTGCAAAGGGTGCACCGAGCGCCAGGACGGCAGCGATGCCGGCTCCGATCACCTGCCTGCGCAGCGGATACCACTGCGGCAGCCGATCGAAGAACAACACGGGTTATCCCTGAATGCTCAACCGCGTCATGTTACCGAAACACGCCCCGAATCTCAAGGCCTTTGCCTCAAAAGTGTGCATGTCGGCAGGGCTTGATGTCAGCGCCTACTGCGCCGGTAAGCGTTGCCAGGCGTAGTCAGCAAGACCGAAAGCCGTTCGTCGGAAAGCGCAGCGTGCGCTAACACCGCAGGCTTGCGGGCGGAAGGGTTTTCGGGCGGTCAGCGGGCGGCGTTGGCATCGGCCACCGCGAGAGCGGCCATGTTGATGATCCGACGGACGGTGGCCGACGGGGTCAGGATGTGCACGGGCTTCGCGGCGCCGAGCAGCACCGGTCCGATCGCAATGCCGCCGCCCGCCGCGGTCTTCAGGAGGTTGTAGGCGATGTTGGCCGCATCGATGTTCGGCAGCACGAGGAGGTTGGCTTCGCCCGTGAGGCGACCGAACGGCATGAGGTTGCTGCGGTAGCTCGCGTCGAGCGCCGCATCGCCGTGCATCTCGCCGTCGACCTCGAGCCACGGCGCCTGCTCGCGGACGAGTTCCAGGGCGCGCCGCATCTTCAGGGCCGACGGGTGGTTGCTCGTGCCGAAGTTGCTGTGCGAGAGCAGCGCGGCCTTCGGGTGCAGGCCGAAGCGCTGCATCTCCTCCGCGGCCATCGCCGTGAATTCGGCGACCTGCTCGGCGGTCGGGTCGTAGTTCACGTGGGTGTCGACGAGCATCACCTGGCGTCCCGGAAGGATCAGGCCGTTCATGCAGGCGTAGGTGCGTGCGCCCGGCCGCAGGCCGATGACCTGGTCGATGTACGGCAGGTGGGTGCCGGTGTTGCCCCAGGTGCCGCACAGCATGCCGTCCACCTCGCCGCTGCGCAGCAGCATCGCGCCGATGAGCGTCAGGCGCCGCCGCATCTCGATCTTCGCCAGTTGCAGCGTCACGCCCTTGCGCGCCGTGAGCTCATGGTAGATGCGGCAGTAGTCGCGATAGCGCCGATCGTTTTCGGTGTTGACCAGGTCGTAGTCGCGCTCCGCCACGAGGCGCAGGCCGAAGCGCGCGATGCGCTGGGCGATGACCTCGGGCCGGCCGATGAGCGTCGGGCGCGCGACGTTCTCGTCGACCACCACCTGCACCGCGCGCAGCACGCGCTCTTCCTCGCCCTCGGCGAACGCGATGCGCTTGTGCTGCGCCGCCTTCGCGAGGCTGAAGATGGGCCGCATCGTCGACCCCGACGCATAGACGAAGGTCTGCAGGCGGGCGCGGTAGGCCTCGAGATCCTCGATCGGTCGCGAGGCGACGCCCGAATCGGCCGCGGCCTTCGCCACGGCGGGCGCGATGCGCATCATGAGGCGCGGATCGAACGGCTTCGGGATCAGGTACTCGCGCCCGAAGCTGTGGGTCACGCCGGCGTACGCCGCCGCGACCACCTCGCTCTGCTCTGCCTGTGCGAGATCGGCGATCGCGTGGACGGCCGCGATCTCCATCTCCGCGGTGATCGTCGTCGCGCCGGAGTCGAGGGCGCCGCGGAAGATGTACGGGAAGCAGAGGACGTTGTTGATCTGGTTCGGATAGTCCGTGCGCCCGGTCGCGATGATCGCGTCGCTGCGCACCTCGAGCACTTCCTCCGGCAGGATCTCCGGCGTGGGGTTCGCGAGCGCGAACACGATCGGGTTCGGCGCCATCGCCTCGACCATCGGCTTCTTGAGCACGCCCGCCGCCGACAGCCCGAGGAAGATGTCGGCGCCCGCGATCACGTCGGCGAGCGACCGGTGCGAGGTCTTCTGCGCGTAGTGGACCTTGTCCTCGTCCATCAGCTCGGTGCGGCCCTCGTACACCACGCCGGCGAGGTCGGTGACCCAGATGTGCTCGCGCGGGAGCCCGAGCTTCACGAGCAGGCCGAGGCACGCGAGCGCCGCAGCCCCTGCGCCCGACGTCACCAGCTTGACGTCGCGCAGGTTCTTGCCGCTCACCTTGAGCGCGTTCAGCACGCCGGCCCCGACGACGATCGCGGTGCCGTGCTGGTCGTCGTGGAACACCGGGATCTTCATGCGCGAGCGCAGCGCGCGCTCCACGTAGAAGCAGTCCGGCGCCTTGATGTCCTCGAGGTTGATGCCGCCGAAGGTCGGCTCGAGCGCCGCGATCAGGTCGACGAGCTTGTCGAGGTTCTTCTCCTTGACCTCGATGTCGAACACGTCGATGCCGGCGAACTTCTTGAAGAGCACGCCCTTGCCTTCCATCACCGGCTTCGCGGCCAGCGGGCCGATGTCGCCGAGGCCGAGGACGGCGGTGCCGTTGGTGATGACCGCCACCAGGTTGCCGCGCGACGTGTAGCGGAAGGCGTTGGCGGGCTCGGCCGCGATCTCCTCGCAGGCCGCCGCCACGCCGGGCGAGTACGCAAGGGAGAGGTCGTGCTGGTTGACGAGCTGCTTGGTGGGCGTGATCGCGATCTTGCCCGGCGTCGGATGCTCGTGGTAGTCGAGTGCCGCGCGTCGCAGTTCCGCCGCTTTCTCTTCGGATGTGGGCATGGCGTTGTCTCGCTCGTTGTCTCCGTCCGCGCCGCGTCGCGAGGGCCGGTTCATTGTAGGAGTGCCCTTCGCACGGCCGTTCCGGTCGCAGCACGATCCCGGTGGCGCCGCGCTCCCATAATGACCGCTTCGCCCGCGGCCCGCAGGATGACGACGATCGGCGAGTTCGAGCTCATCGAGCGCTGGTTCACGCGCCCACCGCGCCGTGCCGCGCTCGGCGTGGGCGACGACTGCGCGCTGATCGCGCCGGCGCCCGGTCACGAGCTCGCGGTGTCGACGGACCTGCTGATCGAGGGCCGGCACTTCCTGTCGACGGTGGATCCCGAGCGGCTCGGGCACAAGGCGCTGGCCGTCAACCTCAGCGACCTCGCCGCGTGCGGCGCGAGCCCGCTCGCGTACACGCTGGCCCTCGCGCTGCCCCACGTCGAGGAGCGCTTTCTCGACGGCTTCGCGCGCGGCCTGCATGCGCTGGCCGATGCGCACGCCGTCGACCTCGTGGGCGGGGACACGACGCGCGGGCCGCTCGCGATCGCCATCACGGTGTTCGGCGAAGTGCCGACGGGCAGGGCGTTGCGGCGCGCCGGCGCACGCGTGGGCGATACGGTCTGGGTCAGCGGGACGCTCGGGGATGCGCGCCTGGCGCTCGAGGCGTTTCGCGGCACGGTGGAGCTGCCCGGCGATACGTTCGCCCGCGTGCGCCGCGCCATGGAGACACCCGTGCCGCGCGTCGGCCTCGGGCTCGCGTTGCGCGGCGTGGCGACCAGCGCGATCGATGTGTCCGACGGCTTCGTCGGCGACCTCGCCCACGTGCTGCGCGCGTCGTCGGTGGGGGCGACGGTCGATGTCGACGCTCTGCCGCGCAGCGCGGACCTGTGCGCGCAGCCGCCGACGCTGCAGCGCGTCTGCACGCTCGCCGGTGGAGACGACTACGAGCTCGTGTTCACGGCGCCTGCTGCGCTCGGCGACCACGTGCGGGCGGCGGCGGCGCAATGCGACGTCGCGGTCGCGCCCGTCGGCCGCATCGAGGTCCAGCCGGGTCTGCGTCTCGTCGATGCGCAGGGCGAGGCGGTCGCCGAACGCTACTCGGCCTTCGACCACTTCCGCGCATGAGCGAGCCTGCGCGACTCGATCCGCCGGTCGCGACGGTCGCGCGCCGGCCGGGGGTGCGTTTCCTGCTTGCGCATCCGGCGCATCTCGTGGCGCTCGGCTTCGGCAGCGGGCTCGCCCCGGTCGCGCCCGGCACGGTCGGCACCGCGTGGGCGTGGCTCGCGTATGCGCTCCTGCGACCGTATGCGAGCGACACCGCGTGGGGCATCGTCGTCGCCGTGTCGCTGCTCGGCGGCTGGTGGGCGTGCACGCTCGCCGCGCGGCATCTTGCGGTCGGCGACCCGGCACCCGTCGTGTGGGACGAGGTCGTCGCCTTCTGGATCGTGCTGTGGCTCATCACGCCCGCGAGCCTGCTGGCTCAGCTCGTGGCGTTCGCGCTCTTTCGCTTCTTCGATGCCGCGAAGCCGGGACCCGTCGCATGGGCCGACGGACTCTTTCCGCTCAAGCGCGGCGTGCCGATCGGCTGGCGCCAGGGGCTTGCGATCATGCTGGACGACCTCGTCGCCGCGCTCTGCACGTTGCTCGTCATCGCTCTCTGGAGGGCATGGTGATGTCGGCAACCGGCGCGCGAGGCGCAGGCGACCTGATGCCGACGCTCGACGCGCTGGCGCGCGCCTTGCGCCGGCGCGGGCAGCGCATGGCGACGGCCGAGTCCTGCACGGGCGGCATGATCGCGGCGGCCTGCACCGAGCTCGCCGGCTCGAGCGACTGGTTCGAACGCGGCTTCGTGACCTATTCCAACGAGGCGAAGCACGATCTGCTCGGCGTCGATCCGCGCCTCATCGCGCGTGACGGCGCGGTGAGCGAATCGGTGGCGCGGGCGATGGCCGAGGGTGCGCTCGCACGCGCACCGGTCGCGTGGTCGGTGGCCGTCACCGGCATCGCGGGGCCGGGGGGCGCGACGCCGGGCAAGCCCGTGGGCACCGTATGGCTCGCCGTCGCCGGGGGTGGAGCGACGGTGGCACAGCGGCTCCAACTCGATGGAGATCGTGCGTCGGTGCGGTCGCAGACCGTCGCGCATGCGCTGCTGGCGTTGCGGCAGGCGATCGAGGCAGCACCCGGTCCGGAAGCCTGAGCGGTCGAGCGCAAGCCGCGTACGGAAGCGGCTTGCTCGACCGCTCAGGGCGCGGCCACGAGCGCGAGTCGCTGCAGGCCTGCGCCGCGTCGCATCGCGGGCGCGACCAGGCGCTCGCACGCCATGAGCGCGAGCCGCTTCAACCCCTGCCAGGCGTCGAGGGGCCAATCGGGGTGCGGGATGCCCTTGACGAGCCCGTCGCACACCTGCGCGGCCGCGAGCAGCTCGGCCAGCGCGCGTTCGCTCGCGACGCCGACGGCACGCTCGAACAGCCGCTCCTTCGCGCCCCATACGCGCGCCTCGCGCAACGCGACCGGCATGGGCCGGCCCGCCGCGACGGCGTCTTTCACGCGCTTCAGGCCGCGGATGTCCTCGGCGAGCGTCCAGTGCACCAGCACCGGCGCCTCGCCTTCGGCTTCGAGGCCCTCGAGCATGCGCAGCGCGCGCGCCACCTGTCCCGCGAGCACGGCCTCGCCCAGCTTGAACACGTCGTAGCGCGCCGCGTTCAGGACCGCGGCCTCGACGGCCTCGAAGCTCAGCTCGCCGGGCGGGTGCAGCAGCGCCAGCTTCTGCACTTCCTGGTGAGCGGCGAGCAGGTTGCCTTCGACGCGGTCGGCGAAGAACGCGAGCGTGCGCTGGCCTGCCTCGCCGTTCGCGACCCGCTGGCCTTGTGCCGCGAGCCGCTGCGCGATCCATTGAGGCAGCGCCGGACGCTCGATCGGGTCGACGCGCAGCGTGATGCCGGCGGCATCGAGAGCGCCGAACCACGCGCTCGATTGCTGCGTGCGGTCCAGGCGCGGCAGCTGCACGAGCGTCACGATGTCGGGGTTGTCGGCGGCGAGCTCGGCATAGCGTTGCAGCGCCTGCGAGCCTTCCTTGCCCGGCTTGCCCGACGGGATGCGGATCTCGATCAGTTGGCGCTCGGCGAACAGGCTCAGCGCCTGCGACGCCGCGAGCAGCGCGCTCCAGTCGAAATGCGCACCCGTCACGACGTGCACCTGGCGCTCGGTGCAGCCGGCCGCACGGGCCGCGGCGCGGATCAGGTCGCCCGCTTCCTGTGCGAGCAGCGGCTCCTGGCCGTGCACCGTGTAGACCGGCCGCAGTCCCTTGCCGAGATGGGCGCCGAGCTGCTCGAGGCGCAGCTGCATCTCAGACGGCCGGCACCGACGCGAGCCGGCGCATCACCTGCGACACGATGTCGGCCTGCATCGAGCGATAGAGAGACGCCTCCTCGATCTCCTTCGCGAGGGCGGCGGTCTCCGTGTAGCTCATGTCGCGGCTCTGAACGATCTCCGTCGGGGCGATCAATTCTCGACCGGCCGGCGTGCGCAGCCGGAAACGGAACCGCAGGCGCAGCGTGAACTCCGTCACCTGGCCCGCCGCGTTCGAAGCGACGACGCTCTTCTCGCGTGCCTCCGCCAGCGCCTCGAGCAGCACCTGCGGGCGGGCGGCGGCATCCACGACCTTCGTCGTCGTGCTCGCGTCGATGTTCGTGCGCAGTTCATCGGCGAGCGGAGAGCGCACCGGGAAGCCGACGAGCTGGACGGAAGAGAAGTGCAGCTCCGGTGCGCGCTTGAGCTCGAAGCCGCAGCCCGACAGGCCGCTCGCGACAGCGGCGACCACGACCCGGCGCGACGGCATCAGACGACGATGTTGACGAGGCGGCCGGGCACCACCTTGACGAGCTTGATGGCGCGGCCTTCGCCGAAGCGCTGGAACGTCGGGCTCGCGATGGCGGCGGCCTCGATCTCGGCCTGCGTCGCGTCGGCGGGCACGCGGAACGACCCGCGCAACTTGCCGTTCACCTGGAGCATCAGCTCCACCTCGTCCTGCACCAGCGCCTGTGGATCCACGGCGGGCCAGGGCGCGTCGAGCAAGTCGCCGAGGGCATCCGCGTAGCCGAGGTCGCGCCACAGCACCCACGTCGTGTGCGGACACGCGGGGTACAGCACGCGGAGCAGGATCGAATAGCCCTCGCGCAGCGCCGCGACGGTGCCGGCGCCCGACGGATCCTTGACGCTCTCCAGCGCGTTCAGCATCTTCATCGCGCCGGAGACGACGGTGTTGTACTGCATGCGCTCGTAGTCGTACGACACCTGGCGCAGCACCGCGTGGATCTCGCGCCGCAGCGCCTTGGCGTCGGCGCCGAGATTCGCATCGTTCGGCAGCGCCGGCGAGCCGCGCAGCGCCTCGTGCTGGCGTGCGCCGAAGCTCCACACGCGGCGGAGGAAGCGGTTCGCGCCCTCGACGCCCGCATCGTTCCACTCGACCGTCTGCTCCGGCGGCGAAGCGAACATGACGAACAAGCGCGCCGTGTCGGCGCCGTGGCGGTCGATCAGCTCCTGCGGATCGACGCCGTTGTTCTTGCTCTTGCTCATCGTCCCGAGACCCTCGTAGGTCACGGGCGAGCCGTCGCGCTTCAGGCGCGCACCGTCGCCGGTGGCGGTCATCTCCACCTCGTCGGGGCGGAAGTACTCGACGCCGCCTTGCGGGCTCGTGCGCGAGTAGATGTGGTTGAGCACCATGCCCTGCGTGAGCAGGCGCTCGAACGGCTCGTCGATCGACACGAGCTTCATGTCGCGCATCACCTTGGTCCAGAAGCGCGCGTACAGCAGGTGCAGGATCGCGTGCTCGATCCCCCCGATGTACTGGTCCATCGGCATCCAGTACGCGGTGCCCTTGCCGACCATCGCCTCCTCGAGGTGCGCGTCGCAGTAGCGCATGAAGTACCACGAGCTGTCGACGAAGGTGTCCATCGTGTCGGTCTCGCGCCGCGCGGGCTTGCCGCACGACGGACAGTCGACGTTCAGGAACGAGGCGCACTGGTTGAGCGGGTTGCCGCTGCCGTCGGGGATCAGGTCTTCGGGCAGCACGACCGGCAGGTCCTTCTCCGGCACCGGCACGACGCCGCACGCCGCGCAGTGGACGATCGGGATGGGCGTGCCCCAGTAGCGCTGGCGGCTGATGCCCCAGTCGCGCAGCCGCCACGTCGTGACCTTGCCGCCGAGCCCGCGATGCTCGAGCGCGGCGGCCACCGCGTCGATCGCATCGCGGTACGAGAGGCCACTGTAGACGTCCGAGTTGATGGTGACGCTCTTCTCGCCGGTCTCGTCCTTGAGCGCGTACCAGTCCTGCCAGTGGTCGTAGGTGAAGTGCGGCGCGTCGTCGACGTGGATCACCTGCAGGATGTCGAGGCCGTACTTCTTTGCGAAGGCGAAATCGCGCTCGTCGTGGCCCGGCACGCCCATCACGGCGCCGTCGCCGTAACCCATCAGCACGTAGTTGCCGACCCACACGGGGATCGGCTCGTGCGTGAGCGGATGCGTGACCTCGAGCCCGGTCGGCACGCCCTTCTTCTCCTGCAGGGCGAGCTCCGCCTCGGTCGTGCCGCCGACCTTGCATTCCTCGATGAAGCGTGCCACGGCCGGGTTGGCCTGCGCCGCGTGCAGGGCGAGCGGATGCTCGGGCGCGACCGCGCAGAACGTCACGCCCATGATCGTGTCGGCGCGCGTCGTGAACACGTAGAGCCGGCCGTCGCCGATCAGATGGCCCTGCGCGTC
>Ga0335084_10007397_pt1 | contig 10937 bp, 10 predicted proteins | sample Lox_Sample_44_FD_206721 | JGI IMG/M metagenome (GOLD analysis project Ga0335084, IMG submission 206721) | Soil microbial communities from Loxahatchee National Wildlife Refuge, Florida, United States - Lox_Sample_4.4 | ecosystem: Environmental > Terrestrial > Soil > Wetlands | place: USA...
TTCAGCACGTCCATCATGTGCGACACCGGCGCGCCCTGGTAGCCGCCGACGTACGACACGCCGGACTGGAGCAGCGCCTTCGTCACCGCGAGGATGCCCTCGCCGTGGAACGTGTCGCCGGCTCCGAGCTCGAGGAGCTTCACCTCCTCCTTGAACGAGCGTTCCACCGGCTCAATCCTTTCTCACCCGAGCAGCCGCGGCAGCCAGACCGCGATCGCCGGGACAAAAAAGACCAGCGCGAGCACGACGATGCTCATCGCCACGTACGGCGCGACGCCGCGGAAGATGTGGACCATCTGCACCTCGGGCGGGGCGACGCCCTTCATGGTCATCAGGAGCAGTCCGTGCGGCGGGAGCAAGAGGCCGAGCTGCATGCAGATCAGGAACATGACGCCGAACCACACGAGATCGATCTGGAACGCCTGCACCACCGGCATGAAGATCGGCAGCGTGATCAGCATCATGCTGACCTGGTCGACGAAGACGCCGAGGAAGATCAGGAACAGCATCATCAGCGCGATGACCGTCATCGGCGCGAAGCCCTGGTCGGTGATGAACCGTACCAGCCCGCTGCTCGCGCCCGAGAACGAGAGGATCTGCGAGAAGGTCGTGGCGCCGACGATGATGAAGAGAATCATCCCCGACACCGCCACCGCGCCACGCAGCGCCTTGAGCAGGTTCGATACCGTCAGGGCGCGGTAGGCGAGGGCGAGAACCACCGTGGCGAGCGCGCCGATCGCCGCCGACTCGGTCGGGGTCGCCCAGCCGGCCGACATCGACGCGACCACGATCACGAAGATCGAGACCAGCGGGATCACGTACTGGAACAGCGGCCGCAGCTTCTCCCACCCGTGATATTCGACGAGCTCGCTCGGCGGCGCGAGCCTCGGGTCGAGCTTCACGCGCACGACGATGTAGGCCACGAACAGGGCGGAGAGGATCAGCCCCGGTACCACGCCGCCGATCAGGAGCTTCGAGATCGAGATGCCCGAGAGGCTCCCGAGCAGGACGGTCAACGCCGACGGCGGGATGAGCATGTCGACCGCGCCGATCGCCATGATCGGGCCAGTCGCCATCGCGGGGTGATAACCGCGGGCGAGCATCACCGGCAGCATCAGGCTGCCGAGCATCGCGGTGGTCGCGATGGTCGAGCCCGAGATCGCCGAGAAAACGGTCCCCGCCACGACGGCGATGACCGCGAGCCGTCCCGGGACCTGCCGGATGAGACGCTCGATGCCGTCGATGACCTTCACCGCGAGCCCGGTCTGGAAGAGCACCTCGCCCATCAGGACGAAGAGCGGGATCGGCGTGAGCGCGAAGCTCGAGACCGACGCCACCGCGTTCCGGGCGAGCTGCACCAGCCCCGCCTCCCCGCCCATGTAGACGCTGGCGCCGACGATGTTGACCGCGAGGAACGTGAACGCCACCGGCAGCCCGAGGAAGAGCAGCACCGTCGAGCCGCCGAGCAGCAGCCACGCCGCCGTCTGCCAGGCCATGCGCGGCCTCCCTACGCGGTCGAGACGGCGTCATCGCGCGCTCCTCGCGCGCCCAGGTAGAGCCGGCGCATCCGGAACAGCACTTCGACGCCGAGCAGCGCAAAGGCGGCCGGGAGCGGCGCGAGCAGCCACCACTCGGGCATGATCAACGTCTTGATCGAGAGCGAGCCCGACGCGAAGCTCGCCCACGCGGACCGCGCGCCGTACACGACCATCACTACGCAGCAGACGAGCGCGATCGTGTCGGCGATCCATTCGCAGTACCACGCCGTCCGGCTCGGCATCGCGCGGAGCAGGATGTCGACCCGCACGTGCGCGCCCTGCCGCAGGAGCCAGGGCGCGACGAGCATCGTCAGCAGATAGAGCATGCCCTCCGACACCTCGTTAGCCCACGGCAGGCCGTCGACGCCGGGGATGAGCGCGACGTTCCGGAGCAGCACGTCGGCGCAGATCATTACCATCAGCAGGAACAGCACGGCGCATCCGGCGAGCGCGCACGCGTCGAGGAGCTTGCCGTAGGCGGCGGCGAAGCGGTCCATCAGCGCCTGGCCATGCTTGGCCATCAGCGTTTGGTGAAGAGCTGGCGCATCTTCGGCCCGTGCTGCGGGCTCACCTTGATGATCCCGGCCCACCCGGCCTCGTACGCCTCGTCGACGTACTGCTTCGCCTGTGCGCCCTCGAACTTGATCACCTTGATGCCGGCCTTCGCCTGGCGCTCGGTCTCCTGCTGGCCATACACCTTCCAGTAGTCGTTGCGGCTCTCGAGCGACAGGGCCTGACTGGTGAGGAACTCGCGCTGCGCGGGCGAGAGCTTCTTCCACGCGTCCTGGTTGACGATCAGCGACACCTCGGCGTCGTAGAACCCGGGGTCGACGCGGAACTTCGTCCGCTCCTGCCAGTTGTTGTCGAAGATGCCCCCGATCGGCCAGCCGTAGCCGTCGACCACGCCGCGCTCGAGCGCGGTGTAGACCTCGCCGGGCGCGGTCTGCATCACAGTCGCGCCGAGCGCCGCGAAGAAGTCGCGGTACACCGGCGTGATGCGGATCTTGAGGCCCTTCAGATCGGGCTTCTCGATCGGCTTGTTGAGATACAGATGGAACGGCTGGTACTCGACCACGCGGGCGAGATAGATCATGTTGCCCTTCTCGGCCCACACCTTCTGGATGTAGTCGAACGCGCCGTTGCGGCGCTGCTCGGCCACCGGCATCTGGGTGAGCTTGAGGGCGTCGGACTCGGGGAAGACGTTGGTGTAGAACGCGCCGGTCGACATCGCCATGTCAACGACGCCGGTGCTGACCGCCTTGCCGACCTCGAAGGTCGGGATCGCCTTCGGCCCGCCGATGAAGTTGAGCTGCAGGGTCCCCTTGCCCGCATTGTTCAGACCCTCGATCCAGGTGTTCAGGCGCGTGACGTAGAACGAGTTCTCCGGGAACGCGCTCACGATCTTGAGCGTCGTGACCTGGGCGGCCGCGGCGAGCGGCAGGGCGGCGAGCGCGGCCAGAACGAGTCTTCTCATGGGATCCTCCTCCGGGATTGAGGCGTCGAGCCTAGGCAGGCATACTCCATTTGTCAAATTGATGGGGCGGATGGGGCGGATTGCGACTGGGAATCCAGATGGCGAACCCCAAGGACCTGGATCTCAACCTGCTGCGGGTGTTCGACGCGATCCTGCGGCTGCGGAGCGTCACCGCCGCCGGCGAGGAGCTCGGACTCACGCAGGCCGGGGTGTCGAATGCACTCGCGCGGCTCCGCAAGCTGCTCGGCGATCCGCTGTTCGTGCGGACGCCGCGCGGCATGGATCCGACGCGCTATGCAGCCTCGATCGCCGAGGGCGTGCGCCAGGCGCTCGCCCTGATCGAGGCGACGCTCGCCGGCGGCGCCGCTTTCGACCCGGCGACGACCGAGCGCGTCTTCCGCCTGCACATGTCGGACATCGGCGAGATGGTTTTCCTGCCGCCGCTGCTCGAGCGGCTGCACCGGACTGCGCCGGGCGTGCGCGTCGAGACGCGCTCGACGCCGCAGGAGGAGATCGAGGCGGCGCTCGCCGGCGGCGAGCTCGATCTCGCGGTGGGCTTCCTTCCGGGCTTGCGCCCGCCGCTGCGGAACGCGCGGCTCTTCGTGGATCCCTACGTGTGCATGATGCGCGCCGGCCATCCGCGCATCGGCGATGCGCTTACGCGCAAGCTTTTTCTCGAGGCGTCGCACGCGCTGGTGGCGTCGATCGGCGCCGGGCACCGCGTGATCGAGGAGACGCTCCTCGCGCAGGGCCTGAGCCAGCGGATCGCGCTCCGCGTCCCGCACTTCATGGTGGTGCCGATGATCCTCGAGCGGACCGATCTCGTCGTGACAGTGCCGTCGCAGGTCGCGCGGCTCTTCGAGAAGATGGGACGGTTCAAGTCGCTCAGGCCGCCAGTGAAGATCGCGCCCGCGGACGTGCGCGTGCACTGGCACGAGCGGTTCGAGCGGGACGCCGCGAACCGGTGGCTGCGGGAGTTGGTCGTCGAGCTGTATGCCGAGCCTCGGTCCGCCCTCGCCCGCGCTGGAGCATTCGCCGGCATCGTCAACGGTCCGCCCGATCTATCGACCAATCCCAGGTATCTGCGGGGATTCGGACGCAGCGCACGGCGGCGGCAACGATGAGGCCCGGCGCAGGGCGCGGCGCGCCCGACCGAGAACGGCCGCTTGCGCAGCTGATACGAATATTCGTATAATAGGTCGCATGAAGCCGGTGCGGTTCATGGGGAGCGCAAAGGAAGAGCTTTCCGCGTTTCCGGACTCGGCAAAGCTTCGCGCGGGACACGAGCTCTTCATGGTCCAGGTCGGCCGCGACCCGGATGACTGGAAGCCCATGCCCTCGATCGGTGCCGGAGCCTGTGAGGTCCGGGTGCGCGATGCGGCGGGCGCGTTTCGGGTCGTGTACGTGGCGAAGTTCGAACACGCCGTGTACGTCCTGCACGCGTTCCGGAAGAGGTCCCGGAAGACGGCAGGTGGCGACCTCGAGACCGCCAGGCGGCGACGCGAAGGCGCTCGCAGACAAGGAGTAACGGATGGCAAAAAAGATGACGAAGTCGAGTGGCAACATCTTTCTCGATCTCGGGTTCCCTCCGCACGAGGCGTCGGTGATGCTGCTGCGCGCGCAACTCGCGGAAGTGCTCCGGGCATGGATGGAGCGCGAGCGCCTCACTCAGGCGCAAGCGGCGAAGCGCCTCGGCATCTCGCAGCCGCGCGTCTCCGAGATCGTGCGCGGCAAGGTCGAGCTGCTCTCTCTCGATTATCTCTTCGGGTTGTGCGCGAAGGCCAAGCTCGACGTCGGGCTGCGGTTGGCTGCGTAGATACTGGCGCTCGCCGGGCGCAGTCCAACCATCCTAGGCGACGGTTAGTCCGCCTTGATCCCGCGCTCGCGGATGATCGCGGTCCAGCGCACGACCTCGGCCTTGAGGAACGCGCTCGCTTCCTCGGGCGACGTGCTGCGCTGGATCGTCCCCTCGCGCGCGTAGCGCTCCTGGACCTGCGGTGATTTCATCGTCTCGACGATCGCACGGTGGATGCGGGTGAGGATCTCGGGCGGCGTCCCCGCGGGCGCGAGGACGAGCTGCCAGCTCGTGAACGCGTAGCCCGGCAGGCCGGCTTCCGCGATGGTCGGCAGGTCGGGGGCTGCCGGCGACCGCGTGCTGCTCGTCACCGCGAGCCCGCGCACCCGTCCGGCCGTCGCCTGCGGCAGCGCCGCTGTGAGACTCGGGAAGCTGAAATCGACCTGCCCCGAGATCGTGTCGAGCATCGCCGGTCCGCCGCCGCGATACGGCACGTGCAGCGCGTAGGTCTTGGACAGCTCCTTGAAGAGCTCGCCCGCCATGTGGAAGTTGCTGCCGTTCCCCGCCGACGAGTAGCTCAGCTTGCCGGGATTCGCCCGCATCAGCGCCACAAGTTCCGCGACGTTCTTTGCCGGCACCTTGTTGCTGACGATCAGGAGATGCGGTGCCTCGGCGACGAGCGAGATCGGGGCGAGGTCTTTCAGGACGTCGAACGGCAGGTTGGGAAAGAGCGCCGGCGCGGTAGCGATCGTGATCGTGTTGATCAGCAGCGTGTAGCCGTCCGGCTTCGCGCGCGCGACCGCTTCCGAGCCGATGTTGCCGGTTGCGCCGCTGCGGTTCTCGATGATGACCGGCTGCCCGAGCTCCTTGCCGAGCTGCTCGTTGATGTAGCGCGCGGTGGTGTCGACGCTGCCGCCGGGCGGCCACGGTGCGATCAGGCGCACCGGGCGATCGGGATAGGTCTGCGCCGTCGCCGCGGCGGCGACAGCGAGGAGCGCGACGGCGGCGAGCGTCGATCGGTGGCGGCGCATGGTTCCTCCTCGGGCGGGGGGAGTGTGGCAGCCGGCCGCGCGCAGGGTCAAGCGCCGGTGTCCGCCGGGGGGCGATCCGCTAGAATCGCGGCCTCGCAAGCCGTCTTGTAAGGACTGCCATGACCCAGCGGATCCGCGGCGTGCTCTCGCCGGTTGTCACGCCGTTCCGGAAGGACTACTCGCCCGACGCGAAGCGCTTCGTGCGCCACTGCAAGTGGCTCCTCGCGCACGGCTGCTCGGGCCTCGCCGTGTTCGGCACCAACTCGGAGGCGAACTCGCTCTCCGCCGAGGAGCGGATGACCCTCCTCGAGCAGCTCGTGGAAGGCGGCGTTCCCGCGGCGACGCTGATGCCGGGCACCGGCTGCTCCGCGCTCACCGACTCGGTGCGGCTCACCGCGCACGCGGTGAAGCTCGGCTGCGCGGGCGCGCTGATGCTCCCGCCGTTCTATTACAAAGGCGTGCCGGACGAGGGCCTGTTCCGGAACTTCAGCGAAGTGATCCAGCGTGTCGGCGACGACCGACTGCAGGTATACCTCTATCACATCCCGCCGGTGTCGCAGGTGCCGATCACGCTTGGTCTGATCGAACGGCTGCTCAAGGCGTACCCGAAGGCGACCGCGGGCGTGAAGGACAGCTCCGGCGACTGGAACAACACCAAAGCGATGATCGATGCCTTCGGGAAGCAGGGCTTCGACGTCTTCGCCGGAAGTGAAGTGTTCCTGCTGCGGACGATGCGCGCGGGCGGCGCCGGCTGCATCACCGCCGGCGCGAACGTGAACCCGCACGGCATCGACAAGGTCTTCCGCGCGTGGCAGTCGGCGGAGGCCGAGACGCTGCAAGCCACCGCCGACAAGGTGCGCGGCATCCTGCAGGCCCAGGTGTCGATGATCCCGGCGCTGAAGGCGACGATCGCGCACTACGCCGACGACGCCGACTGGCTGACGGTGCGGCCGCCGCTCGTCGAGCTGACGCTCGGCGAGCGCGCGAAGCTCGTAAGCGAGCTCGCCGGCGCCGGCTTCGACATGCCGGGCATCAAGGGCTGACGCCTACGTCACGGGCGCGGCTTCGTGCCCCGCTCGCCCGATTCGCGGGCCGCTGCGCCGTAGATCCCCTTCGACATGGTGGACGACGACGATTCCGTCAGCCGCGTGTAAACCGCGGCGCGCACAGCATGGACTTCGCGGCTGCCGGGGTCGGCGTCGGCCGCCCAGTCGACGAGATGCGCCGCGAGGCTGGCGTCGCCCGCAGCGAGCAGCCGCCCGGCGCGCTCGAGGAGCTTCGCCGTGCCGCCCGCGAGCGTCGCCACCTCGCGCGCCAGCTCGCGCCGCGGCGCCGGCTTCAGCTCGCTCGGCACGCCGCTGTACCAGCCGCCGTAGCAGCGCCAGAGGTTGCGGACGATGAACTCCGGCTCGTCGTAGACCGGGCGGAGGTACGGCTTCTCCGCGAGGTCGGCGGGCGGGCGCACCGCCTCCAGAGTGTCGTAGATCGTCGCGCCGGCGTTCAGGTGCTCGAGAGTCTGACGCACCAGCGATTCGAGATAGGCGGCCGTGTCCTCGAGCGCCGCGCGCACGCGCTCTGCCCCGGCGATCGGCAGCCCGTGCCCCGGCAGCAGCAGCTCGGGCCCGAGCGCCGCCATCGCGCGCAGCGCGGCCGCCCACTCGGCCGCGTAGCGCTGCACCTTCTGCGGGTTGCCGGCGTTCGGCGCCGCCCAGATGAAGAGATCGCCGGTGCAGAGCGTCCTCGTGTCCGGCAGCCACACCCAGGCGTGGTCGTCGGTCTCGCCTTTCGCGTGCCGCAGTACGAGCCGGACGCCGCCGACCGTGAGCTCCAACCCGGCGGCGAAAGTCTCGGTCGGCGCCTGGTACTCGACCGGCCACGCGGTCGGGACGCCGAACTGCCGCGTGTTGATGATCGAGTTGTAGCCCGCGGTCTCGACGTAGCGCTGCATGCGCGGGAGCACGTTCACGTGCCCGACGATGCGCGGCGGCGACCAGCCGCGCGCGACCGCCTCGGCGAGAAAGGGCGGCAGGCCGTACGCGTGGTCGACGTGGCCGTGCGTGTACACCGCGGTGTGCACGCGCTCGCCGTCCCACCCGCGCACCGCTTCGAAGCTCAGCTTGTGCGACGCCGGATGGTACGAGCCGGTATCCACCAGCACGAGGCCGTCGCCGGTCCGCACCGCGGTGACGTTCACGAACGCCTTGTAGAACGCGACGCCGGGGGCGAGCTCCTCCAGCAGCCGTGGACCCGCGAACGGGTGGAACGCCGGGTCCGCGGTGCTCGCTTCGCCGCGCCACAGCCGGTCGGTGCGCTCGAGGAGCCGCGACATGGTCACTTCGCCTCGAGGCCGGCCCTGCGGACGACCTCGGCCCAGCGCGCGTACTCGTCGGCGATCATCTTCGTCGTCTGCTCTGCGCTCCAGCCGCCGATCACCGTGCCGCCGAACTTGTCGACGCGGGCAATCGTGTCCGCCTCGGCGAGCACCGCGTTGAGGTCGTGGTTCAGCCGCTCGATCGCGGCGCGCGGCGTGCGCTTGGGCGCCACGAACGCGTACCACGAATTCACCTGCGAGCTTTCGAAGCCCTGCTCGGCCATCGTCGGAATCTCCGGGAACTGCGGGTGGCGCACCGGCAAGGCGATGCCGATCGCCTGCGCCTTGCCGGAGCGGAGGTGCGGCGCGATCGTCGCGAACGGGAAGAAGCCGAACGGTACCGTCCCGGCGAGGAAGTCCGGGACTGCCGCCGGCACGCCCTTGTAGTTGATCGACGTGAGCCGGATGCCGTTGACCTGCTGCAGGAGCTCCGCGCTGACGTGCTGCGAGGAGCCGTTGCCGGGGTTCATGTAGTTGATCTGCCCGGGCCGGCTTTGGGCGAGCTCGACGAACGCGCGCAGATCCTTCGGTCCGAGCGACGGCGTCACCGCGGCGATGTTCGCCACGACGCCGACGTGCGCCACGCCCTCGAAGTCGTTGACCGGGTGCCATGGCACCTTGCTGAGATGCGGGTTGACCGCGAGCGTCATCGTGGCCATGAGCAGCGTGTGGCCGTCGGGCTCGGCCTTCGCGACCGCGCCGATGCCGATGCTGCCGTCGGCGCCGGGCTTCGCCTCGACGATCACCGGCTGCCCGAGCCGCGCGGCGAGGCCCTCCGTCGTGGCGCGCGCCATGAGATCGACGATGCCGCCGGCCCCGTAGGGCACGACGACCCGCACCGGCTTCGACGGGTAGCCCTGCGCGAGCGCAAGGCAGGGCGCGAGCAGGACTGCCGCCAGAGTTTTTCGCATCGTCCTCCCCTTCAAATGACGCCGGATTCGCGCAAGCGTCGCTGCTCGGACTCGGACAGGCCCAGCCAGCCGCCCCAGACCTCGGCGTTGTGCTCGCCGACCGCGCCGCCGCACGCGCGGATCCGGCACGGATCGCCGGCGAAGCGCGGCACCACGTTCTGCATGCGGACCGTGCCGAAGTCCGCATCCGGCACCGCCGTGATCGCCTCGCGCGCACGGACTTGCGGGTCCGCGAATACCTGGTCGATCGAGTAGACCGGCGCGATCGTGCCTTGCGCGCGCTCGAACGCCGCGAGCACTTGCTCGAGTGTGTGCGCCGCGCACCACGCGGAAAAGACGCCGTTCAGCTCGGCGGCGTGGCGGACGCGGTCGGCATTGCCGGCGAAGCGCGGATCGGCGATGAGGTCGGGCCGCCCGATCGCGCGGCAGTTGGCTGCCCACAACGCGTTGGTGCTGCCGGCGAGCGTGACCCACCGGCCGTCGCGCGTGCGGAACACCGCCGCCGGGGCCGAGTACTGGTTGGCGTTCCCGGAGCGCTCGCGCACGGTGCCGAGCTGGTCGTGCTCGATCACCAGGAACTCCAGCAGCTTCAGCGTCGCCTCGGTGAGCGCGAGGTCGATCTCCTCGCCCGGCGCCTGCGGGTCGCGGGCGCGCTTCCAGCACGCGGCGAGGATGCCGATCGCGCCGAAGAGGCCGCCGATCGCGTCCCCGATCGGGTAGCCGGCGTGCATCGGCTCGCCGGCCGGGTCGCCGGTGATGTAGGTGAGGCCGCCCATCGCCTCGAAGATGCGCGCGAAGCCCGGGCGGTCGCGGTACGGGCCGTCCTGGCCGAAGCCGGTGGCGCGCAGGATGACGAGCCGCGGCTGCACCGCCCACAGCGCCGTCCGGTCGAGTCCCCAGCCGTCGAGCGTGCCCGGCCGGAAGTTCTCGATCAGCACGTCGAACCGCGGCAGCAGACGCTTGAGCAGCGCCGCGCCCTCGGGCTTGCGGAGATCGAGCGTGGCGAACTTCTTGCCGCGATTGGTCACCTTCCACCACAGCGGCTTGCCGTCCTTGTGCGGCGGAAAGCCGCGCGCGCCGTCGCCGGCGCCGGGCAGCTCGATCTTGAGGACCTCGGCGCCGTAGTCGGCGAGGAGCGCTGCGGCCGAGGGCGCGGCGACGATCGTCGCGATGTCGAGGACACGGAGACCTTCGAGCGGTCCGCTCACCGCCCGCGCTCCAGTGGCTGGTCCTGCCGCATCCGTTTTACTCCCCCTTCCCCTTGCGGCCCGCGCGGGGCGCGTCGCTCGACTCGCCTCGTCCGGCACGCTATCCTTCGCGGCCTGCGCACGGCGACGCGTACCGTCATCCGCTGCGCCGGCACGCACCGGCGCAAGTCCGCACCGCCAAGCATAGCCCGGTCCATCCCGCCCATCCAATCTCGCGCATGCTCTACGCGACCACCATCCTGTTGTCGGCGTTCCTGCTGTTCCAGGTGCAGCCGATCATCGCCAAGATGATCCTGCCGTGGTTCGGCGGGTCGGCGGCGGTCTGGACGACGTGCATGCTCTTCTTCCAGCTGCTGCTCGTCGGCGGCTACGCGTACTCGCACTGGTCGATCCGCGCGCTCAGGCCCCGCACGCAGACGCTCGTGCATCTCGCCTTGCTCGTCGCCGGGATCGCCGCGCTGCCAATCCTGCCCGACGCGAGCTGGAAGCCGCACGGCGAAGCGGACCCGAGCCTGCGGATCCTCGGCCTCCTCGCCGCGAGCGTCGGCCTGCCGTACTTCCTCCTCGCGACCACGAGCCCGCTCGTGCAGGCCTGGTACGCGCGCGCCG
>Ga0335084_10007398_pt1 | contig 10936 bp, 8 predicted proteins | sample Lox_Sample_44_FD_206721 | JGI IMG/M metagenome (GOLD analysis project Ga0335084, IMG submission 206721) | Soil microbial communities from Loxahatchee National Wildlife Refuge, Florida, United States - Lox_Sample_4.4 | ecosystem: Environmental > Terrestrial > Soil > Wetlands | place: USA: Florida...
ACCGGTCGTCGCACCATTTGGCGGCGGCGGCGATGTCCGTGGCGGAGAACGGCGCCGGGCTGGCGAGCAATCGCGCGTTCCAGGCCGAGCGGTAGAGGAAGAGATGCGCGCCCGGATCGGCCACGCCGCGCAGGGCCAGAGCTTGGCGCATGGTGGCCAGCAGCCGCAGCGCGTAGGCCGGGAAGTCCTGGATGGAGATGGGGACCGAGAGGATGCCGTTCGGGCCTGACGCCGCGATGTCGGCCGCGAAGGCCTCGGCGGAGAAGGCGTAAACATTGGCCGGGGCTTCGTCAAGGAAATCGGCCGAGATATCGATGACATCATAGCCCGCCCCCGGCACCGCCATGGCGCGCGGATTGTCATTAAAAATTCGCAGGCCAGAGGCTGCCGGAACTGGCGGCGAGCCATCCAGCCCCTGGCGCAGGGCGTGGTAGAGCACCGGGTCGGGCTCCAGCGCGGTGAGCGGGGAAGCGCCCAGGGCCAGCGTCTCGGCGATTCGCATGCCCCCGGAGGCACCAATCAGCAGCGTGCGCGGGTGCGGGCGCAGCGTATAGGGCAGCGCATCCAGCGCGCCGGGGGCGTAGCCGGTCTGCGCCCCGCCGGGCATGGGCAGGGAGGCGATGCGCGCACCGTCGCGGTACAGCCCGTAGCTGCGCGGCGGGCTCGGATAGCCCATCATGCCGGAATTGTTGGAAATGTCGGTATTCACCCGCTCGGTGAAATCGTCGAGCAGCATGTACTCGCCGCGCGGGCTGTGCACGGTGGCCAGCGCGCGCGCGCCAGGCGTGTGCAGCGGCGGGTAGATGGGCTTGTACTGGCTGATGGCGGCTTGCGGGCCGAGCGCGAGGAGCAGCTCACCCGCCAGCAACGCGGCCAGCGCCGCGACCCCGGCACGCTTGCGGTAGAGCCCCGCCCTCAGCGAGGCCAGCGCCAGCAGCGGCAGCAGACAGGGGATAAGCGCGAAGGGCGAGACCAGGAACATCAGCCCCAGCACCAGCACCGAGCCCAGCCCAGCGCCGAACAGATCCGCCGCGTAGACCGCGCCGACCCGCCCGGTATTGGTGGCGAAGGAGAGCGAAATGAACAGCCCGGCCAGGAAAAAGAACGGCAGCAGCGTCGCGTAATACAAAGCGATGAGCACGAGCTGCGGCGCGTAGGTGTCAGGGTTCTGCAGCGCCAACGGGTTGAACGGGTTGACGATAACACCGCAATAGCCGAGCGCCGCGCTGAAGGTGAGCATGGCCGGCAGGGCGGCAAACAGCGCCTCCGCATGGCGCTGGAATACGCCGCGCCCCAGCGCCAGCACCACGCCGGACAGCGCGAACCCGACCATGACGATGGAGATGACCCAGTAGCCGTAGTCCGACCAGTTGGCCACGGCGAAGTAGCGTGTCAGCGCCGTCTCCATGCCGACCGCGGCGGCGGAGACCAGGAACAGCGGCCAGAATTGCATTCTATTTTGCGCGCGATGCCAGCCGCCTTGCGGCGACAAAATATTCCCTTGGCTGGCTGACATCATAAACCGACTTTGGTATCCAGGAATTGTTGCATCAGCGCGTCGAAGCGGTCCGCCTCGTCGACGAACAGCGCATGGCCTGCTTTCGGGAATATCGCAATAGAGGTGTTGGGCCGGTCGACAAGCAGATTCTGAGCCTGACCAGCCAGACGCGGGCGCACCGCGTAGAGCACGGGCACATCCGTGGAGAGGATCGCCTCTTTCCAATACGTGCGCGGCACGGGGTAGCGCCGCAGCTCCTCGGCCTTATCCTTAGGAACACGAAGGCAGGAAGCGGTCAGGCGGTCGAGATAATCCCGCGCTGGGCAGGAGCGGAACATGCCGGCGACGAAGGCGTACATCTTCTCATCACGGTTCCTCGGCGGCGGCGCGGGCGGGCCGGGAGGACCAGACGTGGACGTAGGCGTGGGCGGCGGGTTCTCGCCCACGGAGTTGTCGATCAGCACCAGCCCGGCCAGCTTGTCGCTGCCGCCCTGGTGGATCCAGGCCAGCGTGTCCAGCACCCCGAGCGACCAGCCGATGACCACCACCTTGCCCGCCAGCAGGTCCACCAGCTCGCCCAGATCCTCGCCGCGCCGGTCCTGGTTGTAGCCGGTGGCGGTGATCTCCGAGCTGCCCTGGCCGCGCGGGTCGAACAGCACAACGCGATATTTAGAAGAGAAGGCCTTCAGCTGCGGGGTGAAGATCCAGCCCGGCATGGTCCAGCCGGGCACGAAGACGAGAAACGGCGCACCGGCCGGGCCGGTTTCCGTGTAGTGCAGCCGCGCGCCGTCCGAGGCGGTGAAATAAAAGTCCTCCGCCCGCGCCGGGGCGGCGAGAAGCAGGCAGAGCAGAGCGAGCACCCAGGACCGCATGGATTATTTGCCCCCATCAGCGGCGGCGCTGTCAAATTAATTTCGGAGGCGACTTCATAAGTCGCTCTGGCGAGCTGGGTAGCCGCATTTTGCGAGTACCGGAGCACAGAAAAACGCGGCTAGACAGCCGCTGGAGTAGACTTATGGAGCAGCCTCTCAGCGGGGTGCCGCGGCGCGGGCCAGCCGGTCGTTGATGGCGAGCCCCAGCCCGGCGGCGGGGATGGGTTGTGCCGCGATGCGCTTCAGCCCCAGCGCGGGGGCGCGGGCGTCCAACTCGTGCAGCCCCTCGAACAGCCGCGCCGCCGCCTCATTCAGGTTTTGCGTGGCTGAGAGCTGGAAGCAGAGCCTCGCACCCGGCAGCGGCGGGCCGAAGGCAAGCAACGCCTCATCCGCCGCGGCCTCGGTGGCGTTGAGCCGCACCGGCAGGCCGGGGGCGTAATGCGAGGCCAGCATGCCCGGCGAGGCCGGGGCGGCGGCGTCTCCCGCGGCATGGGCGACGGGGCCTATTTCCGCCTGGAGCGCCTCCAGCGTGACGCCCCCCGGACGCAGCAGCACCGGCGTTTCACCCGAGAGGTCCAGCACCGTAGACTCCACCCCGACCGTACAGGCCCCCGAATCGAGCACCGCGGCGATCCGCCCGCCAAGTTCGGCCAACACATGGGCCGCGCTGGTGGGGGAGATTCGGCCCGAGCGGTTGGCGGAGGGCGCCGCCACCGGTCCACCGAACGCCGCCAGCAGACGCAGCGCCGCCGGCTGCGCCGGCACGCGCACGGCAAGCGTGGGCAGCCCCGCCCCGGCGAGTTGCGATACCGGGCAGGTTTCCGCCCGCGGCAGCACGAGGGTGAGCGGCCCGGGCCAGAATTTCGCCGCGAGTTTTTCCGCCAGCTTGTTGGCTTTCACGTAGCGGAACGCCGTCTCCGCATCGGCAAAATGGCAGATCAGCGGGTTGAAGCTGGGGCGTCCCTTGGCCGCGTAGATCGCCGCCACCGCCGCGCCGTCGCAGGCATCGGCGCCGAGCCCGTACACCGTCTCTGTGCCAAAGGCGACGAGCTCGCCCGCGCGCAGCAACTCCACCGCCCGGCCGATCTCGTCAGGGGTCAGGCGCTCGGTCATGCCTGAAGATGCTAGTCCTGTTCGTCGTCAGGTGGCGTGGACAAATCCCGCGCCACCTCCGGCGCGTGCAGAATCTCGTTGATCCGCGTCGCCTGCTCCATCGCCTCGTCGGCGACGAATTTCAGCTCCGGCGCCACGCGCAACCCCAGACGCGGCGCGATCTGCGCGCGCAGGAACGGCGCCACGCGCTTCAGCGCGGGCAGCAGCGGGGCGATGTCCTTGTGCCCGAGCACGGTGGCGAACACGAGCGCATGCTTCAGGTCCGGGGACATCCGCACCTCGGACACGGTGATGTGCTCGCGCGCCAGCACCGGGTCGTGGAACTCGGTGCGCAGCAGCACATCGGAGAGGATGTGGCGGACCTCCTCCCCCACCCGCAGCTGGCGCTGCGAGGGGCCGGGATTAGGCTGGGACGATTTCGGTTTCATAGCACTCGACCATGTCGCCCTCGCGCAGATCCTGGAAGCCGGCGAAGGACAGGCCACACTCATAGCCGCGCGCCACTTCCTTCACGTCGTCCTTGAAGCGCTTGAGCTGAGACAGATCGCCCTGGTGAATCACCACGTTGTCGCGCAGCAGGCGGACGCCGCAGCCGCGCTTGACCAGCCCCTCGGTGACGTAACAACCCGCGACCTTGCCGGTCTTGGTGATGTTGAACACCTGGCGGATCTCGGCGTAGCCGAGGAACTTCTCGCGATGCACCGGGGAGAGCTTGCCCTTGACCAGCTTCTCGATGTCATCCGCGACCTCGTAGATGATCGAGTAGTAGCGGATATCCACACCCTCGCGCTGCGCCAGCTCGCGGGCCTGCGTGTTGGCGCGGACGTTGAAGGCGACGATGATCGCGTCGGACGCCTTCGCCAGCTGCACGTCGCTCTCGGTGATCTGGCCGACGCCGGAGTAGATGACGCGGACGCGCACCTCCTCGTTGCCGACGCGGGTGACCACCACGCCGATTGCCTCGGCAGAGCCCTGCACATCGGCCTTGACCACCAGGGCCACTTCCTTCTGTGCGCCTGCCTGGATGCGCGCCAGCATCTCTTCCATCGTGCCGCGCAGCGCGGTCTGCGTGGCCACCTGGCGCTCGCGCAGCTTCTGCTGGCGGTACTCGGTGATCTCGCGGGCGCGTTGCTCGTTCTCCACGACCACAAAGGGCTCGCCCGCCGTGGGCGCGCCGGAGAGGCCGAGGATTTCCACCGGCAGCGAAGGCGGCGCCTCTTTTACGTTCTGGCCCTTGTCGTTCAGCATGGCGCGCACGCGGCCCCACTGGGCCCCGGCCACCACGATGTCGCCCTGGTTCAGCGTGCCCTTCTGCACGAGCACGGTGGCCACCGGGCCACGGCCGCGGTCCAGCCGGCTCTCGATGATCGCGCCCTCGGCCGAGCGGTCGGGGTTCGCGCGCAGCTCCAGCACTTCCGCCTGCAGCAGGATCGCCTCTTCCAGCTTGTCCAAGCCGAGCTTCTTCAGCGCCGAAACTTCCACATCGATGGTCTCACCGCCCATGTCTTCCACCACGATCTCGTGCTGGAGCAGCTCGTTACGGACGCGGGTGGGGTCGGCGCCGGGGCGGTCGATCTTGTTGATCGCCACGATGATTGGCACGTTCGCCGCCTTGGCGTGTTTGATCGCCTCGATCGTCTGCGGCATCACGCCGTCATCCGCCGCGACAACCAGCACGACGATATCCGTCGACGCGGCGCCACGGGCGCGCATGGCGGTGAAGGCCTCATGGCCCGGCGTGTCGAGGAAGGTGATCTGCGCGCCGGACGGCAGGGTGACCTGATAGGCGCCGATATGCTGGGTGATGCCACCGGCCTCGCCCGCCGCCACGTCGGTGTGGCGCAGCGCGTCGAGTAGGCTGGTTTTGCCGTGGTCGACATGGCCCATGATGGTGACAACCGGCGGGCGCGGCTGCAGTTCCGCCTCCGTATCCTCATCGCCCTCCAGGCCGATTTCCACATCCGAATCCGAGACGCGGCGGGCCTTGTGGCCAAACTCGCTTACCACCAGCTCGGCGGTGTCGGCGTCGATGGTCTGGGTGACGGTCGCCATCACGCCCATCTTCATCAGGGCGCGCACCACGTCGCGGCCCTGGGCGGCCATGCGGTTGGCCAGCTCCTGCACGGTGATCGTCTCCGGCAGGATGACCTCGCGCACCACCTTCAGGCCATCGGAGCGCAGCAGCTCCAGCTCGGCCTGGCGGCGCTCACGTTCGCGTTGACGGCGCACGGAGGCCAGGGAGCGGGTCTTCTCGTCCTCACCCTCGATCGCGGCCTGCACGTCGATTCGGCCACTACGGCGGTTGCCGTCGCCCAGCTTCTTGACCGGGGCAACAGGCACGCCGCGCTTGGGCGCCGGGGTGCTGAGGCGGCGAACGCCAGCACGCGGGGCTTCTTCCTCCTCCTCCGCGCCAGCCGGACGGCCGCCGGGCTTGAGTTGCAGCGTCTCGCGGGCAGCGGGCGCGGCGGGGCGCGCGGGCGCTCCCGCAGGCCTGGCGGCTGTGGCAATAGCGGGCTTGGCCGCGGCAGACGGTGCCGCGGGGGCGGACACAGGGGCTTTGGCCGCCGCCTCGGCTTCGGCTTTCGCCTGAGCTTCGGCCTCAACCTTCGCCTTGGCATCTTCCTCGGCTTGGCGCGCCGCCTCTTCCTCACGGCGGCGAGCTTCCTCGGCGGCGGAGAGAATGGAAATCTTTTCCTGTTCGCGGCGTTCAGCCTCGCGCTGCGCCGCGAGGCGCTGCTGCTCGACCAGCACGCGCTGGCGCGTCGCCTGTTCGGCGGCGGTGAGGGCGCGTCCGCCCGGACCGGCGGCGGGGCGCGGGCGCGGGGCCTGCGGCGCGGGCTGGCTCGGCGCCTGGCCGGCGGGGCGCACGGCGGCGGGCTTCAGCGTGAGGGGGGCTGGCTCGGCCGGTGCGGCCGGCGCGGCAGGAGCCGGGCCTGGTCCGCGCTTCTTGCGCACTTCCACCTGCACCACCTTGGAGCGGCCATGCGAAAAACTCTGACGCACGGAGCCGGCATCGACAGTATGCCCCGCATCCCCACGCGCCGCTGGGCGCAGCGAGAGCCTGCCTTTGGTTTCATTCTGGTCGTTGCCGTCACTCATGCCTAATCCGGTCCAATCCGCTAGTCAGGGCCGGAGTTAACCGGCCTGGTTGGGCTCTACTGCCCGCTTGTTACTTCCACCGCAACACCTTGGAGGCGTTGCGCTTCGATTTCGATCATCTTGGCCAGCCGCCCTGGGGCGATGACCACATGCACCGTGTGCTCACGGCCGAAGATTTTTCCCAGCGCGGCGGCGCTCAGCACCGCCACCACGGGCACATCCCGCCCGCCCAGGAACCGTGCCCGCTCATCCGGGCTGCCATCCGCCGCCTGCACGACCACCCCGGCCTTGCCGGCCTGCAGCCATTCCCGCGCCTTCTCGAAGCCGGATATGGCGACGCCACCGCGCCGGGCCAAGCCCAGCAGGTCAGCCACGCGGCGAGTGAGTGCCGCATGCACCTCGGCCAGAAGATCGGGCGGCAGAACAACCTGCCCCTTGGCGGCGCGGGCGAACACACCACGCCGGATTGCCTGATGTAGCACATCGGCGCGCGCGCTCAACCACAAGCCTCGTCCGGGCAGGGTTGCGGCGGCGTCGAACACCAGGCGGCGCTCCGGCCCCACGACGAAGCGCAGCGCCTGCTCGCGCGGCACGGTCTCGCGGGTGACGAGGCAGCGGCGCAGCGGGCCGCGCTCCTCCGCCTCGTCAGGCACTTCCAGCGCCTCTGGTTCAGCCTGCGTTGCCATCCTCCCCTTCGAACCAATGCGCGCGCGCGGCCATGATGATTTCGTTGGCCTGCTCCTCGGTCATCACATCATTCCCCAGGATCTCCACCAGCTCGTCACCGGCGAGGTCCGCGAGGTCATCCAGCGTCTTCACGCCCTTCTCACCCAGGGCGATCAGGTCCTTGGCCGAGAACACCTCGAACGCGGCGACCTCATCGGCCACGCCAAGCGCGACGCGCTTCTCCTCCATCTCGCCGGCCTGACGCTCCAGGAAGGCGTTGGCACGGCGCACCAGCTCGGCCGCGACATTCTCGTCGAAGCCCTCGATCGAGGCGACTTCCTCTTCCGGCGTGGCGACGAGGTCCTCGATGGTCTCGAAGCCCTCCTGCACCAGCAGACCGGCGATCACGTCGTCCACGTCCAGCCCCTCAACGAACAGCCCGGTCTTGCGGCGGAATTCCTCCTGCCGGCGCTCGCTCTCCTCGGCCTCCGTCAGGATGTCGATATCCCAGCGGGTAAGCTGCGAGGCGAGACGCACGTTCTGGCCGCGGCGGCCGATGGCCAGCGAGAGCTGGCTGTCCGGCACCACGACTTCAACGCGCCCTGCTTCCTCGTCCATCACCACCTTGGAGACTTCCGCCGGGGCCAGTGCGTTCACGACGAAGGTGGCGACGTTGGGCGACCAGGGGATGATGTCGATCTTCTCGCCCTGCAGCTCGGCCACCACCGCCTGCACGCGCGAGCCGCGCATGCCGACGCAGGCGCCGACCGGGTCGATCGAACTATCGCGCGAGATCACCGCCATCTTGGCGCGCGAGCCCGGGTCGCGGGCCACGGCCTTGATCTCGATGATACCGTCGTAGATCTCGGGCACTTCCTGAGCGAACAGCTTGGCCAGGAAGCCGGGATGGGTGCGGGAGAGGAAAATCTGCGGGCCACGCGGCTCCTCGCGCACGTCGTAGATGTAGGCGCGCACGCGGTCGCCATTCTTCAGGTTCTCGCGCGGGATGCACTCGTCGCGGCGCAGCAGCGCCTCGGCGCGGCCGAGATCAACCATCAGGTTGCCGTACTCGGTGCGCTTGACCACGCCATTGATGATCTCGCCGACGCGGTCCTTGTATTCGTTGAACTGCTTGGCGCGCTCATACTCGCGCACGCGCTGCACAATCACCTGCTTGGCGGTCTGCGCGGCGATACGGCCGAAATCGATCGGCGGCAGCGGGTCCACGATGAAATCGCCGACTTCCTTCTCCGGCGCGAACTTCTTGGCGATGGCGACGGGGATCTGCGTCTCCTCGTTATCCACAGCCTCGACGATTTCGGTCCAGCGGGAGAGGCGGACCTCGCCGCTCTTGCGGTCGATGACGGCGCGAATATCCTTCTCATGCCCATACTTGGCGCGGCCGGCTTTCTGAATCGCCTGCTCCATCGCCTCCAGCACTTCCTCGCGGTCGATCATCTTCTCGCGGGCCACGGCATCGGCGACAAGCAGCAATTCCGGGCGGTTAACTGCGGTATCCATGAGAATCCTCTAGTTGGTCGCTGTAGGTTGGGTTGTGAAGGCGATCAGCGCGTCGGTCAGCACGAGCTTGGCCTTGCGAATATCGGCGCGGCGGAGTTCGACGATCTCGTCCTTCTCCAGCTTCAGCCGCACGGTCTCGGCGTCGGCGTCCACCAGCTTGCCGGTGAAGCGCTTGCGATTGCCGGGGCCGGGAAAGTTCAGCTCGATGCGCGCATCGAACCCGGCATAGCGGTTGAAATCCTTGGTGCGGGTCAACGGGCGGTCGATCCCGGCGGAGGAAACCTCCAGCGTCCACGCGGAGTCGATCGGGTCTTCCACGTCCATCACTGCGGAGAGCAGATGGCTGACGGCCTCGCAATCCTCGATGGTGAAGGAGGCGCCGTCGGCGCGGTCGGCCATGATCTGCACGGTCGGGGTTTCGGTGCCCATCACCTGCACGCGCACCAGTTCATAGCCCTGGGCTTCCAACGGCTCGGCGATGATGTCGGCAATGCGGCCCTCGAGGCCGGTATGGATTGGACGGTTGTCGGACAAGCAGTAAAAATCCAATAAAAAAGGCGGCCTGTTTAGGGCCACCCTGCGAGAAAGCGGGTATTTGTTGGCCGTTATGTACGCTTTCCCCGCCGGAACGGCAAGGTATTTTTTCGGCCGGAAGCCGGGGGGCGCCAGACGCGAAACGGGGACCCGAAGGCCCCCGCTCGCGGCATGAACCGCTGTTAGGCGGAGTAGTACATCTCGAACTCGACCGGGTGCGGGGTGTGCTCGAAGCGGTACACTTCCTTCCACTTGATCTCCATGTAGGAGTCGATCTGCTCCTTGGTGAACACATCGCCCTGCAGCAGGAACTCGTGGTCGGCTTCCAGCGCCTGCAGCGCCTCGCGCAGCGAGCCGCAAACGGTCGGGATGCCCTTCAGCTCTTCCGGCGGCAGCTCGTACAGATCCTTGTCCATCGGGTCGCCCGGGTGGATCTTGTTCTTGATGCCGTCGATACCCGCCATCAGCAGCGCGGAGAAGGACAAATACGGGTTGCAGGTCGGGTCGGGGAAGCGGACTTCGACGCGCTTGGCCTTCGGGCTGGTGGTGTACGGGATACGGCAGGAGGCCGAGCGGTTGCGGGCGGAGTAGGCCAGCAGCACCGGCGCCTCGAAGCCCGGGATCAGACGCTTGTACGAGTTGGTGGAGGGGTTCGAGAACGCGTTGATCGCCTTCGCGTGCTTGATCACACCGCCGATGAAGTACAGGCACAGCTCGGACAGGTCCGCATAGCCATTGCCGGCGAAGAGCGGCTTGCCGTTCTTCCAGATCGAGGCGTGCGTGTGCATGCCCGAGCCGTTATCGCCGTAGATCGGCTTCGGCATGAAGGTCGCGGTCTTGCCGTAGGAGTGGGCGACGTTGTGGACGCAGTACTTATAGATCTGCATCTGGTCGGCCATCTTGGTCAGCGGGTTGAACCGGGTCCCAAGCTCGTGCTGGCTCTGCGCCACCTCGTGGTGGTGCTTCTCGATCGGCAGGCCCATCTCGCCCATGGCGGAGAGCATTTCGGCGCGCAGGTCGGCGTCGCCATCCACGGGAGGAACCGGGAAGTAGCCGCCCTTGACGGCCGGGCGATGGCCCATATTGCCTTCCGGGTAGTCCTTCAGGGAGGAGCCGGGGCCCTCGATGGAGTCCAGCTGGTAGGTGCCGAAATTGCCGCCGGTGCCGAACTTCACGGAGTCGAAGATGAAGAACTCAGCTTCGGCGCCGATGAAGGCGGTGTCGCCGATGCCGGTGGACTTCAGGTAGGCCTCAGCCTTCTTCGCGGTGGAGCGCGGGTCGCGCGCATAGCCCTGGCCGGTGGCAGGCTCGATGATGTCGCAGAAGAGGATCAGGCTCGGCTTGGCCGAGAACGGGTCCATCACGGCGGACTCCAGGTCCGGCTGCAGGATCATGTCGGACTCGTTGATCGCCTTCCAGCCGGCGATGGAGGAGCCGTCAAACATGAAGCCGTCCTTCAGCGTGCCTTCGTCGATGGTGGAGACATGCTGGGCAGTGTGCTGCCATTTGCCCTTCGGATCAGTGAACCGCAGATCGACGTATTCGACCCCGTTCTCCTTGATCAGATTAAGAACCTTCGCGACGGCGTCGTCGCCCTCGGCCTTCTTAGCCATGTATTGTCCTCATTTTGTAA
>Ga0335084_10007399_pt1 | contig 10934 bp, 8 predicted proteins | sample Lox_Sample_44_FD_206721 | JGI IMG/M metagenome (GOLD analysis project Ga0335084, IMG submission 206721) | Soil microbial communities from Loxahatchee National Wildlife Refuge, Florida, United States - Lox_Sample_4.4 | ecosystem: Environmental > Terrestrial > Soil > Wetlands | place: USA: Florida...
TCATCGAGCAGTTCATGAGCAACGACTCCGGACACGACCCGTCCGAACTCGTCGCCCACCTCAAGCGGACGATGCTCGACAGCCTGGTCGCCTAGCGGACAGCGAGCGGCAAGCCCGGCGTAGCTCTCGATACCTTCAGCACCACCCCCGCGGGGCGCCCGAGGGCGCCCCGCGCCGGCGCCGTTCCGGCCACCACCACACCACCACTAAGGGGAGACCCGCATCCCAGCACCACAACCGCCGCGTCTCCCGCAACTCCACCGATTGCCATCTGCCAAGCGGCTCACGAGCATCCGCTCGTGGCACCGCAGTTCATGCATTTGTAACAGCTTCCGTTCCGGATCATGATCGCTCCGCAGTCCGAACAACTGGGCGCATCGGACTGCGGGCTGAATCCGAGGGTGCTCGGGCCGCTCGCTCCCGTCGCGGCGGGCTCGCCCTTCACCTGGACCTCCCGTTCCGGCACCGCCAGGCCAACGGCCGCGTGCTGGTCCGGGCTGAGGAAGCGCACGCCCAGAAAGCGGAAGACATAGTCGATCAGCGACTTGGCGATCGGAATCTCCGGATTCTTGGTGAATCCGGAGGGCTCGAAGCGGACGTGGCTGAACTTGCTCACGAGTACGTCGAGCGGCACGCCGTACTGCAACGCCATTGACGTCAAGATTCCGATCGTGTCCATGAGGCCGGCGATGGTACTGCCTTCCTTCGCGATCTTGATGAAGAGCTCTCCGGGGGTGTTGTCGTCGTAGAGGCCGATATGGATGTATCCCTCGTGGCCGGCGATATCGAACTTGTGACGCAAGGAACGACAATCCTGCGGCAACCGCCGGCGGACCGGACGCTGCTCGACGGCAGCCCCGGCGGGCTTGTCCGTCTTCGTCGTGTTCAGCGGTTGCGTCCGCTTGCAGCCGTCACGATAGACCGCTACTGCCTTGATCCCGAGGCGCCACGCCATGGTGTAGGCGTCGACGATCTCATCCACCGTGCTCTCGTTGGGCATGTTGATCGTCTTGGAGATCGCGCCGGAAATGAACGGCTGGACGGCGCCCATCATCCGCAGGTGCCCCAGATGGTGGATCGCCCGGCTCCCACCCGCCGCCTTGAAGGCGCAGTCGAAAACCGCGAGATGCTCGTCGCGTAGCTGCGGCGCCCCTTCGATCGTGTCGCGCTCGTCGACGTACTCGACGATGTCCTGGACCTGGCGGGATTCGTACCCGAGGCGCCGCAGAGCTCGCGGCACCGTCGTATTGACGATTTTCAGCATCCCGCCGCCGACGAGCTTCTTGTACTTCACCAGAGCGATGTCCGGCTCGACCCCAGTCGTATCGCAGTCCATCATGAAGGCGATCGTGCCCGTGGGCGCCAGCACCGTCGACTGCGAGTTGCGGTAGCCATGCTCCCGCCCGGCGGCGTAGGCTTCGTCCCAAGCCGAGCGCGCGGCAGAAAGCAGATCGAGGGGCACATACGCCGGGTCGATCTTGTGGGCGTGATGCCGGTGCTTCCCGATCACCGCCAGCATCGGTTCGCGGTTCTGCTCGTGACCCTCAAACGCCCCGAGATGCGCCGCCAGACGCGCCGACTGGTGATAGGCCTCGCCGCACATCAGCGCGGTCACGGCAGCGGCATACTGACGCCCGCCTTCCGAATCGTAGGGAAGGCCGAGTGACATCAGCAACGCACCGAGATTGGCGTAGCCGAGGCCAAGCTCGCGGAACGCGCGCGCGTTCTTGCCGATCCCGTCAGTCGGATAGCTCGAATGGTCGACAATGATGTCCTGCGCGGTGATGACGATGTCCACCGCATGACGGAAGGCCTCGGTGTCGAAGTCGCCCGCCTCGTTGACGAATTTCAACAGATTCAGCGATGCGAGATTGCAGGCCGAGTTGTCGAGGTGCATGTACTCGGAGCACGGGTTCGACGCGTTGATGCGCCCGCTGTTCGGACACGTATGCCAGTCGTTGATCGTGGTGTCGAACTGCATCCCGGGATCCCCGCAGACATGGGTCGACTCGGCGATCATCCGCAGGAGATCACGGGCGTGATACGTAGCTGCCACGTCGCCCGAGAGGACGTAGCGAGTTGCCCAGTCACGATCGTCGACGACCGCGCGCATGAAGTCGTCGTTGACACGCACCGAGTGATTGGCGTTCTGGAACGATACCGAACCGTATGCCGGTCCATCGAGGGAGCCGTCGTAACCGGCGTCCATGAGCGCCCAGGCCTTCTTCTCCTCTTCCTCCTTGCAGCGGATGAATTCGACAATGTCGGGGTGGTCCGCATTGAGGATGACCATCTTTGCGGCCCGCCGGGTCTTACCACCCGACTTGATCACGCCGGCCGAAGCATCCGCGGCCTTCATGAACGAGACCGGCCCTGATGCCGTTCCGCCGCCGGCGAGCTTCTCCTTCGAGGAACGAATACGCGACAGGTTCACCCCGGAGCCCGACCCGCCCTTGAAGATGATCCCCTCGTTCCGATACCAACCGAGGATCGACTCCATCGTGTCGTCGACCGAGAGGATGAAACAGGCGGAACACTGCGGCTGGGGCTCGATCCCCACGTTGAACCATACGGGGCTGTTGAACGACGCCTTCTGCTGCACCAGCAAGTGGGTCAGCTCATCCGCAAAGCTCTCCGCGTCTGCCGGAGTGGCAAAATACCCCTGTGCCTCACCCCATTGCCGCAGCGTGCGCACCACCCGGCCAATCATCTGCCTGACGCTGTGCTCGCGCTCCGGGCTCCCGAGAGCGCCCCGGAAATACTTGGAGACCACCACGTTGGTTGCCAGTTGCGACCACGCGGCGGGCACCTCGACGTCGTGCTGCTCGAACACGACCTTGCCCTTTTCGTCCTGGATGACGGCGCTGCGACGCTCCCACGTTACCGGGTCGAGCGGGTCGACCCCCGGCGTCGTGAAATACCGGCGGATCGCCATGCCCGAGCCGAGCCGACCTGATCCCGGAACGACGTCCTCGCCGCTGCGCCTCGACACTCGCTCGATCACTGCGCCGCCCCCCCTCGCCATCTCGTTCGTCGTCTGACCACCCGCTCCATCCATGATGACCGTGCCATCCGTCATTTACGTCGTAAGCGCGTCGCCTTGTGTGTGCGTTGTGTCGTGGGTCTGTTCATACCACTACATCTTGGGCTGTCAAGCCGAGTTATCCACAATCAGTAGGCGACACGCCGCCAGCCCGAAATGCTTCCCGTGCCGTCCCGCCCCCACTATGATGGCTCGATGAAGCCGGAACGGAGGACGCCGACCAGGGTTTCCGCGCCGCTCGCTCGTCTTTTGCAGCGCATCGATCCAGAGCATCGCCTGCATGTATACAGCCTCTGGACATTCTGGGAGGAGGAGGTGGGTACTGCCATCGCTGCGCGCGCGCGGCCGGGTGGTTTTCACGCCGGCATCCTGTCCGTTCAGGTCAAGGGCCACACGTGGATGCAGGAGCTGCAGTTTCTCAAGGAGACCCTGCGTGAGCGCTTGAACGCGCGCCTCGGCAAGGAGCTGATTCGCGACATCTACTTCACCTCGGTGGCGGCATCCGAGCCCAGGCGCCCAGCAAACCGCCCCGAGTCCCGCCCGGTGGCTCCACCTCCGGTACCGGTCGCTCTGCCGCCGATCAGAGATGAACGTCTGGCGGCCGTGTTCGAGCGCATCGTGCGCGCGCATGCCCGTCGCTGCGCAGCGGGCGACCCAGGCGCCAAGCCGCGGTGAACGTCACACCCGCCTCCTTCGCATGGCGGGCACGTTGCGGCGCTGGACGCCCCTTGGCGCCACGGACCCGACTCACGTACAAGGATGCATGGCCATCCTTCGCCTGACCCATGTCGGCATCTGCGTTGCCGACCTCCCTCGCTCACTGCATTTCTACCGCGACCTACTCGGGTTTCAGTTTCGCTCCGAGATCAAGGTTCAAGGTGAACCGAGCAACACGCTCTTGCAGTTGCCCGCCGTCGACTTGCATGCCGTCTATCTCGAGCGCGACGGCACCCGCATCGAGCTGCTCGACTATCCTTCGCCGGGCGTGGTGGGGAACGATGCGCCCCGGGCGATGAACGCCCGCGGGCTGACGCACCTGTCGCTGCGCGTCGACGACCTCGCCCGCACCCTCGAGCACCTTCGTGCGGCGGGGGTGACGATTCTCGAGGCCAGTCGGATCGACATTCCCGCCTTCGAGGCCGCGGCGGTCTTCATCTGCGATCCCGACGGCACGCGCATCGAGCTCGTCCAAGCACCGGGCGATCCCGAGGCCCCCCCGGGAGTGACGAGTGACGAGTGACGAGCAGGGCATCCGGCTCGTCACTCGTCACTGGTCACTTCCTCTGCAGCATCGAGCGGCCGCACGCGCAAGCACGGGCCCTTCGGATCGATCTCGACCGAGGCACGGCCCTCGAGGATCGAGGCGAGCTCGTTGCCAGCGACCTTTCGCCGCCAGCCTTGCATGATGCGCAGCTGCTGCGCGCCACCGGTCGCATAGACTTGGACGAGCCTCAGGAGCTCCGCGTGGGTAGCCAGCAGACTCGGGGCGATGCGCGCCTTTTCCGCCCTGTCCTGCAACACCGCCTGGAGGAGCTCGACCACGCCGCCCGGCGGTGTGTCGCCGTCCTGAGGCGGCGGCTGGACCCACTGATCCTTCGGCAGCTCCAACGCCCGGCGCACGCGCGCCACGACCTCGTCTGCATGGCGATCGAGCTCGCGCGAGCGCACGGCCCGCAGGCCACGTAGCGCCGCGACCGTCGTCGGCGCCTTGCGCGCGATCTCAACCAGCGCCTCGTCGCGCACGATGCTGCTGCGCGGCTTGTTCCGCTCGCGTGCCATTTCCTCTCGCCAGGCGGCGATCTCGCGCAGCACCGTGAGCCCCTTCGGCCGCAGCGATCCCCGCCCGCGAACACGAAGATAGGCACGCGGCGGATCGACCGGCTCGCTGCGCGCCAGGGTCTCGAAGCGGCGCAGCTCTTCCTTGACCCACTCCCAGCGCCCGAGCTGCGTCAAGCGCTTGCGCAACCGGTCGTACAACGGGAGGAGGTAGCGCACATCGTCGACTGCATAGGCGGTCTGCGCCCGCGTGAGCGGCCGGTGGGACCAGTCGGTGAGGGTCTCGGTCTTCTCCACCGTCACACCGAGCACCCGTTCGGCGAGCTGAGCATAACCGGCCTGTGCCCCGTACCCCGCCATGGCCGCCGCGATCTGGGTATCGAAGACTGGAGCAGGGAGGTGGCCGCTCAGCCCGGAGAACAACTCGATGTCCTGCTGTCCCGCATGCACGACCTTCTCGATCGAGCGTTCGGCCAGGATGGCAAAGAACGGCTGGAGATCATCGACCGCACGGCAATCGATGAGGGCGAAGCGTTCCGCGGTGGCTACCTGGATGAGCTCCAGCCGCGGGACGTACGTCCGCTCGCCGACGAATTCGGTATCGAGCCCGAAGCGGTCCGATCCGGCCAAATGCTCGCATAGCGTGCGGAGCTCTCGCTGGTCTTGCACGTAGGTTACGGCTTCCTCACCGGCCACCGACCGCTCGCTCATGGCACCGCTCAATGACCGAATCCCCGTGCTGGCGCAAGGCCGCCACGCCAGGTCACGCCGATTGGACCCAGACGGGGGCTGCGGCTTGGATAAACCGCACGCACCGGCAACGGATCGGTGGGGCGGCTAGAGCCCTGCTCCCGGTCCGCGTCGCGCCGCCGGAGAGCTGAGGCCGAGGGCGAGCGCAAAGGCATCATCCGGGGCGACGTACCACCGCAGTGCTTCACATCCTGCGGCGGCCAGCATCGCGTCCCCTTCCGCGCGCGAGAACTTGCGGCTGATCTCGGTATGGATCGTCTCGCCCCGCGCGAATGAGACCGTGAGACCGAGCGCCGGGACGGCCACCTCGTGCGCCTCGGCGGCCCGCAGATGCATCTCGATCTGCGCCGCACGCGCATCATAGAACGCGAGATGTTCGAACTGCTCGAGTCGGAAATCGGCCGCGAGCTCGCGATTGAGCACGCGCAGGAGGTTGCGGTTGAACTCGGCGGTGAGACCGGCCGCGTCGTTGTATGCCGCGTGCAAGCGTTCCACCGGCTTGACGAGATCCAGTCCGAGCAGCAGCGCGTCGTCGGGTCGCAGCAGGCGGCCAAGGCTCTGCAAGAACCCGAGCGCGGCATCGCGCGTGAAATTGCCGATGGTACTGCCGAGAAAGATCACCAGCCGTCGGCCCCCGCGGGGAACGTGGATCAGATGCCGCTCGTAGTCGCCGACGATGGCGTGAATCTGCAGCGATGGATACGCACCGCGCAGCGTGAGGGCGCTCTGCCGCAACGTTTCCTCGCTGACGTCGATGGGCACGTAACAGGCGTCCGGCCGCTGATCGGTGAGCGCATCGAGCAGCAGCCGCGTCTTGCGGGACGTCCCGCTGCCGAGCTCGATCAGATGCGTCGGCCGCGTGAGCGCGATGATCTCGGCGCTCACTCCCTCGAGGAGCGCCTGCTCCGTCCGGGTCAGGTAATACTCCGGCACGTCGCAGATCGCGTCGAACAACCGCGAGCCGCGTTCATCGTAGAAGTATTTGGGTGGCAATGCCTTCTGGACCCGCCTCAGGCCGGCCGTGGCGTCGGCGGCGAGCGTGTCCGCCAGGCTCGCATCCAGATAGCGGTTGATACGCACACCGCCCGCCGCGATGGCGTCGATCGCGGGCACGCGTTCCGAAACCGCCGCGACTCGAGTTGGCTTCATTCCCTTCCCTTCCGTCTTCGCGGCCTCACCTGCCAAGATGACCACCGGCTCTAGGCTCCGTATGCCTCGTGAGGACGACCCAACGTGGCGGCGGCCTTCTCGTTCTTGCGGTCAAAGGACCGCTTCCGCAAGATACCCCGCCACACATTACAATATGCGATGGTCTTGTGGAATATGTCTGCCGGCAGGGCGCCCATGGTCAGGGACAAAAGGGAATCACGGGCCCAGAACCCGTTGGGGGGCGCATGATTGAGCTGCGTGGGGTCTCGAAGGAGTATGCCGATGGTCACGTCGCCCTTCGGGACGTGACCCTGTCCATCGCCGACGGCACGACGCTCGCCTTGCTCGGCCCTTCCGGCTGCGGCAAAACGACCACCCTCAAGCTGATCAATCGGCTGCTCGCTCCGACGTCGGGCACTGTGTTGATCGATGGCACCGACATCGTGGCGCTCGATCCGATCGCGCTCCGCCGGCGCACCGGCTACGTCGTGCAGGACGCCGGCCTGTTCCCTCACATGACCGCGCTCGAGAACGTCGAGACGGTGCCCCGATTGCTGGGCTGGCCGGCGGAGCGCCGCCACCGCCGCGCGCGCGAGTTGTTCGAGCTGATGGGGCTCGATGTCTCCCGGCTGTCGGCATCCTACCCGGCGCAGCTGAGCGGCGGCCAGCGCCAGCGCGTCGGTCTCGCCCGCGCGCTCGCCGCCGATCCGCCCGTCGTGCTCATGGACGAGCCCTTCGGGGCCCTGGACCCGGTCACACGTGTCCGGCTGCAGGGCGAGTTCCTGACGCTGAAGCAACAGCTGCGCAAGACCATGGTCCTGGTCACGCACGACGTCGACGAAGCGTTTCGGCTCGCCGACCAGATCGCCGTGCTCTCCGACGGCAGGTTGGTGCAAGTCGGTCCGCCCGACCTCATCCGGCGCGCGCCGGCATCCGCCTTCGTCGCCGAATTTCTCGGCGCCCATGCCCCACCGCGGCTCGATGCCTGATTCCTGCCCGCGGCGCCGTCTCCGCGGCCTGCTTGCTGCGCTGCTCATCGTGTCGGCCGCCGCGAGCGGCGGGGGCGCAGAGCCGCCACGCATCATCGTGGGGGCGAAGAAATTCACCGAGAGCGCCGTGCTGGGTGAGCTGATGGCGCAGGTGCTGGAGACCTATGCCGGTGCGCGCGTCGAGCGCCGCTTCAATCTCGCCGGTACCCAGGTGTGCTTCGATGCGCTGCGTACCGGCGCGATCGATGTCTATGCCGAGTACACCGGCACGGGATTGCGGGACATCCTCGGAGAGAGCGGCGGGTCACCGACCGCCGCGGCGGCCTTCGCGCAGGTGAGCCGGACCTTTCTCGAACGTTTCGACCTCGTCTGGCTGGCGCCGTTTGGCTTCAATAATACCTACGTGCTCATCATGTCGCGGCAACGAGCGGCGACCCTCGGGATCGAGACCATCAGCCAGCTCGCCGCCGTGGCGGTGCGCTACGGCGTGTCACACGAGGTCTTGGAACGACCGGACGGCATGGTCGGTCTCCGCGCGGCGTACGGGTTGCGCGAAGCGAGCACGGTCGGCATGGAGCACGACTTGGCCTATCAGGCGTTGCGCAACGGCGCCATCGACGTGTCGGACGGCTACTCGACCGATGCCAAGCTCGCCGATCCCGACCTGGTCATGCTGCGCGACGACCGGCACTTCTTTCCGCCATACGAGGGCGCGCCCCTCGTGCGGCGGGCGTTGCTCGCATCGATGCCGTTGGCCGGAGGAGCGCTGACGCTCTTGGCGCGACCATGCGCGACCTCAACCATGCCGTCGAGCAGGGCGGGTCGAGCCCGGCCGAGGTCGCCGCCGAGTTTCTCCAGCGTATCGGGCTGCGATCCGGCACGGTGACGACCGAGCCGCGGGCGAGATCGCTCGCGGACCTGCTCTGGCAGCGGCGCGGCATCACCCTGACGCTGATCGGCCAGCACCTCGTTCTTACGGGCATCGCCGTCGCCGGCGCGTGCGCGCTGGGCATTCCGCTCGGCATCGCCGTCAGCCGGACGCGCCGCATTGCACCCATGGTGCTCGGCGCAGCGGGCGTGCTGCAGACGATCCCGTCCATCGCCCTCCTGGCGTTCATGCTCCCCCTCTTCGGCATCGGCGCGGTACCAGCAATCGCCGCCTTGTTCCTCTACGGGCTCTTGCCGATCCTGCGCAACACGGTTGCCGGGCTCCGCGGCGTCGACCCGCAGCTGATCGAAGTCGCCATCGGCCTCGGCATGCGGCCATGGCAACGCCTCTGGCAGGTGGAGCTACCGCTCGCCGCGCCGGTGATGCTCGCGGGCATCCGAACGGCGACCGTGATCAGCATTGGCACGGCGACCCTGGCCGCATTCATCGGCGCCGGTGGGCTCGGCGATCCGATCGTCACCGGGCTCACCACCACCAACACCAACCTCGTCCTGAGCGGCGCGCTCCCTGCCGCCGCGCTCGCGGTCGCAGCCGACGCCGTTCTGGGTGGGGTCGAACGCCTGGCGACGCCGCGCGGACTGAGACTCGCGGCTCGAGACTCGGGGCTCGCCGCTCGTTGATATCTCCCCCCGAACCGCGTCCAGCGGATCGGAGCAGACCTTCACCACGGAGGCGACACAGAGACAAGTGGGATTTCTGCCTCAGGAGGCTCCGGGAATCTCATGAACAATGACGTTCCAGCATGAGCGACCGGCGACTTTCTCACCTACCAACGCGCTGTGTCTCCGCGCGTCCGTGGTGAGATTCTCTCGTCAGATCAGGCTAGTCGTTGTCCGGCTCGAGCCCGATGGCCTCGAGGAACTTCTCCTGAACCACTTCGCAGGCGAGCCGGTAGAGCTGGTCCCGATCCTTGTGTTGCGCGAGGAAACCGATGGGAATCTGGAAGCCGCCTTTGTCGCGGATGTTACCGCCCCCATAATACGTGCCGCGGTCATCGTCGATGCCGAACGCCTTCTTGAGGAAGGTGTCGGGATTGATGGTGTCGTTGCGCGTGCGCAACGAGCCGTCTACGGTCTTGCCATCGACGACGCCGAACACGAGCACCGTGTCGATGCCCTCGCGGGTGAGCAGGAAATCCGCCGTTTGCGGGATGCCGTCGCGGTTCTCCTTGCGGACGAAGCCGACGTCACTAAGGAGGAAATTGTCGTAGATGCGTTTTCGGTCCAGCGCCGACTGGATCATGTCCATCACCGCCGGGCTGAGGGACTGGGCCGAGATCTTGCGCAGCAGGGTCTGGTCCACAGCCTCCGTCAGATAGGCGGCTCCCTCGAAATCCAACCGTGACCCTTCGATGAGCGCGCGCGTATCGGAACGAATGCCGTGCATGAGGGCAGTCGCTAGGCGCACATGGTCGGGGTCGTCAGCATTCAACCCATCGGGATATGCCTCGCGCAGATAGTCGGCGAAGATCGCGCAGGTGGATCCCGACTCCTCTCGGATATCGACGAACTCGGCGGGCACCTCGCCGAGCTTCTTGTGGTGATCGACGAAGGCCAGGAATGTCTTGCGCCGCAGCTGTTCCTGGATCGGCGTGTCCATCTTCTGCGTATCGACGAATGCATACAGACCGTACGCCTCCAGATCACACCGCTCGTCGTACAGCCTGAGGTCGACCGTGAGGCGATTCACCATCGCCCGGTTCTCCTGATGGCTCACCTCGTGGAACGTCAGGAGCATGGATTCGATTCCGGCCGCCTGGGCGAGGTGCTGCAACGTCAAGCCGGCGCCGATGTTGTCCGGATCCGGATACCCGCACAGCAAGATCAGGAGCCGCCCACCCCGGTGCCGCTCGAGCACCTCGGCAAGCTGCGCCCACTTGGTCTGCGGCCGCGCCGCCTCCACCCGTTTGACCGGTCGGAGACGGGCTTCGCTGGTCGGATCGAACGCCGTTTCGGCCATTACCCCTCCCTCACGAGCATGCACGTGCGCACGCCCCGGGCCGGTGACGAGCGGGCTCTTCCGTTCGAGCCCTCACCCCAACACTCCCCCGAATGGAGAGGAAATCTATCAGCCTCGTCACAAACCATCATGCGGACTGCTTCAGCACATCCCTGGGCGCGCTTGCCAGTCCGGTTCCCGGGCCGATCCCCTGCAGTCCTCCCGCGAGCGGAGCACTCGATCTCACACTTTCAACAGAGGTCATCCGAGAATGGGTGGAACGTAACACAAAGGCGTCCGTCGGTCACTACCCCACCGTGCGTCGGGCCGCCGTCGGGTC
>Ga0335084_10007401_pt1 | contig 10931 bp, 10 predicted proteins | sample Lox_Sample_44_FD_206721 | JGI IMG/M metagenome (GOLD analysis project Ga0335084, IMG submission 206721) | Soil microbial communities from Loxahatchee National Wildlife Refuge, Florida, United States - Lox_Sample_4.4 | ecosystem: Environmental > Terrestrial > Soil > Wetlands | place: USA...
TCGAAGAGGTCGTCCTCGATCCGGTCGAGCATGCCCGAGAGGGCGCTCGCCATCCGGGTGCGCGCGAGATCGCGGCAACCCGCCAGCATGTCAGCCGATTCCTTGCGCGAAAGCTGGGCCTTCGCGCGTGCGTGGTCGCCGATCGGGACCACGTTGCCCAATGGAGATTGCGCCATTCCGCACCGCCTTTCTGGCAATCCCGCTGTCATGGGGCTCGCGCCCTTTAGACCGGAGATTTTGCGTCCCCACCTTTCGGATGGGTTTGCCCTGTTTCAGAAACCGTGCGCCGACAGGGAGTGAACGGACCGCGCTGCAAGACCCCGCGATCCTTGACCCAATTCAGCACGCTCAGAATGTTACGGATGTAGGCATCGGGTCAATGCCGCTTGTCGGCCTGCGGGCGCCGCGCGTCCGGTCAAGGGTGAGCGCTTCCTACCCTATACTTGCGGGCATGACGATCCTGGTCTGCGGCTCGCTCGCCTACGACACCATCATGGTGTTCCCGGACAGCTTCCAGAAGCACATCCTCCCCGACCAGATCCACATCCTCAACGTGGCGTTCATGGTCCCGGAGATGCGCCGGGAATTCGGCGGAACGGCGGGCAACATCGGCTACAACCTGAAGCTCCTGGGGGAGGACCCGGCCATCATGGCCACCGTGGGGCACGACTTCGGCCCCTACGCCGAGCGCCTCGACCGGCTCGGGCTTTCGCGCCGCCACGTGCGCCAGCTTGACAACCATTTCACGGCTCAGGCGTTTATCACCACCGACGTGGACGACAACCAGATCACGGCCTTCCATCCGGGCGCGATGAGCCATGCGCACGTGAACCGCATCGCCGATGCGGGCGGGGCGCGGCTTGCCATCGTCTCGCCCGACGGGCGCCAGGGCATGGTGGAGCACACGCGCGACCTCGCCGCGGCCGGCATCCGCTACGTGTTCGATCCCGGCCAGGGCCTGCCCATGTTCGACGGTCCCGAGCTCCTCGCGATGATGCAGGGCGCCGCGGCGCTCACGGTGAACGATTACGAGGCCCGCGTTGTCGAGCAGAAGACCGGGCGCGGCATCGAGCACATCGCCTCCACCATGGAGGCCGTGGTGGTCACGCGCGGCGCGCAGGGCTCGTCCGTCTACCGGGCGGGAAAGCGCATCGACATTCCCGCCGTGCCCGCCGAATCGCTGGTGGATCCCACCGGCTGCGGCGACGCGTATCGCGCGGGCCTGCTCTACGGCATGGCGCGCGAGTGGCCGTGGGAGAATTGCGCGCGGCTCGCGTCCGTGATGGGCTCGATCAAGATCGCGCACCGGGGCGGACAGAACCACCGGCCCGCGAAGGAGGCAATCGCAGCACGCCTGCACGAGCGGTTCGGCCAGGCGCTTTGACGAAGGAGAAGCACATGCACAGCACACGCACAATCGCCGCCGCCGCGGCTGCGCTGCTCATCGGGGGATGCGCCTACCACGCGGGATCGGGCGACTATCACGGCTACCAGGTTCGCGGCGAGCAGTCGGTGCGCTTCGGCGTGGTCGAGACGGTGCGCGGCGTTCGCATCAATCCCGGCGACACCGGCGTGGGCACCGTCGGCGGCGCGGCGTTGGGCGGCATCGCCGGCAGCACGGTGGGTGGAGGCAGTGGCCAGGCCGCGGGCGCCGTCGCGGGTGCCATCCTGGGCGGCATCATCGGCCAGCAGGTGGAGGCCTCGGCCAACGAGCGCCCCGGCGTGGAGGTGACCGTGCACCTGGATTCAGGCCAGTACATCGCCGTCGTGCAGGAAGCCGACGAGCCGTTTCACCCGGGCGACCGCGTGAGGGTCCTGTCCGGGAATGGCACCACGCGCGTCACGCACTAGCGCACCCACGGGCGCGCCGGCGCGCGTGCTGCGCTGGGCGCGCATGGCGGGGCACGGGGCGCTCGCGCTCGTGCTGCTCGCGGCCATCTACCCGCACCTGCGCCACGACCGGCAGCGCTCGCTCACGCGGTGGTGGTCGTCGAAGCTCCTGCGCATCCTCAACGTGAAGGTGCGCGTGGAAGGGCCGCCGCCGTCGAAGCGCGAGCGCGGCGCGATGATCGCGGCCAACCACGTGTCGTGGCTCGACGTCTTCCTCATCTCGAGCATCCGTCCCACCCGCTTCATCGCGAAGAGCGAGATCCGGTCGTGGGGCCTCGCGGGGTGGATCGTCGCGCGCTCGGGCACGCTCTTCATCCGCCGCGACCAGCTGCGCGACATGGCCCGCATCAACGGCCTGGTCCACGCGGCCATCGCCGAGGGCGACTGCGTCGGCCTCTTCCCCGAGGGCATCACTACCGAGGGCGACGAGCTGCTGCGCTTCCACAGCGCGCTCTTCGAACCGGCGGTGGCGAACGAGGCGCACGTGCATGCGGCCGCGATCCGCTACGAGCAGCCGGACGGGACGCTGTGCCGCGAGGCCTCGTTTCGCGGCGAGCGCACGTTCATGGAGTCGCTGCGGCTCATCATCGGCGAGCGCGCGATGACCGCGCGCATCCGCTTCGCGCCGGCGTTCGAGCCCGATGGCGCGCACCGGCGCGAGGTCGCGCGCGAAGCGCACCGGCGCGTGGCTACTCTTCTCGGCCTGGCGGGCAGCGCACCTGGAATAGCCGCCGGTCATCGAGCCGCATCGCGCTGAGCGAGCGGCCCCAGACGCAACCGCTGTCCAACGCGACCGCGTCGGGGCGCACCACGAGCCCCAGGGCCGACCAGTGGCCGAACACCACCGTGCGGCCCGCCGAAGCGCGCCCCTTCGCCTCGAACCACGGCACGAGCCCCTCGGCCGCGTCGCCGGGCTCGCCCGTGAACGAAAGCGCCATGCGTCCCGTCGCGTCGCACACGCGCAGGCGCGTCATCGCGTTGACGATCGCCCGCAGGCGATCCATGCCGGAGAGCTCGTCGCTCCAGCGGTCGGGCAAGTTGCCGTACATGCGCTCGAGGAAGCGGCGGTAATCGGGCGCGCGCAGGCGCGTTTCCACTTCGTGCGCGAGCTGGAGCGCCTTTTCGATGGTCCACTGCGGCACGAGGCCCGCGTGGACGGCCGAGTACGCGCCTTCGGAATGCATGAGCGGGCGCTGCCGCAGCCACGCCACCAGCTCGTCGCGGTCGGGTGCGGCGAGCACATCGTCGATCGTGTCGCGCTTCTTGCGCTTCTCGACGCCCTCGGCAACGCAGATCAGGTGCAGGTCGTGGTTGCCCAGGAGCACGACCGCCGCATCGCCCAGCGAGCGCACGAAGCGCAGGCAGGCGAGGGACTCGGGACCGCGGTTGACCAGGTCGCCGACAAACCAGAGGCGGTCGCGCGACTTGTCGAAGGAGAAGCTTGCCAGCAGCCTCTGCAGCGGCTCGAAGCAGCCCTGCAGGTCGCCGATCGCGTAGGTCGCCAGGCTACTTCGCCGCCGCCGCCATGTAGTCGACGGCGGCCATCACGTCGGCGTCGGACAAGGCGGGATTGCCTGCCTTGGGCGGCATGGCGCCCTTGCCCTTGAGCGCGCTCGCGTGCAGCACGTCCTTGCCCTGCGCGATGCGCGGGGCCCAGGCGGCCTTGTCGCCGAACTTGGGCGCGCCCGCCAGGCCGGTCGCATGGCAGACGTGGCAGACGGTGTCGTAGGTCTGCTTGCCCGCGCCGGCGGCGGAGGCGGTCTTCGTCGCGCCGGCCGGGGCCGCGGCGGGCATGGGGGTGGCCGGGGCGGCGACGGGCGGCGGCGCATTGGGATCCACCACCAGCTTCGCGACCGGCGCGATGCGCTGTGCCACGGCCTGCGGGCTCATGGCCGGCTCTTCGCTCATCGAGCGCTCCCCGTAGGAGCCCACGGCAAACTGCGCGAGCATGATGATGCCGACGATGAGCGCCGCGGCGCCGACGACCACCCCGATGGCGAGCTTCACGGGATGGGTTTCGATGTTGTCCTCGATGACGTCGTGCGGGTGGTGCTCGGCCATGTGCGGTCCCAGGCGAATGAACGCGGGATTATAGTTTAGAATTCACGATCCACGCGCCCGTAGCTCAGCTGGATTAGAGTACTGCCCTCCGAAGGCAGGGGTCGCACGTTCGAATCGTGTCGGGCGCGCCAGATACGCGATCCGCCGCTCGCCGCAAGCGGCGGGTTCCCCGGGGCACAGGCGTTCCTCCGATCGAACCGACAACAACTCGCAGGGACGCCGCGCAAACGGCGCTGCGCTACCTCCTCGCGGCGTTCCTCCTCGTCGCGCCCTTTCCCTCTTCCGCGGGCCTGCGCGCCACGCTGCTCCTCGCCGCGGGTGCGTGGATCGCGCTGGAGGCGCTGCGCTCCCGCCAATGGCCCTGGCCGCCGATGCCCCGGGGATTGCTCGTCGCGGGCATCGCCTGGATCGCGCTTTGCACGGCGAGCCTCGCATGGAGCGTGGACCCGCGCTATTCCTGGGAGGAGCTGCAGCGCGAGGTGGGCTACGGGCTCCTCGCCTTCGCGGTGTTCTTCGCCGCATCGCGCGAGCCCGCCGACTTGCATGCCGCAGTGCGCGCCTGCCTCGCGGGCGCCGTGCTCCTGGGCGCCGCGGCCTGGCTCGCGAGGGCCTTCCCCACGGTGCCGCTCGCCGAACGCTATCTCGCCATCGAGGGATCGCTCTCGACCCAGCTCGTGACGGTGGCCCCGATGCTCCTGATCCTCGCCGCGCGCGCCCCCCTGGGCCTCGCCGCGCCGGCGCGCGCGACGGGCGCGACGGCCGTCCTCCTCGCGGCCGCGGGATTCGCCACCGAGAACCGCATGATGTGGATCGCGCTCATGGTCGCGGTTGCATGCGTGGCCGTTGCCTACCGGCGCGGGGGCGCGGCCCATGTCGCGGCCGGCTCGCGCAAGGCTTTCATCGTCGCGCTCGCCGCCATGGCGATCGGCTTCGTCGCGAGCTCGGCGTACAAGGCGACCCGCTACTACCCGGCCAACGCGACGACGGCCGAATCGTTCGCCTTCGACGAGCGTCCCCTCATCTGGGATTCGGCGGGCGAGCTGTTCGACCACCGCCCGTGGCTCGGGCACGGATACGGGCGCGAGATCGTGGGCGACGGCATCGCCGACGGCCTGGCGCGCCGCGGCTCGGGACACTGGTGGCTTCGCCACGGGCACAACGTGTTCATGGACGCGGGCTTGCAGATGGGCGTGGTGGGCATCGCGGCGTATGTGGCCCTGCTCGCGATGTTGCTGCGCGCGTTCGCGGCCGCAGGGCGCACGCAGGACGGCTGGCCGCTCGCCGCGGCCGGCATCGCGATGACGGTCGCGTTGATCGCGAAGAACCTGACCGACGACTTCTATTACCGGCCCAACTCGCTCGTCTTCTGGGCGCTCTGCGGAATGCTGCTCGGGCTCGCCGGGCGATCGCGGCGCTCGGCCTGACGGAAGCGCCGCGCGGCAAGCTTCTGCGCGGACATGGTGTGCAGGTGGCGCAGGTAACGCTCCCATCCCCCGCGCAGCCGCCATAGCTCGTAGGCGGGCATCACGTCGTTCTCGAAGAGCGCCATCCAGCGCCCGCGCACCGCGCTCGCGACGTATTCGCGGGAGCGCCGGCGGCCGTTCTCGATCATCGCGAGGTAGCGCGCCGGCTCGCGCGCGAGCGAGCGCACCGCGGCGAGCGTCGAGGCCGCGTCCGCGGTCGCGATGAAGTCGAGGTCGCCGCGGCGCAGCTCCTCGATGGCCGGCTCCGGGGCGACCAGCGCGGGCGCCTCGGCGAGCCACGCGTTCACGAGCTTCGTGGCGGGCTTGCGTTGCAGCATGGCCTCGTTCTCGTCGCGATGGGCGAGGACGATGTCCACCTGCGAGTAGTCGTTCCAGCGCCCGGTGCGCACGTCGAAGGTGATGCCGATGTCGAGCAGCTTCCTGCGGAAGGACTCCTCGAAATACCACGCGGGGGCGGCGCTCGTGCGGCCGAGATAGGCGGCGCGGCGGATGCACGAGCCGCGCGAGGCGTCGCGTGGGATGAGCCCCGGCTGCGGCCACGAGGGCAGGAAGCGCGCCCGCGAGGAGTCCACCTGCACGGCGCTTTGCACCACCTCGATCTCGGCGACCGTGACTTCCGGGCGGTCGGCGCGCACGCCGACCACGAAGCATTCGTGCAGCGGATCCCGGTAGCGGTTCAGGTCGTCGCGGTGCGCCACGCAGATCGCGCCGGGAACGAAGCGCTCCGAGACGCCCACCTCGAATCCGCGGGCTTCGAGAGGCTCGCGCAGGCGCGCATAGCCCTGCGCGATCCAGATGTCGATGCCACGGCGTACGCGCGCGTGCTGCCGCTCGAAGCCGCGCTCGTCGAGCGACGGCAGGTCGGGCCAGCGCTCGCGCAGCGACTTCAGGACGAAGACGACGCGCGCACGCGCCATGCAGGCCCTAGGCCGTGCGCTGCTGGGGCACCGCTTGCAGCCGGGGACGCACCTGCGAATTGAATTCCGGCACCCAGCGCTTGAGGTCGCGGCGCACCTCGGAGTCGGTGGGAATGTGGTCCTGGTCGAGCCACTGCAGCAGGCCCTCGATCCAGCCCGGGTCCACCTCGCGCGCCTTGGCGATGCGCAGCTTCGGGTGCGGCGTGGGGCGCGTGTGCTCGTCGTCGGCGAGCAGCTCCTCGAAGAGCTTCTCGCCGGGGCGAAGCCCCGTGTACACGATGCGGATCTCGTTCTCGGAAAGCTCCGAGAGGCGGATCATGTCGCGCGCGAGGTCCACGATCTTCACGGGCTCGCCCATGTCCATCACGAACACCTCGCCGCCCAGGCCCATGCAGCCGGCCTGCAGCACGAGCTGCGCCGCCTCGGGGATCGACATGAAATAGCGGACCATCTCCGGGTGCGTGACGGTCACCGGGCCGCCCTTGTCGATCTGCTCCTGGAACTTGGGAATCACGCTGCCGGCGCTGCCCAGCACGTTGCCGAAGCGCACCATCTCGAAACGGGTCGCCGTGATCGCGCCCTGCAGCGCCTGGCAGACCATCTCGGCCAGGCGCTTGGTGGCGCCCATCACGTTGGTGGGATTGACCGCCTTGTCGGTGGACACGAAGACGAACTTCTTCACGCCGCAGTCGATCGCCGCGCGCGCGACCACGTAGGTGCCGTACACGTTGTTGCGCACGGCCTCCCACGCGTTGGCCTCTTCCATGAGCGGCACGTGCTTGTAGGCGGCCGCGTGGAACACGAGGGCGGGCGAGAACTGGTGCATCACCTGGCTCACGCGCTTGGCGTTCTTGATGTCGCCCACGATGCTCGCCACGGGGATCTCGGGGAAGAGCTCGCGCAGCTGCTCGTCCACCTTGTACATGGCGAACTCGTTCATCTCGTAGAGGACGAGCATCGACGGCTGGAAGGCGGCGATCTGCCGGCAGAGCTCCGCGCCGATGGAGCCGCCCGCGCCCGTCACCAGCACCACCTGGCCCGTGAGCAGGTCATGGAGCCCCGCGTCGTCCAGCGTCACCGGCTCGCGCTTCATGAGGTCCTCGACCGCCACCTTGCGGATGCGCGCCGGGGCGCCCTTCGCGCCCATCACGTTGTTGAGCGTGGGCACGGTCATCACCGCCACGCGCGCGCGCTTGCAGATCTCGACCACGCGCCGGCGCACCTTGTAGCGCACCGAGGGCATCGCGATGATCGCGTGGCGAAGCTTCAGGCGTTGCGCGAAGCGCGGCAGGTCGTCGAGCGCGCCCAGCACGCGCACGCCGTGCAGCAGGCGCCCGCGCTTCTTCTCGTCGTCGTCGAGGAAGCCCACCACGCGCCATTCGTGGCTGCGCGAGAGCTCCTTCACCAGGCCCACGCCCGCGTCCCCGGCGCCCATCACGATCACCGGCGTGCCCTGCTCGCCGCCGCGCCCGTAGAGCGTCCACTCCTTGAAGGAGCGGAAAGCCATGCGGCTCATCGACATGAGCGCGATGAGCAGGAGCGGGTAGAGGATGTACTCGCGGTGCGTGAGGCGCTGGTCCAGGCCCAGCGTGTAGAGCGCCATCGAGGTGGTGACGGTGCCGCACAGCACGGCGAAGATGATGCGCTGGATGTCGGGCAGGCTCGTGTAGCGCCACGTGCCCTGGTAGATGCCGAACAGCAGGTTCACCGACAGCTGGATCGGCACCGCGGCGGCGAACGCGGAGAGGAGCAGGCGCGTGTCGTCCGCGCCCAGGCCGTCCACGTCGAGGAGCGCCACGGCCCCGTAGAGCGCAGCGAAGAGCGCGAGCCCGTCGTGAAGCGCGGCGGCGAGGGCCCGGGCATCGGGTTGGATCGATTTCATCGCTGCTCCCAGGTTGCGAGTGAAAGCCATCGCGCCGATTGAGCCCCGTTGTTGTTGTTGATCGGTCATGCGGAGGAATTCAGCGTATCCGCACTCGCATCTCGATCGCGGCGAAGAGGAGCACGTATACCGCGAGGAGGGCCATGATTATACCGGAGCGCGAGGCCTCGTCCGAGCGCAAGGCCGCGAACGCGGCGAAAACGCTCGCCAGCATCAGCGCGTAGGCGGCTAGCGCGAGGCCGCGGCGCGTCCATCCGGCGAGCACGAGGCGCTGGTAGGCGTGGGAGCGATGCGCCCGCCAGAAGGGCTCGCCGCGGGCGACGCGGCGCGCAAGTGTCAGCGTGGCGTCCGCGATGAATGGGGCGAAGACAGCGAGGGGAAACCAGGCCGGCCAGGCGCCCCGAACGAATCCGACAAGGCCCAGCGTCGCGGCGAGGAACCCGAGCGGAATCGAGCCCGCGTCGCCAAGGAACACGCGCGCCGGCGGAAAGTTGTGCGGAAGGAAGCCCGCGGCGGCCGAGGCGAGGCACGTGCACGTGACGGCCAGCGAAAAGTTGCGCGCCTCGAAACCCGCGACGGCAAGGGCGGCGAAGCCGATCACGGCCATGCCGCCCGCGAGGCCGTCGGATCCGTCCATGAAGTTGAAGAGGTTGGTCATCCAGGCGATCGCCAGCAATGCAAGCCCGCATTCGACAACGGTCAGGCCCGGATGTCCCGCATCGGGCGATGCGATTGCCAGAATCGCGACAGCCGCGGCGGCGAGGTGGGCCGGGAGGCGCACGCTGATCGGCAGGGCGCGCAGGTCGTCGACCAGCGAGATGATTGCGAGGAACAGCGCCGCCCCGAGCGCCACCGCGATCCCGGGCGATGCCCAGGCCAAAGCGAAGACAAGCCCCGCCACCATCACGCCGATTCCCCCGATGCGCGGGGTCGCGACCTCGTGCAGCGAGCGCTCGTTGGGTTGGTCGGCGAATCGCGTCGCGAGCGGCGAGGCACGCAGCATCGCGATGAGGCCCCAGGCGAGCAGGGCCGGGCCCAGGGCCAGCAAGAGCCAGGGAATCGAGCTCAAGCGGCGGCTTCCCGGTAGCCGCGCACCGTGTCGCGCACGGCGTCGTCGAGCGACGCGCGCGCGCTCCAGCCCACCCTGCGCGTCGTCTCGCTCGCGTCCACCTCGAGGTTCCTCGTAAGCCGCATCGCCTTGTCTCGCGCGCCGGCGAGAGCCGCCAGCGCTTCCAGCGATGCGCTTCCCATCGCGAACAGGCGCTCCGGGCGGCCGAGGTGCCGGCGCATCGTCGCGACCACCTGTGCGGTGGATACAGGCTGCGGGTGCGCCGCGACGAAGGTCGCGCCGGAGGCATTCCCATGGGTCGCGCAGGCGAGCAGCAGGGTGACGAGATCGTCTACGTGGATGAAGCTGCGCCGGTTCGCAATGCCCGCAAGAGGCAGCGGCCAGGGCGAGTCCGCAAGGCGCAGCAGCCGCCCCAGGTTTCCGGCGCTTCGGGCGCCGTACACGAGCGGGCAGCGCACGATGCAAATCTCGAGGCCCCCCAGGGCTGCGAGGCGCTGCTCGGCCTCCCACTTGGAGCGCGCATAGTCGTCCTGCGGTTGCGGCGCGTCGGCGGCGGTGAACGGGCGATCGAACGTTTCTTCTCCGTTCACCTTGACGGTGCTGAGGAAGACGAGGCGCCGGGCGCCGGCCTTGCGCGCCGCGTTCGCCAGGGCTTCGGTCTTCTCCACGTTATCGCGCCGGTAATCCTGCGCGGTGGCGGGAAGGGCGTCATGCACGCGTGCCGCGAGGTGGAAGACCGTCGCGCCGCGCAGGTCGGCGCGCGCGAGCTGTTCGGCCCAGCCGGGCGCGCCGAAATGAAGCTGCGAGGAAGCCGGCAGGCGCGCGGTGAGGAAGCGGCCGACGAAACCCGTGGCACCGGTGACCCAGGGCTTGGCGATGTCGTGACTCATGAGCCGAAAAGAAAACGGGCACCCCGTGAGGGATGCCCGTGATCGTTTCCCGGAATTACCGCTAGCAGCTCGTAGGCACCGTGACCGAAACCTGCAGGAGCGTGGTTCCGTCGGTGATGAACACCGTCACGGGAGACGTCACGATGGGCGCCGGCGGGCTCGGCGGGTCGGCGGTCAGGCGTTGAATCGTCAGCGTGCTGCCGCTGATGGTCGCCCTCACTCGCGGCGACGACGTGACCGTGATGTAGCCTCCCACGCCGCCCACGACGGCGACCGTTCCCGACTGGTTGCAACCGAGCGTGAGCGTGGAAGGCGCAAGGGTCAGCGGAAGGGCCGTGGAGGTGGCCGACCCGGCATCCGTGGTCACGTTCACCGTGACCCGGTTGCCGATGGAATCGGTGAAGATCAGCACGCCGGGATTCAGGCAGAACGAGGAATCCGAGATCGAGAACCTGAACTGGCCCGGATTGGTGTCGGGCGAAACGGCCGTAACGAGGATGTGCGGATCGGTGCTGACGCCCGCGTAGGGCGGCGCCCCGCCGTAGATGTAGACGTCGGCCGAACCCGTGCCGCAGTGCTGGGCATCCGGGCCGGTCAGGTGGAACGTGGACGGGATCGCGGTGAGCGTCGCGCCCGTGGCGCCCGTGATGTTGAACGCGTACGTATTGCTCGCGCCGGACTGGACGTCCACCAATCGAACCAGGCCCACCTGGCTGGGCACGCCGCTGGGCACGCGAA
>Ga0335084_10007402_pt1 | contig 10931 bp, 10 predicted proteins | sample Lox_Sample_44_FD_206721 | JGI IMG/M metagenome (GOLD analysis project Ga0335084, IMG submission 206721) | Soil microbial communities from Loxahatchee National Wildlife Refuge, Florida, United States - Lox_Sample_4.4 | ecosystem: Environmental > Terrestrial > Soil > Wetlands | place: USA...
CCGATATGCGCCACGCTCGCCGTGTGCATGTCCTCCTGAACGAGCCCGTGCGCCGCGGTCGCGTTGGCGAACGCGGCCTCTGCGACGCTCGCCCGCGCCGGCAGGCCGATCAGCGTCGCGCGGTTGCCGCCCATTGCCGCGGCGTACTGCGCCGCCTGCCGGCTCCACGGCAGGTCGCTCGCCGCGGCCGCGACGCCGATCATGTCCAGCAGACAGAGCTGCGCCTTCTCGATCACGCCTGCATCGAGCGCCGCCGCGTCGACGGCACCGATCCAGTGCGCGATCGCGCGCGCCATCGTGGGACGCGCGGCGCGTGGGCCGGTCAGCGGATTTGTCGGGCGGGCCATAAGGCGCTAGCATCATAGCCAACAAGATTTCGCCGCGCGACACTGGACGGGCGGCGCCGACACGGAGGAGGCGTGCGCCCGCCGGGCCGCCCCAGGGGCGCATCCCGAGCGCAGAGCGCGAGGGAAATCCAATGAGCCCGGTTCAGGCCCAGGCGACCTGCGCGGTCGACTGCAAGAACGTTCTCGGCGAAGGCGCGGTGTGGTGTCCGCTGGAGCGGCTGCTCTGGTGGATCGACATCTCGAGCCCGTCGCTGTGGCGGCTCGATCCGCGCACGGCGCGCGTCGATCACTGGCCGCTCCCGAAACCGCCCGGCTCGTTTGCGCTGCGAAAGAGCGGTGGTTTTCTGTTCGCGTTCCGCAACGGGTTCGCGACGCTCGACGCTCCCGGGGGCGAGCTCACCTGGCGCGAGGTTCTCGGCCTGAACCTCGGCGACGAGCGCTTCAACGACGGCAAGGTGGACCGCGCGGGCCGCTTCTGGGCGGGCACGCTCGACCGCCGGCTCGGGAACGCGATCGGGCGGCTCTATCGCCTCGACCCCGGGTTCCGCGTGACGGCGATGGATCGCGGCTTCACGATCTCGAACGGCATCGGCTGGAGTCCGGACGACCGCACGATGTACTTCACCGACACGCCGTCGCGCCGCATCTACCGCTACGACTTCGACGCGGCGAGCGGCGCGATCGCGAACCGGCGCGTCTTCGTCGAGGCCGACCCCGGTCACGGCGGCCCGGACGGCATGACCGTCGACGCCGAGGGGTTCGTGTGGAGCGCGCAGTTCGACCGCTGGTGCATCCATCGCTACGCGCCCGACGGCCGCCTCGATCGCGCGGTGCGCCTGCCGGTGCAGCGGCCGACGACGTGCATGTTCGGCGGCCCGGAGCTCGCGACGCTCTACGTCACCAGCGCACGCATGGACCTCGCGCAGGGCGCGCTCGCCGCGCAGCCGCAGGCGGGCGGCGTGTTCGCGCTCGACGCGGGCGTGCGCGGCCTCCCCGAGCCGAGGTTCGCCGGGTGAACCGGGAGCTCGCCGGACGCGTCGCGGTCGCCGGCGTCGGCACGACGCGCTACGGCAAGCTGCCCGAGTACGACGCGTACGATCTCGGCGTCTGGGCGCTGAAGGCGGCGTTAGACGACTGCGGCCTCGGCTTCGCGGACATCGACGGCCTGATCGTCAACCGCATCCCCGACTACCAGCGCTTCGGCGAAATCACCGGCATCAATCCGCGGTACACGACGATCACGCCGGGGCAGGGACGCTTCTCGGGCATCTGCATCCAGACCGCGGTCGCAGCGATCGCCGCCGGCCTCGCGGAGACCGTCGCGCTCGTCTACGGCAACAACGGCCGATCGGCCGGCGACAGGTACGGCGGCGCCTCGGACGCGTACGGCAGCGGCGGCGCGGGGCTGTGGTTTCCGTACGGAATGACCTCGCCCGGGGCCTTTCACGCGCTGATGATGCGGCGGCACATGGAGCAGTACGGCACCACGACCGACCAGCTCGGCGCGATCGCGATGGCGTTCCGCAGGCACGCGAGCCTCAACCCCGACGCGGTGATGCGCGAGCCCTTCACGCTCGAGGCGTACCGGGCGGCGCGCTTCATCTGCGAACCCCTGCGCCTCCTCGACTACTGCCTGATCAACGACGGGGGCGTCGCGATGATCGTCACCACGGCCGAGCGCGCGCGCAGCCTCCGCAAGCCGCCCGCGTACATCCGCGGCTTCGCCCAGGCCGCCGAATTCGCCGGCTCGACGTTCCCGCCGGACGACTTCTGGCGCGGCCCGATGGCGAAGGTGGCGAAGGACGTCTACGCGATGGCCGGCGCCGGCCCGCGCGACATGGACGCGCTGATGATCTACGACAACTTCACGCCGACGGTGCTCTTCTCGCTCGAGGGTTTCGGGTTCTGCCCGGTCGGTGAAAGCGGTCCGTTCGTCGCCGACGGCAAGCTCGCGCCCGGCGGCGCGCTGCCGACCAACACGAGCGGCGGCCATCTCTCCGAGTCCTACATGCAGGGCTGGGCGCTCAACGTCGAGGCGGTACGGCAGGTCCGCGGCGAATGCGGAGCGCGCCAGGTAGCCGACGCGGCGCTGGTCCAGTACATGACCGCCGCGCCGGTCATCACGTCGATCATCTACGGGCGGGATCCACAATGAGCGAGTACGCGAAGCCGCTGCCGCCCGACGATCCGGCGAACCGGCCGTTCTGGGACGGCGCGAAGCGCGGCGTGCTCATGCTGCAGCGCTGCCTCGACTGCGGCCGCCACCGCTTTCCCGCCGCGCGCTACTGCGTGCAGTGCCGCGGCGAGCGGAGCGAGTGGGTGTCGACCTCGGGCGCCGGGGTGGTCGAGTCGTACTGCACGTTCCACCGCGCCTATTGGCCGGCGTTTGCCGCCGAGGTCCCGTACGACGTCGTCCAGGTCCGGCTCGACGAGGGCGTGCGCCTCTTCAGCAACCTCGTCGGCGGACGACCCCGCGCGGGAATGCGCGTGCGCGCGCGCTTCGATCCGGTGACGCCCGCAGTGACGCTGGTGAAGTTCGCTCCCGAATGAGGCGATCGCAATGAAGGCGATGGTGGTGCGACAGGCGGGCGGCATCGACGCGATGAAGATCGAGAGCCTCCCCGACCCGGTCGCCGGCCCGCGCGACGTCGTGATCAAGGTGGATGCCTGCGGCGTCTGCTTCCACGACGTGCTGACGCGGAACGGCACGCTGAAGGCGGGCGTGAAGATGCCGTGCGTCCTCGGCCACGAGATCTCCGGCGCGGTCGTCGAAGTCGGCCGCGACGTCTCGCGGTTCAAGGCGGGCGATCGCGTCGCGACCGCGCAGCGCTACTACATCTGCGGCCAGTGCCGGTTCTGCCGCAGCGGGCGCGAGACCCTCTGCCCGGACCGGAAGTTCCTCGGCGACTGGGGCCTCGTCGGCGGCTACGGCGAGTACGTCGCGGTCGGCGACGACAACGTCGCCGCGGTGCCCGAGGGCGTGCCCCTCGCCGACGCCTCGATCGCCTCGTGCGCGATCGGCACCATCCTCAACGGCGTGCGCGACGTCGGCAGGCTGCAGGCGGGGGAAAGCGCGCTCGTCACCGGCGCGGGCGGCGGGCTCGGGCTCCACGCGGTTCAGCTCGCGCGGCTCATGGGCGCATACGTGATCGCGCAGACGACGTCGCCCGACAAGGCCGATCTCATCCGCGAGATGGGCGCGCACGAGGTCGTCGTCCATGCCCGCGGCGAAGACTTCTCGCCGCAGGTGAAGCGGCTCACCGACGGGCGCGGCGTCGACGTGCTCGTCGACAACGTCGGCACGCCGCTCTTCGAGCCGATGCGCCGCAGCCTCGGCGTCGCCGGGCGCTGGATCCTGATCGGCCAGCTCACCGGCCAGTTCGTGCCGTTCAACCCGGCGCAGCTCTTCCTCAAGAACCAGTCGATGCTCTCGGTCACCAGCACCTCCCGCAACCAGCTCGAGGACGTGCTCGCGCTGATGAAGCGCGGCCAGGTGAAAGCGGTCGTCACCCGCTCGCTCCCGCTCGAGCAGGCGGGCGAAGCGCACACGCTCATGGAGGCCGGCCGCATCACCGGCCGGATCCTCCTCCGCCCGAACGGCTGAACGCATGGCCGCCTTCCCCATCCGCGACCAGGCCGCGATCGCCGGCATCGGCCAGAGCGAGTACGGGCGGTTCCTGCCCGACAGTCAGCTCAAGCTCGGCGCGAAAGCGCTGAAGGCCGCGCTCGACGACGCCGGCCTCACGCGGGCGGACGTCGACGGCCTCTCGATCCACCTCGGTTGGCCGCTCGGCGTCGATTACGACCGCGTCGCGGAGAGCTACGGCCTTGACGTGCGCTGGGTGAGCCAGACCTGGCTGCACGGGCGCTTCGTGACGAGCGCGATCCAGCAGGCGGCGATGGCGGTGGCGTGCGGCCTCGCGAACGTCGTGGCGTGCGTCACTGCGATCAGCTTCACGCGCGAGCGGCAGATCCTCGGCGGCCCGGGCGACGCCGAGGGCACGCGCGAGGACGGCGGCACGCACGGCGAGTCGCCGCCGTACGGTCTCACCGCGCCGGCGGGCGGCGCCGCGCTCGGCATGCAGCGATACATGGCGCTCTATGGCGCGACGAGCCGGGAGCTCGCGGCGGTACCGATCGCCTTTCGCCAGCACGCGCTCAAGAGCCCGCACGCGGTGATGAAGGAGCCGCTGACGCTCGAGAGCCACCAGTCGGCGCGGATGGTCGTCGACCCGCTGCGGCTCTACGACTGCTGCCTGATCACCGACGGCGCGGCGGTGGCGCTCGTGACGTCGGCGGAACGCGCGCGCGACCTGAAGCAGCGGCCCGTCTACGTCTCCGGCATGCAGGGCCTGCGCTCGGGGCGCGACGAGTTCATCTTCGCGCCGCGAAATCTCGGCATCAACCAGCAGCCCGTCGCCCGCTGGCGACCCGGGGAGCGCGACCTCCTCGCCTACCGGATGGCCGGCATCGAGCGGAAGGACATCAACGGCCTCTACACGTACGACGCGTTCTCGCCGCTCGTGCTGTTCACCCTCGAGCGCTTCGGGTTCTGCGGGCCGGGCGAGGCGGCGAAATGGGTGCAAAACGGCCGCATCGGCCCCGGCGGCGAGCTGCCGATGAACACCTCCGGCGGGCTTCTCTCGGAGGCGCACGTCGGCGGCTGGAACTCGATCCTCGAGATCGTGCGGCAGCTCCGCGGCGCGGCCGGCGAGCGCCAGATCCCGAACGCGCGCCACCTGCAGTGGGGTACCGCCTGGGGCGACGCGGTGGTCTTCCGGAACTGACGATGAGCGAATACGCGAAACCCCTGCCCCGCATCACGCCCGACACCCAGCCCTTCTGGGACGCGCTGCGCGAGCGCCGGCTCATCCTGCCGTTCTGCGCGGAGTGCGGGCGCGCCCACCTCCCGCCCGGACCGGTGTGCCCCTTCTGCTTCTCGGATCGCCTCGCCTGGCGCCCGGCGGCCGGGACCGGAACGATCTCGACCTGGACCGTCGTGCACAAGGCATGGTTTCCGGCGTTCGCGGACGACGTTCCCTACAACGTGGTGCAGGTCGAGCTCGACGAGGGGCCGCGCCTGACAGCGAGCGTCGTCGGGATGCCGAACGAGCGGCTCGCGGTCGGCCTGCGCGTCGTCATCGACTTCGACCACGCGGCCGCGGAGGTCACGCTGCCGCGGTTCCGGCCGGTGGAGGCCGCGTGAACCAGGCGCTCGTCCTCCTCGAGAACGTCCTGCAGGCGCTCACCGCCGGCCTCCTCATCGGCAGCGTCTACGCGCTGATGTGCGTCGGCCTCGGGTTCATCTTCGGCGTAATGCGGGTGATCAACTTCGCCCAGGGCGAGTTCCTGATGCTCGGGATGTACGCCACGCTCTACGCCTTCACCTGGCTCGGCCTCGGCAAGTACCTCGGGCCGTATCTCGGGCCGATCGTCGGCGCCGCGATCGCCGGCGTTCTCCTCTACATCGTCGGCATCCTGCTGCACCGCTTCTTCCTCGCGCGGGTGACCGGCTTCCGCGTGTTCGGCACCGAGGGCGAAGGTCACTACCCGCAGCTCATCCTGACGCTCGGCCTGTCGCTCATCTTCGCAAACGCCGGCCTGATCTTCTTCGGCTCGACGCCGGAGAACATCCGCACGCCGCTCTCCGCGACCGCGTGGGAGCTCGGCCCGCTCGCCGGCGACCAGGTTTCCATGTTCTTCAACAAGGCGCGCAGCGTCGCGTTCGTCGTGTCGATCGCGGCGGCGATCGCGCTCTATCTCTTCGTCACGCGTTCGCGCATCGGCAAGCAGCTGCGCGCCGCCGCCGACAATCCGGAGGCGGCGACCTACATGGGCATCGACGTCAACCGCGCCCACCGCATCGCGTTCGGCCTCGGTTGCGGGATCACCGCGCTCGCCGGGGGACTGGTCGCGACCTACTACCCGTTCCAGCCGTACGTCGGCCTCGAGTTCGTCATCATCATGTACGCGGGCGTCGTGCTCGGCGGGATGGGCAGCATCGGCGGCGCGTTCTGGGGCGGCCTGACGATCGGCCTCGTACAGCAACTCTCGACGCTGATACTGCCGGTACAGCTGCAGAACGCGGCGATCTTCGTCGTGTTCCTCCTGATCGTCCTACTGCGCCCGGAAGGCCTCTTCGGCCGGAACGTGGATCGCGCGTGACGACCGCCCGCGGGAAGCCGCTGGCGGCGATCTTCTGGTTCGCGGCGGCCTATCTCGCCCTCGGCCTCGTCGTCCGCAACGAGTACTACCAGCTGATGCTCACGCTCGTCCTCGTCTGGGCGATCATGGGCGTCGCCTGGAACGTCTTCAGCGGCTACTCGGGCCTCGTATCGTTCGGCCACGCGTCGTTCTTCGGGCTCGGCGCGTACACGGTGACCCTGCTCCTCGTGAAGTTCGAGGTGACGCCGTGGATCGGCATCCCGATCGGGATGCTGGTCGGCATCGCCGCCGGCGCGCTGATCGGCTATCCGACATTCCGCCTCCGCGGCGTCTACTTCTCGCTCGCGATGCTCGCCTACCCGCTCGCGCTCCTTTACGTCTTCGAGTGGCTCGGCTATCAGGAGGTGCCGCTGCCGATGAAGAAGGAGGCGCCGGCCGCCTACATGCAGTTCGCCGACCACCGGGCCTACGTCGTGATCGCGCTCGCCATGCTGATCGTGGCGATGATCGTGTCGCTCCGCATCGAGCGCTCCCGCTTCGGCCTCTCGCTCATTGCGATCAAGCAGAACGAGTGGGCCGCGGAGGCGTCCGGCATCGACACGTGGCGCTGGAAGATGAAGGCGATCATGGTGTCCGGCGCGATCGCCGCGGCGGCGGGCGGGTTCTACGCGGTGGTGCTGCTCGTCGTGACACCGCCGACGGTGTTCGGGATGCTGACCTCCGCGCAGGCGCTGATCGTCACCCTGTTCGGCGGCGTCGCCACCGTCTGGGGGCCGGTGATCGGCTCGATCATCCTGATCCCGCTCGCCGAGATCCTGCACGCCGAGCTCGGCAACAAGATCCCGGGCATCCAGGGCGTCGTGTTCGGCGCCGCGATCGTGGCGGTGATCATGCTCGCCCCGGAAGGGCTGGTGCCTAGATGGCGCGACGCTCGCGCGCGCCGCGCGCGCGCCGCCGCCGTGCGCCCGCCGCTCGACGAGCCGGTGGCCACCGCGCCTGCGTCGAAGCGCACGATCGGGAGCGAAGTGGTCCTTCGCGTCGCCAACGTTTCGCGTTCGTTCGGCGGCCTGAAGGCGGTGCAGGACGTGAGCTTCGAGGTGCGTCGCGGCGAGGTGCTCGGGATCATCGGGCCCAACGGCGCCGGCAAGACGACGCTCTTCAACCTGCTGAACGGCTTCATCCGCGCCGACACCGGTCAGGTCGAATTCGAGGGCAGGTCGCTGCTCGGCCTCAAGCCGAACGAGGTCTGCCGCCTCGGCATCGGGCGCACGTTCCAGGTGATGCGGCCGTTCCCGCGGATGACCGTGCTCGACAACGTCGTGGTGGGCGCGTTCGCGGCCGAGAGCGACGATGCGAAGGCCTACGACGCGGCGCGCCACGCGCTCGGGCGCGTCGGCCTCGATGCTCGAGGCCAGGCGACCGCGGGCGGCCTGACGACGGTCGAGCTGCGCCTGATGGAGCTCGCGCGCGCGATCGCCTCGCGGCCGAAGCTGCTCCTCGCCGACGAGACGCTCGCTGGCCTCGGCTCGCAGGAGATCGGCCGGGTGCTCGCGACGCTCAACGCGCTCGCGAACGACGGCCTGACGGTGGTCATCATCGAGCACACGATGCAGGCGATGGTGCAGCTCGCCGACCGCTTCGTGGTGCTCGACCACGGCGCGGTGCTCGACGCCGGCGCGCCGGCGGAGGTCACCCGCAACCCGAAGGTGATCGAGGCGTACCTCGGCCCGCGGTGGATGGCCCGTGCTGCGCATTGACGGGCTCAACGTTGCCTACGGCGGGCTGAAGGCGCTCGTCGACGTCTCGCTCGAGGTGGCGGCGGGGAGGTTCGTCGCCATCGTCGGGCCGAACGGCGCCGGCAAGACGACGCTCTTCAAGACCGTGTCGGGGACGGTGCGCCCGGCCGCCGGCCGGATCACCTTCGACGGCCGCGATCTTCTCGCCGTGCCGCCGCCCGAGCGCGCGCACCTCGGCATCGCGCACGTGCCGGAAGGCCGGCAGGTGTTCCGGTCGCTCAGCGTGATCGAGAACCTGGAGATGGGCGCAGTGCCCGAGCGCGGGCGCGCCGAGTGGTCGCGGAACCTCGAGCAGATCTTCGCGCTGTTCCCGGTGCTGAAGGAGCGGCGCGACCAGCCCGCGGGCACGCTTTCCGGCGGCGAGCAACAGATGCTCGCGATCGGCCGCGGCCTCGCCTCGTCCCCGCGGCTCCTGCTGCTCGACGAGCCTTCGATGGGGCTCGCCCCGATGCTCGCCGACCTGATCTTCAGCCGGATCGAGGAGATCCACCGCCAGACCGGGCTTACGGTGCTGCTCGTCGAGCAGCGGGTCGCGGAGGCCTTAAGCGCCTGTAACTACGGCTACGTGCTCGAGTCCGGGCGGCTGGTCCTCGAGGGCACGCATGATGCGCTGCTCGCCGACGAACGGGTGAAACGGGCGTATCTTGGGATGTGAATCGGTTCGAACGGGGCCTCGCGGCCTGATTTCCACAAAGGAGGAAGTGATGAGAACGCAACGAAGAACCCTGGTCCGGGCGGTCCTCGCCGCGCTTGCCGGCGCGGGCCTCGCGCTCGGCGCCGGCCCGGCCTGGTCGCAGGCAAAGGAGGTCCGGATCGCGATGATCGCGCCGATGTCCGGGCCCTGGGCGCGGCAGGGCGAGCTGATGCAGAAGGGCGCCGACATGGCGATCGAGGACATCAACCGCGCGGGCGGCATCAAGTCGCTCGGCGGCGCGCGCCTCAAGCTCCTCGTCGTCGACGCCGGCGACAACGCCGAGAAGGCGAAGAACGCGGCGCAGCGCCTCGTCGCGCAGGAGACCGACGTGGTCGGCGCGACCGGCGCGTGGCTGTCGACCTTCACGCTCGCGGTCACCGAGGTCACCGAGCGCGCGGAGCTGCCGGTGCTCACGCTCTCGTACTCCGACGCCATCACCGCGCGCGGCTACAAGTACGTGTTCCAGACCTCGCCGACCGGCGGCGCGCAGGCGAACGGCGCGCTGCCCGCGCTGCTCGAGCTCGCGAAAACCGCCACCGGCCAGCCGCTGAAGACGGTCGGCATCGTGATGGACAACACCGCGGCGCCGGTGAGCTTCGTGAAGCCGATGCGCGAGGGCGGGTTCCAGAAGCTCAACCTCAACCTCGTCGTCGACGAGATCTTCACCCCGCCGCTCGCCGATGCGACCTCGATGGTGCAGAAGGTGCGCAACACCCGGCCCGACATCTTGCTGCTCCTCCCGACGAGCGTGCCCGACGACAAGCTCGTGCTCGAGAAACTGAGCGAGATGGGGATGGGCCGCGGGCGCTTGCCGGTGGTGTCGAACGGCGCGCACATCGGGGCGCCCGAGATGCTGAAGCTCGTCGGCAAGGACCTGATGGAAGGCGTGATGACGGTGGTGGCCAACTGGGGCGCGAAGGGCCAGGAGGCGCTGATCGCGGAGTTCAAGAAGCGCACCGGCGAACCGTGGATGACCCAGGACTCGATCTCCACCTACGGCGACATGTGGATCTACAAGGACGCGCTCGAGAAAGCCGGCGCCGCCGACCGCCGGAAAGTCGCGGCGGCGATCCGCGCGATGGACACGACCAGCGGGCCGGCGAAGTACTTCCCCGGCGGGCGGCTCAAGTTCGACGAGAACGGGCGGCGCGCCGACGCCTCGCTCCTCATCGTGCAGTGGCAGAACGGCGAGCCGGTGGTCGTGTATCCGCCGGCCTCGGCGATGGCGAAACCGGTCTGGTCGAAGAAGTAATCGCCGGGTTGCCCTCTCTCCCCGCCAGCGCGGGGAGAGAGCGATTCCCTAACCCGCCATGAACGCGAGCTCGGGCAGCAGGAACGGCCGGAACGCGGGGTAGTTCTCCACCATCGGGAAGTGCCCCATCCCCTTCATGATCGTCATGCGCGAGCCGGGAATCGCCGCGGCGACGGCCTCGGTCATCGCCGGCGAGCAGGAATAGTCGTACTCGCCGGTCAGGAGCGACACCTTGCACTTCCTCGTGTCGATCCGCTTGATGTCCTCGCGCGCGTCCCAGTCGAAGCTGTAGTACTGCACGTCGCCGGCGTAGACGCCCGGCCCGCCCTGCGCGTAGTACCACCAGTTCTCGCGCTTCGCGACCTCGGGGCTCGACGGCGCGTTCAGGCCGAGCGTGTAGCTCGCGCAGAGCTCGCCGCCGTGGATCGCCGGATGGTGCAGGAAGTCGTTGTAGCGACCGGGCGCGTACGCGGTCGCTTCCAGCCCGACGATTCCGGTCAGCTCGTTCTGGTAGTCCGCCGCGACCTTCAGCGAGATCGCCCCGCCCATCGAGCAGCCCATCACCACCGGCCGCTCGAGCTCGAGCGTCCGCCACACCGCGCGGATGAGCTCGAGGTAGCTCTTCGTCGTCAGCCGGTACTTCGCGAGCCACCACCTATCGGGCGGCGTCGAGCGGC
>Ga0335084_10007403_pt1 | contig 10930 bp, 9 predicted proteins | sample Lox_Sample_44_FD_206721 | JGI IMG/M metagenome (GOLD analysis project Ga0335084, IMG submission 206721) | Soil microbial communities from Loxahatchee National Wildlife Refuge, Florida, United States - Lox_Sample_4.4 | ecosystem: Environmental > Terrestrial > Soil > Wetlands | place: USA: Florida...
CGACGCTGCGGCGCGCCTCCTCCACCAGGCTCAGCACATCGCCCATGCCGAGGATGCGCGAGGCCATCCGCTCGGGATGGAATGGCTCCAGGTTGGCGAGCTTCTCGCCCACGCCGATGAACTTCAGCGGCTTGCCGGTCACGTGCCGCACCGACAGCGCAGCGCCGCCGCGCGCATCGCCGTCGAGCTTGGTGACGATCACGCCGGTGAGCGGCAGCGCTTCACCGAACGCCTTCGCCACGTTGACGGCGTCCTGCCCCTGCATCGCGTCGACCACGAACAAGGTCTCCACCGGCGCGAGCGCCGCGTGCAGCTCGCGGATCTCCGCCATCATCTGCGCATCGATGCCCAGCCTTCCGGCGGTGTCCACGATCATGACGTCGTAGTAGTGGCGGCGCGCGTGGTCGAGCGCGCTGCGCGCGATCGCCAGCGGAGCCTGACCGGCGTCCGCTGGGAAGAAGTCGACATTGAGCTGGCCGGCCAGCGTGCGCAGTTGTTCGATGGCGGCGGGACGGTATACGTCGCAGCTCACCAGCAGGACCTTCTTGCGCATGTCCTCGCGCAGCAGGCGCGCGAGCTTGCCGCTGGTGGTGGTCTTGCCCGACCCCTGCAGACCCGCCATCAGGATCACCGCAGGCGGCACGACGTTGAGCTCGAGGGGCGCATTGGCGGCGCCCATCAAAGCAGTCAGCTCGTCGTACACCACCCCCACCACCGCCTGCCCGGGCGTGAGGCTGCCCACCACCTCCTGGCCGAGCGCACGCTCTTTGATGTGCGCGACCAAGTCCTTGACCACCGGCAAGGCCACGTCGGCCTCGAGCAGTGCCATGCGCACTTCGCGCAGCGCATCCTGAACGTTGGATTCGGTCAGACGCGCCTGCCCGCGCAGGGTCTTGATGACGCCGGAAAGCCGGTTGGTGAGAGAGTCGAGCATGGGTTTGTCCCTGCAACGCGGGCTGCGTTGCAGCGCGCCTGTGCACCAGAGGGATGTTGTAGACTGCGGCCTACCGGGCTGTTGAGAAAGTCGCCTCGCGAGCGCCCGAGGGCTTTTTTCGCACCCTGCTAAGGACATCACCGCCCGGCCATGCCCGGCATTCTACCCCATCTGCTGTGCGCCGCAGCCTACGCCTGCATCGCCATGCTGTTGTTGCGCACGCTCGCGACGGCTTCGCGCGACCCCGCGCATCCGCCGCAGATGCTGCGCACGCTGCATCTGCTGACCGCAGCGCCGCTGGCATTGCACGCGTGGCTTCTGCATGCTTCCGTGTTTGCCGACGACGGGGTCTATCTCGGCGTAGGGGTGTCGGTGTCGGTGATCATCTGGCTGGCGGCACTGATCTACTGGATCGGCGGTTTCTTCTATCGCCTCGAGGGCCTGCAAGTGTTCGTGCTGGGCTACGCCGCCGTGCTGGTGCTGCTGCCCCTGGCGCTGCCCTCGGTGAAGCCGCTCACGCACACCGACCTGCCGGCGTTTCGCGTGCATCTGGTCATCGCGCTCACCGCCTTCAGCCTCTTCACCATTGCCAGCCTGCAGGCGCTGATGATGGCGCTGCTGGAGCGGCGCCTGCGGCAAGGTCCGCTGCCGGTGTTCCTGCAATCCCTGCCGCCGTTGCTCACCATGGAGCGGCTGCTGTTCCGGATCGTCGCGGTAGGCTTCGTGCTGCTCACGCTCACCCTGGCGAGCGGGATGCTGTTCTCGGAAGAGCTGTTCGGCAAGCCGTTGCGCTTCACGCACAAAGTCGTCTTCGCTGTGGCGGCCTGGTTCATCTTCGCCGCGCTGCTCGCCGGGCGCTGGATCTACGGGTGGCGCGGACGTGTGGCGCTGCGCTGGACGCTGGCGGGATTTCTCTCGCTGGTGCTCGCCTACATCGGCACCAAGTTCGTCATCGAGATCCTGCTGCACCGGTAGCCGCGCGCCGCCTTGGCCGGCGCGCGGGGGCGATATACTGCGGAGGTCGCCACCGCTCGAAGGTACCGCGCCTTGGACGAGATCTCGCTGCACCACCTGGTCATCGCCTTCGTCGTTCTCCTGTTCATTTCCGCTTTCTTCTCGCTCTCCGAAACCAGCATGATGGCGCTCAACCGCTACCGGTTGAAGCACCTCGCCCGGACCGGAAATCGCGGCGCCATTCTGGCCACCCAGCTCCTCGGGCGCACCGACAAGCTGCTCGGCGTGATCCTGCTCGGCAACAACCTCGCCAACACCGCCGCGGCCGCGCTCGGCACCGTGATCGCGTTCCGCCTGTTGGGCGAGAGCGAGTGGTCGGTGACCATCGCCACCGCCGCGGTCACTTTCTTCCTGCTGGTGTTCAGCGAAATCACGCCCAAGGTCATCGGCGCCACCCACTCCGAGCGCGCCGCGTTCCCGGCGAGCTACGTCCTCACACCGCTGCTGCGGCTCGCTTATCCGCTGGTGTGGTTCATCAACTTGTTCTCGGGTGCCCTGCTGTGGCTGTTGCGGCTGTCGCGCCGCGGCGCCACCGAGGGCGCGGCCCAGCTATCCCTGGAGGAGCTGCGCACCCTGGTGCTGGAAGGCGGCAACTTCCTGCCGCCCAAGCATCAGAAGATCCTGCTCAATCTTTTCGATCTCGAGTCGATAACGGTCGATGACCTGATGACTCCGCGCAGCCAGATCGAAGCGCTCGATCTGGAGCTGAGCCCCGCGGACCTCAGGCGCGAGCTGGCCAGTTCCAATCACACGCGCATTCCCGTGTGCCGCGGCAGTCTCGACAACGTAGCCGGCGTGCTGCACACGCGCCGAGTGCTCAACATGGGCGCCGAGGACATCACCGCGCAGAGTCTCACCGCCGTCATCCGTCCGCCGTACTTCGTGCCGATGGGTACCTCGCTGCTCGCGCAGATGCAGAACTTTCAGGAGGAGGAGGAGCGCCTGGGTCTGGTGGTGGACGAGTACGGCGAGTTGATGGGCCTGATCACGCTCGAGGACATTCTCGAGGAGATCGTGGGCGAGTTCACCACTCAGTCGCCGCTCGCGACCACCGGCGGATTCGTGCGGCAGGAAGACGGCAGCGTGATCGTGGAAGGCAGCACGACCTTGCGCGAGGTCAACCGCCGGATCGGCGCGCAGCTCCCGCTGGAAGGCCCCAAGACCCTCAACGGCCTGATCCTCGAGCACCTGGAGGACATCCCCGAACCCGGCACCACGGTCAAGATCGCCGGTCACCCCATCGAGATCGTCCAAACCCAGGATCGGGCCGTCAAGATTGCCCGCATCTATCCGAAGACTGAACCCTAGGCGGCGCGTGTGCCGGACGGCTCGGGTAGGCCAGCCAGGCGCGCGCACATCGTTTCAAGCAGTTTCCACGGTATCGCGTCTAAATGGCTGCTGCATCTACACAAAACCAACTATCCGGCCTCGGGCGGGCGATGGTCCAGAAGGGCCTCCTGCCGGAACGCGAGGCCATCGTCCTGCAAGACAAGGCCAACGAGGCGGGCGTGAGCTTCGTCGAGCATCTGGTGGCGACGAAGCGCTTCAACGAGACCGAGGTAGCCGAGTTCGCGGCGCACACGTTCGGCTTCCCGCTCGTCGATCTGAGCGCCTTCGACCCCGATCACTTGCCCGCCAAGCTGATCGACGCCAAGGCCCTCACCTCACGCCGCGCGCTCCCGCTGTTCCAGCGCGGCAACCGCGTGTTCGTCGCGATCTCGGATCCGACCAACCGCGCCGCGATGGACCAGATCAAGTTTCAGACCGGGCTGCACGTGGAGCCGGTCATCGTCGAGGACGGCAAGCTCGGCATCCTCATCGGCAAGCTGATCCAGGCCACCGGCGCGACCTTGAAGGACATGGTCATCGACGAGATGGCCGCCGAGCTGACCGAGGCCGACACCGAGCAGCAGCCCCAGGAGCAGCAGGTCGAGATCGACGATGCGCCGGTGGTGAAGTATCTGCAGAAGATTCTGCTCGATGCCATCCACAGCGGCGCTTCGGACATCCACTTCGAGCCCTACGAGAAGGTATATCGGATCCGCTACCGCCTCGACGGCGAGCTCTACGAGGTGGCCTCGCCGCCGCTCGCCATCAAGGAGAAGATCGCCTCGCGCATCAAGGTGATTTCCAGGCTCGACATCTCGGAAAAGCGCGTGCCGCAGGACGGGCGCATGAAGCTGGTGCTGTCGAAGACGCGTGCGATCGACTTCCGCGTCAGCAGCCTGCCCACGCTGTTCGGCGAGAAGCTGGTGCTGCGGATTCTCGATCCGTCACAGGCTACCCTTGGCATCGAGGCGCTGGGCTACGAGCCCGAGCAGCGCGACGCCCTGCTCCACGCAGTCCATCGACCCTACGGGATGATCCTGGTGACCGGCCCCACCGGCTCCGGGAAGACCGTCTCGCTGTACACCTGCCTGAACATCCTCAACGAGCCTGGGATCAACATCTCGACCGCCGAGGATCCGGCGGAAATCAATCTGCCGGGGATCAACCAGGTCAACGTGAACGACAAGGCTGGCCTGACTTTTGCTGCTGCCCTTAAGGCCTTTCTGCGCCAGGACCCGGACGTGATCATGGTGGGTGAGATCCGTGACCTGGAGACGGGCGAGATCGCCATCAAGGCGGCCCAGACCGGTCACCTGGTCCTGTCCACCCTGCACACCAACGACGCGCCCACGACTCTGACGCGGCTGATGAACATGGGCATTGCCCCCTTCAACATCGCCACCTCGGTGATGCTGATCACCGCGCAGCGCCTGGCGCGCCGCCTGTGCCCCAACTGCAAGCGCCCGGCCGAGATCCCGCGCGAAGCGCTGCTGCGCGCAGGCTTCCGCGAAGCCGAGCTGGACGGCAGCTGGACACCCTACATGCACGTGGGCTGCGATACCTGCAAGAACACCGGCTACAAGGGCCGCGTGGGCATCTACCAGGTGATGCCCATCAGCGAAGAGATCAACCGCATCATCATGAAGAACGGCAACGCCATCGACATCGCGGCGCAAGCCAAGCGCGAGGGCGTGCGCGACCTGCGCCAGTCCGGGCTGCTCAAGGTCCGGCAGGGCATGACCTCTCTGGAGGAGGTCGAGGCCGTGACCAACGAATAACCCGCGTCCGGCGCGGCAGCAGCAGACTCACCCAGGAGATTTGGCAATGGCAACGGCAACGGCGGCAGCATCGACACGGCGCGAGGTCAAGGAATACACCTTCTCCTGGGAAGGACGCGACCGCGGCGGCAAGATCGTGCGCGGGGACATGCGCGCAAGCGGCGAGGCGGTGGTCCAGTCGACCCTGCGGCGCCAGGGCCTCACCCCGCTGAAGATCAAACGCCAGCGCGCCGGCATGGGCGGCAAGGTGACCGAGAAGGACATCGCGCTGTTCACCCGCCAGCTCGCCACCATGATGAAGTCGGGTGTGCCGCTGCTGCAGTCCTTCGACATCGTCGGCAAGGGCCACGCCAACCCGGCGGTGGGCCGGCTGCTGCTCGACATCAAGACCGAAGTGGAGACCGGCAGCTCGCTCAACCAGGCGTTCCGCAAGTACCCGCTGTACTTCGACGCGCTGTACTGCAACCTGGTGGCCGCGGGCGAGGCCGCCGGTATTCTCGACAGCCTGCTCGACCGGCTCGCGACCTACAAGGAAAAGATCATCGCCATCAAGAGCAAGATCAAGTCGGCCTTGTTCTATCCCATCGCCGTGATCGTGGTGGCGTTCATCATCACGGCCGTGATCATGATCTTCGTGATCCCCGCGTTCAAGGAGCTGTTCACCAGCTTCGGGGCGGATCTGCCGGCGCCCACGCTGTTCGTGATGACCTTGTCCGACTATTTCGTCCACTATTGGTGGCTCATCTTCGGCACCATCGGCGGCGGGCTGTGGTTCTTCTTCTACACGTGGAAGCGCTCGCTCAAGATGCAGGCGGCCATGGACCGGATGACGCTGCGTCTGCCGATCTTCGGGGACATCATCCGCAAGGCCACCGTCGCGCGCTGGACCCGCACCTTGTCCACCATGTTCGCCGCCGGTGTCCCGCTAGTGGAAGCCCTCGACTCGGTGGCCGGCGCTTCCGGCAACTGGGTCTACATGACCGCGACCAAGAAGATCCAGCAGGAGGTCAGCACCGGCACCAGCCTGACGGTGTCGATGCAGAACAGTGATTGCTTCTCCAACATGGTGATCCAGATGGTGGCGATCGGGGAGGAGTCCGGGTCGCTCGATGCAATGCTTGGCAAGGTCGCCGACTTCTTCGAGGCCGAGGTCGATGACGCAGTCGATGCGCTGTCGAGCTTGATGGAGCCGATGATCATGGTGGTGCTGGGTACGCTGATCGGCGGGCTGGTGGTGTCCATGTATCTGCCGATCTTCAAGATGGGCCAGGCGGTCTGACGTTGCGCATGGCCGCTCGCCTGCGCCTGCCGGTCGAGCGTTTGTCGGTGTCGTAGCCTTCCATACCCGCGGGCGCTCGCGAAGCTCCTCTTTCCACAGCCGGCTGGCCTATGTCTACACTCGAATTCCTGAGGGCCTCCCCCGGCGTGCTCGCGCTGGTGTGCCTGCTGCTGGGCCTGATGGTGGGAAGCTTCCTCAACGTGGTCGTGCACCGGCTGCCGATCATGCTGCGCCGCGACTGGCGCGCGCAGAGCGCCGAGGTCCTCGTCGAGTGGGCCCAGGAACAGGATGCTCCCGCCGCTGTGAAGCAGGCCGGCAGCGCCGCCAAGTCGCTGGAGCCGCCCGCCGGCCGCTACAACCTGTTCGTGCCCCGGTCGGCCTGTCCGGCCTGCGGCCGTGGTATCCGCGCCTGGGAGAACATTCCGCTGCTGAGCTACGTCGCCTTGCGCGGGCGTTGCGCCGGCTGCCGCAAGCGCATCAGCCCGCGCTACCCGCTGGTGGAAGCGTTCACCGGGCTGATCTCGGCTTACATCGGCTGGCGCTTCGGCTTCGGCGCCGCCGCGCTGGGCGCGTTGATCTTTGCCTGGGCGTTGATCGCAGCCTCGTGCATCGACCTGGATACCCAGCTGCTGCCCGACGACATCACGCTCCCGCTGATCTGGGTGGGACTGCTGTTCAACCTCTGGGGCACGTTCACCAGCCTGGAATCGGCCATCATCGGCGCCATCGCCGGGTACTTGTCGCTGTGGTCCGTATACTGGGCGTTCAAGCTCGCTACCGGCAAGGAAGGGATGGGGTACGGTGACTTCAAGCTGCTCGCTGCGATCGGGGCATTCCTCGGTTGGAAGATGCTGCCGGCGGTGATCCTGCTGTCGTCGCTGGTGGGTGCGGTGGTGGGGATTGCGCTGATCGTGCTGGCTCGACACGGCCGGCACGTGCCGATTCCGTTCGGTCCGTACCTGGCGGCAGCTGGTCTCATCGCGTTGTTTTTCGGCGAGTCGATCAACCGCGCCTATCTGGACTATCTGTGACAGGCAAGCTCGCCGCGGACTCTGCACGCAAGGGCAGCACCGCCGGGCCGGCGGCGGGCTCTCCCAGGAACGGCATCGGCGCGGGTAAGCTGGTGGTGGGGGTCACCGGCGGCATCGGCTCGGGGAAGACCACCGTGGCCAAGCTGTTCGAGACGCTCGGCGCAGGCCTGGTGGACACAGACGAGATCGCACACGAGCTGACGCGGGCCGGCCAGCCCGCGGTGGAGCAGATCCGCAAGCAGTTCGGGTCGGAGTACCTGGATGAGGAAGGCGCCCTGAACCGAGCGCGCATGCGCGCGCTGGTGTTCTCGGATTCGCAGGCCCGCGCCCGCCTGGAGGCGATTCTGCATCCGCTCATTCGCGCGACAGCGCAGGTGCGGGCGGAAAGCTCGCAGGCAGCCTATGTGCTGCTGATCGTGCCCTTGCTCGTCGAGACAGGCAGCTACCGCGGACAGTTGCGTCGCGTCCTCGTGATCGATTGCGACGAGGAGCTGCAGGTGACCCGCGTCATGCGCCGCGGCGGCCTGTCCGAACAGCAGGCGCGCAGCATCCTCGCGAGCCAGGCCACGCGCGAGCAGCGGCTGGCCGTCGCCGACGACGTGATCACCAACAACGCCGGGCTCGCCGAGCTCGCTGAACAGGTCAGGTCGCTGCACGCCCGCTACCTGAAGATTGCAGCAACGAGCTAGGCGGTTGCGCGTCTCGTGTTCCCCCGGGCCGACACCGGGCAGCGTATGAGTCGGTTTATTTTTGCGTCGATTTAGGCAATACTGACGAGACCTCCCACACGCCGCCCGCGGCCCACCGCACCGTGATCAGCTACGAGTTCCCGCTGAACGAGCGCATCCGCACTCTGCTGCGGATGGAGGCCCTGTACGAGCGCGCACAGTTCTTCCTCACGCGCGACGATCCGCTCGAGCACCACGCGGCGCTCGGCTCGCTGTTCGAAATCCTCGATGTCGCCGGTCGCGCCGACCTCAAGTCGGAGCTCATGCAGGAGCTCGAGCGACAACGCCAAAGCCTGGGTGCGCTGCGCTCCAACCCGGCAATCTCGGAGGCGGCGCTCAACGAGGTGCTGACCGACATCGATCGCGCCGCCCAGGCGCTGCATCAAGCCTCGGGGAAGACCGGCCAGGAGCTGCGCGAGAACGAATGGCTGATGGCGATCAAGCAGCGCGCCGCTATCCCCGGCGGAGTATGCCAGTTCGACCTGCCGTCCTATCACTACTGGCTGCACCAGCCGGCGCAGACGCGCCGCAGCGACCTCGAGGGCTGGCTCACGCCGTTCCTCCCGCTCAAGCACGGCATCGCCATCATCCTGCGCATCCTGCGCGAGAGCGGCCGCACCAGCCAGCAAACCGCCGTGCAGGGCGTGTACCAGCAGATGATGGGCGGGCGGCTCGCTCAGCTGTTGCGCTTGAAGCTGAGCGAGACCTACGAGTGCGTCCCCGAAGTCAGCGCCAACAAGTATGCGCTGAACATCCGCTTCACCGTCAACGAAGGCACACAGCGTCCGCGCGTGAACCAGGCCGACGTCGTCTTCGAGCTGAGCTTCTGCAACCTGTGAGCGGCCCCGACAAACAGCGCCTGGTGAACTGCCCGCACTGCGGCAAGGCCGCTCCGTGGAGCATCGCCAACCCGCATCGGCCGTTCTGCAGCGAGCGCTGCCGGCTCATCGATCTGGGCCAGTGGGCCACCGAGTCCTACCGCATTCCCGTCGCCGAGAACGACCGCGGCAACGATACGGAGCGGGATTCGCAGGAATAGGAATTCACAGGATTAACAGGATTTCGCAGGATTAACAGGATTAAAGAACAGGAGTTGCGGCAAGCTCGCACAGGCGGGTTGCGCGGAGTTCCAATCTGCAGACAGGAATCGCAAGATGACGCACCCCTCGCTCTCCCATCTATGCAGTAATCCTGTTAATCCTGCGAAATCCCGTTAATCCTGTGAATTGCAGTAGATCTCAACTCACGCCGCACGCATCAGCGCGACACCGTGCGCACCTGCCTTCCAGGCTTGCTCGAGATGTTCCTCGCGCATGCCGCCCAGTGCATAGACCGGCAACCGGTAGTTGCTGATTAATTCGCGCAGTCTGTCCCAGCCCAACCCTGCAGCCTGCGGGTGGCTCGGCGTGGGCAGCACCGGCCCCACCAGCACGTAGTCCAACCCTAGGCTCGCGGCCTGGCGCAGCTCGCGCTCGTCGTGACACGACGCGCCACACAGGGCGAACGGCGGGCGGGCGGTCGTGCCCATCAAGCTCGCAGACGGCAGATGCAGTCCATCTGCGGCACAGGCCTGGGCCACGCCAGCGTCGCTGTTGATCACGACGCGCGCGCCGGCACGTCGGCAGCGGGCGACAACCTGCGTGCTGAACGCCTGCAGTTGCTCCCGCGTCATCTGCTTTTCGCGCGCCATCACCAGCCTGACACCGCGCGCCAATGCCCGCTCGACCCGGTCGAGCGCAGCGGCGACGCCCAGCTCCGAGGCGTTGGTGATCGCCAGAATCGGCGGCAGCGCCAGCGCGCGCAGCACCGGTCCGTTGGCCGGCAGCAGCGGCGCTACACCGAGGTCGTCGACAGCGGCCCACGACAGTCGCTGCTGCTCGCGCGGGTGCGGCTCACCGCGCCATTCCACCACACGAAAGAAATGCAGGCGCACATGCGCGTGCGGGTAAACGTACTCTTCCACGATCCACGGATACGCGCGCTCGACATCGACGCCAATCTCTTCGTGCAGCTCGCGCGCCAGCGCTGCTGGGAGCGGCTCGCCGGGCTCGGCTTTGCCGCCGGGAAATTCCCAGTAGCCCGCATAGACTTTGCCGGGCGGGCGCTGTGCCAGGAGGAAACGGCCGTCTGGCCGGATGATCACCGCCGCCGCGACCTCCACCACACGGGGCGGTTGCGTCATCGCGCGTCTATCTTCCGGACACACCTTGGCTGCCGGGCACGCCGTGGCGGCCGGCCCAGTCGCGCGCGAAGTGCCAGGCTACGCGCCCGCTGCGCGAGCCGCGCTGCAGCGCCCATTGCAGCGCCTCGCGCTGCATCTCGACGCTGTCGACATCACCGACTCCGAGGCGGCGCAGCCAATGCCGCACGATGTCGAGATACTCGTCCTGGCTGAAGGGATAGAACGACACCCACAGACCGAAGCGCTCGGACAGCGAGATTTTCTCCTCCACGGTCTCGCCGGGGTGGATCTCGTCGCCGAGGTACTTGGTCTCCAGATTCTCGCTCATGAACTCCGGCATCAAGTGGCGCCGATTCGAAGTGGCGTAGAGCAGCACGTTCTCCGGCGTGGCGGCAATCGAGCCGTCCAGGACCGCCTTGAGCGTGGTGTAGCCGGGCTCGTCGGCATTGAACGAGAGATCGTCGCAGAACAGGATGAACCGGTACGGTTGCGCAGCCAGGCGCTCGACGACCTCAGGCAGGTCGAGCAGATCCTGCTTGTCCAGCTCGATCAGGCGCAGGCCATCCGCGGCGTAGCGATTGAGCAGGGCCTTGATCAGGGAGGACTTGCCGGTGCCGCGCGCCCCGGTCAGCAACACATTGTTGGCCGGCAGGCG
>Ga0335084_10007404_pt1 | contig 10930 bp, 11 predicted proteins | sample Lox_Sample_44_FD_206721 | JGI IMG/M metagenome (GOLD analysis project Ga0335084, IMG submission 206721) | Soil microbial communities from Loxahatchee National Wildlife Refuge, Florida, United States - Lox_Sample_4.4 | ecosystem: Environmental > Terrestrial > Soil > Wetlands | place: USA...
GCGCAGGTCCGGATTGTTCGCGATCGCTTCGGCGACGATCGCTTCCAGCATTGGATCGTTGAACGACTTCAGCCAGTCGTTGGTGACCTGGCCGCCGCGGGAGTCGGCGCGCCATGCCGGCGGGATGTGCGTCGTCTTCGGCAAGGCCTGCTCGACCACGTCGGTATGCGTCGGCGGAGTTTTGAGCGCGCAGCCCGAAAGAACCGCTGCAATGAGAAGAAGGGTGGCGCGCATCAGCCCGAGAACGGATACAGCCAGTTGTACCAGGTGTAGGAGCGGATCGCGATCTTCCGCAGCACGATGAACGGGCTGCTTGGGTTGGTGTAGATCGCAGCCCGGCCCTGGGTGCCGATCGGAAACTTCAGCTGATCGGGGTCGTCGAGCGTGATCGCGACCACGAACTGTCCCTGCGGCACTTCGGCGGGCACGTAGTTGAAGCTCGGTAGCGTCCCACTCGGCAACATCTGCCCGGCGCCGCTTCCCTGCCAGATCGCCGCGACTTTGCCGGGCCAGATCTGGCCCGGATACAGGTCGAGTGCGATCTCCACCGTTTGCCCCGGCTTCACGTACTTCAGGTTCTCCTGGAAGTAGTTGGCGAGCAGGTAGCGGTCGGCATCGCAGATGAACGAGGCAATCGCGCCGAATCGAACGTCACCAGCCACCATGCCGGGACGCACCTGCAAATTCATGATGTAGCCGTCCTCGGGCGCCACCATCAGCGTGTTGTCGAGGTAATAGCGGGCTTCATCGAGCTCGGCCTGAATCGCCGCGACCGTCGTATTCACGCCGCCGATGTCCGACGTGTAGCGCAGCTGCGCGCGCTGTTCCTCAGCCTGCGCTTCCTTGATCGAGGCCTCGTTGGCGGCGACCTGGGCGGCCCACTTCTGCACGTCTTCTTCCGGCCCGGCGCCCTTCTTTGCCAGTTGAGACGAAAGCTGCTGCTGGTATTTCGCGTACGCGAGATCGGCCTTGAACTTCGCGATCTTCTGGTTGTTGATCGCGGTGTCCGCCTTCAGTACCCGCACGTCCTGCGTCGCCTTCGCAAGCTGCGCCTCGAGCTTCCTGACCTTGTATTCGTAGAGTCGCCGATCGAACTGAAACAGTGGCGTGCCGCGTTTGACATGGACATTCGGCTCGACCAGCACGGCGGTGACCAGCGTCGGCTCCGAAAGCCGCGGGGTCAGCTGAATCGTTCTCTGGATCACGCGGGCCTCGGTCGATGCCGGCGCGACGTAGCGCAGGCCGAGGAGAAAGATGATTCCAAGATGCAGTACGAAAAACGTGGAGAAAAACCCCCATGCGATCGTGAACTTCAGCCACCTGAACCTGAAGAACACCAGCCATACGGTGAAGCCGTACGCGAACAGCAGGACGAAACCGAGCAGCATCGCTTGTTCCGTCTAACTTTTCGCTTCGCCGGGCGGCGGCTCCGACATTGACGATGCGTCGTGTGGCGCCGCTGCGGTCCTCGTGGCCTCGCCGTGTCGACGCACTGGTCTCGCATCGCTTTCAAGCCGCCCGCGCTCTTCGTCGAGCGCTTTGGTCTCTTCGCTCGGGAAACGCCGGATGTCGACGATGTCGGTCGGCCTGAACGCCCAGATGAAGGCCTGGATCCACGGCAGTATGGTCGGCAGCAAGCCGGCCCAACCCATGATCTTGACCGCTTCGGCCTCCGGGTGGTTGCGCGCCAGCGCGATGCGCCCGGGCAAGCCGGCGATCCAGATGTAAATCAGGACACCCGAAGCGCCGGCCAGCGCAGCCGTCGCGAAGGTCGCGTAATCCCAGAAACCGAGTTCGAAACCGAGCATGGCGCATCTCCCGAAGACCTATTACCTGGTCACTGGCGCGAAGCTCGAGTAATACGCGGCGAGTTTCGCAATCTCATCACTGGTCAGCGCGCGCGAGACGCTGCGCATCTGCTCGCTGATGTCGTTGTGCCGGATGCCGGCCTTGAAGGCCTGCATCTGTTCTTCGAGGTAGGGACGCTGCTGAGCGCGCAGGTCCGGCGCACCCGGTGTGAAACCCAAGGGCCCATGGCACGCCGCACAGGATGCAATGCCTCGCAGCGGGCTGCCGAGTTCAATCAGGTTCCGCGCGCCCGGATCGACCGACCCGGATGGGGTTGCAGCGCCCGCCAAGGGATTCGGCAGGGACGCGAAGTGTGTCGCGAGATCGAGCAACTGATCTTTGGACAAGGGATCGACATACACGCCCATCACGGCGGGGTTGCGCTTGCCGCTCTTGTAGTCCTCTAGCTGCTTGTAGAGCGAGGCGACGCTCTGCCCTGCCAGATTGGGAATGGCCGCGTCGGCGCTGATGCCGTTGGCCCCGTGACAGTTGCCGCAGGTGGTTGCGATCGCGGCGCCCTTGGCGCTGTCGCCGCGTGTCATCAACTCGCGCGTCGCAACGGTCCACGCCACCGTCGAAGACGGCTGTCCCGTCACGGGCGACGACGCGGCGTCACTGGTGCCCGGCAGCCCGGCCGCGCGACAGATCGCAGTCCACAGTTCCCGCGCGCCCGCACCTTGTTGCGCGGAAGGCAGCCAGACAAAGCCGACCGCCACCGAAACGAGGAACAGGATCAGCGTGCCGGCGATCCAGTTCCTGAAGCGCGGATCGAATGTGCCCGGGCGAGCTTCGTCGGTCATCGCAGCTGCACCGGAAACGCAGGCACGCTGGTGCCCTGCAGAAACAGAAACTGCGCCAGCGGATAGCCATAGTTAGCCACCGTCAACGCCACGACCAGCAGCATCCAAACTCGAAAGCCGTTGAGCGAAGCCGGCAGGCTGCGCGGCGGACGGACCGCGAGTGAGTACGCGAGCGGAGGAACTGCTGTAACCGGAGTGCGGTGCGAGGCAATCAAGACCCCGAGCAGCAGCACCGCGGACAAGACCAGAACGAATCCTCCGACGGCGGAAACGCTGACCCAGATCGCCTGCTGTGCGAGCGCGGGATCGCTGAAATCGAAGTACGCCATGCGCCGCGGCTGGCCCATCACGCCGACTGCGTGCCACGGCAGGGTCACGACCAGCATGCCGACGAACCAGGTCCACAGTTGAAGCCGCACCAGCTTCGGCGCAGCGAGCGGACGGCCGGTCAGGCGCGGCCAGAGTTCGTACGCAATCGCGAAATACATGATCACGATCGCGCCACCGAAGATCAGGTGAAAGTGCCCGGTGACCCACTGCGTGTTGTGGACCGTCGAGTTCAGCACGTAGCTCATGTTGATGAGTCCGCTCGCGCCGCCGAGCCCAAGCATGACCAGCGAAAGCGCCGAAGCCAGCACAAGCGGTCGGTCCCACGGCAAAGCGCCGATCCAACCGAAGAGGCCGCGGCCGCCGCGCAGGCGGCCGGCGATTTCGAGCGACGCGCAGATCGTGAAAATCGTCAGCAGGGTCGGCACCGCGACCATGCCGGTGAACACCGTGTGCAGGAACTTGAAGCCGGCGCCGATCTGCGGATCGGTGAAAAGATGGTGGATGCCGATCGGCATCGAAAACACCAGCAGCAGCAGGAACGTGACCCGCCCCATGTGGTCGCTGTAGAGGCGCCCACCAGCAGCCTGTGGCAGCAAGGTATAGAGCGCGATGTAGGCAGGCATCAGCCAGAAGTAGACGATCGCGTGCAGGGTCCATGAGAAGAGCAGCCGCGCGAGTCCCGCGTCGATCGTCGCGGTCCAGCCGAACGCGTTGGGCAATATCAGGAACAGGATCTCAGCGCCGACTCCCAGCGACGTCCACGCCCACAGCAGCGCGCCGGCCGTGGTGGCAAACATCGCGAGCGGTACCGGCAGGCCCGGATGGTCACGCTTCCAGCGCACGAAGTGCGAAACCATCAGCCCGATCCAGATCCACGAGCCAATCACCGCCAACAAGACACCGAAGTAGTACCAGGCGCTCCCTGTCAGCGGTGGATAGAACGTGTAGAGCACTGTCGCTCCGCCCGCGGCCACGGTGGCCATCGCCATCGCGGCGCCGGCGATGACCATCCAGAATGCTGCCCACGCGAGCCGCATGCCATGCATCGGACGCCCCAGCGACGTCGCGCAGACGGCATAGCCGAAGCCCATCGCGATCAGTGTCGGAAACACATAGGCGAGCGCGGTGCCGTGCGCAGTGACCGCGCGGTAGTAGAACTCCGGATCGACCCATCGATGAAGCGGGCTGCGCACCAGCATCTGCCACGCGCCGAGCGGTATCGCAACGCCGAACACGGCGAAGGCCGCGCAGAAGTGGGCCAGCACGAGGCGGCTGCTACCGTACACAGGATGCCCTTTGTTGCCCGCCGTAGTCACGCGCGAACTCGCGGCGATCGACGACCTTGACCCGTGCCCACATGCCTTCGTGTCCTACGCTGCAGTACTCGTGGCAAGGCATCAGGTGTTCGCCGGGCTTGTCGAACCGCGTTCTCACTTCGGCGACGAATCCCGGAACCACCATGCTGTTGATATTGGTCCCGGCGATCAGAAGCCCGTGGATGACATCAGGACTCGTCATGCGGAACACGACCGGCGTGTCGGTCGGCACCACGATGCACGAGGGCACGAACGAATACTGCTGCGCGATGACGCGAACAACGGCTGATCCGTCAGGCTGGACCGCTGTCCCGAGATTGGCTTCCATGAACTCGCCGGACAAGTGGAGGCTGCTGGCATCGATCGTCTCGACGTTGGATGGCGGTTGAGCAGCCCAGTGCACGCTGGCAAAGATGATCACGGCGAATACGAGCGCGACGACACCGGCGACGACGAGGGCCCAGCGCCGCTCGGAGAAATCGACGGCATCGGAAGACGAAGCGTTGACGGTCTCAGCCAATGGCGCCTCGCGGCAGGTAAACCAGGATGAAAAAGGCGAACCAGAGCGCGAGCAGTAAGGCCACCGTCAACCCGGCCAGCGCCAGCGCACCGCGCGGGCCGCTCGCGACGATCTTCTGCACCTCGTCTTCATCGCCTTGAAGGGCCACGTTCTCCGGATGGAACGCCGCCGAAACGTACGTCTCCTTGCGATCGTCGTAGGTCGGGGTCATGGATCGTCAGGCCTTCAGCACGTAGCTCTGCAGGTTCTTGCACGCCCGCTTGAAAATCGATCCGAAATACAGTCGCGAAAGGGGACCGCCGATGGCGACCATCAGGCGAGGCTCGAATGCGACGCGGTAAGTGAATCGTGTCTTGCCGGGCGATACTTTTTCGAGCGAGTAGTCCTCAGCGAGCGCATGCGCCAGGGGCAGCGAGAGGCCGCTCGCGTAGAACGAGAACCGGCGATTCGGCTCCCAGCGGAAGAAGTGCTCGTCGATGGACACCGGTGGCAGCCACACCGTTCGCGTGGTGCCCACGCCGTAGGGCTTCTTGCTGGTCCACGTCACTTTGTGAATGGAACGAAACCACTTCGGCCAGGATTCGCCGTCTTCAAAGATGGCGAATACCTTCGCCGGCGATGCATCGAGCTCCACCACGTTCTCGAAGCGCATCGGCGCCGATTCGAAGAACGACGCATCGACGGGGTGACAGGCGAAACGCATGGCGGCGCCTCCGAAAGATGTGCGCTAGCGCGGCACCGACGCCAGAGCCGCCAGCACCGTCGCGGGCCGGAACGGGACCGACCGCACCCGCGCGCCGGTCGCATCGAAGATTGCATTCGCGATCGCCGACGGAATCACCGACGTCGTCGGTTCACCCGCGCCCCATGGAACTTCGTTCGGCCGGTCGATCAGATCGATGACAACCTCGGGCACGTTGGGAAAGGTCAGGATCGGGTAGCTTCCCCAGTTGAGACTCGTGACGGCGCTGCGGCTGAAGGTCAGCTTCTCGACCACGCTGCGGCTGACGGTCTGCACGACGTTGCCTTCGATCTGGTTGCGCAGCCCGTCGGGATTGATGATCTGGCCGCAGTCATGCACGACTGAAACGCGGTCGACCTTGACGCGGCCGGTCGCGCGTTCGACGCTCACGTCGGCAACAACTCCCACGTAAGTGCGTACCAGTTCGTATTTCGCATACGAAACGCCGCGACCGCGCGCGACAGGTCCGGCATCGCGCGGCTTAGATCCCCTCTGTTCCCACTTCGCAAAGCGGCGCAGCCGTTCGAGCACTTCGAGCCCACGCGGATCCTTCAAGTAGCGAACACGAATCTCAAACGGATCGACGCCCGCCGCGTCCGCAATCTCGTCGAGGAAGCTCTCGTTGCCGAACGTGTTCTGCATGCGCCCCGGGGCACGGATCCACGCTGCGGGCAGCGGCGTATCAATCAACCAGTGCGCAGTCAGCGTGTTGTTCGGTATTGCATAGGGAATGCCGAGCCCGATGTTGTGCAGCGGGGCGCCGGGCGGCCCGAACTTCGGCAAGTCCGCCAGTACGGCCGCGAGCAGCGTCACGCCCGAGCGCCGCAGCGGCCGCTCGGGTATGAAGCCATCGGCCTCCCACCCAGTGATGCGTCCATCGGCATCCAGACTCGCTCGATAGTCGAGCAGGGCCGGCGGGCCCTTGGGATCCCAGCCGTGCTCGTCCTGACGCATCCATTGCAGGCGCACCGGACGACCGATCTCCTTCGATATCAGCGCGGCCTCCGACGAGCAGTCGTCGGAACCGTTGCGCCCGTAACAGCCCGCGCCTTCGACGTAGATGCACCGGACGTTCTCGGGCTTCATCTGCAACATGATTGCGAGCTGCGCCCGCAACAGATGACTAGCCTGTGACGGCGTCCAGACCGTGAGTTGGCCATTCCTGTAGTCAGCGACCGCGCACGATGGACCGATCGAGCCGTGCGTGTTCATCGCAAGCTCGTACGTCGCTTGCAACGTCTTGACGCCGCGCTTCAGCCCCGCAGCCGAGTCTCCTTCGGACTGGAACACGACGTCGCGCTCCACTTTGGAGTTGCGGACGTACTCGAAGAGCTTCGACTCGTCCGGCAAACCTGCCCACGCGGACCACCTGGCGACGATCGTGTTCGACGCGCTGATCGCGGCCCATTCGTTGGACGCGACGACCGCGAGGAAGTCGCCTTTGCGAACCGCGCGAAGGTAGCCGGTGATCTTGCGGCACGCGGCATCGTTGAAGCCTTCGAGCTTCGCCCGCACCGCCGCCGGATGGATCATCCGGGCGTGCAACATCCCCGGCACCTTCACGTCCTGCACGAAGTTGAAGGTCCCGAAAACCTTGGCCGGAATGTCGAGGCGCGGCACGGGCTTACCAACGATCGTGTACTCCTTGGGATCCTTCAGCGGCGCGGCCGGGTTCACCTTGATCATCAGCCTGCGATCGCCGACAAGCTCGGCGTACGGCACTCCATTGCCGCCATGGCGCGGCGTGATGACGCCGTCATGTACGGCGAGTTCGTTTTTCGCGACCCCGAGTTTGCCCGCAGCTTGCTCGAGCAAAGCCTCGCGTGCCGTCGCGGCCGCGCGCCGGATCTGTACGCCGCCGTCCTGGATCGAGAGGCTCGCAAACGTCGGACCCTGGTTGGGCGTAAGGGCCGTATCGCCCTGGATCGTCGTCACCCGGCCGAACGGCACCGACAGTTCTTCGGCGCACATCTGCGTGATCGCCGTCACGGCGCCGGTGCCGAGTTCGACCTTGCCGGAATAGAGCGTCACCATCCCCCTGTCGTCAATCGCGAGGAAGGCACCGACGTCGTCGGGGTTGACGCTCTTGGTGATGCTGCGTGAGGGCTGTGCTTCGATCGCCGGCGGCGCGAGGGCGAACGTGACGACGAGTGCACCGCCGCCCTTGAGGAAGACGCGACGCGAAAGTGGAGTGTCGAGCATCGGAAGCATCGAAGCCCGCGTCCTCAAGCCATCTTCTCGGCGGCCCGCATCACGGCGCGAATGATGCGTACATGGGTGCCGCACTTGCACAGGTTGCCGGCCAGCGCCTGTCGAACCTGGTCTTCGCTTGGGCGCCTAGTGGTGGCGAGGAAAGCCGCCGCCTGCATGATCATGCCGTTGATGCAATAGCCGCACTGGGCCGCCTGTTCATCGATGAACGCCTGCTGCAATGGATGGGGCTTCTCGGGAGTGCCGAGTCCCTCCAGCGTGACCACCTCGGCGCCCGCCACCGCCGAGATCGGCATCACGCAGCAGCGCAGTGCTTCGCCGTAGTAGTGCACGGTGCACGCGCCGCACTGCGCGAGACCGCATCCGAAGTGAAGTCCGTGCAATCCGAGCTCATCGCGCAGCGCGTACAGGAGCGGCATGCTCGGATCTTCCGTGTGCAGAACTTGGGGCTTGCCGTTGACGGTCAGCTTGATCGCGATGGTCATCGGTCTACCTCGACTCGACCATCGTTCGGTGCCATGCGCGGCGGATGCAGTTCAGCGCCATGCGGTTTGCCACAAAGAGCTGATCCGGATCGACGGCCTGCCGTCCTGCGCCGGTTGCGGATCGAACGGCGAGTCCCATCCCTCGATACGAAACGCCAGCTCGTGCGTTCCGTTCAACTCCGGCTGCCCAATCGCAACAGCGGACGGAGCGGCTTCAGATACGTCACGACTCGGCAACGGCTGCGCGATTCCGCCGAAGGCGGGGAGCGCGACCATGGATCCGCACCCAATCAGGAACGACCTACGTCCTGGCATCTGCTTTCTCCTGTTCCTGCGTAGTGTTCAGCGAATGTCCGCCTTGCGGACCATTTCGTTCTACGCGCGTTGGACTCAACGCCAATTCCGAGCTCTCAAATGCAGCCATTCCCTGCCAGCGCTCGCGCGCGTGAACGAGAAGCGCGTCAGCGGCGAACTGATCGCCGGCGGCGAGCGCGGTGGTATGCGCCAGCTCGAATGCGCGCAGCGTCGGTCGATTGGCCAGATTCAATTGCGCCAACTCGTAGGCTCGTAGAGGGTCGCCGCCGCTTCCCGCATAGAACTCGGCGCCATGGTCGGCAAACGCGAGTGGATGCTTCGATAAAAGCGCCTCGAATCCGGCGCGCGCCGCCATCAAGAAGCGACTGGCCTCCGCATCGTCGCCGGCGGCTGCCGCCACGTCGGCCAGTCGCCACGCCACTTCCGGATCGCCGCTTTCGAGCACCGGAGTCAGCAGCGCACGCGCTTCCGCCACCTGACCGCGATCGAGGCAGATCTCGGCCAGATGTACACGTGCTTTCACGTAGCACGGCAAGATTTCGATGGCATTCCGGTACCACTGCGCCGCCCGGTCGACGCACGGCGCGGGAACGCTCTCCCCCCACAGGACTCCCAACTGAAAGCACACCCACGCCGGAGCGAACGGCGAAACGCCCGGATATGCACGCAACGCTTCGAGGTAAGTCTCTTCGGCCTCTTCGAACTGACCCAGGTCCGCGAGAAGCGCGCCAAGCGGGATGCGTTCTTCCCACCGGCCGGGTCGAGCGGCTCGTGCGCGGCGCGCCGCGAGCACCGACGGAAGGTTTTTGCCGGTGGCCTGATCGATGGTCAACAGCAGCCGGTCGATGGCATCGAAGTCCGCGCCACGATCCCTGGCCTGCGCAACACCAGCCCGCGCCTCCGCGAATCGATGCGTCGAGCACGCAACCTGTGCCGCGAGGAGCGCGGTCCGAGCCGATTCCGGCTCGGCGCGGGCGAGTTCGTTGGCAAGCATTTCGAGTCGGTCGAAGGCCGACTGATCGCCGACAAACTGCGCGGTCAACTGCTCCTGCTCGACGATGAGCTCGGCGATGCCTGGCTGCTCCGGCGCGCGCCAGAATCGGTTCCAGGACCGCTGCCGCGCACTCTGCAGATTGATGACGGCGATGCCGCCGTCGGTCGTCGCAAGACGCGATGCCCAGCCTGAATCACCGCCGATCGAGGTCATCGCGCATCACCCAAAGCGCTTCTTCAGGCTTTCCAGGCCCACCTTCTGCAAGGTGGCGACGATCGTTCGGATCATCAGGGTCGGTTGACCGTCCGAGAGAAACTGCACGCGCCAGGTCACCGCGCTGCCATTGTCTTTCGGCGCTGCTTCGAGAACGCCCGTGTAGTTCGACGCGCCCATTCCCGAGACACCCGAATAGCGATACTGGCGCTTGGCGTTGTCGGCCGAGTCGAGGCGCTCGATGATTCTCTTGCCGTCGATCGTCTCGACGTTGCGGAGTTGCCCCGCGCCGGTGCCAGTCAGGCGGATCTGTGCAATCAACGGATGCCACATGGCACCAAACGGGCCAATCAGTTCCCAGACCCTGTCTGGTGGCGCATTCACGACAACCGATTCGGCGACCGTCTGCAGTTCAGTATTCGGCGGGGCGAAATAGGGAAACGTTTTCCGTCCCGGTTGCGTCGCGGACGTGGCGCCTCCGTGCAGCGGCTCGCGATCGCGATTGACCATCCACGTCAACAGCAGGTCGATGTCGTGCGCGTCGACGGTTCGGCCTCCTCCCGTCTGATAGGGACGCCCGTTGAGCGTGCTCTTTTCGATCTCGAGAAAACTCGTGTCCGTCGTCGGCTTGGCGACATCGATCAGCAGGAAGTCATCGAGAAACACATTGGCACTCGCCGCGAGTTGGGCCGGTGTCCAGTCCGCCTTGCCGTCGCGCAGATCCCAGTTTTCGAGGCTGTCGACCAGGCGCTTGCGAAACATCGGCACGAACTCCGGCGCAATCGCAAACGGCGTCTGCTGATTCCAGAGGTCGCGCAGGTCGTCGGTCCCCTGCATCGCCGGATTATTGAGCCGCATGTTGGTCTGTTCGGGGCGACCTACCCAATCGAAGCGGGGAGGCTGGTGCCCGATGAAGCCGCGCGCCTGCGGTATCGGCGTCGTTTCTGCGATCACGCCAAACAGCGAACCCTGGCCGGGATCCAGCACGCGCCGAGTGTCGACCTCGACCACGATGCACAGCACGTTGTCGTGCTGCAGGAGATTCTGAAACGGCTTCAGCTCGGCGACCAGCCACGCCAGAATGAACGGATCGGAGCGGAGGCCGGCAAAGACGCGGAACGTCCCGTCAGGCGTCGTCGCGCCCTGTTCATCGTTG
>Ga0335084_10007405_pt1 | contig 10930 bp, 9 predicted proteins | sample Lox_Sample_44_FD_206721 | JGI IMG/M metagenome (GOLD analysis project Ga0335084, IMG submission 206721) | Soil microbial communities from Loxahatchee National Wildlife Refuge, Florida, United States - Lox_Sample_4.4 | ecosystem: Environmental > Terrestrial > Soil > Wetlands | place: USA: Florida...
CAGGCAGACCATCGCCGTCGGTATCCGGATTGTGCGGATCGGTGCCGAGGATGATCTCTTCGGCATCCGTCAGGCCATCATGATCCGAATCGACGATCGTCGCTTCATCGACGCCGATGTCGTAACCCGATCCTTGTGGGCGCACTTCGCCATCCAGGTCGAAGGTGATGCCGACATTCGTACCACGATCGATCGCGGCCGAGGTAGCCCGTAGGTGATAGTTGCCCGCTGTGGGATCGACGAAGGCTGGTGCACTGTAGACGTCATGCGCTCCCACGGTAAAGGCTCCTACTCGATTCGTGCCGTTGCCCGAGAAGAGGTTGTAGTCTTCGACGACGGCACCCGTACTGTTGATCCCGACGGTGTGCGAAGCCACGATCGTATTCGTCAGAAACAGCGTCGCGCCCGGATCGATCCAGAAGGCCGGCACGGTGCTGGAACCGACGATCGTGTTGTGCAGGAACTCCGGCGCACCGCCCATCACTTCGATCTGCCCGCGTCCCATGTTGTCTTGATTATTGGCCACCAAGACATTGATCAAGCGCGGCGAGCCGTTGATGTTCAACGCGGCGCCGCTGCCGAAATTGTTCAGATTCGCCGTCGACGTGTTGCCCGTAATCACCACATTCATCATAATAGGCGACGCACCCCAGTACATGCAGATGCCCGCCCCGGCGCCAGCGATGTTGCCCGTGACGATCAGATCGCGTAGCGTGGGTGAGGCCGCTCCATTGGTTTGCGCGAGCCGCAGACCGCCCCCGCAGCTGCTGGGCGCACGCCCTCCGGTCAGGGTGAGATTTGAGATTACGGTCGAGGACGTGATATACACTGCGGGTGAAGTTGTAGCCGCCACGAGCAGCGGCAGATTCGAACTCCGGATCGTCGGGCGCTGCCCGCTGCCGTTGTTTAAGCCGATCAGGCTGACCGGCTTATCCAAGCGCACTGCTTCGTTGTATTCGGCTGAAGGAATCAGAATGGTATCTTCTTCGAGGGCATAATTGATACAGGCCTGGATCGTGGTGCCGCATGGCCCGCCGACCGTCCACGTGTTGCGCGGCATGATCTTCGGAGTTTCATCGAGACCGATGTCGGGCAGTGTGCCGATGGGGCGCGCTTCGCCGTCGAAGTCAAAGGTCACGCTGGCATTGACGCCACGATCGAGGGCGCGCGAAGTGCTGACCAGGTGGTAATTTCCCCCCGCCGGATTGACGAAACCCGGATTGGCGTAGACGTTCGCGGACGCACCCGCAACCAGACCGTTCCAATCCGAGCCGTTGCCGAAGAAGAGGTTGTAGTTCTGATAGGTCATCCCCGTGCTGTTAATGCCGATCGAATGCGAGGTGACGATCGTGTTCGTGACATACAAGGTGGCACTGGTATCCACCAGGAATCCGGGCACGCTGCCGTTGCCGACAATCGTGCCATGCACGACTTGCGCGGACCCGCTCATCACTTCGATCTGACCGCGCCCGGCATTGTCCTGGTTGTTGGCCACCAGCACATTGATCAAACGAGGCGTGCCGTTGATGCTCAGCGCCGCGCCGCCGCCGGACCAGCCATAGGCCTGATACGCGGTGTTGTTCTTGACCTCGACATTGATCAACTGCGGTTCGGCATTCAGCGCAATATTGATCCCCCCAACGCCCACACCGCTATTTCCACTGACGGTGACATTCCGGATCGTCGGCGAGCAGCGCTCACCCGAGATCAGCAGTCCGCCGCCGGCGGGCGATCCGATTTGTGTCGTACTCTGGCCACCCGTGATGATGAGGTTGGAGATCACGGTCGAGGCGTCGATGACGGGCATCGGATTGGTCGACCAGATCATGACGACCGGATCGATGTTGTTGACGACCGATGGGGCTTTGATCGTGGGCCGTACGCCGTTGAACGACAAGCCAATCAAACTAACCGGATGATTGATGCGAATGAATTCGACGTAGGTTCCGAACGGGACTAAGACGGTGTCGCCATTGGCAGCCGTGTTGAGGCAAGCCTGAATGGTTGTGCCGCACGGGCCGCCGACGGTCCACGTGTTGCTGGCCGCCGGACGGGCGAGCGTGATGGGCGCCAGCACCAGGCTGAGTAACATTACCAACACCACGGCCAGCACACCGGCCACGCTCATAGCTAATTTGCGATTGATCATGTCGTTACACTCCTGTGATGAATTCGACTCAGTTCTTCAGCAGCCACTGAACGATGAAGACGATCAAGGTGCTGCAGGCCACGGCGATGCTCACCCCGACGCACCACCAATGATTAAAGGAACGAAACATGGCACAATATCTCAGTGGCCGAGGTGACCACTGGCGATCAACTTCACCCGCGTAGCGTGAGCGGACATCGTTGCACGCCGTTAGCCACCAGATGAAGTGTGCCGTCCTCCCAGGTCAACATCGCTTCGAAAGATTCCGTGCCCCGCTGCGCCGTGAGCACAGCAGACTGCCCGTCGGCGTGAAGGTCAGCCTCGACGCCCCAGCCTTGCTCACGCCAGGCTTGCGTCAACGCCGCCGCCGCCCCGGCGAGATCCTGGTCCAGCACCAACCGTTGGTCCAAAAATAACGACGCGGATGTGCAGGGCCGGGTCAACACCGTCGGCGGCCACGCCTCGAAACGCCATGCATCCTGGCGCGTCTTGCTCAACAGCACCGCCATGCCGGCGATTAAGGCGAGCAAGCCCACTGTGATCAAGACCAGCCTGATCTTCAGGCTCATGCGCGCGCCTCGCGGAAAAAGTTGGGCCGCAACAAGACGGAGTTTTCTTCCATGCGCTTGGCCAGCCGCTCGGGGAAATAGCCCGTCCACGCCAGGCCGTTGCCCTTGTCTTCAAAGATGTTTTGCACCACGACCTTCTCGCCTTCCATGAATTGCGACGGTTGAATCTCGGCGATCTCGGTGACAAAGCGCCGTGGCTTATTCGCGATGAAGACCCGCTTGAGATAGATCACGAGTTGAAAGGCGTCCGCGATCTGACGTCGCACGGCATACAGCGGCACATCCGCGCCGCGCATCAGGTACATCGTCTCCATACGCTGGATCACATCGCGCGTGCTGTTGGCATGGATCGTCAGCATCTGCCCGTCGTGGCCGGTGTTGGCCGCCATCAACACATCGACGATCTCCGGGCCGCGCGCCTCGCCCGTGATGATGCGATCGGGCCGCATGCGCAGCGCGTACACGATCAGATCCGCCATCGTCACGGCTTTCGCTTCTTCGACTTTTTCGCGCGTGCACATCTGGACGATGTCGGACTTTTGAATTTGCAGTTCCGGCGTATCCTCGACGATCAAAATGCGATCGGCATCACTGGCCGCGTTACCCAGCGCATTGGTGAAGTTGGTCTTGCCCGAGGCGGTCCCGCCCGCGATGGCGATGTTGAGCCGGGCCTGCACCGCTAGGCGCAAGAAGTCCGCTGCCAAGGGCGTGATCGTGCCCAGGCGCGTGAGGTCTTCGATCGTGCGCGCGATCAAGCGGTGCCTCCGAATATTGACGGCTAGCGGCACGTTGACAGTCAGCGGTTCCATGATGGCGTGCAGGCGCGAGCCGTCACGCATGCGCGCGTCGATTTTCGGATTGGCTTTATCGAGCCGCCGGCCGGCGGTGCGCGCCGCGCGGTTGACGAAGTTGATCATCTCGCGCGCCGTGCGGAACTGCGCGCTCGTTTTTTCCTTGCCGCGGCCGGCGTGAATGATCCAGATGTCGTGCGGGCCGTTGCAGATGATCTCTTCCACTTCAGAATCAGCGAGATATGGCGCGAGCGGGCCGAAGCCGAAGATGTCGTCCAGCAGCTGCCGCACGATCTGATCGGGTTCCTGGAAACTGGGCAGGCCCTGGCTCTGCAAGTTGCGGCAGAACTGTTCAGCCAGGGGCAGGAGGATGCTTTCCGCGATGCGCAGGTCGTCGTCGGTCGGGTCTTCGATCTGCGCGGGCTGCATCTGGTGACGGACGCGTGTGCGCGCTTCGGCCAGCAGGCCCTCGAGCAGATCACTCGGGTTCGTGCTGGCGGTGGTCGCCGTGGCTAAGGCGGCGGCCGCCGGCGAAAACTTTCGGGGAGGCGTGGGTACAGTGGTCATCGCTGTTGGCTTACTCCGCTAAGACTTTTTGCGCGCGCTTGAAGAGGCCCGGCCCCTTGATGGCTTCTTTCTTCTCGCCAAGCCGTTCCAACGGCGGGTAGAACTTGCCGCCCAACTTGATCATCTCTTCAGCCGCACGGGGCAATTTCTTTTGCAGCACCAACGGCTCAGCGGTGTTGATGCTTTGCCGCGCTTCGATTGGCGCGTAAGGCACGCTGCCAAAGATCGTGACTTTGCCGCCCAGGTACTTCACGACGTCCTTCGGCGCGATGCCGAACTGTTCGTCGAATTGGTTCAGTACCAACTTGAATTTCTGCAACGTGCCCAGCCCTTTCTCCAACGCGGGCAGGATGCCGGCGATGTCACTCAACGCGGTGCGCTCCGGCGTGAGGACGAGCAACACGGTATCCGCTTCTTTCAGGGCCGCCCAATGAATGGGTAGGTTGATGTCGGGGCCAACATCGATCACGCGGAATTCATAGAAGCCGCGCGACTCGCGCACGATCTCGCCGAAGATGTCCATCGTGCGCTGCGTGTCTTCGACGAAGTCAGGCAGGCCCGCCATCGCCGGCTTGGGAATGCCGGGCAAGAGATCAAGTTTGCCGCGATAGCGCCGCACGTTGGCCTGCAGCGTCTGTGACTTCAGCAGATAGCGGCCGGTGCGTTGCCCTTCGCCGACCACGCGGTTGTATAACGAGAACAGATTGGCCGGTTGATCGTCGAGATCGATCCCCAGCGGAATATGCGCGTTGGCGCGCGACATGTCGGCATCGATCAACAACGTGGTGCGCAGCGCGAGCACACCGAAGGCGGCCGCCAGATTGACGGACAGCGTCGTCTTGCCGACGCCGCCTTTCGGCGAAAAGACCGCGATGGTTTGCTGCTGCCAGCCGCCGCGATCGAGAATCGCCAGCGCGTCTTCCGCCGTCACCGGTGAGAACGATCGCGCGCTGCGTTCATCCTGCGCGAGATGGGCTGCTTCGATCACCAGCTGCGGGATCTTCTGCACATGCAGTGCATCCAACGGTGTGGTCACAAAGCCTTTCATGCCGAAGCGTTGATACTCGGCCGCGTACGCCGTGCCCGCCGGAATGAGTCCCACCGCCGCGATCGGCTTGTCGGGATGCAGCAGCAGTTCCTGGATCAGCGCCGGTGTCATGCCGGGCAGCGTCGGCGAAAACAGCACCACATCGACGCCCAGTGAGCGCGCCTGATCCAGCAAGTCAGTCGCGTTGGACACCGAGGCCAACACGCTGATGCCGGCGGCCTGCAACTGCGCGCCGATCAACTGCGAATCGTTCCACGCGCTGTTCCCGATGAGGACGGAGAGTTCTTCCATATAGTTGCTCCTGTTAGCGTTCAGCCGTCAGCGATCAGTGGTCAGCCAGCGACCAGCGGCCTGCGGTTCTTGACTGACCGCTAAATGCTGATCGCTAATCGCTCTTCGCTCACTTTCCCCGTTCCGCAAAGAATCGATCTTCGAAGTCGCTCCACGTCACACCTTGTGTGGACGGCAGCGTATTCTTTTCGACCTGGCCGCGCACGATGGCCGGCAGCAGCCCGATCTGCACCTTGCCGTTGGCCAGCGCGAACGCGATCCATTCCGTCGTCGCGCGCTGCACCACGACATCGATCGATTTGATGTCGCCTTCGATGTAGCGCGGTTCGTTGTCCTTGCCGGGGGCGCCGTAGTTGGGGTTCTCGCGTACTTCGCGGTTCAGCTTGTACACGACGCCATTCGCGATCCACTTCGCCACCGGCAGTTGCACTTCTGTGGTCACCACCATCGTTTCTGAAATGCCTTGCAGCGCCGCGAGCGGATCGGGCGTGGGTGTCGGTCCAGTGACCGTCGCCGTCACCAGGCTCTGCGCGTTCACGTTGCCGTTGGCGTAGATCAGCGCCACCGCGTCACCTGAGACCACGGCGGGCAAGTCATCGGTCTTGACCGGCACAGCCACAATCACCACGTTGGGATCGTTGACAGCAACGGCCAGCCGCGAGACCTTCTCCGCGTTGGCTCCTGAGGCTACGGCTTCGCGCAACAGGGGCTGGCCGGGCCGCAGGTTTTCGACGATGACGGCGCCGCTCTTGAGCAAGGCGTCCAGTTCCGCCGCCTGCACGTAGCGTTCGGCGATCGCTGGTGAGACACTCTGCGTATCAAGCGACACCAGATCAACCGTCAACGGCGTGAACGGCGGCACCTCTTTGATGGCCACCGCCACGTCATACGTCGGGGGCTGCATCAACTGACCTAACAGGATCACTCCTGCAAAAGCCGCGACGGCCAGCACAATACCAAGGAACAAAGAAACTTTCTTCATGAAACTTGAACTCCTTTGAATAATTGGCCGGCCAGTTCGCTGGCGGCCTGCCGGGTGCCCGCGCTCACCAGCGCGGCGGGATAACGCTGCTGCAACTGCACCACGTGCCACTGCGCCACTGAGTTATCCGGCCGCGTTACGATCACGACGTGCGTCGTGAGAGCATCAATACCGATGGGAGGCTGCACGCCGCCATCGATGACGAGTGTCGTGCGCCGCGCCAGGTCGCGCACAAATTCCCACTGCGCCTCCGCCGCGCCGTTCGCCGGTGTCCAGAGCAGCGTCACGCGCTTTTTGAGTGCCTGCTCGATCAGCGTCGCGCGCCACTCACCAGTCGCGGTAGTGATCTCGTACGTCAGGTTCCAGGTCGGGCGTCCCAACCGCGCAGCCAGGGTTCCATCGGCCGCATCGACGACCAGTGTCTTGCCGGCTTTGATTAGTTCTTGTGCGACCAGGGTCGTGCCCACGCCACCTTTCGCGCCGACGATCAGCACGGCATTCATCAGTCCATGACCTCAATGGCGATGAGTCTGGGCACACGCCAGATCCGAGTGTTCGCCGTAGGCTGTTCCGGCAATGCCCAACGCTGAATCTGCTCGCGGGCCGGCGGGCGGCTCAACTCAATCCACATGGCATTGAAGGTTCCGCGCTCGCGCCCGCCGTCAATCACGATGGCTTGATGCTGCGCGGCAATCTCCTCAGTCGGCGCGCCACTGTAGATCGTGACGTTCCCCTGTCGCAGCGGTTCTGGTGTGGGTGCCTGACCACACAACAGGTGGAGATCACCACGCTTGGTTGTGTCGAACAGCGCCACGTCCAAACCGGTGTCAGCTAAGATCTGCGCGGCCTGCCACGCCGTGGTCGAGACACCCACGCCACCGCGTGTTCCCCAGAACGCCAGCCGTACTCCTGTCTGCGGCAGGTGCCCGACAGCCGGTGGTTCCGCAGCGGCTGAAGTCTCAGTCTTGACCGAAGATTTCAGTCGAGAGACCAGATATTGCGCTACATCCAGCAGGGCGGTCTCTGATCCGTAGACGGCGCAAACATGTGGCAGGCGTTGCACGGCCGCCCGCTCGGCGGCACTGGCCTGCGCCGGCAACACGACGATGAAGGAAGCCTCGGTTTGCGCCAGCGCGGCTTGCATCTCCGGCAGGCTGTTGAAGATCAGAGCATCCACCAGCACCCAGGCAGGTCGATTGACCAAGGCATCACTCAAGTCACGTCGATCGCAGATCGCAACCTTCACACCTGCACTGGCAAAGGCTGCCTGCCAGTCCATCCGACGATTAGGCGTGGTTGCCAGCAGCACGTCAGGCTTTGCCATGTTGACTGTGCTCCGTGGCGCGCCGGATCTGCTCGGCTTCCATCAAGGCGAGATACGACAGGAGTTCGCTGGAACTGCTCAGGCGATGTTCGCGCACGTTCTGCTGCCCGTCCGGTCCGACTTCGACAATGACCAACAGCCCGGGCGGTTCCTGGCCCGGCCACTGTTGCAGCAGTTTCGAGAGCAAGTCCCACGGATTGCTGCTCGCTTTCGACGCGGCGGTCGTCATGGTCGCGCCTCCCGCGTGGGTTGTTTCACCGGATGGCTCGTGGATTGTATGAACGGTGCCCCCGACGTTAGTGCCGGGGGAGGTTTGGGCAGCGTCTCCCACCATCCACCTTCCGGTGTCGAGGTGGGTGTAACGATCTTGAGAGTAGGCGCCCGCCAGGTCGAATGGGAGCGAATGAGTTCTTGCTCGTCGATCGCGGCGGACACGATCAGCAGACCCAGCGCCATCAGCAGCGCCAGAGCAACCACCGTCGATAGTCTCATAAACGAATCACTCCTAAAGCGGCCGCGATGGCCGCGTCATCAGGTTCAGGGGCATTGAGCAGCAAGGGACGCACTAACATGGGCCGCAGCTGGTAACGATCCTGGGCATAGCCCAGCCGCGCGATGAACTGCCCAGTGGCGAGATCAGACAGGAAGCGTCGCCAGCCTTCATCAGTGAAGCCCTTTTCGGATTTCGCCAGGGCCGATAGGATCACATCCTTGTCTTTCGGATTCTTGAGGAAGCCGGCGAACAGGTTGTTGCAGGACGAGATGATGTCGGGCGGCACCAGGCTCGGCGACTGCGCGATGACGTGCAGCCAGATACCATACTTGCGCGAGTCACGGAACATGTTGCCAAATTGCTGGGCGGTGTAGGCTGCGCCGCCCCCGCCGTCTTCGCCGCTGCCGCCGTCGGGGATCCCGCCGAAAATCTTGTTGGCTTCCTCGAAGACGATCTGCGCCCAAGCCGTGGTCGCACCGGTATGGACCCGCCGCGCCACGGCATCGGTATACAGGTGCCAGCCGGCCCATCCAAGCAGGAAAGCCTTACCGAACTCATCGAGGAACGAACCGCCCTCGATGATGGTCACGCCCCAATCGCGCACCAGGTCTTCCATCGGCACGGTGTCGAAGCCGGGCGCGAATTGCAGCGCGGCTGCCCCCTGCACCAGCGCATTCAAGCGGAACAAGATGCCTTCGAGCACGCCGGTCAACATCGTGTCGCGCGGCGGCACATTTTGAAGTTTGTTCGTAATCTGATCGTAGAGGTGCTGCAGGCCGACACCACGCGAGCGTTCGACGGCCAACACCTGGCGCTGCGCGTGGGTCAGATCACCCAACGCCATTCCGGCGCTCACGCTCACCAACGCCGCCTCGGTTGGTCGCACCCGGCCCAGTTCCGCATCCCCGCGCACCGCCGGATCGTCGATCAGCACGCCGGCATCCAGATACACTTCGCGCAGCGCTTCGAGCAGTTCCTGTTTCTGGCGTTTGACGCCCAAGCGCGCAATCGCGCCGAAGATGTCGGCGAAAGTGCGCCACTGCGTTTCGGGCGGAATGTTGCGGCCGATCTGCAGCGGGTTCCAGCGCAGCGGGCGGACCGCGTGCGGCCATAGTTGGACGATGTTCACACGCCCTTGCAACCCCGGTGCATTCAATAGCTGTCGCCAGCCCGCGCCCCAGTCCAGCACCACTGTCGGCATCTGCCAGCGCAAGACGGTTTCATACACCATGCGGATCGCGGCCACTGATTTGCCATAGCCGGTATCGGCGGCAAATAGCGTGTGAAACATCCGCGGCCGATCGAGGCGCAGCGGCGCCGTTGTGAGATCGCTCGTCTCCGGTGAATACTGGTGACCGAGCACGATATCGCCGGGCAGTTCGGGATAGAAGCCCAGGCCCTTTGGCAATTGCTCCGTCACGACTTGCGCGGTGCCTTCTTCAAACAGCCCGGGAGCGGTGTACGCCGCGACCTGACCGGCGGTGAGCAGCGTGGCATAGCGCTGCCACAATAAGCCGGCAAAGGGATCGCCAGGCGTGGGCCGATCGGGAGCGGGCAGCCAGGCCAGGGTTGCTTCACGCAACGCAATTTCATCCAGCGGATCGGGCGCCACCGTCAAGACGGGGGTGGGCACATTCGGACCGTGAAAGGCCTGCGAGGCCAGAGCCGCAGCAGCAGCTGCACCGCGTTCACCGGCGGCAATGAGACAGGCGCTAGTCATGAAGCCGCCTTCCAGGCTGGCTTGATTCACCACGCCTTCCAGTCCGCGCAGGATGTCGGTCAGGCGGATCGCCACATCGTCTTCAGTTTGATAGGACTGGCTGACCGACAGGGCTGGCGATAGACCGGCCGAAAAGCCGCCGCTGAAGGAGGCTTGCCCACCGCGTCCCGTTGCTTCACCCGCTGTATCACCAGTCTGATGCGATCGTCCCCACGAAGAAGATTTGCCATCAGCGCTGCCCACCGTGTTCGATTCACCCCACGTCTCGCCCCAGGTCTCACTGATCGCGTGACTGGTGCCGTACGACTCAGTCGTCGTCACGGTGTCACTTGTGCCCCGGCTGTCCGCCGTGCCTTTGGAGGTGCTGTCGGCCGTGCCGTGGGAGACGGTATCGGCTGAGCCGTGAGTGACCGTGTCCGATGAGCCAACGGTGACCGCATCAGAAGTGCTGTGCGTGACGGCGTGCGAGACGCCGCTGCTGCTTCCGACTGCGTCACTCGAGCTATGAGCCACGCCTGCCGAGAGCGCAGTGCCCGTGCTGTCGGCGCTGCCGATGGAGTGCGCGCTGCCGACTGTGGCCGCCGTGCCGACACCAGCGCTGGCATTGTGGCCGACGGAATCGCTGGCACCACCGCCCCAGGAGCCGGAGTCGGTCCCCGACCAACCCTGCTGGACACCGGCGCTGACGATCGCATTGGCTCCGACGTTGACACTCGAGCTTTGCGAGAGCGATTGACTGTGGCCCCAGTTGCTGCTGTCGGAGTGGCCGGTGCTGTCGCCCTCGCTCACGTTGGCGCTGTGGGAGATCGAACCGGAGGCCGTGTCACCCACGCTGGCCGTGTGACCGGCGCTGTGGCTCACCCCGCTGCTGGCCGTGTCGCCGCTGGCATGGCTGGTGCTGCTGCCACTTGAGTTCCCATCGCTGACCGAAGTGCTCTCGCCATGCGAGGCGCTGACCGAGGATGTGTGCGAAGCGCTCTGTGATTCGGTGTGTGC
>Ga0335084_10007406_pt1 | contig 10928 bp, 9 predicted proteins | sample Lox_Sample_44_FD_206721 | JGI IMG/M metagenome (GOLD analysis project Ga0335084, IMG submission 206721) | Soil microbial communities from Loxahatchee National Wildlife Refuge, Florida, United States - Lox_Sample_4.4 | ecosystem: Environmental > Terrestrial > Soil > Wetlands | place: USA: Florida...
CTCTTCTAACGGCCGCCGGACTGAAGTGCGCCAAGCCGCCGCTGGATGTCGGTCAGCAGCCCGCGGCTCGCGTCTTCCGCAAGGTCGAGCACCAACTCAAACCCCTCCTCCGGCCCATAGTACGGATCGGGCACTTCCCGCAGATCGACGTTGCTGCCGTAGTCGAGGAAAAGCCGCGGCTTGTGGCTATGGTCCGGAGAACCCAGGCTGTTCAGGTACGTCAGATTGTCGAGGTCCATGGCCAGCACGTAGTCAAACACCTCGATGTCCTGCCGCGTAACCTGACGTGCGCGCAGCCGGCTCAGGTCGTAGCGCCGGCGCGCCGCGGCGGCTTGTGCCCGAGGGTCAGGGCGGGCCCCGAGGTGGTAGCCGTGCGTCCCTGCCGAGTCGATTTGGATCATGCGCGTGAGCCCCGCCTGCTCGACGCGGTGGCGGAATACGCCCTCCGCGAGCGGCGATCGGCAGATGTTGCCCATGCAAACGAACAGAACGCCGATACGGCCTACCATGAGCGCTGGCGCCGTGCCCCAGCGCGTTTGGCGACCTTGCCGGGTGCGGGGTTCGGAGTGGATTGCGCCGCCCTCACGACTTCGCGCTGGCTGACACCGAACAGGCGATCCTTGAGTTCGCGCAGGCGGTCACGCGTCTGCGCCGCCTGCTCGAACTCCAAGTTGCGCGCATGCTCGAGCATGTCCTTCTCGAGCCGTTTGATCTCTCGCGTCATCTCGCCTTCGTCCATGGACCGGTACGCGGCTTCGCTCTGCGCTGCTTTGAGCTGCTGATGGGTCGCGGTGGCATCGTATACACCCTCGATGATGTCCTTGATGCGTTTGCTCACGCCTTTGGGTGTGATCGCGTGTGCCGCGTTGAAAGCCACTTGCTTGGCCCTTCGCCGGTTCGTTTCGTCGATCGCGCGACGCATGGACTCGGTCGCATGGTCGGCATACATGATCGCCGTCCCGTTGATGTGCCGGGCGGCTCGCCCGATGGTCTGGATCAGCGAGCGTTCGGAACGCAAGAAGCCCTCTTTGTCGGCGTCCAGGATCGCTACTAGAGATACCTCGGGAATATCCAACCCTTCGCGCAGCAGGTTGATCCCGACCAGGACATCGAAAACGCCCAGCCTCAGGTCGCGAATGATCTCGACCCGCTCCACCGTCTCTATATCGGAATGGAGGTAGCGCACCTTGACGCCGTGCTCGGCAAGATAATCGGTCAGGTCCTCGGCCATGCGCTTGGTGAGCGTGGTGACCAGCACGCGCTCGCGGCTCGCCACGCGCGCGTTGATTTCCGACAGCAGATCGTCGACCTGAGTGCTCGCCGGCCGCACGATCACCTCCGGGTCCACCAGGCCGGTCGGCCTCACTACCTGTTCCACCACCTGCCCCTGATGCACGCGCTCGTACTCCGCCGGAGTAGCGGAGACGAAAACGGTCTGCGGCATCATACCCTCGAACTCCTCGAACGTAAGCGGACGGTTGTCGAGTGCGCTGGGCAGGCGAAAGCCGTAGTCGACCAGGTTCTCCTTGCGCGCGCGGTCACCTCGATACATCCCGCCGATCTGTGGAATGGTGACGTGGCTTTCATCGATGATCATGAGCGCGTTGTGGGGCAGGTAATCGATCAGTGTGGGTGGCGGTTCTCCCTGTTTGCGCCCGGACAGGTGGCGCGAGTAGTTCTCGATGCCTTTGCAGAAGCCGAGCTCGGCCAGCATCTCCAGATCGAAACGTGTGCGCTGCTCGATGCGCTGGGCCTCCACCAGCTTGCCCTCATGCTGGAAGTACTCGATGCGTTCCCGCAGCTCGGTCTTGATCGCCTCGATTGCGCGCAACGTGGTATCCCTGGGCGTGACGTAGTGGCTGGACGGGTAAACCGTGTAGCGTGGCACGCGCTGCAGGACCTGGCCGGTGAGCGGGTCGAACAACGTGAGCTGCTCGACGTCGTCGTCGAACAGATGGACGCGCAGAGCTACCTCCGAGTTCTCGGCCGGGAAGATGTCGAGCACGTCACCACGCACCCGGAACGTCCCGCGCCGGAACTCGAACTCGCTGCGCTCGTACTGCATCTCGGCCAGGCGCCGGATGATCTCGCGCTGGCTCGCCTTTTCGTGGCTGCGCAGGTGCAGGATCATGCTGTGATAGTCCACCGGGTCGCCAATGCCGTAGATGCAGGACACGGTGGCAACGATCACGCTGTCAGGGCGTTCCAGCAGGCTCTTGGTAGCCGACAGACGCATCTGCTCGATGTGCTCGTTGATGCTCGAGTCCTTTTCGATGTACAGGTCGCGCGATGGGACGTAGGCCTCGGGCTGGTAGTAGTCGTAATAGGACACGAAGTACTCGACGGCGTTGTCGGGGAAAAATTCCCGCATCTCGGAGTACAGCTGCGCTGCTAAGGTCTTGTTCGGGGCCATGACGATGGCCGGCCGCCCCAGGCGGGCGACGGCATTGGCCATGGTGTAAGTCTTACCCGATCCGGTGACGCCGAGCAGCGTCTGATACATGAGCCCGTCGCTAATGCCTTCGACCAGCTTTTCGATCGCTTCGGACTGGTCGCCGGCCGGCGGGAAAGGTTGATACAGGCGAAACGGGCTATCGGGGAAGACCAGGGTTTGAGGATAGGCCACAGCGATGAATACCGACAACGAATCGGCGAGGGTTGCACGCAACGATCGGTGCGCGATCCGACTCGCGATTGTCCCATAGCCAAACCGGCGGGGCCAGGGTTAGCGCCTATCGGCGCACGACCAGAACGCCCGCGACCGGATTGGCACGTTACGAGTAGAATGCCCCAGGCGCCCGAGACGGACGCCTGCAAGTTTTAGCGCAGAGGCAGGCGCTCGATCCCTGCCCCAACCCACGCAAGCCCACGAGCATGACCGCATCTATCCTGGCCGATGTCCAGTTGGCCCCGCGCGACCCGATCCTCGGCGTCACCGAAGCCTTCAGCGCTGACCCCAACCCCAACAAGGTCAACCTCGGGGTGGGGATGTATTACGACGACAACGGCAAGATTCCCCTGCTCGAATGCGTTCGTCGCGCCGAGCGCCAGATGCTGGAGGACTCGCCACCGCGCGGCTATCTGCCGATCGACGGATTGCCGGAGTACGACCGCGCAGTACAGGCGCTCGTCTTGGGCGTGGACAGCCCTGCGATCAAGGCCCGGCGCGTAGTCACTGTGCAGGCGCTCGGCGGCACCGGTGGCCTGAAGATAGGCGCGGACTTTTTGCGCCGCCTCAACCCGGACGCGCAAGTCTGGATCAGCCAACCGAGCTGGGAGAACCACCTGGCGTTGTTCGAGAACGCTGGCTTCGCCGTCAAGGCCTATCCCTACTACGACGCAGCCACGCATGGGCTGGACTTCGACGGGATGCTGCGCACGCTGAAGAGCCTACCCGCGCGCAGCATTGTCGTGCTGCACGCTTGCTGCCACAACCCTACGGGTGTGGACCCCACTGCCGAGCAGTGGACCGAAGTGATTCAGACGGTACAGCATGGCGATCTCGTCCCGTTCGTCGACATCGCCTACCAGGGGTTTGCCGATGGGCTCGACGCCGACGCGATGGTGGTGCGGCGCTTCGTCGAAGCTGGGATGCCTTTGTTCGTGTCCAACTCGTTCTCCAAATCCTTCTCGTTGTATGGTGAGCGGGTCGGTGCCCTGAGCGTAGTGGCTCAGAGCAGCGAAGAAGCGACGCGGGCGCTGAGCCAACTGAAGCGCATGGTGCGAACCAACTATTCCAACCCGCCCACGCACGGAGGCAAGATCGTCGCTAGCGTGCTCGCCAGCCCCGAGCTGAGAAGTCTCTGGGAGCAGGAGCTTGCCCAGATGCGCAGCCGCATCCGCGCCATGCGCCAGCAGCTGGTGGAAAAGGTTCAGACGCGCGCGCCCGCTCTCGATTTCAGCTTCGTGACCCGGCAGCGAGGGATGTTCTCCTACTCCGGCCTGTCCAAGGAAGCGGTCGCGAGGTTGCGCGAGCGGTTCTCGATCTACGCCATCGACAGCGGCCGCATTTGCGTCGCCGCCCTGAATTCGCGCAACATCGACTACGTGGCCGACGCGATCACTCAGGTCGCGGCTTGACGATACCGCGTCTGGGCATCGCCATTGGCACGTAACCATCAGTACTAGTGAGATTTTCTCGCGTTGACCAGGCTGACAGCGGCCGGTATGATACGCGCCTTCGCGAGTTCCCCGATAGCTCAGTCGGTAGAGCGACGGACTGTTAATCCGCAGGTCCCTGGTTCGAGCCCAGGTCGGGGAGCCAATGACCGGTCTCCCGGTCCTCGTGGCACGCTCTCGCAATCCGCGTTTCGCGCCGCCATCTTGGCGAAGATCCGGCCGCAGATTGCAGGCAGTTTGGCCCTGCACTAATCTGGCGGCCGTGAGCTCGTGTTCCCATGTCGGTTCATCTTAAGACACCCGAAGAAGTGGAAAACATGCGCGTCGCGGGCCGACTGGCCAGCGAGGTGCTCGACTTCATTGCGCCCCACGTCAAGTCGGGGGTGACCACCGATGAGCTCGACGCGCTGTGCCATGAGTACATGCTGAAGGTCCAACAGACGACGCCTGCGCCTTTGAACTACGCCCCGCCTGGGTATGTGCCCTTTCCCAAGTCGATTTGCACCTCTGTCAATCACGTCGTCTGCCATGGCGTGCCCGGGCCAAAGCGTCTCAAACCCGGTGATATCGTCAATATCGACATCACGGTCATCAAGGATGGCTTCCACGGAGACACGAGCCGCATGTTCTACGTCGGCGAGCCCTCCATTCAGGCACGCCGCCTGTGCGAAGTGACCTACGAATGCATGTGGCTGGGCATCCAGGCGGTCAAGCCCGGCGCCCATCTGGGCGACATCGGTCACGCCATCCAAACTCACGCCGAGCGGCAGGGATTCAGCGTGGTCCGCGAATTTTGCGGACACGGCATCGGCCGTAGATTTCACGAGGAGCCGCAGGTTTTGCATTATGGACGGCCTCAGACCGGTCTCAAGCTGCAGCCGGGCATGGTCTTTACGGTCGAGCCGATGATCAATGCCGGCAAGGCCGGCATCCGGCAGCTGGCCGATGGCTGGACCGTAGTCACCAAAGACCACAGTCTGTCGGCGCAGTGGGAGCACACTGTGTTGGTGAGCGAAACCGGCTTCGAAGTGCTCACGCTGTCGAATGGATCTCCAGAGCCAGCTCGGCTGGCAGCGTGACATGTCCTCGCCCGCCACTGTCCTGCCTGCTCCTGTTTCGACCCTCAGCAGCGTCGGCCCTTACCGCCGGCTTCTGACGCAGGGACGCGCGGATCTGCGTGGGCGTTACGCGATCAACGCGAGCCCTGGCCAACTGCTGAGACAGCACACGGCTCTGGTGGATCGCGTATTGAAGAGGGTCTGGAACGAGTCGCCGATGCCGCCGCAGCTTGGTTTGCTCGCCGTCGGCGGTTATGGGCGCTCGCAGCTCTTCCCCCACTCCGACGTTGACGTCCTGTTCCTGCTGCCGGACGAGATTGACGACGATGTCAAGGAGAAGGTATCCGAGCTGGTCAGCTCGCTGTGGGATATCGGTCTGGAGATCGGACACAGTGCCCGCTCGGTCGAACAGTGTGTGCTGGAAGCCGCCCACGACGTCACGGTGCAGACCAACCTGATGGAGGCGCGTTTCATTGCCGGCAACCGGTCGCTGGCCCGCGCATTCTTCTCCGCGGTCAAGACGGCCCTAGACCCCAAGGCCTTCTTCGAGGCCAAGCTCCTGGAGCAGCAACAGCGGCACGGGCGCTTCAACGACACGGCTTATAACTTGGAGCCCAACGTCAAGGAAGGGCCGGGGGGGCTGCGGGACCTGACCAATATTCTATGGGTCGCCAGCGCCAACGGGGCCGGGAACGGTTGGCCAGGTCTTGCACGCCATAAGATCATCACCGCGGAGGAAGCGCGTCACCTGGCGCGTCACGAGCGCACGCTGCAGGACCTGCGCATACGCCTGCACTACCAAGCCAATCGGCGTGAGGACCGACTCCTGTTCGACCTGCAGACCCCGCTGGCAAACGAGCTGGGGCTGCGCGAGTCGCCCGCCAAACGCGCCGGTGAGCAGCTGATGCAGATCTACTACCGCACGGCGCGCGCGGTGACTCAGCTGAACGAGATCATCCTGCAGAATCTGCGCGTGAGCATTTTCCCCGCGCAGACCAGCCAGGCGCTTCGGCTCAACGAGCGCTTCCAGGCCCGCAACGAGCTGCTCGAAACGGTGGACGCGGATCTCTACGAGCGCTACCCGTCGGCCATCTTGGAAACTTTCCGCTTGCTGCAGGACCACCCGGAACTCAAGGGCATTGCGGCCCCGACGTTGCGCGCGCTGTGGCGCAGCGCCAAGCACATCGATGCCACGTTCCGGCGCGACCCGACTAACCGCGCCACCTTCATCGGCATGTTCCGCCATGGGACTGGGCTGACGCACGCGCTGCGGCGCATGAACCGTTACGACGTGCTCGGGCGCTATCTTCCGCCCTTCGGTCGCATCGTGGGTCAGATGCAGCACGACCTGTTCCACGTCTACACCGTGGACGAGCACATCCTCATGGTGGTGCGCAACCTGCGTCGCTTCGCCGTGACCGAGATGTCTCACGAGTACCCGCTGTGCAGCCGGCTCATGAGCGAGTTCAGCCGTCCCGAAGTCTTGTTCCTCGCCGGCATGTTCCACGACATCGCCAAGGGCCGCGGCGGCGACCATTCGACGCTCGGCATGCGCGACGCCCAGCGCTTTTGCGACAACCACGGCCTGAGTGCCGAGGACACGCAGTTGGTTGTCTGGCTGGTCGAGCACCATTTGACGATGTCGTCCGTGGCACAGAAGAAGGATCTGTCCGACCCTGAAGTCATCGCCCAGTTTGCGCGCTTGGTCGATAACGATCGCCGTCTCACCGCCCTCTACCTGCTCACGGTGGCCGACATCCGAGGCACCAGTCCCAAGGTTTGGAACGCCTGGAAGGGCAAGCTCCTGGAGGACCTGTTCTGGTCCGCTCGGCGCTACCTGTCGGGGGACACCAACCCCGCCGGCAGCCGGCTCCAGAGCCGTCAGAAGTTAGCCTTGGAAAAACTCAGGCTGTACGCGTTGCCCGAAGGGGTGCATGAGAAGTTGTGGGCGCAGCTCGACACTACGTACTTCTTGCGGCACGACGCGCGCGAGATCGCTTGGCACACGCGGTTGCTGCACGGCCGGGTCGACACCAAGACGCCCGTGGTGAAGGCGCGGCTGTCGCCGATCGGGGAAGGCGCGCAGGTCTTGATCTATGCGCCCGACCGCGGAAACCTGTTTGCCTCCATCTGCAGCTTCTTCGAGCAGATCGGGTTCAGCATCGTGGAAGCCAAGATCTATACCACGCCGCACGGCTACGCCTTGGATACCTTTCAGGTCATGGATCCGGCCAGGACGACCAGTCACTACCGTGACGTCATCGCATACATCGAGCACGAGTTGTCCTCCCGGCTCGAGGAAAACGGACCGCTTCCCGCGCCGATCAAGGGTCGGATCAGCCGGCGGGTGCGTAATTTTCCGATCACGCCGGAGGTCAATTTGCGGCCCGACGAGAAAGGCAGCGCCTGGTACCTTTCGTTCATCGCGGGCGACCGCCCCGGTTTGCTATCCAGCGTGGCGAGGGTGCTGGTGAGCTATGGAATCAGCGTGCGGACCGCGAAAATCAACACGCTGGGAGAGCGCGCCGAGGACAGCTTTGTGATTACAGGCGACGCATTGCGCGAGACCAAGACGGTCATTCGTCTCGAAAGCGATCTGATCCGCGAACTTGAGACCTGAGGGTCAGATCCGCAGCTTACGGTAAAGGGCAACGATCAACTCGGCTTCACCGCGCGAGATGCCACAGCCGCGTGCCACCTCGCCGGCGGCAGCGCCCTGGCGCGCCATCTGAATCGCGAGGTTGTAAGGCGATACGAACGCGGCCGGCGCCGCTTGAAGCTTATCGACCTCCCCCTGCAGGCGGGTCACCTGCTTGCGCAAGTCGCCGATCTCACGCACCAACTCGCCCACCGGTACGCCTTCCGGGCTCGCGCTCATCCCCCGCCTCGCCGTACCCGACCAGCGCAGGAGCAGCAGGAGCTCGACAACATAGATGACTACGACAGCGGCGACGACGATCGCCAACTCACGCCAAGTGACGACTAACGCATCCACATCCGCGCTCCAACTGCAGGTCCGCAGTGAGTTTGCTACTTCAACGCGGGGTCGTCAACCGGCTTCGTGTCCACCGTGGCAACTCGCGTTTTCGCGACAGCTCTTACCCTGAGTCGACACCTGCCTATTCATCCTCGACTGGCTGGTCGGGGAACAGCACGTCATTAAACCCGAAGTTGCGCAAGTCCTGTATCCGCATCGGATAAAGGATCCCGTCCAGGTGATCGCACTCGTGTTGCACGACGCGCGCGTGAAATCCGCTCACCGTGCGATCGATGGGTTGGCCTAGCGGATCGCGGCCGCGATAGCGCAGCGCCCGCCAACGCGGTACCAGCCCACGCATACCCGGCACGCTGAGGCAACCCTCCCAACCCTCGTCCATCTCCTCGCCCAGGGCCGTGATCATCGGATTGATCAGCACCGTATAGGGCACCTCTTCGGCGTCGGGATAGCGCGGGTTGCGCTTGAGTCCGAACACGACCACGCGCAGCGGCACGCCGATCTGAGGCGCCGCCAGACCGGCCCCGCTCAATGCCTCCATCGTGTCGTGCATGTCACGCAACAGCTCCTCCAACTCGGGAGTGCCAAAGCGCTCCACTTCCCGCGAGCGCTCCAGCAGCCGGGGATCGCCCATCCGCAACACCGCCCTAACCGCCATGAGCCTCTACCAACCTGTCGATGATCGCGCGCACCTGCGTGAGCGCGGTTTGCAGTGTAGCGTTGATGTCCTCCATGCGGATCGCGCTACGGCTCTGTCCGCGCCCAGCTGCATGGTTCGACACCACCGCGATGGCGGCGTAGCACAGCCCTATCTCGCGCGCCAGCGCTGCCTCCGGCATGCCGGTCATCCCCACCATGTCGGCTCCGTCGCGCTCCAGGCGATCGATCTCGGCGGCGGTCTCGAGTCGCGGACCCTGGCTTGCCGCGTACACCCCTCCGTTGACAACGGCTTGGCCTGCCGCCGCAGCCGCCACCAGAACGAGGTTGCGCAGCCGGTCGCAGTAGGGACGCGTGAAATCGATGTGCACGACAGCGCGGTCCTCGCCTTCATGGAAGGTGGAGCGCCGGCCCCAGGTGTAGTCGATGACCTGATCCGGAACCGCGATCACACCCGGGCCGAGATCGGCGCGGATGCCGCCCACTGAGGCCACCGATACTACGTTGTCCACGTGCTGCGAATGCAGCGCCCAGATGTTGGCGCGGTAGTTGACCATGTGCGGAGGGATGGTATGACCATAACCATGCCGTGCCAGGAACACCACCTCGCGCCCGCCGATATGTCCGAAAACGAGCGCACCGGAGGGCTCGCCGTAAGGTGTGCGCACAACCTGCCGGCGCGTCACCTCCAGGTTGGACAGCTGGGTGAGGCCCGTGCCTCCGATTATCGCGAGCATACGGGTTCCAGATTGCCGGCAGCGAGTGCCCGGCAGCCGAACAGCGTTCGCCGCGCTGCTTTTTGAACGACAGCGCCAAGCGCTGCTGCGCCGCTCAATCTTTCACCGCGTAGATCGCCGGCAGGTTACGCCAAGCACCTTCGACATCCATGCCGAATCCGAACACATAGCGGTTCGGAACCGTCACGCCCACAAAATCTGCGCGCACGGGCTTGTCGCGCGCGATGTCCTTGTCCGCCAAGACTGCGCTGTAGAACGCCGCAGCGCCTTCTTGCAGGATGCGGTCGCGAATCGCAGCCATGGTATGGCCCTCGTCCAGAATGTCGTCCACCACCAAGACGACGCGCCCGGCCAACAACGGGCGCGGTTCCACTTTCCACTGGATCTTCCCGCCCTGCATGGTGCCGCGATAGCGGGTCACATGGACGTAGTCGAACTCCAGCGGAAAGTGCAGCAGCGGCAGCAGCTGGCCGGTAAATACGACCGCACCGCCCATTACGCTCAACACCAGCGGTACTCGCTCGGCCAACACGCCAGTGATCTCCCGCGCGACACGTCGCACGGCTGCCTGCAACTGGTCTTCGCCGTACACCAGGTCGGCTCGTCTGAGTACTTCCCATAGCTGCGCGAGGTCTCGCATGGCGTGAGCTCAGTGCTGGGTTTGGGCCGCAACGCTGGACAGGAATGCGGCAAAGTCCCTCCCGACTTCGGGATGCTTGAGCGCGTACATCACGTTAGCCTGAAGATATCCGATCTTCGATCCACAGTCGTAGCGTGTACCCAGGAATTCGTAGCCGAAGGCGCCTTCGAGTTTGAGCAGCGCGGCGATAGCGTCGGTGAGCTGAATTTCTCCGCCAGCGCCCGGCACCACCCGATCTAGCAAATCCAGTACCTTGGGAGTCAGGATGTAGCGCCCGACCACAGCCAGATTGGACGGCGCCACCTGAGGGTCTGGTTTCTCCACGATCGCGGTCATGCGATACAGTCTGCCTCCCGCCGGTTCGCCCTGGATGATGCCGTAGCTGCGCGAATCTTCGATAGGGATGGGCTGCACGGCGATCACCGAACGCTGCTCACGCGCGAACACGTCGGCCATTTGCTTGAGCACCGGAATCTCGGCGTCGATCAGGTCGTCGGCGAGGATCACCGCGAAAGGTTGCCGGCCGAGCACTGCTCGCGCGCACAGTACCGCGTGCCCTAACCCCAAGGCCTCGGACTGGCGCACGTAAGTGCAGGTCACGTGCTTCGGGACAATGTCCCGCACCCGTTCGAGCAGATTCTGGCGGCCGCGCCCCGACAACTCGGTCTCCAGCTCAAAGGCTTTGTCGAAATGGTCCTCGATCGCGCGCTTGTTGCGGCCGG
>Ga0335084_10007407_pt1 | contig 10928 bp, 12 predicted proteins | sample Lox_Sample_44_FD_206721 | JGI IMG/M metagenome (GOLD analysis project Ga0335084, IMG submission 206721) | Soil microbial communities from Loxahatchee National Wildlife Refuge, Florida, United States - Lox_Sample_4.4 | ecosystem: Environmental > Terrestrial > Soil > Wetlands | place: USA...
GATGTCGACGCAAGCCGCCCATCTCATCCTCGAACCGACCTGGTTGCTGCCGATCGTGCCGGCGCGAACCGTGCTCACCGATCACTGCGTCGTCGTGCATGACGGTCGCATCGTCGCGCTCGGCCCGACGCGCTCGATCGGCGAGCGATACCGCAGCGACGATCACCGACGTCTCGGCGGTCAATTGTTGATGCCGGGGCTCGTCAACGCGCACGGCCACGCAGCCATGGTTCTGCTGCGCGGCCTCGCCGAGGACTTGCCGTTCGATGCATGGCTGCGCGATCGCGTGTGGCCGATCGAAGGCCGTTCCGTGTCACCGGAGTTCGTCGCCGACGGCGTCGCGCTCGCGATGCTCGAGATGTTGAAGTCGGGCACCACCTGCTTCAGCGACATGTACTTCTTCCCGGAAGTCAGCGCGCGGCTCGCCAGCGACGCCGGGATGCGCGCGCAGGTCACGTTCCCTCTCATCAGGTTCCCCAACGCGTGGTCGAGCAGCGCAGCCGACGGCTTCCACAAGGGACTCGCGCTGCACGACGAATATCGCGACGATCCGCTGATCCGCATCGGCTTCGGGCCGCATTCGCCGTACGTGCTCGATCGAGACGATCTGCTGAAGACCTTGACGCTCGCCGACGAGATCGACGCGCCGATCCACATGCACCTGCACGAGACCGCCGAGGAAGTGGCCAATGCACGCAAGGAACACGGATCGAGCCACATCGAGATGCTCGCGGACATCGGCATGTTGGTGCCGCGGCTGCAAGCGATTCATTTGACCCAGGTCGACGACGCCGAACTCGAGTTGCTCGCCGAAGGCGGCGTTCATGCCGTGCATTGCCCGCAGTCGAATCTGAAGCTCGGCAGCGGACTCGCCGACATCGAGCGGTTGCGCAATCGCGGCGTGTCGGTGGGGCTCGGCACCGACGGGGCGGCGGCGAACAACTCGCTCGATCTCTTCGTCGAAGCGCGCGTCGCCGCGTTGCTCGCGAAAACGGTGACGCGCGACCCGAGCGCGCTCGATGCGTTCGCCGCCCTCGAACTGATCACGCTCGGCGGCGCGCGGGTGCTCGGGCTCGATACGACGATCGGCTCGGTCGAAGTCGGCAAATCGGCCGATCTCGTGTCGATCGATCTCACGCACAGCGGCGCCCTGCCGGTCCACCGCCCGGAATCGACGTTGCTGTACACCGCCTCGGGTAGTCACGTCCGCAATGCATGGGTCGCGGGCCGACCGCTGTTGGTCGACGGCCGACCGACGACCCTCGACGAAACCGACGTGCACACCCGGGCGGCCGCCTGGACCGCGCGCCTGGCGTCGCTGAACTAGACGACGCGAGAAGACGACCATGGCCGAAAACGTCGATCGTTCGGAAATCGCGAAGTTCGAGTCGCTCGCGCACCAATGGTGGGATCCGCAGGGCGACTTCCGCACGCTGCACGACATCAATCCGCTGCGGCTCGATTTCGTCGCACGCCATTGCCCGCTCGTTGGGAAGCGCGTCGTCGACCTCGGCTGCGGCGGCGGCATCCTCGCCGAAGCCATGGCGCGCGCCGGCGCCGACGTGCTCGGCACCGATCTCGCCGACGGACCGTTGGCCGTGGCGCGCCTGCACGCGATCGAAACCAAGACGTCGATCGCCTATCGCCAGGTCAGCGCCGAGGCGCTCGCCGCCGAGATGCCCGCATCGTTCGACGCCGTGACCTGTCTAGAGATGATCGAACACGTCCCCGATCCGGCATCGATCGTCGCCGCGTGCGCGGCACTCGCGAAGCCCGGCGGCCACGTGTTTTTATCGACCATCAATCGCAATCCGAAAGCATGGGCGCTGGCGGTCGTCGGCGCCGAATATCTGTTGAACCTCGTGCCGCGCGGCACGCACGACTATCGCAAATTCATTCGACCGTCGGAATTGTCACACGCAGTCCGCGACGCGGGCCTGACCGTTCGCGAGATCGTCGGTATGACGTACAACCCGTTCACGCGCACCGCGAGCTTGGGCCGCGACATCGACGTGAACTATTTCCTGCACGCGACGAAGCCCCTGCCGGCGACGAAATCCGATGTACGCTGAACTCGACGCCGCCGAGCGGACATGGCGGTATCGCCCCTCACGCGATTTGTTGGCGCGTCGGGTGATCCTGGTGACCGGCGCCGGCGATGGCATCGGCCGCTGTGCGGCCCGCACGTTCGCCGCATACGGCGCCGACGTGATCCTGCTGGGCCGCACGCAGAAGAAACTCGAGGACACCTTCGATGCGATCGTCGCGGAAACCGCGACCGATCCGACCGTCGTACCGTGCGATCTCGAAACGGCTGCGCCGGAAGCGTTCGCCGACTTGAACGCGCAAATCGTCGATCACTACGGCCGCCTCGACGGGCTGCTGCACAACGCCGGCATGCTCGGTCCGCGCGTGCCGATCGAGTTCTACGACGCGACGATTTGGCGACGGGTGATGCGCGTGAACGTCGACGCGATGGCGGCGCTGACGCAGGGGCTGTTGCCGGCGTTGCGTCGGTCCGACGCAGCGTCGATCGTGATCACGTCGTCGAGCGTGGGCCGCATCGGGCGCGCGTATTGGGGCGCGTACGCGGCGTCGAAATTCGCCGCCGAAGGGTTCGCCCAAGTGCTCGCCGACGAGTTGGCCGAGGCGGGCCGCATCCGCGTCCGCACGCTGAACCCCGGCGCGACCCGCACGGCGATGCGCACGACCGCATATCCCGCCGAAGATCCGTCCACGGTCGCACCGCCCGAGTCGAAGATGGACATCTATCTGTATTTGTTCGGCCCCGACGCGCGCGCGATCGATCGCATCCAATGGGATGCCAAGGATTGGTCGCCGCCGCGCGCAACCGCGCCGGCGACTTGACGTACGTCGACTAGGCTTGCGACGCCGTAGCCGGTTGCAATTCCGGGTAGGGGATCAGTACCGACGCGCCGCGCCGGCTCGCGACGCCGAGCTTCGGTCGAGGCAGGCGGAGGATGCGGTACAGCTGCGCGACATCCTCCGGGGCGATCTCCATCCATTGTCCGCGCCGCAGCGTCGACGGCAGCACGACGGGCCCGTACCGTACGCGCTTCAGCCGCGATACGCGCACCCCTTGCGATTCGAGCAGGCGCCGCACTTCCCGATTGCGGCCTTCGGTCAGCGTCACGTGATACCACTGGTTGTAGCCGGTGCCGCCGTGCGCTTCGATGTCGGTGAACCGCGCGACGACGTCGTCGAGCAACACGCCCTCCCGCAGTGCGCGTTCCATGTCCGCATCGAGTTCACCCGCGACCCGCACCGCGTATTCGCGATCGATACCCGTCGACGGGTGCATCAGCCGGTGCGCCAGCGCCCCGTCGTTGGTCAACAGCAACAGGCCGCTCGAGTTGATGTCGAGGCGGCCGACGACGACCCAGCGTTCTCCCGACAATCGCGGCAAGCCGTCGAAGCACGTCGGCCGACCCTCCGGATCGCGCCGTGTGCAGACCACACCATCGGCCTTGTTCATCAGCAGCACGCGCGCGACGCTGATCGCGCGTCGTTGCAACGGCTCGCCGTCGACGGCGATTCGATCGCTCGGCCCGACCCGCGCGCCGAGCGCCGCGATGGCGCCGTTCACCGTCACCCGACCGGCGGCGATCCATCCTTCCATTGCACGCCGTGAGCCGAGGCCGGCGTCGGCCATCACCTTGTGGAGTTTTTCGCTGCGGGTCGGCGCGTCGGCGGGCGATCGTTTCGGCGGTGCTGACGGCGCGCGACGCGAGCGGTCGCGCTTCACCCTTCGCGTTCCGCCGCCAGCGGCGCCGCGTCGCCGGTCGTCGCGTCGCTCGGGAATTCGACGCGCGGACCTTCGACGTACTCCGGTCCCGCGCCGGCGAGTTCGGCCTCGATCGGCTCGATCAATGCCTTGATCTCCGGCAACGACGGCAGTTCGTCGAGGCTCTTCAAATTGAAATAGTCGAGAAACGTCTTCGTCGTGCCGTACATCGCCGGACGTCCCGGCACTTCGCGGTAGCCGACGACGCGAATCCAATCGCGCTCGAGCAGCAACCGCACCATGTTCGAGTTCACCGCCACGCCGCGCACCTGCTCGATGTCGCCGCGCGTGACCGGTTGTTTGTAGGCGATCAGCGCCAGCGTCTCGAGCAACGCACGCGAATAGCGCGGCGGACGGTCTTCCCACATCCGGCTCATCCACGGCGCGAGGTCCTGCCGCACTTGGAAGCGGTAGCCCGACGCGACCCGCTTCAGCTCGACGCCGCGCGTCGCGCAATCCGCTTCGATGTCGTCGAGCACCGCCTTGAGGGTCGCTCGTTCGCATTCGCCGTCGGCGAACAGGCGCTCGAGCAGGTCGAGCGTCAACGGCTCGTCGGCGCACAGCAGCGCCGCTTCGACGATCTGCTTGATTCGCGGCAATTCCAGCATGGCGGGCCTCGTTTCAGTTGACCGCGGCGCGCAAGTAGATCGGCGCGAACGGCTCGTGTTGTACCAAGTCGATCAGGCCCTCGCGGATCAACTCCATCAACGCGAGGAACGTGACGATCACGCCGAGGCGGCCCTCGCGGACGTTGAACAGACTCACGAAGGGGACGAATTCCTCCGGCGCGTCGTTGACCCGCGCGAGCACGTCCGACATCCGTTCGCGCACCGACAGCGGTTCGAGCTGCACCGCGTGCCGCTGGAACATTTCGGCGCGGTGCAACACGCGCGCGAGCGCAACCAACACCTCGCGCAAATCGACTTCGGGCTCGACCTGTTGGCGCGTCAGCGCCGGGCGTTCCGCGTAGGCGCGATGCACGTCGCGCTCGAGTCGCGGCAGCGTATCGAGCTGTTCCGCCGCGATCTTGAAGCGCTCGTATTCCTGCAAGCGCCGGATCAACTGCGCGCGCGGATCGTCTTCGTCGTCGAGGTCGATGTTCGAACGCGGCAACAGCATCCGCGATTTGATCTCGGCGAGCAGCGCGGCCATCACCAGATACTCGGCCGCGAGCTCGAGCTGCAGCGCCGACATCAGCTCGATGTAGTGCATGTACTGGCGCGTGATCTCGGCGACCTTGATGTCGAGGATGTCGAGGTTCTGTCGCCGGATGAGATAGAGCAGCAGATCGAGCGGGCCTTCGAACGTCTCGAGGAACACCTCGAGCGCGTCCGGCGGAATGTACAGATCGGTCGGCAACTCGGTGAACGCTTCGCCGGCGACGATCGCATACAGCTCGTCGGTCTCGCCGGCGCGCTGTTCGCGCAATGCGCGCAATCGGTCGCCCGGCGCAGCCGGCGCCACGGCGCTCTGCTCGGACACGTCGCTACTCACCGGTGCGAGATGCCGATCGCCGCACGCACTGCCTCCAGCGTTTCACGCGCCATGTCGCGCGCCTCCTCCGACCCTTCGATCAATATCGACTGCACCATGTCACGATCGCGCTCGTACTGCACGGCCCGTTCGCGAATCGGCGCTTGCTCCGCTTTGATCGCATCGATCAGCGGGCCTTTGCATTCGAGACACCCGATGCCCGCGCTTCGACAACCCGCGGCCGCCCACGCGCGCACCTCGTCGCTCGAGTAGATCTTGTGCAGCGCGAACACCGGACAGACGTCCGGATCGCCGGGATCGTCGCGTCGGACCCGCGCAGGATCGGTCTTCATCGTCTTGATCTTCCGCTCGATCGACGCCGGCTCTTCGCGCAGGTTGATCGTATTCGCGTACGACTTCGACATCTTCTGGCCGTCGAGGCCGGGCACCGTGGGCGTCTCGGTCAGCAGCGCGCGCGGCTCCGGCAAAATGATGCGGCCACCGCCTTCGAGATAACCGAACAGCCGCTCGCGATCGCCGACCGACAAATTCTGCTGTTCCGCGAGCAACGCGCGCGCCTTCATCAGCGCCTCGACGTCGCCGCTCGTCTGATACGCCTTGCGCAGATCGCTGTACAAGCGCGCCGCCTTCTTGCCCATCTTCTTCACGGCCGCTTCGGCGTGCTGCTCGAAACCGGGCTCGCGCCCGTAGATGTGATTGAAGCGCCGGGCGATCTCGCGCGTCAGTTCGACGTGCGCGACTTGGTCTTGGCCGACCGGCACGTTACCGGCCCGATAGATCAAGATGTCGGCGGACTGCAACACCGGATAGCCGAGGAATCCGTACGTCGACAGATCGCGGTCGGCGAGCTTCGCCTGCTGATCCTTGTAGCTCGGCACGCGCTCGAGCCAGCTCACCGGCGTCGTCATCGACAAGAGCAGATGCAGCTCGGCGTGCTCCGGCACCTTCGATTGCACGAACAGCGTCGCCGAACCCGGATTCACGCCGGCCGCGAGCCAATCGACGACCATCTCGAACGTGTGCTGTTCGATGTCGTACGGCTCTTCGTAGTGCGTCGTCAGCGCGTGCCAGTCGGCGACGAAGAAGAAGCACTCGTATTCGTGCTGCAGGCGAATCCAGTTCTTCAGCACGCCGTGGAGATGACCGAGGTGCAATCGGCCGGTCGGCCGCATGCCCGAGACGACCCGACGGTCCGAGTCATTGCTACTCAATCGTCCAGACCCATCTTTTAGAACGCGGCATTATACCCGACGATTTCGCGCGGCCTCGGCGGAATCGGCTCATTCGAACACGCCGAGTCCAGGACGGACGACGACCGGCGGCGTTTCGGTCAAGTCGACGACGGTCGTCGCGGTCAGTCCGCACGCGCCGCCGTCGACGATCAAGTCGACGCGTTTCTCGAGTGCGGCGCGAATCTCTGCCGGGTCCGACAGCGCGTTCGTCGCGTCGGGCAAGATCAGGCTGGTCGACATCATCGGTTCCCCCAGCGCCTCGAGCAGCCCCTGTGCGACGACGTGTTCCGGCACGCGGATGCCGATCGTGCGGCGCTTCGGATGCACCAGCCGCCGCGGTACTTCGCGCGATGCGTGCAACAGAAACGTGAACGGCCCGGGCGTGTGGTGCTTGAGGATCCGATAGCTCGAGTTGTCGACGCGCGCGTAGATCGACAGCTCTTTGAGATCGCGACAGACCAACGTGAAGTGATGGAGCTTGTCGAGCCGTCGAATCGCTCGTATTCGATCGAGCGCGTCTTTGTCGCCGATGTGGCAACCGAGCGCATACGTCGAGTCGGTCGGATAGACGATGACGCCGCCGTTGCTGACGATGTCGGCGGCCTGCGCCAGCAGCCGCCGCTGCGGGTGCGTGACGTGAATCGCGAAATACTGGCTCACGCGCGCTCACGCTCGCGGCGCGGGCGCTGCGAGCGTTCCTTTGGAGACCGCGAATCTCTTATCATCGCCCGAAGTAACTCTTCGTAGCCTTGCATGCAGCTGGTCGAATTCGTACCGATTCTAGTCTTTGTCGCTGTCTACTACGCATTCGGCATCTTCTACGCCACCGCCGCCCTGATGGCGACCGTCACGGTGCAGATCGCGTTGCTCAAGTTCGCGAAGCGGCCGCTCTCCGGACAGATGAAGTTCACGTTCTGGCTGTCGTTGATCTTCGGCGGCCTCACGTTGGTGCTGCACGACCGCACCTTTATCCAGTGGAAGCCGACCATCGTCAATTGGGCGATGGCCGGCCTGTTGCTCGGCGGTCATTTCGCAAAGCGAAATTTCATCGAGCGCATGCTCGGCGGTCAGCTGACCTTGCCGGCGCCGGTCTGGGCGCGCCTCAATTTCGGTTGGGCGTTCGGCTTCTTCGTGGCGGGCGCGTTGAATCTCTACGTCGCGCGCAATTACTCGGAAGCGTTCTGGGTGAACTACAAATTGATCGGCGGCGTCGCGATCACGTTGTTCTATGCGCTCGTCACGGCTGTGTACCTCGGCATCGGCGGCCATCTCGCCGATCAGCCGCGCGCGAAGAAAGCGGACAACCCGCTGTGATCGCGCGCATCTTGATCGGCTGCGCGGCGATTCTCGCGTCGGCTGCGACGTTCGCCGAGACGGTGTGGATTTCCGACGAATTCACGGTCCCGCTGCGCAGCGGGCCGTCGAACGAAAACCGCATCGTCCACCGCGGTTTGCCGAGCGGTACCGAATTGCAGGTACTCGGCGTCGACGCGGCCGCCGGTTACACCCACGTACGCACGTCCGGCGATCTCGACGGCTGGATCAGCTCGCAATACCTCACGAAGGAACCGATCGCGCGCATCCAGCTCGTGAGCGCCAACAACAAGATTCAGGCGCTCGACAAGCAGCTCGCGCAACGCAACGAATCGCTGTCCGAGTTGCGCACGACGAGTTCGCAGGCCGCGTCGAACGGCGACCGGCTGACCGCGCAGGTCGCGCAACTCGAAGCGGAACTCGCCGAACTCAAGCGCGTGTCCGCCGACGCGATCGGCGAACACTCGCGCAATCAGGAGCTGGCGAGCCTCAACGAACGCCTGCGCGCCGAAGTCGAGGATCTGACCGAAGAGTCGCAACGCCTCGAAGACAACACGGAACAGCGTTGGCTCTTCACCGGCGGCGCGCTGGTGATCGGCGGTCTGCTCGCCGGCGTCGCGATCAAGGCGCGACCTCGACGCAGCGGCTGGTCGTGATCGAACTCTCCGTCAACCTCAACAAGATCGCGCTGCTGCGCAACTCGCGCGGCGGCGATCTGCCGAGCGTGATCGGGGCCGCCGAGATCGCGATCGGCGCAGGCGCATACGGCATCACCGTCCACCCGCGACCGGACCAACGCCACGTGCGGCCGCACGACGTGCACGACCTCGCGCAGCATCTGCGGGCGCGGCATCGAGGCATCGAATTCAACATCGAGGGCAATCCGTTCGCGGGCGCGCGCGCCGACGGCTATCCAGGCTTCGATGCGTTGATCGAATCGGCCCGGCCGCACCAGGTCACGCTCGTGCCGGACTCCGACTCGCAGCTGACGTCGGATCACGGCTGGGATCTGCGCGGCGACAACACGCGACTCGTCGCGGCGATGCGGCGCTATCAATCGTTCGGTGCACGCGTCAGCTTGTTCATGGATCCGGACCCGGAGCAGATCGAACGAGCCGCGAAACTCGGGGTCGAACGCATCGAGCTGTACACCGGCCCCTTTGCGGAAATGGTGAGAGACCACGGCGTCGACAGCACGCAGGCGAAAGCGAGCTTCGAACGCTACGCGGGGGCCGCCCGTCACGCGACCGCGCTCGGCCTCGGCGTCAACGCGGGGCACGATCTCGACCTGGTGAACTTGCCGCTGTTTTGCCGCATCGGAGAGATACTCGAAGTGTCGATCGGTCACGCGCTGATCGCAGATGCGTTGCGCATCGGGCTTGCCGCGGCCGTCGCGGCGTATTTGAAGGTACTGCGCCCATGAAGACATTTGCGCGCATCGCGCTCGCCGCATGCCTGTGCCTCGCCGCCGGATGGAGTTCGGCGGCCGCCGCGCCGATCGAACGCGTCGAACTACAGACCAACAAAGGGGCGATCGTGATCGAACTGTTCGCCGATCGCGCGCCGGTGACGGTCGCGAACTTCCTCAAATACGTCGACGCGGGGTTCTACGACGGGTTGGTATTCCATCGCGTGATCGACGGTTTCATGATCCAGGCCGGCGGCTACGACGCGGACCTGAAGCCGCGCCACCCGAACGCGCCGATCATCAACGAATCGAAGAACGGTTTGCACAACATCGTCGGCGCGGTCGCGATGGCACGCACCACCGCGCCCAACTCCGCGACGTCGCAGTTCTACATCAACGTCGCCGACAACGCCGGTCTCGATTTCAAAACCGGCGAGTCCGGCTACTGCGTATTCGGCAAGGTGGTCGGCGGCATGGACGTCGTGCAGGCCATCGCGACGGTGCGCACGACGTTCAAAGGCGGCATGCAGGACGTGCCGATCGAACCGGTCGTCATCGAATCGGCCAAACGGGTCCCGTCCTCGACGCCATGACGAAGCGCATCGTGTCCGCCGCCGTGGCGGCGCTGTTCCTCGGGTCCGTCGTGACCGAAATCCACTCGCGGATGTTCGCGGGGCGCTACTTCGCGCTGCTCGTGCTCGCGACGCTTGCGATCTTCGTCGGCGCGCTCGTGGTCGTGCGCCTCGAATCGTTCGACGTCGCGACCGCGCCGCGTCCCGATCGCGAGGCGCCACCGTCACCGCCCGACGACGAACTCGAAGGCGGCGTCGTGAAATGGTTCAACCGCACGAAGGGCTTCGGCTTCATCATCCGCGACGCCGGCGGCGAGATCTTCGTCCACCACCGCAACATCCGCGGCAGCGGCCGGCGCAGCTTGAAGGACGGCGAACGCGTGCGCTTCAAAGTCGCCGAACACGACAAAGGTCTGCAGGCGGAACACGTCTCGGTAGCGCGCGAATGAACGTAGTGGCGCTGCTCGAGGCACGCGTCCGCGCCGCGATGACGGCGGCCGGCATCGATGCGCCGACCGCCGTCGTCACGCCCGCGGCGCGACCGGAATTCGGCGACTATCAAGCCAACGGCGTCATGCAGGCCGCGAAGCGGCTCAAGCGGAATCCGCGCGAACTCGCCGCCGCAGTGGTCGCGAAGCTCGACCTCGGCGACGTCGCGGACACGATCGAGATCGCCGGGCCGGGCTTCATCAACATTCGCTTGAGCGAGCGAACGCTGGCGGCCGCCGTGCGGCCGACGCAGGCGCTGCTGACGCCGGTCGCGACGCCGAAGACCATCGTCGTCGACTACTCGTCGCCGAACCTCGCAAAGGAGATGCACGTCGGCCACTTGCGCAGCACGATCATCGGTGACGCCGTCGTGCGCGTGCTCGGCGCAACCGGCGAACGCGTGATCCGCCAGAATCACGTCGGCGACTGGGGCACGCAGTTCGGCATGCTGCTCGCGTACCTCGAGGAGACCGGCACCGGCTCGGAGCAGCTCGCGGACCTCGAACGGTTCTATCAAGCGGCGAAGAAGCGCTTCGACGCCGACACCGCCTTCGCGGAGCGCGCGCGTGCGAAGGTCGTCGCATTGCAATCGGGCGACTCGGACGCAAACGCGT
>Ga0335084_10007408_pt1 | contig 10928 bp, 11 predicted proteins | sample Lox_Sample_44_FD_206721 | JGI IMG/M metagenome (GOLD analysis project Ga0335084, IMG submission 206721) | Soil microbial communities from Loxahatchee National Wildlife Refuge, Florida, United States - Lox_Sample_4.4 | ecosystem: Environmental > Terrestrial > Soil > Wetlands | place: USA...
GGTGACCAGCACCACCGCGTGGCCGAGGAAGATGCGCGTGGCCAGCGACACCCTGGGCGGCCGGCCCGGAGTGGAGGGTGTGCTCAGCCGGCCTTCTCCGCCTCGTGCTCGGCGGCGGCGAGCATCGGCCCGGGGGGCTCGGAGTGGTCCGTGCCCGTCGCCTCGATCCCCTCGTGGACCGGGACCGGCGCCGCCGCGGCCGCCGGCCCGTGGGGATCTGCCGGCTCGAGCGGCCGGCTGCGCCGGGCGAACTCCGCCGCCTCCGCCGCCGCGCGCTCCTCGACGGTGCGGTCGCTGGCGGCCACCTCGTCGGCGGTGAGCTCGGTCCGGTCGGCGGCGAGGCCGCTCTTCTTCTCCAGATCCCGGATGGCCCGGCGGAGCAGGTCCCGCTCCAGCAGCGTGCGGTTGAGCCGCTTCTCCAGGGCCTTGAACTTGTCCTTGAGCAGGTCCAGCTCGCCCTTGATCACCGTGTAGACCCTGCCCTGGGTCTCGGTGCGGCCCTTGAGCCGGCGCACCTCCGCGGCGAGCTCCTGCGACCGGGAGCGCTCGCGGTTGGCGAGGTGCTCCAGCCTCGCCATCTTCTCCCGGTCGGTGTCGGAGAGCTCGCGGAAGCGGCGCGCGGCCGGCTCCGGTGCGGTCGCCGGGGCGACGGGGGCCGGCGGCGCGGCGACGGCGACGGGGGTGGGCACCGGACGGCGGATGCGGAAGGCCTCTGCCTCGCCCTTCAGCCGGCCCACCTCGGCCAGCGCGGCCGCGAGCTCGCTGCGCACCACCTCCAGCTGCTGCGAGGCGCTCCGCTCGACCTCCGCGCGGGCCTTGACCAGATCCGCTCCGCCCCGGTCGGCCTCGCGCTGCTCGTGGAGCCTTCGCTTGGTGGCCTTCAGCTCGGAGCGCAGCTCACCCACCGTGGACCGCAGCTCCTCCACCTCGCGGCGGCGCTTCTCCAGCTCCGGGTCGGGACCGCTGCCCGCGGCGGCGGCGGTTGCCCCGGGCGCCGTGGCCGGGACGTGGGTCGCTGGCGCGCTCCGGCCGAAGATGAGGAGCCCGAGGGTGATGACGAAGCCGAGGGTGACCAGGACGAGAAGAGGAACCATGCCGTGTGCCCTTCCTCGTCCTTTAGCATGGTCTTGCATGCTCCAAGCCGCCCATCGCCTGCTGCTCGTCGCCTTCCTCGGGGCGCTGCTGCTGTTCGCCGCGGTGGTCACGCCCGCGCTGTTCACCACTCTGCCTTCCTCGAGCGCCGCCCGGGTGGTGGGCCGGGTGCTCCCGGTGCTGGACTGGACGGGGCTCGTGCTCGGGCTCGCCGCCGTCGCGCTCGGGGCGCGGGCGCGGGCCGGGCGATCGGCGGTGGTGCTCGGGCTCGCGCTCGCCGCGCTGGCCGCCACCAGCCTCTTCCTGGTCAGCCCGGCGCTGGCGGAGCTGCGGCGCGCCGCCGTGGACGGGGTGGCCCATCTGCCGCCGTCCGACCCGACCCGGCGCCGGTTCGGCCAGCTGCACGCGGTCTCCACCCTGCTCTTCGGGCTGCAGGCGCTGGTGGCGGTGGCGCTGGCCTCTAGAGGTAGAAGCGGTCGGTGATCCCGGCGGTCCGGGCGAGGATGGCGGTCCAGCCGAGGAGCGTGTCCACCCGGCCCTCGGCGTCCGCCGGGGTGAGCCCGACGGCGGCGAGGCTGCCCGTGCAGCCCACGAGGGAGGCGAGGCCGGAGGCCCGCAGGTGCGCCAGCAGCGCCCGCAGCGTCGGCAGGCCCCGTGCCTCGAACCGGGCGGCGACGTCCTCGCGCTCCGGGAAGTCCGGCTCGTCCAACCGGTCGGTCAGTAGCCGTTCCAGTGCCCACCAGAAGAAGAACACGTCCACGCGGCGTCCCAGGGCCACCCCGGACGCTGCCACGGACAGGCCCTGATGCAGCCGGTCATAGGCGCCACTGTGTAGGAAAATCGCGAGAGTAGCCCGATCGGGAGCCGCTGACACACATGGCAGATACCTTGGAACGTCTTGCGCATGAAAGACCTGGCTGGTACTCCCCCCGGACTCCCCTGGAGCCCTCCAGACCCCTGATGCCAGAGGCCCATACAGCGCGGCGCAAGGACGCCCACCTGGACCTCTGCGCGCAGGGAGAGGTGGAGCCAGACGGGAATTCCACACTGCTCGACTGCGTGCACCTGGTGCACAACGCCCTTCCCGAGCTGGCGCTGGACGAGGTGGAGCTCTCGGTCCCGCTCTGGGGGAAGGTCCTGCGCGCCCCGCTGCTCGTCACCGGGATGACCGGCGGCACGGAGCGCGCGCGGGAGGTCAACCGCGACCTGGCGCAGGTGGCGGAGAGCCATGGGCTGGCGTTCGGCGTGGGCAGCCAGCGGGCCATGGCCGAGAACCGGGAGCTCGCCCGGACCTTCCAGGTGCGCGACGTCGCTCGAAACGTGCTCCTGGTCGGTAACATCGGGCTGCTCCAGGCCATCTCTCTCGGGGTGGACGGCGTGCGGCGGCTCCGGGACGAGATCGACGCCGACGGGGTGGCCCTCCACCTCAACGCGGCGCAGGAGCTGAGCCAGCCGGAGGGAGACCGGGATTTCCGGGGTGGCTACACCCTGGTCCAGGCCCTGGCCTCCGCGTTCGGCGAGCGCTTCCTGGTCAAGGAGACCGGGTGCGGCATCTCCCCCGCCGTGGCGCGGCGGCTGGTCGACTGCGGGGTGCGCACCATCGACGTGAGCGGCCTCGGCGGGACCAGCTGGGTGCGGGTGGAGCAGCTCCGGGCCACCGGCCAGATGGCCGAGCTCGGCTCGCTCTTCTCCTCCTGGGGCATCCCCACCGCGGCCGCCGTGGCGAGCGTGCGCCGGGCGGTGGGCCCCTCGGTGAAGCTCATCGCCTCAGGCGGAATTCGACATGGCCTGGATGTTGCGAAGGCCCTGGCGATCGGCGCGGACCTGGCGGGCATGGCCCTGCCGCTGTTCCGCGCGCAACAGACGGGCGGCGTGGCCGGCGCCGACGCAGCAGTGCGCACCGTGGTGGCCGGGCTCCGGCAAGCGCTGCTGTTGACCTCGAGCCGGACCGTCGCCGACCTGCGGCGCAGCCCGCGGGTGGTGACGGCTCCGCTGAAGGACTGGATGGAGTCGCTGTGAGAGCACAAGGGACGGGGGCAGTGCTTCGGGTGGACGAGGAGGCGGAGCAGTCGCCTTCCTCGCGCTTTCCCGGATTCCACAAGCTGACGCTGGAGCAGCGGCTCTCGGAGCTGCAGCGCCGCTACGGACTCTCCGCCGAGGATCTGGACTTGCTGCGGAGCGCCGAGACGCTGCCTCTGGGCACGGCGAACACGATGATCGAGAACGCGGTCGGGACCTTCTCCCTTCCGCTCGGCCTGGGGCTGAACCTCCTGGTCAACGGCCGCGACTACGTGGTCCCGATGGCGGTCGAGGAGCCGTCGGTGGTCGCTGCGGTGTCCTTCGCGGCGAAGATCGTCCGGGAAGCGGGCGGATTCACCGCCGACGCGGACGAGCCGCTGATGATCGGCCAGGTGCAGGTCACCCGCTACGGGGACCCCACCATCGCCGCGGAGAAGATCCGGGCCCACAAGGAGCAGATCCTGGCCCTCGCCAACAGCTTCCATCCCTCGATGCAGCGCCGGGGCGGAGGCGCGCGGGACGTCGAGGTGCGACTGCTTCCCGCTCCCGAGGGCAGCCGCGGCGAGCCGCTGCTGGTCGTGCACCTGCTCATCGACACCCAGGAGGCGATGGGGGCGAACCTCATCAACACCATGGCCGAGGGGGTCGCGCCGCTCATCGAGCAGATCACCGGCGGCCACGTCTACCTCCGCATCCTGAGCAACCTCGCCGACCGGCGCCTGGCCCGGGCGAGCTGCCAGATCCCGCTGGAGGCGCTGGCGGACTTCGACATGAGCGGCCCGGACATCGCCGAGGGCATCAGCCAGGCCAGCCGCTTCGCGCGGGCAGACCCGTACCGGGCGGCGACCCACAACAAGGGCATCATGAACGGCATCGACGCCGTGGCCATCGCCACCGGGCAGGACTGGCGGGCGATCGAGGCCGGGGCCCATGCCTTCGCCTGCCGCGACGGGCAGTACCGCCCGCTCTCCCAGTGGTACGTGGAGGACGGTCACCTGGTCGGCCGGATCGAGCTGCCGCTGGCGCTGGGCACGGTGGGCGGGCCGATCAAGATTCACCCCGGCGTCCAGCTGGCCCTGAGGCTGATGGGGACCCGGGGCGCCCGGGAGATGAGCATGGTCTTCGCCGCGGTGGGTCTGGCGCAGAACTTCGCCGCCATCCGCGCGCTCGGCTCGGTGGGCATCCAGAAGGGCCACATGGCCCTGCACGCCCGCTGCGTGGCGGTGACCGCCGGGGCCCGGGGCGACCACGTGGAGAGGGTGGCCCACCTGCTGGTGAAGAGCGGCACGGTGAAGGTGGACAAGGCGCGGGAGATCCTGGCGTCGCTCGGCCCCGCCGAGGCGCACGGCTCCAACGAGCGATCGTGAGCCCGAGGGGGAGCGCGGCCCGCCGCGGGGCCGCGACCGCCGCGCGCGCTCCGCACCCGAGCTCCGCCCCCGAGGCGTTCGGCCCGGGGAAGGTCATCCTCCTCGGCGAGCACGCGGTGGTGTACGGCCACCCGGCGCTGGCCGTTCCGCTCACCCTCGGGGTCACCGCGCGGGGGATGCCCGGGCCGTGCACGCTGACCGGCCTGCCGGAGCTCACCGACGCGCAGCGGCGGATGCTGGAGACCGCGTTCGAGACCGTGGCCGAGGCCACCGGCCGCCCGCCGCTCCGGATCGCGATCTCCTCCACGCTGCCGGTCTCGATGGGGCTGGGAAGCTCCGCGGCCCTGGCGGTCGCGATCTCGCGGCTGCTCCTCGGCGCGAGCGGACGCCCCTCCAGCCCGGCCCGGGTGCTCTCGCTGGCGCTGCGGATGGAGGAGACGTTCCACGGCACCCCGTCGGGCGTCGACCACACCGTGAGCGCGCACGGCACCCCGCTCCTCTACCGCCGCCCGGCGCCGGGGAAGCCGGGACGGGTGCGGCGCGTCCGCATCGGCCGCCGGGCCACGCTGGTGCTCGCGCTGGTGGGTCCGCGCCGGGGCACCCAGGAGACCGTCGCCGCGCTCCGGCGGAGGGCGGCGCGCTGGCCGGAGCGGTACGGGCGCCTCTTCGAGCAGATGGGCCGGCTCGCGGTGGAGGGGACGGCCGCCCTGGAGAAGGGTGATCTCGAGTCGCTCGGGGACGCGATGAACGTCAACCACGGGCTGCTCGCCGCCGCGGGGGTCAGCTCGCCCGCGCTGGACACCGCGGTGGACTCCCTGCGAAGGGCGGGCGCCCTCGGTGCGAAGCTCACCGGCGCCGGCGGGGACGGCGGGGCGGTGGTGGCGCTCTTCCAGCGCCTGCCCCCGGGGGCGCTGGAGCAGACCGGCCTGCGCGTGCTCACCTCCGAGCTCGAGGCCAGCCCATGAGCCCTTCCCGAGCGACCGCCCGCGCGCACCCCAACATCGCTCTGGTGAAGTACTGGGGGAAGCGCGACCCGGTCCGCATCCTCCCGCACCAGTCGAGCCTGTCGGTCACCCTCGCTCCGCTGGAGGTGGTGACCACGGTGGAGTTCGGAGCTCCAGCCGACTCGGTCGTGCTGCACGGGGCGGAGGCGCGGGGGAAGGAGCGGTCGCGGGTCCTGTCGCTGCTGGAGAGGGTGCGCGCCGAGGTTCCGCGCCCCCTCGGCCCGGTGCGGGTCGACTCGCGCGGCAACTTCCCGATGGCGGCCGGACTGGCCTCGAGCGCAGCGGGCTTCGCGGCCCTGGCGCTCGCCGGCCGAGCCGCGGCGGGGCTCGGCGTCGATCCGGCGGCGGTGTCGCGACTCGCCCGGGAGGGCGGCGGCTCCGCCTGCCGCAGCGTGCAGGGTGGGGTGTGCATCTGGCACCGCGGCGCCCGCGAGGACGGCGAGGACAGCGTGGCCACCCAGGCCTTCTCCGAGCAGCACTGGCCGGAGCTGCGGCTCCTGGTCGCCGTGCTGAGCCGGGCGGAGAAGGACGTGGGCAGCCGCGACGGGATGGCCCAGACGGTGGAGACCTCTCCCTACTACCCGGCCTGGGTGCGCGACGCCGAGGCGGAGATTCCCCGGGCGCGTGCGGCGATCGCCGTGCGGGATCTCCAGACCCTCGGCGCGCTCTCGGAGCGAAACGCCTGGCGGATGCACGCCAGTGCCCTGGCCGCGGATCCGCCCCTCTGCTACCTCCTGCCGGGAACGCTGGGGCTGATCCTCGCCCTGCCTGCGGCGCGGCGGCGGGGCGTGCCGGTGTGGTTCACCCTCGATGCCGGCCCGAATCCGGTGCTCCTCACCCTCGCCTCGCACGAGGGGGAGGTGGAGCGGCTGGCGCGCGAGGCCGGCGCGCTCGAGGTGGTGCGCTGCCGTCCGGGTGGAGACGCCCGGCTGGTGGAGCCGTAGGCGGGGAAGACTCGGATGGAGGTCTGCCTCTCCGCGCCGGGCAAGCTCTTCCTCTCCGGGGAGTACGCCGTCCTCTGGGGTGGCGTCGCCCGGCTGGCCGGCGTCGGTCCCCGGGGCTTCGCCCTCGGCCGGACGCGCGAGGACCGGGAGGTGCACCTGGTGCTCGATGGCGGGCGGATCCGCGGGACGGTCACGCCCCTGGGCGTCCGCTGGCAGGGGGAGCTCGCCGCGCCCTTCGCCTTCGCGGCGCGCGCGCTGGACGTGGTGGTGCGGGCGCGGGGCAAGGAGTCGCTCGGGCTCGAGGTCGCGCTGTCGCCCACCGCTCCCGGGCCGGGAGGCCACAAGCTCGGGCTCGGCAGCTCGGCGCGCGCGGTGGTGCTCGCGGTCGAGAGCGCCTGCCGGCTGCTCGAGGTGCGCCCGCCGCTGGCGCTCGCGCTGCTGGCCCACGCCGAGGCCCAGGGCGGAGGCAGCGGCGGGGACGTCGCGGCCTGCGCGGTGGGAGGGCTGGTCCGCTACCGCCGCTGGCCGCGGGAGCGGGTGACCTCCGCCGCCTCGCTCGGCCTGGGGCTCTCCGCGGCCGGGGCGCCGGACGTGGTGCGCCTGGGAAGCACGTCGCTCCCGGCGAGCTACGCCTTCAGTGGCCAGAGCGCCTCCACCCCGGGGATGATCGCCCGGGCGGACGCGGCCCTCGACGCGGCGGCCAAGGCGCGCTTCGTCGAGACCAGCGACGCGCTCGGGCGCGAGCTGGAGGAGGGGCTGCGCTCCTCGCGCTTCGCGCAGGTGGACGAGGCCTGCCGGCGGCTGGAGCAGGCGCTGGAGGAGCTGCCGGGGGTGGGTACGCCCGGCAGCGGCCGCATCCTGGCCCTGGCCCGGAGCTCGGGGAGCACCGGGAAGGTGAGCGGGGCCGGAGGCGGCGACGGATGCGTCCTCTTCTCTCCGGACGAGGAGGCCCGCCGCGCGCTGCTGGAGGCCCTGGGCCGGCGGGGCCTGGTGGCCGTCCCGCTCTCGATCGAGCCCGGCGTGCGGGCGGAGGCGGCGGCTCCATCCGAGCTCCGGGCCTGGCTCGACGCTCAAAAGAGCTGACCGAAGGCGATGTAGACCCCGGTTCGCCCGGTGGCCAGGTCCACCCCGAAGTCGGCGCGGATGACCGCCGCCCGGCGCATCAGGCGCAGCCCGCCTCCGGCCCCGCTGTGCCAGAGGGTGGGATCGAGGAACTTCCCGTTCGCCTGGCCCGGCTGCCAGACGCGCCCGGTGTCGTAGAACCCGGAGAGCCCGATCTGCAGCGGCGCCGGCCCCCAGGGGATCTCCACCGTGGCCCAGCGCAGCTCGACGTTGCCGTAGGCCTTGGTGTTGCCGCCGTAGCGGTTGCGCGGGACGCCCCGGAGCGTGTCGAGCCCGCCCAGGCCCTCGACGCTGGAGATCCCCCCCACCTGGTTCCACTCCCAGAACGGGACGTCGCCCCAGAGGTGATCGGCGAGTCCGTGGATGCCGAGCACCAGCCGGGGGGTCCACAGCGAGAAGAACATCCGCACCCCGGCGGTGACGCCCTGGTAGTCATACAGGCTCGCCGTCTCGCGACGGGCCACCCGCCCGGCCAGCTGCAGGAGGAAGCCCGAGTGCGCGTTCTGCTCGTCGTCGCGGGTGTCGAAGAGGACGCCGGCGAACACCGCCCCGTTCCGGCCGCCGTCCACGCCCCGGGGCGCCTGCTGGTCGAGGTTGGAGCCGGCGTACGGGGTGATCCAGAAGTACTTGTACTGGTACCCGGCGTAGAGGGTGACCGGTGCCGCGTCGCCGAAGGGCTTGACCCGGAAGCGGAGCCAGTCCCAGGTCCAGACGTTCTCGTACCCGAAGAAGCGGTCCGCCCCCACCAGCGACCGGCCGGGGAAGGTGGCGTTCCCCGGTCCGTAGTACGGCGCGTAGAGGTCCTTGTGGAACTCCAGATGCGCCTCGACCCGCACCGGCCCGAGCAGGTGCGGCGCATCCCAGGTGATGTAGTGGCCCTGGAAGCCGGTGGTGGTCGCGAAGAACTGCGCGGTGAGGCCGTGGCGGTACGGCCGGAAGTCCTTCCCGTAGATGTAGGCCGAGACCACCAGGCCCACCCCGAAGCCGGTGTCGGAGTTGAAGGCGACCACCGGGACGGGGAGCAGGTCGAAGCCGCTGTCCTTCGCCTCGACGTGGGTCAGCTCCGGGTCCGGCGGCGCGAGCGTGAACTCGCCGGGGAGGGTTCCCTGCCGCGCGCCGCCCTCCGGCTCGGAGAGGATGAAGTCCTCCGGGCGCGCCAGGGACGCAGGCGCGTCGGGAGCGGGCGCGGGCGCATCGGGGGCGGGCGCTTGCGCCAGCAGGAGCAACAGGAGGACGGGCACGGGCCCGCGAAGCTACGCATCGATGGGCGAACGGACCGCCCGGTCTGCTCGGCAGTGAACCGACCTGGCCGTGGGGCGTGCCAGGCTCAGCCCACGGCGGCTTCGCGGACCGGGAGCTCGGGAACCGCTGACGGGGCGGCTGTCTCGACGGGTCCCGGAACCGGCCACCCCCCCCGGGCGGAGCAGATCTTCCCCACCAGCGCGTAGGACAGGGCGACGGTGAAGACTGGTCCCCAGGTCCCGAACCCGAGATCGCCGTACCCCTGCATCACGTAGCAGATCTGCGCCGCGCCGGCGCCCAGCGCCGCCGTGCGCTCCAGCGGATCACGCGCCCAGCGGTAGGCGCGCACCGTGAAGTACATGCCCACCGGGAACACTGCCCAGAGCAGGGCGAAGCCGAGCAGCCCCCCGAAGGCCCAGAGGCCGAGGACGCTGTTGTGCGGGACGTACGGCTCGAGCTCGTAGGCCGAGGTGACGTCCGGAAGCTTGACCACCTCGAGCATCGGGTGCCCGAAGCCCAGTCCGACGATCGGGGCGTGCCGGTAGGTCTGCACCAGGTCGAAGTTCTCCAGATCTCGCCAGGCGGTGGACAGGTCTCGCTTGGAGTCGACCATGGACCGGATCTTCTGCACCGGGCTGAAGAGCCGCGAGCCCGAGTTCCACCCCGCTCCCACGTACAGCAGCAGCGGCAGCGCGGCGAACATCGAGAAGCGGGCCACCTTCCTCTTGAACGGCCGCCAGGGAGTGAGCAGCCAGAAGAAGATCGCCACCATCGCCAGCTCGGTCCACACCAGCCGCCGGTTGTTGGCCACCATCGCCCAGACGAAGAGCGGTCCGAGCAGCAGGAGCAACCGGTAGGAGCGCCGCCTCGGCCACTCCAGCACCATCGCCAGCAGCAGGGCGAGGCAGGTGGCGAAGAGCACCGAGTCGTGATGGGTCGTGGCGTGCGGCATGACGACATCCGAGGGGTACCGCAGCCGGATGAGGATCGCCTCGACCGCCCGGAACACCCCGGCGCCCAGCACCACCTGCCCGGCGGCGACCGCATCGCGGGGACCGCGTAGCCCCTGGTTCATCAGGGTCAGGAGGAGCGGCAGGTACAGCCACTTGATGCTCTGCCACAGGACGAAGCGGAAGCTCCCGCCCCGGAGGAGGCCGTGGGCGGTGATCAGCAGCACCGCGACCACGCTGAGCCAGGCGAACGCCCGGAGCGGGCCGGGACAGGGCACCCATCCCTCCCGGTCCACCGTGCTCCGGGTGAAGTGCCGGTGGACCACCACCACGAGCAGCAGGATCGCGAGCAGGTCGAACCCGGTGATCACCAGGGGAGAGAAGGGGACCAGGAGGTTCAGCTTCGCCCACAGCACCCGACCGAGGATCGCCCAGGGGGTGTGCACCCGGTTCTCGGCGAAGATGTCCGAGGGCGACTCGATCACCCACGCCATGGCGACGAGGGCGAGCAGCGTCACCCGCAGGGGCAGCGTCCAGATCAGCCAGATGACCAGGGCGGCAGCGGCCGGAGCCAGCGCCACCCCGACGTTCCCGTTTCCCACCAGGACGGCAGCCGCGGTGACCAGCACCAGCGCGCCGAGCGCCAACCCCTGCGGCGAGATCGGCCGGAGCTCAAACATGGTCCGGGTAGAGCACGGCCAGGAAGAAGGCGTAGCCGAGCTCGGCCAGGGTGATGAGCGCCAGGGTCAGCCACAGTCCCCGCCGCGGAGACCGCGTCCTCGCGGTCACCAGGGGGATCAGGAACGTGGCCAGCAGGATGCCGAGGAGGAGGAACTTCGTCACCGGACCCCGGAGGATACGCCACGACGGGGGTGGGGCGGCGCCGCCTCGTGGTCTTCGCCGGCGGCCTCGGGTACGGTCCGGCGTCCACGAGGGAGGGAGCAAGAGGCCGGATGGCGCAGCTCGAAGCGGGGATGCGGCTCGGGGCGGGTCTCGCCGTTCGACCCCTCCCGGGGCCAGGCCAGAGAAGCTGGGCCCTGGTGGGTGGCCACGTCCTGCTGGTGCTCCACGCGGTCCGCCGCCACCCCCGGCTCTGTCTGGCTCTCTGGGCCGGCGTCCTCGCGCTCTCGTTCCTCGGCGCCTTCGCCCTTCCCCGGCGCTACGAGGTCCAGACCACCCTCCAGGCGC
>Ga0335084_10007410_pt1 | contig 10924 bp, 9 predicted proteins | sample Lox_Sample_44_FD_206721 | JGI IMG/M metagenome (GOLD analysis project Ga0335084, IMG submission 206721) | Soil microbial communities from Loxahatchee National Wildlife Refuge, Florida, United States - Lox_Sample_4.4 | ecosystem: Environmental > Terrestrial > Soil > Wetlands | place: USA: Florida...
TTCTGGTGGATCGTGCTCGCGGCGCCGTTGATCATCTTCTTCGGGATCAAGTTCGCGGCACAGACGAACCCGGTCCTGCGCTACCGGCTCGACGGGCTCAAGCTTCGGCTCCCGGTCATCGGACCGATCCTCCGCAAGATCATCCTGTCGCGGTTCGCGAGCGTGTTCGCGCTCATGTACTCCTCGGGGATCACGATCCTCGATGCGATCCGCAGCTCCGAGGAGACCACCGGCAACGCGGTGATCCAGGAGGCCTTGCACAACGTCGGCCAGGAGATCGGCGAGGGCAAGAACGTCACCGCGGCGTTCCAGGACGTCGGGATGTTCCCGCCGCTCGTCGTGCGCATGCTGCGGGTGGGCGAGAGCACCGGCGCGCTCGACACCGCGCTCGCGAACGTGAGCTACTTCTACAACCGCGAGGTCCGCGAGGGCATCGCCAAGATCCAGGTCATGATCGAACCCACGCTGACGGTGGTGATGGGCGTGCTGCTCGGCTGGGTGATGCTGTCGGTCCTCGGGCCGATCTACGACATGATCAGCAAGCTCAAGTTCTGAAGCACGTGATCTGAGACGCATGGCCGAGAAGCGCCTCCTCTACTTTGCCGCGACCCGGGTGGTGCTGTACCGCTCGGCGCACGGCCGGCTCACGGTCGAGTCGTCCTTCGCCAACAACGAGGAGGGCGCACAGGCCTTCGCGGCCCAGTTCCGGGCCGCGCCCACCGGTCTCTTCTACGTGCTGGTGGACATCGTGGAGGAGGATTTCCACCAGGAGACGATCCCGTTCGTGCGGGGCGCGGACCGCCGCACGCTGGTCGGGCGCAAGCTCGCGCAGCGCTACCGCGACACGAGCCTCTCGCTCGCGATTTCCCTCGGGTTCGAGAAGACCCAGCGCCGCGACGAGCGGCTGCTGCTCAGCTCGTTCACGAACAACGCGCAGTTCCAGCCCTGGCTGAACGTGCTGCGCGAGCGGGAGGCGGCGGTCGCGGGCGTGTACTCGGTGGCGCTCGTCGCACCGCAGCTCGCGCGCAGGATCGGCCCGAAGAAGGCGCCGGTGCTGCTCGTGACGCTCCAGCAGGCGGGCCTGCGCCAGAGCTTCGTCGATGGCGGGCGGATCCGCTTCAGCCGCCTCGGACCGCTGGAGGCGGCCGATGCCGCCGATCCGAACCGGGTCGCCGAGGCGTTCGATCGCGAGACGACCCGCGTCTACCAGTACCTCACCGCGATGCGGGTGGTCGCGCGCGAGGGCGGGCCGATCGATGCCGTGCTGGTCGCGCCGGCCGGCGAGAAGCGGCGGGTGCAGGCGGCGGCCCCGAGCATGCCGCAGGTCAGGATCGGAGTGATCGAGCTCGGCGAAGCCGCGAGCGCGATCGGGCTCAGGGACTACCCGGAAGGCTCCGGCGCGGAGGTGCTGTACCTGCATCTCCTCGCCCAGCGCGCGCCGGCCGAGCAGTACGCCGGGGAAAACCTCCGCCAGTTCTACCGCGTGCGCCAGCTGCGCGCCGGCCTGATCACCGGCGGAGCGGTGGTGTGCCTGCTGATGCTCGGTTACGCTGGCCTGCAGCTCATGCAGTACTTCCGCCTCGAGGACCAGGCGCAGCTCGATCGCGATCGCGTCCGCGCCGCGGCCGACTCCTACGCCCGCGTCACGGCGCGCTTTCCGAAGCTCCCGACCACGACCGAGAACCTGCGCGTGACCATGCAGAGATGGGGGCTGCTCAGCAAGCAGTCCGCGGCCCCGGACCGGCTCATCGTCGAGGTGTCCCGCGCCGTCGACGTTTCGCCCAAGATCGAGGTCGACCGCATCCAGTGGACGCTGATGCCGAATCCGAAGGAGCGTTTCAAGGACGCTAGTGGCGCGCGCGCTCCGGGCGGCGGCACGCAGGCCGCGCCGCCCGGCCCGGCCTCGGGTCCCAGCCCCGGTCCGAGCCCCGGCGCGCCGAGCGACGGCATGTATGAGGTGGCGGAGCTGACCGGAAGGGTCATGGGCGCGAAGGCGTCGGACTTCCGCAGCGTCAACCTCACCATCAGCGAGTTCGTCGATGCCCTGCGCAAGCGTCCCGGGCTCGAGGTGCTCCAGGCGAAGATGCCGTTCGAAGTCAACTCGCAGACCCGGCTGAGCGGCGACATCGGGACCGAGACATCCCCGTCCGCTACAGTGCCGGCGTTCACCGTCACGGTCGCACGGAGGGTCGGCCAGTGAAGCTGCCACCGGGTTCAGGACGGCGCCTCGCGGCGCCGGGCATCCTGGCGGCGGCGCTCATCGCCGGCGGCGTGGCCGCAGTCGTAGTCACGCAGCAGCTCCTCCGGAAGGCGACGGGCGAACAACAGAGCGCAACCGCGGAGCGCCAGTCAGCGCAAGAGAAGCTCGAGCGCGCGACCGACGAGGAGCGGGAGATCCGCGACCGCCTCGTCGACTACCGCAAGCTTCTCGACCGCGGCGTGATCGGCGAGGAGCGCCGGCTCGACTGGGTCGATCGCATCGCCGAGATCAAGACCGCGCGCAAACTGTTCGACGTCCGCTACTCGATCGAGGCACAGCGACCGATCGACTACCCCGGCCTCGCCGGCGCGGGCGACGTCGAGTTCATGACGAGCCCGATGAGGCTCGACATGTCGCTGCTGCACGAGGAGGATCTGTTCCGGTTCCTGGATGATCTGCGCCGCGTGCTGAGCGCGCACGTGGTGGTGAAGTCGTGCAGCCTGCAGCGCGCCGAGCGCGTGTCGACCGAGCGCGCGCTCGCCCCGCGGCTGCAGGCGAGCTGCGACATCGACCTCGTCACGATCCGCGACCGCAAGATGGGGCCCGCATGAGCGCGACCACGCTTCGACGCGAGGATCCGTCACGCGTCGCCGCACGGGCGCTGCTTGCGCTCGCGCTCGCCGGTGGGGTGGGTCTCGCGCCGGCCCCGGCGGCTGCCGATGAGCTCGGGCGCCTCTTCTTCACGCCGCAGCAGCGGCAGGACCTCGATCGCCGGCGCGAGAGCAACATCAAGGATAACGAGAAAGAGGTCGTGATCGAGAGCTCGGTGACGGTGAACGGCCAGGTCGCCCGGTCGAGCGGCAAGACGACGACCTGGGTCAACGGTGTACCCAAGTACGACACCTATTCGGGCCGCGACCCGGCGCGGGTGCATCTCGAGGACGGCACGGTCAAGATCGGCCAGACGCTCGATCGTACGCGCGGCGAAGTGAAGGACAGCCTGCAGGGCGGGACGGTCCGAGTGAATCCGAAGGCGCCGCCGCCTTGACCGATTCGCGCCGAGGAAGCGTCATGCACGTTGCCAACCGGTCCGCAAACTCCGCCGGCCGCCCGACCGCGCGCCGGGAGGACGGTTTCATCGCGATCCTGATGCTGCTCGTCCTCGTGATCGGCTCCCTCTACCTGATCGTGGGCGGCCTGAACGGCGCGGCCACGGGCGCGACCCTTCACCGGGAGGACGTCACGGCCCTTGCGCTCCAGCAGGCGAAGGAGGGGCTGATCGCATGGAGTGCCCTCGTTCGCCCTGGCAACCCAGGCAATCCGTACCTTACTGACAAGCCTGGAGGGTTACCGTGTCCGGATCGGGACAATGACGGCGTCGCGGATGTCCTCGCCGGCAACAACTGCTTCTCGTATATCGGACGGCTGCCGTGGAAGACACTCGGTCTCCCCGATCTGCGCGATGCGTCCGGCGCACGCCTCTGGTACGCCCTTTCACAGAACTTCACGCGTTCGAGCGCCTACCCGGTCAACTCCGACACCCAGGGCACCCTGACCGTACCCGGGATGGCGCCGGCCGGCGGCATCGTGGCGATCGTGTTCGCGCCGGGCACGGTCGTCGGGGCGCAGCGGCGCGACGGCCCGGGGGGCGGGTCGACCGATTCGCCCTGCACCTGGGGCATCGACGAGAACTGCAAGGTCGGGAACTATCTCGAGGGGCAAAACGCGAGCATCGACACGATCTACGAGCAGAGCGCGCGCTGCGAGCGCGCCGACTGCCCGGGAGGCGCGCCATTCAACGATCAACTGATGATCATCACGCACGCGGACCTGTTCGCGATCGTGGAGCCGGTCGTGGCGAAGCGGATCGAAAAAGAGATCGTCCCCATCCTCACCAACGACGTGGCGGCCAACGGCTACTTCGAGCGCTGGGGGATCGCGCTCTACGGCGACAAGCGGCGCGGGTTCTTCCCGTTCGCCGCGCCCTACGACAATCCCGGGCGCCCCACCGACGACTATCTCGGGGTGTACCCGCAGACCAACGGGCTCCCGCCGGTGACGGGCGACGGCGACGGCAGCCGCGTCCGGTGGAACGCGCCGCCCGCCATGGGCGATGTGGATCCACCGACCCTTAGTGTCGTGTCCGGCGCCGGGACGGTGACGTTCAACCCCGCGGTCGGCTGCTACATCTCGGGCGTGTCGGGCTTCGCCGAGTGCACGTTCGACTACACCTGCAACGGCCCGACGTGCACGACTCTGCAGGTCCAGTTTCAGGCGCGGCTCACAAACGTGGCGGCATCGCTGCTCATGAACCCCGATCAGTTCGTCAATCCGGCCAACTGGGAGCTCGACGTGCTGTCGCCGGCTTCCGTGCTGTCCCCGGCTTCGCTGAGCAAGGCGCTCGTGCTCGCGACGGACGGCGGGCTGCGCGTGACGCTCACCGCTACGCTTCCGCAGACGGCTGCGTCGAGCACCGTGGTGATCAAGTTCCCGCGCACGTCGTTCCTGTTCAGCGACCTCAGCAACCCGGGGCAACCGGCGTACTGGTTCGTGGCCAATGGCTGGCATCGCCAGACGTACTACGCGGTATCGGACGGCTTCAGGGCGCGCGCTGACCTGGGGACTCGCGACCCCACGACCGTCTGCCCGGCCCCGCCATTGCCATGCATCAGCGTCGTCGGCGGTCCGCCAAAGGCCCGCGCCGTTCTCGTGCTCGCCGGCCGTAACCTCGGCACCGGGATACGCACTTACACGATCGCGAACTACTTCGAGGGCGAGAACTTCGTGAGCACACCGGCGAGCAGCTCCGACACCCCGGACTACGTCTTCGAGACGAGGCTGCGCTCGAAGACTTTCAACGACCGTCTCGTCGTGGTGGTGGCGGAACCGTGATCGCGCCCGGCTCTCCGCTCCGCGCGCGCGCGCGGGGCTTCACGCTCACCGAGCTCGCCATCGTGGCGATGATCGTCGCCCTCCTCGCCGGCGGTCTGCTGATGACGCTCTCCGCCCAGAACGAGAACCGCGAGCTCGTGGAAACGCGGCGCACGCTCGAAGGCGCACGGGACGCGCTGATCGGCTTCGCCGTGGCGAACGGGCGATTGCCCTGCCCGGCGAGCGTCGCCAGCAACGGCTGGGAGGATCCGATCGGGGGCGGAGCCTGCACGATCACGCTTGACGGCGGCGGCGCCCTGACCCAGCCCGGCTTCTTGCCGGCGATCACCCTCGGCATCGGCCCGACGAACAGCCTGGGCCAGTTGGTCGACGCGTGGGGAAACCCGGTGAGGTACGCGGTGACGCGCGTGACGGCCTCCGTCCCTCCCGGCGTCAGCGTGAACGCCTTCACCACCGCCGGCGCGCTCAAGGCAGCCGGGTACACCGGGCTGACTACCGATCTCACCGTTTGCGTCGACCTCCCGGGCGCGGCCGCCGGCGTCTGCCCGGCGGGCCGGACGCCGACCTTGGTGGCGGCGGTCGTGTTCTCGACCGGAAAGACCGGCCTCAACGGGCCGCTCGGCCCCGACGAGCAGGAGAATCTGAACATCGGCGTGGCCGCCAGCCGCAACCCGTACTTCGTGACCCGCGCGCCGGCGGCGGACTTCGACGACATGGTCGTCACACTCTCCGCGAACGTGCTCTACGGCCGCCTCGTCGCCGCCGGAGCGCTCTGAACGCCCGTTTGAGGCATCGTTCCGGTTCCCGGCCGCGCGACCTGCCGCGGGAACGCCAAGTCTTCCGCAGCGGCCGCCGGTTCATGGGTGACCGGCCGTCGAGTCATCGTACAATCGTTCGCATTTCCGCCGGACCGGCGCCTGCTGGCGCCGCACCGGGCGCCGGCGCGCCCAGAACAACGCCTAGATGAGCTACTTGTCCGACCTGTGGAGGCGCCTGAAGACGGCCGGCATCGAGCCGGGCGATTCGGACGAGATCAAGCTCAAGAAGTCGCTCCTGATGTTCGCGATGGGGCTCACCACCGCATCCCCGGTGCTCTGGCTCGTCCTGTACCAGTCGATGGGCCTGAACATCCCGACGTCGGTCCCGGTCGGCTACCAGCTCGTCTCGCTCGGCACGCTCGTCGTCTACCTGGTGAGCCGCAACTTCGACTGGTTCAGGGTGATGCAGCTCTCGCTTTATCTCGCCTTCCCGTTCGTGCTGCAGGCGACGCTCGGGGATTTCATCACCGCCAGCGGCTTCGTGCTCTGGGGTCTCCTCGCGCCGGTCGGAGCGATCCTCCTCTACAACCCGCGCGAGTCGGTCGTCTGGTTCGCCGCCTACATCCTGCTCATCATCGGTGCGGCCGGCTATGACTTCTGGATCTTCTCCGAGGGCGTCAAGCCGCCGCCGGTCCCGCCGAAGACGATCGTGGTCTTCTTCGCGCTCAACTTCGTCGCGATCTCGAGCATCGTGTACCTCCTGCTCCGGTTCGCGGCGGTGGAGCGCGAGAAGTCGAAGGTGCGGCTCGAGGAGGCGCACCGGCTGCTGCAGGCCGAGCAGGAGCGCTCCGAGCGGCTGCTGCTCAACATCCTGCCGGGTCCGGTCGCCGAGCGCCTGAAGATGGAGGACGGGACGATCGCCGACGGCTTTGCCGACGTGACCGTGATGTTCGCCGACATCGTGAACTTCACCACCCTGGCGGAGGGCCTGTCGCCGAACCAGATCTTCGCGATGCTGAACAAGGTGTTCTCGTCGTTCGACGCGCTCGCCGAGAAGTACGGCCTCGAGAAGATCAAGACGATCGGCGACGCGTACATGGTCGCCGGGGGCATCAACGACGACTCGGCGATCAACTACTCCGAGGCGATCGCCCAGATGGCGCTCGAAATGCGCGACCTGCTGGCGAAGAACATCGCGATCCACGACCACCGGCTCGAGATCCGCATGGGCATCGGCACCGGCCCGGTGGTGGCCGGCGTGGTGGGCAAGAAGAAGTTCATCTACGACCTCTGGGGCGACACGGTCAACCTCGCGAGCCGCATCACCGCCGAGAGCGTGCCCGGGATGATCCAGGTCGACGTCACGACCTACCGCCGCCTGCGCAACAAGTTCGAGTTCGACCCGCCGAAGACGATCTACCTCAAGGGCAAGGGCGACACGACGGTCTACACGCTGAAGGGCCGCAAGACCGCGGCCGTCCAGGAAGCGGCCGCCTGACGCGCTCGCGCCCGGGCGGGGCGCGTTCTCAGGTCGCTGCGCTCTCCTGCGCCGCCGCGCGCGGTCCGGCGCGCAGGGCCGGCCCCCCGCGGCGCACGTCCCCCCGCAGCTCGAAGCACACCTGGCCCTGCTCGTTACCCACGAGGCGGAAGCTGAACCCCGACATCTCGGCCTGCCGCGCGACCTGGTACAGGCCGATCCCGTAGCCGGTCTCCGACGGAACCGGCCCGCGCAGCAGGCCCTGCAACACGTTCCGCGACACCGGCCGGCCGCTGTCGCAGACCCGCAGGACGATCTCGTCGCCGCAGGCGAGGGAGACGGTGACCATGACGTCCGGATCGACCTTGCGCTTCTCGAGCGCGTTCTGCAGCAGGTTCTCCGAGGCGCTGTCGAACAGGTCCTTCGGCAGCAGGACGCCCGCGTCGAGCGCCGTCGCCTCGAACTCCACCCCGCGGAGATGGTAGGTCTTCTGGAGCGACTCCCACCACGCCTCGGTCGTGATGAACCGGCCGCTGTCGATCTGCGGGCGCTGGAGCTTGTCGAGGGTCTGCTGGAGCCGCTGCAGAACGGTCGGGAGATGCCGCCGCATCAACCCGTGCAGCGCGCCCGGATCGCCGTCCGGCTCGCGTTCGGCGGCGGAGCACAGGACGTTCAGGGTCTGCAGCAGGTTCTTGACGTCGTGCGTCATGCGCGCACCGGTCTCGTGCAACGCCTGGACGTAGGTCTGCTGCTGGAGCTTGAGCTCGCGCTGCTTGGCGACGTAGAACTGGCCGACGAGCTGGCCGAGGAGGTTGAAGTGCCAGACGAGCGAGGGGCTCGGGCGATGGCGGCAGTAGAGGCGGATGCTCACCTCCCGGCCGGCGTAGTCGACGGTGTACTTGGAAGGCGCGCCGAACTCGCCCGAGTCGCCCGCGGTCATCCAGCTCCCGCCGGTCACCCAGGGCAGCCGGCCGAGGCCCGCGCAGGCTTCCTTGAGGAACTGGTCGGGCCGCGACTCGCTCCGCGAGCTCTCGGCGAGAAAGTGCAGCCACTGCTCGAAGGGGAGCCCGATCGACAGCAGGTAGCGCGAGAACACCATCTGCAGGCCCGAGAAGCCGGCGCGCGGGTTCCAGGCGAGGCTCAGGAACAGCAGCACCCCCGCGATCACGAACAGGCTGAGCATCAACGACAGCACGTAGGACTTGCCGCCGACGGTCATGAAGGTGAAGCTGCCGAGCACGAGCGCCACCAGCAGCAGGAAGATCATGCTGGCGTAGAAGAAATCGACCACCTGCGGCTCGGCGCTGTCCGACTCGACGGGGATTGCCGCCATCACGAGGAAGAGGATCGGCAGGCCGTAGAGGACGAGGAGATGCATCAGCTCGTCGGGCCGGGTGTTCGGGAACCCGCTCGGCACGACCCAGAGGAGGAGGAGCGCGACGAGGTAGGAGAAGACGGTGAGGTAGAAGCCGCGGAGCCACCGCGCCTGGAACAGGAAGACCTTGCCGCCGACGATCCCGGCGAGCACGACCACCCAGAGGCCGAGCATCCACCAGTTCAGGAACGCGAGGATCCCGACGGTGATGAGGACGATCAGGATGACCTCGGTCACCTTGAGCCGCTGGCCCGCCTGGATGAACGGCTGCCAGACGAGGAAGAGGCCGAGGTGGGCCATCATCAGGCCGCGCGCCCAGAAGTCCTCGACGCCCCGCGTCGCGGCGAAGTGCAGGCAGACGAGCATGGCGAGCATGAGCCACCGCCAGCGCCCTGCCCGCTGTTCCACCTGATCGAATGCGCGCTCAGTCATGCCGTGTGCAGGCTCGCGCCCGCTTGCATCCCGCCGCCGGGGCCCTTAGGCTTCGCGCGACTGCAGATTCCGTGCCAAGCGCCGCCCCGCTGATGCTTCGCAGATGACAAAGGTCGTACTTTCGATCGCCCGTGCAACGTTGCTCGAAGCGCTGCGCAGCCGCATGCTGTGGCTGGTCGGCGTGCTCCTCCTCTTCGCCGGCGTGTCGGCGGCGTTCCTGCAGCAGGTCGCGCTCATCGAGACCGCACGGGTACAGGCGGCGATTATCGCAGCCTTGCTCCGTGGCTGCGCCGCATTCCTGGTGGCGTCGTTCGTCGTCATGAGCATGGTGCGCGAGTTCAACGACAAGGTGCTCGAGCTGATGCTCGCGCAGCCGTGGCCGCGCGCGGCCTATCTCTTCGGCAAGCTCGTCGGATTCTCGGCCGCCGCCCTCGCGCTCGCTGCGATCGTCAGCGCCCCCCTCGCGTTCTTCGCGCCGGCCGCGCGGGTCGCCCTCTGGGGGCTGTCGCTCGCCTGCGAGCTCGTGATCCTCGCGTCGATGAGCCTCTTCTGCGTGATCACGCTCACCCACGTGGTCCCGGCGCTCGCCGCGGTGCTCGGGTTCTACCTGCTCGGCCGGTCGATGGCGGCGATCGAGATCATCGCCCGGGCCGCCGAGGGATCGCAGACCTGGACCGATCGCGTGTCGAACTGGCTGGTGCAGGGGATCGCCGCGATCCTGCCGCGGTTCGACCTCATGACCCAGACCGCCTGGCTGGTGGACGCGCCACCGTCGGCAGCCGCGGTGGGGGCCGTGCTCGCGCAGGCGGCGATCTACACGGCGCTCCTCGTCACCGCCGCCCAGTTCGACCTCCACCGCCAGAACCTCTGACCGATGCGCGAACGCCCGCTCGCCGATGTGCCGCGCTGGGTGGTTGCCGGCCTCGTGCTCGCGCTGGGGTTGCAGATCGGCGTCGCGCTGTTGCAGCCGCGCCCGTCGGCGCGGGCGGAGGATCTCGGCCCGGCGCCGGGCGCGAACGCCCTGCGGCTCGCTGCGGCCGGCGAGCCGATCGCCCTCGCCGATCTGCTGATGCTGTACCTGCAGGCGTTCGACTACCAGGCCGGGACGCGCATCCCGTACCGCGACCTCGACTACGACCGCCTCGTGGAATGGCTCGCCAGGATCCTCGAGCTCGACCCGGGGGGCCAATATCCACTCATGAGCGCGAGCCGGCTCTATGCAGACATCCCGGACCCGGCACGGCAGCGCAAGATGCTCGACTTCGTCTACCACGAGTATCTGAAGGATCCCAATCGGCGATGGCCGTGGCTCGCGCACGCCACGCTCCTCGCCAAGCACCGGCTCAAGGACCTGCCGCTCGCGCGCAAGTACGCGGTTGCGCTGCAACAGAACACCACGACCCCGGATGCGCCGATCTGGGTCCGCCAAATGGAGCCCTTCATTCTCGAGGACATGAACGAGCTCGAGGCCGCCCGGATCATGATCGGGGGCCTGTTGGCGAGCGGACAGGTGAAGGACCGCCGGGATTTCGAACTGCTCGAACGCCGGCTCAAGCAGCTCGAGGAGAAGCTGAAAGCGAAGTAACCGGGCCTCGGCGGCGGCGCCGCTGTCAACTAGTTGGCGCTATTGACGGGAAATCGGCAGCCCGCCCCCGAAACCCCCGTGATTTCCGTCACGAATCAATGGCCAGCGCTGGCATTGAGTTTGCTCCTGTCTCCGCACCAGCCAGTCGGCGTGGTCGCCGGGCTGCAAGGAGACAGACGATGGACCTCAAACGCAAACAGACGGG
>Ga0335084_10007412_pt1 | contig 10921 bp, 7 predicted proteins | sample Lox_Sample_44_FD_206721 | JGI IMG/M metagenome (GOLD analysis project Ga0335084, IMG submission 206721) | Soil microbial communities from Loxahatchee National Wildlife Refuge, Florida, United States - Lox_Sample_4.4 | ecosystem: Environmental > Terrestrial > Soil > Wetlands | place: USA: Florida...
CGGCATCACGGTGCCGTTCGTCTACGTGCTGGCGACCTTCGGCAACCGCCTGTTCGCCGAGATCGCGCTGCTCATCCCGCTCTTCTACGGCGTGAGCGTCGCGATCGCGTACCGCCTGAACCGCGTGTTCGACTCCGGCTACCGCCTGCGCCACGCCTACGGCAGGCTGACCGAGGACTACAGCGGCCTGAACCAGCGCCTCGAGCAGCAGCTGGTCGAGCTGGAAGAGGCGCGCCGCCAGGTCGAGGCGAGCGGCCGCAAGCTGCAGCTGTTCGCCGAGCGCTCGCCGATCGCCGTGCTCGAGCTCGACCAGGACGGCGTGGTGCGCGAGGTGAACCACGCCGCGGAGCTGCTCTTCGGCTACGCCTCGAACGAGCTGATCGGCGGCCACGTCAAGCGCATCGTCAAGCCGAAGTACCACGGCGACTTCGACCGCCAGTGGGCCGAGCTGGTCAGCACGCGCCAGCCGATCTCGAGCCTGACCATCCGCAACCCGCGCCGCGACGGCATCGACATCGTCTGCGACTGGTCGGTGACGCCGCTGGTCAACCCCGAGGGCCGGCTGATCGCGGTGATCGCGCAGGGCCGCGACATCACCGCGCAGCTCGAGGCCGAGCGGATGAAGAAGGAGTTCACCTCGACGCTGTCGCACGAGCTGCGCACGCCGCTCACCTCGATCATCGGCTCGCTGCAGCTGATCAACTCGGGCGTGCTGGGCGACGTGGCGCAGGACATCGGCGAGCTGACCGGCGTCGCCGAGCGCAACGGACAGCGCCTGCTCGACCTGATCAACGACATCCTCGACATCGAGAAGATCGAGTCGGGCAAGCTGACGCTCTCCCCCGACGTGATGCGCGTCGACGAGCTGGTGAGCGAGGCGCTGGTGCTGAACAAGGCCTTCGGCGAGCGGTTCAAGGTGCGCTTCCAGTCGAAGGGCGATGCGCCCGCGCGCCAGGTGCACGCCGACCGCAAGCGGCTGCTGCAGATCATGACCAACCTGCTGTCGAACGCCGCCAAGTTCTCGCCCGAGAACGACGTGGTCGAGGTGGTGACCGAGGACCGCGGCGGCAACGTGCGCGTCTCGGTGCACGACCGCGGCCCGGGCATCCCGGAGAACTTCCGCGGCCGCATCTTCGGCCGCTTCACGCAGGCCGACTCGACCACCTCGCGCGCGAAGGGCGGCACCGGCCTCGGCCTCGCCATCTGCAAGCGCCTGGTCGAGATGATGCAGGGCCGCATCGGCTTCGACGACCGCGCCGGCGGCGGAACGACGTTCTGGTTCGAGCTGCCCCGCTTCCCGTAGACCAACCTCAGGAGACTGCGATGCCGAGCCGCGAGCTGATCAAGGTCTGCTACGTCGAGGACGACGAGGACATCCAGCGCATCGTGCGCTTGTCGCTCGAGCGCATCGGCAAGATGACGGTGCAGGTGGTGAGCGACCCGACCAAGGCGATCGAGGCGATGAAGAGCTTCGCGCCCGACCTGGTGATGCTCGACTGGATGATGCCGGAGATGGACGGGCCGACGCTGTATCGCAAGATGAAGGCCGAGCCGGCGACCAGCGGCCTGCCGGTGGTGTTCATCACCGCCAAGGCCGCGCAGCGCGACCTCGACGAGCTGAAGACGCTCGGCGCCGCCGGCACCATTTCCAAGCCCTTCTCGCCGAAGGAGCTGCCCGACCAGCTGCGCGCGATCTGGACTAAGCTTCCCTAGCTGTATTTCCGCGCGAGGACGCCGATCACCTCGTCGGCGTTGCGGAAGCGCGCGTCGCGGTCCTTCTCCAGCAGCTTGTCGAGCAGTCCCTGGTACTGCGACAGCGCCTGCGGCAGCGGCGGCGGCGGCGTGTTGATGTGGTGCAGCGCCACCTCGACCGCGGTCTCGCCGTCGAACAGGTGCTGCCCGGTCAGCATCTGGTAGAGCAGCACGCCGGCGCTGTAGATGTCGGTGCGCAGGTCGAGCACGCGGCTCTGCACCTGCTCGGGGCTCATGTAGCGCGGCGTGCCGAGGATCTCGCCCTGCCCGGTGCGGTCGATCGCGTCGATGTGCTTGGCGATGCCGAAGTCGACCACCGCCAGGGTGCCGTCGGTGCGGAACATCATGTTCTGCGGCTTCAGGTCGCGGTGCAGGATGCCCTTCTCGTGGATGTCGCCCAGCGCGAACATCAGCTCGCGGAACAGGCGCAGCGCCTCGGGCGGCGGCATCGGCTTGCCGCCGAGGCGCTTGTTCAGGTCGCCGCCCTCGAAGAACTCCATCACCAGGTAGGCGTGGCCTTCCGAGTTGCCGTGGTCGAAGATGTGCGCGACGTGCGTGCTCTGGATGCGCTCGACCAGCGAGTACTCCTCCATGAAGCGCGCCAGCGCGCGCCGGTCGGAGGTGATCTCGGCGCGCAGGATCTTCACCACCAGCGGCTCGTCGTCGGCCTCGCGCGACGCGAGGTAGACGCGCGCGGTGCCGCCCTCGCCGATCAGGCGCAGCACCTTGATGCCGGGGATGCGGATGCGGGCGCCGATCTGGTGCCCTTCCATGCGCGAGGCGATCTCGGGCGAGGTGGTGCGCTCGAGCGCCGAGGCGGTGAGCTCGTGCAGCGAGGTGATCAGCTTCTCGCGCGTCAGCTCCTGCTTGCGCTGGTAGTCGTCGGCGCCGGCCTTCATGGCGCGCACGGCGATGATCTCGTTGCCCGCGCCGGTGAGGAACAGGATCTTCGGGCAGTCGGCGCGCTGCTTGAGGCGCGCCAGCCAGTCGAGGCCGTCGCCGCGGCCGAGCATGTAGTCGAGGATCACCACGTCGAAGTCGCCGAGCGGGAACGACTCGCCGGGCAGGTCGTGCGACAGCGGGTCGTACTCCTCGACCTCGGCGTTCTCCCAGCGCTGGCGGATGTAGTGCGCCAGCAGGCTGCGCAGGTCGACGTCGTCGTCGATGATCAGGACGCGCATCGCTACAGTCTGATCGAATACACGTCGGTTGTCCCGGTCTTGCCGCGCAGCGCGACGCGGTCGTGGCTCACCGCGACGTCGCGCGGCAGCAGCTCGCGCACCGCCTCGTAGACCGGCCCGGCGACGAGCACCTCGCCCGGCTTGGCGGCCTGCACCAGCCGCGCCGCGATGTTCACCGCGTCGCCGATGATGGTATGGCTCATGTAGTGCGGCGAGCCGATGTTGCCGAGGATCGCCTCGCCCGAGGCGATGCCGATGCCCAGGCCGGTGGGCGCGCCGCCGCCGGCGGTCCAGCGCTTCAGCGCCGAGCCGAAGCCGGCCACCATGTCGTGCGCGGTGCGCCAGGCGCGCGCCGCCGCGTCGGGCTGCGCGAAAGGCACGTTGAAGCCCACCAGCAGACTGTCGCCCGCCATGCTGAAAATGGTGCCGTCGTGGCGGTAGGCGGCGTCGGTGATGACGCTGAAGTACTCGTTCAGCAGCGCCACCACCTCGTCGACCTGCGTGCTCTCGGTGAGGCGGGTGAAGCCGCGCAGGTCGGCGAACAGCGCGACCACGCGCAGGCGCTGCGCTTCGTTCTGGAACGGCGTGCCGTCCTCGGCCTCCGACAGGATGCGGTCGGCGATGCGCGGCGAGATGTAGCGCGAGAAAGTGCGGCGCAGCGCCTCCTTCCTCTGCACTTCGGCGGCCAAACGCCGCGCCTCGAGCTCGCGCCGCGTGGCATGCAGCCGCCGCAGCGTCTTGACGCGCGCGATCAGCTCCTCGCGCCGCACCGGCTTGGAGAGGAAGTCGTCGGCGCCGGCGTCGATGCCCCGCACGCGGCTGTCGTGGTCCTCGAGCGCGGTCACCAGCACGATCGGGATCATGGCGCTGGCCGGATCGGCTTTCAGCCGCTCGCACACCTCGAAGCCGTCCATGCCCGGCATCATCACGTCGAGCAGCAGCAGGTCGGGCGGATTCGCCATCACGTGCACCATGGCGGCGTCGCCGTTGTACACGGTCTCGGCGGCCATGCCCTCGGCTTCCAGCAGCCGTCCGAGGTAGGCCGCCATGTCCGGATCGTCGTCGACCACCAGCACGCGGAACGCCGCGTGCGCCGGCGCCAGGCGGGCGCCCGGCGCCAGGTCACTCATAGGTGATCTGGACCTTGGCGAGATAGTCGCGATAGTCGGCCAGCACCGCCTCGAGCGAGGCGCGGTCGCCGCTGCGCGCGCCGTCCTCGACGCGCTTGCCGAATTCCGAGATGCGCGCGAAGCCGTACGAGTTGCCGACGCCCCTCATGCGGTGGCCGAGCTGGCGCAGCTGCTCGAACTCCGCCGCGGCGACCGCCGCGCGCAGCGCCTCCAGCTCCTTGCGGCGGTTGCCCATGAAGACGGGGATCAAGTCTTCCAGGTCCTTGGCAACCACCACGTGGTAGGCACTGTCATTCATGCGCCGCATTATAGGGGCGCTCGTTCCGCGAGCGCGGCGGCCCGGCGCGGCCGCTGTCAGGGTTTGTTACTGTCAGGCTTTGTCAGTATCCATGGCAGTCTCAATGAAAGTCGCGCGGCGGCGCATCCAGACCGCCGACGAGCGCGCTGTGGTCGGCGAGGCGGCGCGCGATCACGTGCAACACGTCGCCGTCGCGCTCGATCGCGCCCTGCACGCCGAGCAGCCGCGCGCCGAGCAGCTCGCGCCGCTGTCGCTCGACCAGACTCGACCACACCACGACGTTGATGCAGCCGGTCTCGTCTTCGAGCGTGACGAACACCACCCCGCTCGCCGTGTCGGGCCGCTGGCGGCAGGTGACGAGCCCGGCCACGCGCACGCGGCTGCCCTGCGGCAGGCGTTGCAGGTCCGCGGCCTTCACCATCCGCAGCCGCTCGAGCCGGCGCCGCAGCAGGGCGAGCGGATGCCGGCCGAGCGTCAGCCCGAGGCTCGCGTAGTCGGCGACGATGTCCTGGCCCTCGCTCGGCGCGGGAAGCGCCGGCAGCGCCTCGGCGGCGGGCGCGTCGAGCGGCGCGCGGCGCCCGGCGCCGGCCGCGGCCCAGTGCGCGAGGCGGCGGTGGCCGGCAAGCGATTGCAGCGCCCCCGCCGCGGCGAGGCAGCGCAGGCTTTTCCGGTCGAGGTCGAGGTCGGCGACCGAAAGAAACGGTTTCATCGAAGAAATTCTTTTCCCTGCGGTTTCGGACAGGCCGCTCACCATTCGAAGGCCGAGGCGTACCGCGCCTCCCTCGAGGGTGCAATCCCACTCGCTCGCGTTGACGTCGGGCGGCCGCACCTCGACGCCGTGGCGGCGCGCGTCCTGCACGAGCTGCGCCGGCGCGTAGAAGCCCATCGGCTGGCTGTTGAGGAGCGCCGCGCAGAACACCGCCGGGTGGTGGCACTTGATCCAGGCCGAGGCGTAGGCGAGCAGCGCGAAGCTCGCCGAGTGCGATTCGGGGAAGCCGTACTCGCCGAAGCCGCAGATCTGGCGGTAGATGCCGTCGGCGAACCCGGGCGCGTAGCCGTTGCTCGCCATGCCATCCTTCAGCTTCTTTTCGAACTTCTCCAGCCCGCCCTTTCTCTGCCAGGCCGCCATCGAGCGGCGCAGCTGGTCGGCCTCGCCCGGCGTGAAGCCGGCCGCCTTGATCGCGAGCTGCATCACCTGCTCCTGGAAGATCGGCACGCCGAGCGTGCGGCTGAGCACCTCCTTCACCGCCGCGCTCGGATAGGGGATCAGCGCCGGGTCCATGCCGCGGCGCTGCAGGTACGGATGCACCATGCCGCCCTGGATCGGGCCGGGACGCACGATCGCGATCTGCACCACAAGGTCGTAAAAGTTTGCCGGCCGGAGGCGCGGCAGCATGCTCATCTGCGCGCGCGACTCGATCTGGAACACGCCGACCGTGTCGGCCTTCTGCGCCATCCGGTACACCGCCGGGTCCTCGCGCGGGATCTGCGGCAGCGCCATGCCCAGCATCGCCAGCGCCTTGCGGATCGCGGTCAGCATGCCGAGCGCGAGCACGTCGACCTTGAGCAGCCCCAGCTCCTCCAGGTCGTTCTTGTCCCACTGGATCACGGTGCGCCCGGGCATCGCCGCGTTCTCGACCGGCACCAGCTCCGCCAGCGGACCGCGCGAGATGACGAAGCCGCCGACGTGCTGCGAGAGATGGCGCGGGAAGCCGCGCAGGATGCCCGCCAGCTCGAACAGCGCGTCGCCGGGCTCGAGCTTCCGATCCCAGAAGACGAAGCTCTTGGCCAGCCGATCGACCTCGGCGAGGGGGAAGCCGAGCGCCTTGCCGACGTCGCGGATCGCGCTGCGCGTGCGGTAGCAGATCACCGTCGCGGCGAGCGCGGCGCGGCTGCGGCCGTACTTGCCGTAGATGTACTGGATCACCTCCTCGCGCCGCTCGTGCTCGAAGTCGACGTCGATGTCGGGCGGCTCCTTGCGCTCGCGCGACACGAAGCGCTCGAACAGCGCGTCGAGGTTGTCGGGATTCACCTCGGTGATGCCGAGCGCGTAGCACACCACCGAGTTCGCCGCCGAGCCGCGCCCCTGGCAGAGGATCCGCCGGCCGCGCGCGTACTCGACCACGTCGTGCACGGTGAGGAAGAACGGCTCGTAGCGCAGCTCGGCGATCAGCGCGAGCTCGTGCTCGACCAGCCGGCGCACTTTCGGCGACACCGTGGCGAAGCGATTCTGCAGGCCCTGCTCCACGAGCTGGCGCAGCCAGCTCGCCGGCGTCTCGCCCGGCGGCACGATCTCCGCGGGATACTCGTAGCGCAGCTCGTCAAGAGAAAAGCGGCATCGCTGCGCGATGGCGACGCTCTCCGCCAGCAGCTCCTCGGGATGGAGCTGCCCGAGGCGCACGCGCAGGCGCAGGCTCCGCTCGGCGTTCGGGAAAAGCGCCTGGCCGCACTGCGCTACCGGCTTGCCGAGCCGGATCGCGGTGAGGACGTCCTGCAGCCGGCGCCGCGAGCGCACATGCATGTGCACGTCGCCTGCGGCGACCAGGGGCAGACGGCTTCTGAATGAAACTTCCTTCAACGCCTTCAGCCGCTCACGATCGTTCGGCCCGCAATGCAGCTCGACGGCCAGCCACGCATCGCCGGCGAAATGCGCCTGGACCCAGAGCGCGTGCTCCTCTTCTCCGGAGCAGAGCAGGACCAGCGCGCCGCTGCCCGCCAGCTTCTCGACGTCGGCGCGCTCGAGCGAATAGCCGCCCTTCCTGCCGCGGCGCCGTCCGGTCGTGATCAGCGCCGAGATCGCGCCGTAGGAGCGCCGATTGGTCGCCAGCAGGACAAGCTTGAATTTGTTTTCGACAAGAATTTCAGTTCCAAGGATGAGCGGCAGGCCACACTCCTTCGCCGCCATGTGCGCGCGCACCACGCCGGCGAACGAGCACTCGTCGGTCAGCGCGAGCGCCGCATAGCCGAGCGCGTGCGCACGCTCGACCAGCTCCTCCGGGTGTGAAGCTCCACGCAGGAAGCTGAAGTTCGACAAGCAATGGAGTTCGGCGTACTCAGGCAAAGAGGCCATGCAGCCTCCATTCCCCGTCCTCGCGATAGATCCAGCCGAGCGCGCCGCGCCCGAGCTCGGCGACGAAGTAGTCGCGCTTCGCCTCGTCGCCGTCCCACCAGCCGCATTCGATGCGCTCCGGCCCGGCGAGGAGCGCGAACGGCTCCGCGCCGAGCGGACGCGGCGTCTCCAGCAGCCACAGCGGACGCGGGCCGGGCTGGCGGAATTCGCGCGGGTCCCATTCGCCGGGCGCGACGCGCCGCCAGGCGTGCTCGGGCCGGTGGTCGGGCTGGGTGGCGAGGCCGCACACCGCCGCGGCCCCGAGCCGCTGCTGCAGCCGCTCGAGGAGGCGCGCCCAGTCCTCCGTCTCGGCGGCCGCGTCGCCGAACATGCCGGCCGTGCGCGGGACGAGCGGCGTGAACTCGCCCGCCTCGAGCGCGATCGCCTCGACCGGCCGCGCGAGGACGAGCGCGCCGAGGCGCTCGCGCAGCAGCCCGGCGAGGCGCGCGTGCTCGCGCGCCGGCGAAGCGAGCCCGATCTCGAGCACGGTCGGAGAGGAGTGACGGTGCATCAGCTTCAGGGCGAAGCTCCGCACGCCCGCCTGGCGCGCCGCGAGCAGCCCCTCGAGCTGCACGAGCAGCCGCCGCGCGGCGAAGAGCAGCGCCTCGGCGTGCTCGACCGCGGCCGGCAGCTCGAGCGCGGCCGCGAAGCGCGGCGGCGGCGCAAAGAAGGCGTGCGTCTCCGGCAGGCGGCCGAGCGCGCGGTCGAGCTCGTCGAGCATGGCCTGGCCGCAGCGGCGGGCGAGGCCGTCGCGCGGCAGCCGCACCAGCTCGCCGACGGTGCGCAGGCCGACGCTCTTCAGGAATTCGAGATCGAAGCCGGTGACTTCGAGCCGCAGCGCGGCGAGATCCTCTCCGCCCCCGCCGCGCGCCAGCCACAGCGCGGCGCGCGAGGTCGGCGCCAGCGCATGCGCGCAGGCGAAGCCAAGCTCGCGCAGGCCGTCGCGCAGCGCCGCGCGGAAGCTTTCCGGCCCGCCGTGGTAACGCACGCTGCCTTGCACTTCGGCGAGCAGCGCGTCGGGCGGCTCGAGCGCGACCTTAGGGGTGAACTGGCACGCCCAGGCCGCGAGCGGCTCGAGGCAATTCGGCGGCAGGCCGGGAAAATGGATCGCGACCCAGAGCATGGGCTGGTCGTTGCAAAGGCACGACGAGCGGCGCGGCGAGCGGCGCCCCGCGACGCTTGAGAATTCGCACGGCTACGCCGCCGCGTGCCGGCTCGAGAACCAGCCGCAGGCCGGCGGGGGAAGACGCCAGGGCCGCCGCGCCGGGCCTGAAGAGGAAGACCGCGGCATGACTCGCCTCGGCGGCGACCGCCAGCCGCCGCAGCTCCTGGTAGTGCGCGTTGCGCACCCAGGCGAGCAGCGCGTGGCAGCTTCCGGCGCGCAGCGCCTGCTCCGCCGCCCACAGCGCATCGCGCCGGCCGGGAGCGCGCACCAGCGCCAGGCTGGAAAGCTCCACTCCGGCGGCGGCGAGCGCGGGCGGATAAGGCAGGTAAGGCGGCGCGAGCCAGACGACGCGCTTGCCTGCCCCGGTGAGCCGGACGAGAGCCGGCAGCACCAGTCCGAGCTCGCCGATGCCTTCGCGGTCGCCGAGGATCTCGGTCAGCGCGCCGGCGGGCCAGCCGCCGCCGGGCAGCTCGGCGTCCAGGCCGGCGTGACCGGTGGCGAGCGCCGGGACGGCCTCGCTGCGCCCGCTGCCGCGCCATACCGGCTGGTGCTGGAGAATCTCTTGGAGGGGAACGGTCATGACGGTACTGATTATATATACAGTATAGCCGCCGTCCAGCCCTCTCTAGAGACCTCCCTTCAGCCGGCGCAGCTGCGCCTGGTAGGCGGCCATGAACTCGCGGCCGAAGACCTTGTTGAAGTCCTCCTGCGCGTCGCTCGACAGCTTTTCCTGGTGGGCGACGTACAGGTCCCACAGCCTCCCCTTGCGGCTCGCCAGGGCGAAGCCGGTGGCGGACTTGTCGAAGGCGCGCTCGAGCGCATGCGGATCGAGCCGCCGCAGCGTGCCGAGGATCGCGGCGCGCATGCCGGCCATCAGGGCGAGCTCGTGCGAGCGCAGGTCCTCGCAGGCGTCGCCCACCGCCTGCACCGGGTCGAGGAAGCCGTCGGTGCGCTCGCTGGGGTCGAAAAGGAACGCCATCGCCTCGTGCGGGTCGGACATCAGCTTGAGCGGGTTGTTGTCGCGCGCCGCCACCATGGTGCGGTCCTCGGCCTGGAATTCCTTGCGCAGCTCGCCGCGCGCGATGAGCAGCATCATGATGCCCTCGACCGCCGCGCGCAGGATCGCGCCGCAGTCGCGCATCATCCGCTCGGCTTCGGCCGGGGACATGTCCTTATGCGGCAGCCCGGCGCCTTCGAGGAAGGCGCGCAGCAGGTCGAGCGGACCCGCTGCCGCTCCGGCGCGCGGTGCCGCCGCGGGCGCGGCCGGCTTCGCCGGCGGCGGAGGCGCCGGCCTCGACACCGGCGGCGCGGTGGCGCTCGCGGGCGGCGTCGGGACATTGCCGACGTACGTCGGCTCCTCGAAGATCGCGTTGTCGTCGAGCGCGCCGGGCGCGCTCAGGTCGAGCGGCGGCTCGTTGAGCGCCGCCTCGTCGACCGCGGCCGCGTCGGGCGTCGAGGCGAGCACGCGCATGAGCGCGCTTCTTTCGGTGCCGGGCGGCAGCGTGCGCCCGGCCGGCGGCGGCAGCAGCGTCGCCTCACCGGCGGCTTCCGAAAAATTCACCTGCACCTCGTACTCGCCGATCTCGAAGGTATCGCCGTCCTTCAGCGTGAGGCGCGTGCCCGGTCCGTAGCGGCGCCCCTTGACCATCACCGGGTTGACCTTCGACACCACCGACATCCAGTACACGCCGTCGATGTCCTCGATCTCGACGTGGAAGCGCGAGATGTGCTTCTGCGGATCCTCGAGCACCATGGTGCAGGAGGCGTCGCGGCCGATGCTGACCGGCGGGCGGTCGAAATCGCGCGAGGCGTACAGCGCCGGGCGGCTGCCGGTGCGGTTGAAGATCTTGACCGAGAGCGCCATGGTCAGGCCCGCTCCGCCTCGAGGTCGCGCCGGCTCCAGCCGTGCTCGAGCCAGCGGCCGTCCATCAGCGCGCAGTACTGCGCGGCGCCGGGAAGCGGCCGGCAGAAGAGCAGCGAGCGCCCCAGCACTTCGCATTCTTCGGCGAGCCAGGCCGAGCGCGGCCCGGCACGCACCTGCAGCCCGGCCGGCGCGCGCTCGTCCGGCGTGCGCGGCGGCATCGGGATGCTCAGCATCAGCTCTCGGATGTCGTGGTCGCTCGCGGCCCCCGGTGCAATCCACTCGGCGCGAAGCACAAACTGCTTGAGCTCGTCGTCAATCTCGGTGGCATGCGTATCGGGGGCGATCGCCCCCAGGGCGACCGCCTCGATTCCGTCGAACCACGCCGCCGCGGAAAACAGCGTCGCGACCGGATCGACGCTCGC
>Ga0335084_10007413_pt1 | contig 10921 bp, 9 predicted proteins | sample Lox_Sample_44_FD_206721 | JGI IMG/M metagenome (GOLD analysis project Ga0335084, IMG submission 206721) | Soil microbial communities from Loxahatchee National Wildlife Refuge, Florida, United States - Lox_Sample_4.4 | ecosystem: Environmental > Terrestrial > Soil > Wetlands | place: USA: Florida...
CAGTCTCACCACCGGCATCGTCGACGTCATGATCGTGCTCACACAGAGCGCGCTCGACAATGCCGCCAAGCTCACGCAATACCGGTTCGGGCTGGTGCAGCAGCGCCTGCAGGATCAGTTCAACAAGAAGGTCGCGGACCTCAAGGCCGCCGGCAGCGACGCCGCGGTAACCAATTTCCTCAAGGTGCAGATCAGCGCCGCCGGCGCGCAGAAGGCAAAATTCGACAATCTGCGCGTCCAATCCGGCACCAACGCCAATATCCTCACGGATTTGCAGGCGCAGATCGCGGCGCTTCAGGCCGCGGCGAGCGCCGGGGACGACGCCGGCTTCGATGCCGCCCTCGCCAACGCCAACAACGACATCAGCGGTCTCGCGGTGATCCCCGCCGATCCCGCGCTGCAACCCGACGGCATCGAGCGGCTCAAGACCGACGGCCTCGCCGTCAAGCCGGCCGCCGCCTACGGCCTCGGCACGGCCGATGGCCAGGCCGCAGCGCTCGCCGATCTCAACTCGGCTCAGAACCTCATTGCGCAGATCTTCCAGATCACGACTGGAAACCAGACCGTCGCGGGGAGCATCGCGCAGGCTGCCGAGGGAAAGCGGTCCGCGCTCAACGACAAGCTCCAGACGGTCCAATTCAACGATCAGACGCAAGTCGCCATGAAGACGCTGCAGCTCAAGATGCAATACAGCACGCAGGTCCATCTGATCGAGCTGAGCTTCGCCAACAGCGCGAATGCGGCTGCGGCCCTGCAGCAGCAGCAGCTCGCGCAGCAACAGCTCTTCGGTCCGCCGACGCCGGGGACGATCTTCTCGCTCTTCGCTTAGAGAGAGCTCGTATCCTCCAGGGTCATCGCCCGTAGAATGGCGTCGATGTGGACGCGAGCGCAGTCCAGGTGCGGAAAGCGCGTCGTCCTCTCATTGAAAATCAGCGACAGGTCCGTCCCCGCGAGCACGATGGCCTCGGCGCCTTCTCGGATCAGCCCCTCCGCCAATTCCGCGAGGCCGCGATAGCCGTCCTCCGACGGCTCCCCGCTCGTGGCCGGGCTCACATACGTCTCGTGAATGTAGTCGACCTTCGCGGGCGCCGGCCGGATGAGCTCGACCCGGTCGAGCGCGCCGAATACGCCGGTCTCCATCGCCAGCCGTGTTCCGAAGATCGCCGCACGCCGCAGGCCGCGGGCGCGCACGGCAGCGGCGAGGGCATCCAAGAGGTTGACGATCGGCAGCGACGAGACCGCCATCAGTTCGCGGACGCAGACATGCGGGGCGACCGCCGGCACCGCCGCGAGCTCGGCGCCCGCGGCCCGCAGTCGTCCGATCGCCCCGTCGAGATAGTGCGCCAAGCCATGCCGGTCGCCGTTTGCGAGGTATTCGAACACGCGGCGTGTCTCCACATGCGCCATCACGAGGCGCATGCTCACCTCGCGGGCCGCGAGTGCTTTGCCCAGCGCCCTGTAGTAGTGAACGGTTGCGCCGATTCCGAGGCCCCCAATGAGGCCCAGACATTTCGATTGCTGCACGGTCGTGTCTCCAAGAGATCGGGCTCGATCCCATGGGCTTCATCGCACGGGAGCAGGTGACGGAACAACCCCCTGGCGGCCTAGGCAGCGGATGCCGCGGCCCTGGCGAGGCTCTCGAAGAGAGCGACCGTCTGGCGCTCCATCGCCGCGAGGATGGCGCGCATCTCCCGCATGAAGATCGCGAAGAGCGCCTGGCGGAGCTCGCCCTCGGCGACGCGGTAGCCGTAGAACATCGCGATCCGCGGCAGGGCTTGGAGGGTCCCGTTCATCATGGAGTCCGCGCCGTCGAAATCCCTGTCGGCCGTCGCGAGGAACTCCTTCACGGCGACATAGACGCCGCCGAAATCGGCAGCCGCGGGATCGAAGGCATCGAGCTTCTCCGCGATCGCGCGATAGAGCGCCCGCGTGCGCTCGACGAAGGCCGCGAAATCGCGCTCACGCAGCATCTCGAAGGGCTGGAAGCGCCGCATGGAGGGACGCAGCGCCTCGACGAGGCAAGCGCGATCGACCGCGGGCGCCGCGACCTCGACCGCTTCCGGCACCATCGGCCGCGCGCCCGGGATGAGCGCGCCGTCGCTGGTGTTGACGGGCGAGAGGCCGTAGAGGTGGATCGCCTCGCCGAGCATGCGTCGGCAGGCATCGTAGACCCAATCCGTGAGCGCGATGCCGCCGAAATTCGCCTCCACCTCCAGCGGGTTCTTGGCGCGGCGGTCGGCGCTTTCCTTGTAGATCCCGACCTCGCCGTAGACGGTGCCGCTGGCGTGATGGCCGCCTCCGGCGCGGAAGCCGCAATCGGTGCCGAAGAACAGGAATTCCGTGAAGCCCAGCACGATCGCCGCGGCGAAGGCGCTGTTGACGCAAGTGGGCGCCGCGCCCTGCAGCGTCTTGAAGCCCTTGCCCAGGAGCTTCGTCGAGCTCACGGAGTCCCGGAAGAAGAAGAAAGCCTCCGAGAACATCGGTGGGACCCGGGGATCGACGGTCGCCGACGCGATCAGCTTGATGCGCGAGAGGTCGCCGTGCTGCGACGCCTTCGTCAGCACTTCCACCACCTCCGGCACGTTCTCGAGCTCGCAGTGGAAATCCGGAAGGATGCCGCTGCGGAGCAGCGGCTTCAGCGAGGTGCCGCCGGAGAACACCACCACGCGGTCGCGGATGCGCTGCATCGTCTCGATGGATTCGTCGAGCGAGGGACCGGCGCCGACGATGACGGCAGTCTCCGGCCGCCGCAGCCGCGGCCGGCCCTCGAGGAGCCAGAATGGCCGCGCGGTGAAATTCGCGACCGCGTTCGACATCATCCTGATCTCGTCCTCGAAGAAGCCGCGATTGACGAAGGCGAACTGGACCGCCTCGTGCAGCTTGCTGCGGGCCTCCGCGAAGGACCAGAGGGGGTAGTGCACGAACACCCAGGCGCCGTCGACGAGGGGGATGCCGCGCCTCGACACCTCCGCGAGGATCGCGGCCACCATCCGGTCCGGCTCGCTCTCGGTGACGACGCGCAGCCCGCCGCCCGCCTCCTCCGCCTCCGCGATGAGCTCGGACCAGTCGAGCGCTCCCAGGGAATGCCGGATGAGCTCCAGCGAGGGCTCGACCAGGATCAGCCAGCGCGCCTTCGTCTCGCGCAGGAGCCGCGGGATGTGATGTCCGAGGCCGATGCCGAAGATCACGAGAAAGGTCGGATTGCCCGTGGGATGACGCTCGATTTCCGTGATGCCGCGGCTATCGAGCTCGACCTTGATCGCATCGACCATGCGCACGCAGATCTCGCTGACGAGACCGGCGGCGCCGGGCTGCTCCATGAAGAGCCGCAGCGGCTTGCGCAGATAGGCCGCGACCTGATCGGCGGCGAATTTGCGGCCGTCGCCGCCGTAGATGCGCCTGCCTCCGCTGAGTATGTCGACCGCCACACCCTGCTCGACCAGGACTTCCGCGAGCGGCGCCTCCGGTGCCGCAAGACGCGCGGCTATGTCGGGGAACCGCTCGGCGAAGGCCGCGCGCGACCGCTCCGCGAAACTGGGGGCGCTCACGGCAAAGTGTCCGCGGCGAGGCGCCGGGCGACCTCCGCCTCGAGGCTCGCGGCTGCAGCGCGCGCCGAGCCTCTCGCGGCCTCCGCCGCGCGCAAGACTTCGGCGGCGACGCGTCCGCGCGCGCTCTCGGATCCAAGGAGGCCGAGCGCAATCGAGATATAGTCCTCCTCATCGGCAGCGACGAGGCTGTCGCCGAGGCCGTGCGCGCGGAGCAATTCCGCGTAGGGCTCGCCGGGCGCGGCGCTCGTCAAGGCGACCGCGGGAACGCCGCAGGCGACCGCCTCGGCGGCGGCGCGCGGCGAGGAGCCTCGCGCGGGCAGCAAGGCCACGTCGACGGCGGCATAGAATTCCTCAGGCGTCGCGGCGTCGACGATGAAGATGCGCGCCGCGAACTCCCGGCCGAAGCGAGCGACGAGACGGTCGATGTTGGCGCCGGGGCCCATGTCGTTGCAGCGGAGGACCAGGCTCGCCTCGGGCACGCCCGAGAGCACTGCCGACCAGAGGCTGAGCGTGCGCGCGTCGAGCTGCTGCATCCGGACGTCCGCGCCGAGGCGCGGCGTCGGCGAGGGCTTGCGCCCGATCGGGCGGCTCCAGTCCCGGAGAAGAGGATATTCGGCGTGAGGGAGCCGCGCCTCGTAGAAGGGCGCATCCTCCAGGCCCGCAGCGGTTCCGAGCCACGCGACGCGGATCGCGCTCGAGAGCCGGCCTAGCGCCGGAAGCTGTGCCGGCGCCGAGCCCGTGATGCAATCGACGACCGCGTCGACGCCGTCGTTGCGCAGGATCCGCGCGAGCGTCGCGGGATCGAGACCGGAGACGTCGCGCCAGCGCTCGAAGGCGCCGCCGAGTGCCACGTTCTCGGGCCAGCTCTGCGCGCCGATGCCGTAGCCCAGCACCGTCACGCGCGAGCGGTCGTGCGCGCTCGCGACCGCGTGGACCGCCGCGCCGTCGCGCGGATCGGGCAGGCGCGAGACGAGGTAGCCGATCACCGGCTTTCCCGCGCGGGCGCCGCGAGGCGCCGGCCGCCGCGGAGGACAGAATTTCGCTTCCCATTCCGCCGCAAGGGCGGCGATCTCGCGCGGATCCTCGCCGGCCCAGAGCGCGTCTGCGAGCCGTGCAGCCGCGATGGCGGCATCGGCGGGAGCGAGCGCGCATGCTGCGCCGTGGCTTCGCCCCGCCGCATCGGCCTCGCCGACGCAGGCGAGCGCGCGGCCGTGAAGGCTGAGCGCCGCCGGGGCGGCGCCGGCGGCTTCGGCAACGGGCTGCAGCGTCTCGACCGCGGCCGCCGCTGCGCCCAGGCGCAGCAGCGTCTCGCCAAGGAAGCAGCGGGCGTCGCCGTCGCCGGGATTGAGCGAGACATGCTGGCGCGCGAGATCGGCCGCCTCCGAGACCCGGCCGCTCGCGACCAGCATCCTCGCGCGCGTCAACAGCGGCTTCTCGCGGATCGAGAGAAAGGCCTTGCCGAAAGAGGGGAAGAAATCGGGAACCAGCCCGGCCAGATCCGGCGCGGCGCCGAGCGCCGTCGACATCTTGCCGAAATAAAGGCTCTCCGCGAGATTGCCGGCCTGCGCATAGAGCGAGGCAACGACCTCGGCGACCGTGCCGTTCATGGGCTCGTGGTCGTGGCATTGACGCAGGATGGTAAGCGCATGCTCGATCTCGCCGAGCCGCCAGGCAACGAGGCCCAGCATGAAATGGAGGCGCAGCGATTCGGGATCGCTCTCGCTTGCCTTGCGGAGCGACTGGACGGAGCCGGCGGCATCGCCCGCGGCGAGCTGGCGCGCGGCCTCGGCGACGAGGTCCGTCGCGGGGCGCTGCTCGAGATCGCCCACGAATTCGGTGGTCATGCCGGCGGAGCCTAGGCGCTCTCGCTGACGGCGCCCGCGGCTTGCGCGGGCTCTTTCGCCTGCTGCTGCGCGGCGCGGGCACCCGCCAGCAAGCCCTCGCCGATCTGCACGTTGATGTTGATGAGCGGCTCGACGGCCGCGGGGTCGGGCTTCGCAAGGAGCTCCGCGGTGCGCTTGTCGATGAAGTTGGCGAGACCGAGCAGATTGCCGCGCACGAGCGGCGGCATCTTGCAATCGGGATCGAGAAGGCTCGCCTGGAAGATGGTCCAGAGGCGCCAGTTCTGGCGCAGCGCCGCGAGGAAGCGGTCGGCGGGACCGTTCCTGGTGTGGCTGAGCTCGCGCGCGGATTCGAGCAATGCCCAGGCTTCGGTTCGCGCGGGATTACCTGTCTGCGGCGTCGTCTGGTAGCTCTGTCCGGGAAAAGCCATTCAGGATCTCCTGCTCGCGCCGGATCAGCTGTTTCGCCGTCTTCAGCGCCTGGTAGAACGCGCCTTCCTCGACCTGCCGGCGAATCTCGCGAGTGAGCTCGGCCGTGCTCGGCGCCGCTGTCTCGAATTCTTGGATAAATTGATGAATTAGGGGTAAATAGGCCGCCTCCTTGGCGGGGAACAAATACCTGCATTGAATGGCGAAATAGATGCGGAGCGCGGGCGTGTTGGCGCCCTCCTCCGTGACGATGTCCTTCTCGCGGAGCACCGCGGCGTTGTTGTGGATGAGAAGCTTCGCGGCAGCGGCGGAGTTCTGGATCACCACGCCGTTGACGATGAGCCTCTCATTGGGCTTGAGGTTGATGGCGAGCGGCATTCTACCGGTCTCCTCGCATGAGCGCTCGGACGGAACTCAATACGCCGCGCATGCTTGCGACTGGGTTAATCCGAGCCGCGAACGGGCGGCCCGAGGGCCGCCCGCCGTGGTAAGCGTATCGGTGCTATCAGCGGAAGAGGCGCAGGACCGCCTGCTCCGACTGCGTCGCGATCGAGAGGGACTGGATCGCGAGCTGCTGACGGGTCTGCAGCGTCACGAGGTTGGTGCTCTCGAGGTTGACGTCGGCGACGGTGAGCTTGCTGGCACCGCCCTGGAGCGTCACGATGTACTGGCTCGTGAAGTCCAGGCGGGTCTGCAGGAAGGTCACGTTGCCGCCGACCGACTGCGCGGCCGACTGAATCTTGTCGATCGCGTTTTGCAGGCTCTGGAACGCCGTATCGAAATACGAGGTGTTGTTGCTGACCGCGGAGAAGCCCTGGGTAACCAGGTTCTTCGCTGCATTGCTCACCTTGGAGAAGAGGCCGGCGGTGACGACAATGCTGTAGAGCAGGTTCTGGCCCTGGATCGTCAGCTTCGACGCGGTCGCATTGCTGAACTGGACGGTCAGCGACGACTTCGACGAGTTCACGAGGTTCAGGCCCTGATACGACGCGTCGTTCAAGAGCGTGTCGAACTGGACTGCCAGCGTGCTGAACTGCTTGGCCGCGGACGCCCGCTGGGCGGCCGTCTGCGTCTTCGCAGCGTTCAGAATGCCCTGCAGCTGCTGCAACACCGAGATCGCGCTCTGGGTGGCGTTGACCGCCGTGGTGAGCGAGGAGATGCCCTGGTCGATCGAGTCCTTGCGGAGGGCGAGATCGCTGGCGCGGTTGCCCAGGGACTGAGCCTGGAAGAACTTGACCGCGTCATCGAGTGCGCTCGCGACCTTGAGGCCGCTCGACAGGTGCCCCTGGGTGGTGCCCAAGTTGCTGTTGATGCCCTGCAACGCGAGCAGGTTCTGCTGCGTCGCGACGCCGAGAATGATGTCAGACATTTACGAGATCCTTTCTGGGAGTTGAATGCGGACCGCTTCGCGATCCGGCGGCGAGGCAGCAATTGCCGTGCCATGCGGCAAACCCGGAATGCGGGGTCGAAAACCTCGGAAACTCGGGCGTTTTCGCGAGATCCGGCGGAGCGCGCCGCGGTCTCCCGGCAGAAATTGCCGGGCGTTCTTTGCCCTCCGGCAAGAAATTCCCGGAGCGAAGGCGGGGCTCAGGCCTCGCGATCGACGCGCTCGCCGCGCGCGGCGGCGCCGGATGCGCCCGCGATCGCGCGGATCGCGGTCTTGGGCGGCACCTGGAACACCACGAAGCCGGAGACGGGATCGCGCGATTCGATCATCAGGCGATGCGTCTCGGGATCGAATTGGAGGCTGAGCGGAAAGGCCGGCGATCGGCTCGCGGCAGCGTAGGCCGTGGTTTCCTCGCCGCCGCCCGCGGCCGGAGCAACCGCAGCCGGCGCCACGAGCGGACGCGCCGCGGCCTCGCGGCTCGCGGGAGCGAGCGGCGCGGGATGCACAATGTCTGCCTCGCCGGACATGGGACGCGCGTCACCTTCTCTTAACCATCGGCACCGAGCCGCGGGCGATGCGTCGCGGCAGCGTTCTCGAGCGCGGCGCCGCGGCTCCCGCCAATAGGGAAGCAAGAAGCGTGCCCCCGCGGGCATAAATTGCCCGCCTCGGTCGGTAGCGCTTGCCGGGCTCAGCCGGGACGGCGGCGGCGCGCGCGGGCACCGCGCGCGAAAACCCGCCTGTCTCAGCGGCTTGCGGCCTCGATGCGCGCTGGCACGGGAATTGCGGCTTGCGACGCGAGCGAGCTCCCCAGGAGATCGCCTCGCCAGGTTCGAAGGAGTCGCAATGAACACAGCGCCGGTCTCTCCCGTCGCACACGACCGCGCCGCGCCGCAGGCACCGCCCGCGCAGGCGCCCCGAGGCTTCGCCGATCTTCTCGCAGGCGCTTCCGCCGCGCTCGCGGGGTTTGCATTGCCGTCGGTGCCGGGCACGGACGGCTCCGGTGCTCTCGGAGCTCTCGCTCCCGCCAAGAGCAAGAAATCCGACGCCCCCGACGACGGCATCGCCACGGCCGCAATTCCCGTTCCCGCGCCGGTGCAGAATCCTCAGACCTCGAGCAGCGCTGCCTCCGGCGACGGCGCCGCGCCGAAGCCGGACGCCGGCGCGAGCGGACAATCCCAGCAGCAGGCCTCGACGCCGCAGACGGCGTCGTCCTCCGGCGCCGGCGCGAGCGGCGCCGGCGCGAATTCGACGGCTGCAAGGACGAACGAGGCCGCGCGCACCGCGTCGGTTCCGGCAATCGGTGCGGAAATCGGCGCGCGCGTCGCGGTAGCCGCACAGAACCTGCTCTCGCAGCCGAGCCAGGCCCTCGCCACTCTTCCTCACGGCGCGGCGCCGCCGACGGCAAACGCGGCGGCGACGGCGCCGCCGCAGGGGCACGGCTCCGCGACGCCCGACCCCAATGCCATCGCGGCGAAACCCGCGCCGGCCGCGCCCGCCGCCGCGACTGCCGCCGCGCAAGCGGAGCTGCAGCCGCAGGCCCAGCAGGCCGCCGCGGCTCTCGCGGGCTCGGCGGAGAGCGCCGACGTGCCGAGCGCCGCGCCATCGGCGGAAAGCAGCGCCGATCCCGGAACTCCGCCCGTTCCGGGCCTCGCGCCTGCTCCGGCCGCGGTCGCGGCCGCCGCGAGCGAGAGCGCTCCCGCGCCCGCCATCGCCGCGAGCGCGCTCGAACAGGTCGCGGCCGGCATCAAGCAGGCCGCGCGCGGCAACCTCGATCGGATCGAGATCCAACTCAAGCCGGCCTCTCTCGGCGCCATCGACGTGCGGCTCGAGCTCGGGCACGACGGCCGCGTCAGCGCGGTCATCTCCGCCGACCGCAGCGACACGCTGATGCTGCTGCAGCGCGGCTCCGGCGAGCTGCAGCAGGCGCTGCGCGACGCGGGGCTGCAGGCGGACACCGGCAGTCTGAGCTTCAATCTCCGCGGCGACGCCCAAGCGAACAATCAAGGAAGCAATCAAGGCGGCAGCGGAGGCGCGCCCGGCTCGAGCTCCGCATTCGCCGGCGATGCCGGCACCGCGCCCGCGGCAGCCGAGGCCGCGGGCTCGCGCCACACCGGTCTCCTCAACATACAGGTCTGAGCACACCCATGGTCACGAGCACCAGCGTCTCGAGCGGCGTCCCCGCCGCCTCCACCGTCGCGAACACGGCCACGAGCCCTTCGGATCCCGCGCTGCTGACGCAGAACTTCAACACCTTCCTGACGCTGCTGACGACGCAGCTCAAGAACCAGGACCCGCTGTCGCCGCTCGACACCAATCAGTTCACGCAGCAGCTCGTCTCCTTCAGCCAGGTCGAGCAGGCGATCGACACGAACAAGAACCTGCAAGCGCTGATCGGCCTCCAGAACTCCAGCGAGACGATCCAGGCGCTGCCGCTGGTGGGACGCACGATCGAGTACTCCGACAGCACGGCGCCGCTCAGCAACGGGCAGGCGACCTTTTCCTACACGCTACCGACCAATGCCGCCGCGGGCACGCTCGCGGTGCTGGACGCGAACGGCAAGGTCGTCTTCTCGCAGCGGGCCGAAACCGCGGCGGGCCGTCACGTCTTCACTTGGAACGGCAATACCGCCGCGGGCGCGACCGCCGCAGACGGCGATTACTCCCTGAGGATCGTCGCCGCCGATGCCCAGGGACAGCCGATCGCGGCCTCGATCACAGCCCTCGGCCAGGTGAGCGGCGTCAGCGTCGTCAACAACGCGGCCACGTTCAACGTCGGCGGCGTCAGCGTCCCCATGAGCGAGCTGCTCAACATCCAACCCAGTTCGAACTGACCGCGTCGCGCAAGGAGCCATGACATGAGTATCTACGGTGCGATGTTCTCGGCCGTGTCCGGCCTCAACGCCAACAGCCAGGCGCTCGACATGATCGCCGACAACATCTCGAACGCGAACACGACGGGATACAAGGAGACCGAGCCCCTGTTCTCGACGCTGGTGACGCAGGATCCGACCCAGACCACCTATACACCGGGCGGTGTGCAGGTCGCGCCCTTCAGCGCCATCGATCAGCAGGGCCTGCTGCAGGCCTCGACCTCTCCGACGGCGCTGGCAATTCAGGGCGGCGGGTTTTTCGTCGTCAACAGCAACGCCGCGGGCGCGAGCGCCAACGGCGTCTACTCCTTCACGCGCGCGGGCGCCTTCAATGTCGACGCCAACGGCGACCTCCGCAATTCCGCGGGCCTCTACCTCCAGGGCCAGAAGCTGACGCCGGCGCAGGCCCAGGCCGTCTTGGCGGGCAACGCCGATCAGCTCACCGCGACCACTCTGACCTCGCTGCAGACGGTCAACGTCAGCGGTCTCAGCGGCACCGCGCAAGCCACCTCAGGCGTGACCCTCGCCGCCAACCTGCCGGCCTCGGATACCGCGGCCTCGCCCCCGCGCACCGTCACCGTCCCGGTCTTCGACTCCCTGGGCAACGAGCACGACCTCACGCTGAGCTTCACCCGGACCGCCACCGCCAACCAATGGCAAGTCTCGGGCTCGCTCAGCAACGCCGGCACCAGCACCGTCACCATCGGCGCCGGCAACGACATCGTGCAGTTCAACCCCGATGGAACGCTGAACGCCGCGGGCACCACCTTCAACGCCGCGAATGCCGTCAGCGTCGCCTGGGACAGCAGCGTGACCGGCGCCACCTCGCCGCAGACGCTCACCCTG
>Ga0335084_10007414_pt1 | contig 10921 bp, 6 predicted proteins | sample Lox_Sample_44_FD_206721 | JGI IMG/M metagenome (GOLD analysis project Ga0335084, IMG submission 206721) | Soil microbial communities from Loxahatchee National Wildlife Refuge, Florida, United States - Lox_Sample_4.4 | ecosystem: Environmental > Terrestrial > Soil > Wetlands | place: USA: Florida...
GCAGTGCCACGGGTTGTAGGACAGGCGTCGCGCGAACGCGATCTGCGCCGGCGAATCGAACTTCTGCTGCGGGATGCGCAAGGTGGCCACCGACACGCGGGGCGACAGCCGCTCCGGCCACAGCACTGCGGCGTTCTCGATCGGCATCAGGTGCGGATCGGTCTGCAGCTGGATGCGGAAGTCGAGCTCGACGTCGCCGTGGTCGAGCGCCTTGACCATGGCCTGGCGCAGGTAGTCGTCGGGCGGCCGCAGCGGCAGGCGCGGGATCGGCGTCTTCTCGTTCGACTTCGGCCACACCGAGTACTGCATCGCCTGCTCCTTGCCCAGCAGATAGGGCACGCAGCTGAAGTACGGCGCCTCGAACGGACTGCTCTGGGTCTTGATCCACAGCCCCTGCATGATGAAGTCGAGCAGGTGCGGGCGGTGGAAATTCACGAAGTAGAAGATCGATGCGTTCTTCAGGCTCTCGCGCTGCAGCTGGGCGTTGGCGCGCGTGTCCGGCGTCACGAATGTCGGCGGGGACACACCGAACATGTCCTGGGTGTACTTCTCGTCCTTCATCAGTTTGTCGCCGGGAACCCCCATCAGCTTGATGCTGATGCTCATGAAGCCCACGTCGTCGATGTCCGGCGTCACGTACGGCCCGGGCCCGGAGAAGCGCACCCACGCGCGATAGGTCTTGGGCTCCTTGAAGATGCCGTGCCGGAACTGCGGCGGCAGCCCGTCGTGGACGATGAACTCGGCGCGCACGATGCCGTGGGTCTTGGTGTTCCCGCCGCGCTCGAATGCGCCCGGCTTCCACAAGCCGCTCATCTGCGCCTTGAAGGTGTCGATGATCGACTGGGTCAGTGCCTCTTCGTCCGGTTCGATCCGTTCCTCGGCCAGCTTCAGCCCTTCGTTCGGACGCTGCCAGTTGATCAGTGCGGTGGTCAGCCGCGCGATCGGGTCGCGCAGCACCGCATCGAAGGCCGGGCGAAGCCAGGGATCGATGCGCCGCTCGAGCTGCAGCAGCCGCAGCGACGTATCGCTGATCCAGTTCAGGAGCACCGAGCCGGTGTTGGACGGCGGCACCGGCCGGCTAGTCATCGAGCCCAACACGTTCCGTTGCATCACGACGCCCCCTTCAGCGCGCGGTCGCGAGGTAGCGCAAGGCGCGGATCCCGGGCAGGAAGAAGTAGGCGCCGCCCTGCACGGTGACGAACTGCGGCAGACCGCTCAGCCGGCAGTCCGGACCGGCGGCCTGCGGCATCGAGAAGCCGTCGGTCGGAAAACCTCCCGCGTCCGGCAGCCGGTGACCGACCAGCGGATCCCTTTCGCCGGCGAGGCCGGCGAACTTGCTCCCGACGAGCCACGCGCTCTGCACGAACTCGAACTGGCGCTTGATGTTGGCCGCAAGGCAGATGAAATGGAGGCCGACCTCCGCACCGGAGGGGTGTGCCGCGGCGGACCGCACGGCGGCCGCGACATCCCCGTACTTGCGCCCGCGGCGCAGCAGGCGATGGAAGCGCGTGGACGCGACCAGGTCCTGCTCCAGCGCCGCCGCATTGAAACCCAGCATGCGCCAGAGGCGCGAGAGAAGCCCACGCCCGCCGGGCGGCAGATCCGCGTTGCGCGGGTTGCTCCGTCGAATATGCGCACCCAGCGGGCAGCGCAGCCCGCGGGGATCGGACTGATAGGTGAAGTCGTTCGCCGCGCCCGGCGCTACCAGCGGGTCGCCATCCTTCTTGCGGCCCACCATCGCCGCCGCCAGCCGCTCGCGCCGGTCCGCATCGCCGCCCGCCTGCCGGTCGAGCGCGCGCCAGAACCCGTGCACGTCCTGGTGCAATTGACGCATCACGAGATAGCAGCCGTTGCGTCCGAGGTCGGCTCGTTCGGGGGCGTCCTCGGCCCGCGGCAGCAGCCCGTCCGGGTCGCGCTGCGAAGCGAGCAGCGGACGCGGGGTGTAGAGCCCGTATTCGTTGGGATAGCCGAGCAGAAACTCGCCGAGGCAGACGAGGTTGTCGTAGTCGAGCCGGTCGTGGTCGCCCACCGGGCGCTCGCGCTCCCAGTCGATTTTCGGCTGCGAAATGCCGTCGGCGAATCCGAACGGCTCCGGGCCCTGGGTCGCGGACGTCGACAGGCGCTCGATGCGCTCGAAGCCGGCCGCGCATTGCGCTTCGACCTCGCGTTCCCACGCCGCGAGCCGCCCGGGCCCGGCATAGAGGAGCACCGCGACGTGCGGCGTCCGCGCGCCAGTGCCCCATCGCCAGCCGCCCGGATCGCTGGCGCCGACGTCGCCCAGACGGCGCGCGCGCGCGGGGTCGCTCGCCATGCCGGCGACGAATTCGGCCGAGAACTCGGCGCACACGTCGGGGGCGACGCCGAGCGCGCGCAGGCCCTCGCTCGTGAACGCGACGTGCAGCGCCTGCTCGTGCAGTCGATCGGTTCGGACCGCGCTCGTCACTGGCGCCCGCGCGAGCCACGCGCGCGCCGCCGCCGGGTCCTTGACGCGGAGGAGCAGGAAGCAGGCGGTCAGGCCCCCGTACCCGGACCGCACCAGGCCCTGGACGTCGTCCAGCTCCACCGGCCTGCCCTGGGTCGGGACTGCGCTCATAGGACTACCCTCGCGCAAAAGCGCGCTCGGGGTTCGCCCTTGGGACGGCCCGGCGGGCTCATAGCAGCCGCAACCATGCCTCGGCCTCCGCATCGGTGACGTGCGCCGGCTCGAGCCCTTCCCTGATGCGCTGGTTGCGCTTGAGGTCGGCGAGGGTGAGGCCGGGATAGGCCTTGTACCAGACCTCGGTCGGCAGCTGATGGCGCCGCTGGTAGTTCTTGAACCGGTTCTCGATGCGCGCGCCGCGCGCGACCAGCCAGCGCGTGCGCGGCCAGCCGACGCCGTGGCTGAAGCTCAGGTTCAGGCCCCAGGCCGCCTTGTTGATGAAATCGTCCATGTAGGCCTCGTGGCCGCCGTCGTAGTTGCTGGTGAAGACGAGCCGGCGCTTGTCGTCGAGAAAGGCCCAGAACGCGAAGTGGATCGTCTGCACGCGGGCGAGGAACCCGCGCGTGAAGACGTGGCGGGCGGCGTAATCGATCAGCACCAGCAACCCGGTCACGAGCCAGCGGCGAAACAGTCCGGGCTTCACCGAGCCGATCGCGGTGTACTGGTTGCTCACGTCGTGGTCCTCGAGCTGCTGCAACTCGAGCAGCGCGGCCGGGTCGGGCGGCGGGCAGACCTCGGGGTCGTTCTTCTCCCTGGTGCGCAGGCAGTAGACCAGGAGCGGCGACAGCACGATCAGGAACGGCGCGAGCGCGAGACCGACCAGCGGGACCGCGAAGAGGTGCACGAGCTTGGCGAGCTTCCACCGCAGCGGCGTCGGGTCGTGCGGCGTCAGGCCGAGCCGCCCGGCGCTCACTTCCAGGTCGACGAACTCGATCAGCTCGCGCCGGAGCCGCTGGGCCTGCGCGCCCGATTCGAGCGGCGCGCGCGGCACTTTCGCGGCGAGCGCGCGGGCGAGCGCGCTTTCCTCCTTGACCTGCCGCACCGTGCGGCCGACCCAGTCGATGTAGTTGGCGGCGATCGGGCGTCGGTGCTCCCGCATCCACGCCGCGAGATCGCCGTGCGCGTCGAAGCCTTCGCAATGCGCGAAGATGCGGCGCAGGCCAGCGTCCGCGCGCCGGGCCAGGTCGGCGATGCATTCGTCCGCGGGTCCGTCGCAGCTGCCGATGAGCGCGAGATAGATCGGCAGGTCCGGACGCGGAACGTCGTACGCTTCGATGTCGCCGATCGACGGATCGTCCAGCACCGCCAGCCGCGCGAAGTGCAGGCGCTCGAACTGCCCGAACGGCAGGACCGTATTCGCCGGGTCGGCCATGCCGGGCGCCGCCGAGTTCATCGTCGTCAGCAGCTCCCGCAGATCGCGCTCGCGCCCCGGTGCCACCCGTGCCAACACCATGAATTGGGACTGCGGCGTCACGGCGCCCCTCTCATCCGGGCAGGCACGGCCGCAGCGCCTCGTACCCGTTCGCGAGCAGCGCGTCGAGGCGCGGCGCCGCGCCGCTCTCGGCGCGCACGAGATCGGATGCGGTGCGTTCGAGCCCCGTGATCGCCGGCGGCGGCTCGTAGGCTTCGCCGCGGGTCGAGGCGAGCGGCGGTGGCATCGGCGTCTTGTCGCGCGCCGCCGGCGCGACCCGCCACAGCGCGAGCCGCGCGTAGATCCGCGGCGCGCAGTGCTTCACGCTCGCGGCGACGCGCTCCGGCGGGCCGGCGAGAAAGTTCGGCGGCGAGCGCTCGGCCGTCGCGTGACAGCTCGCGCAGAGCGGGTAAAAAGCGGCGTACTGCGCCGCGGCCCCGTCGACCGGCATCGGCGGCTCGGGCGCCTCGACGACGAGCGGCGGGAGGTGCGCAACGTCCTCGCAGCACCACTCGCGCGCGGGGACGCCGAGCCGCGCGAAGAGCGGCGCAAGCACTCGCGTGCGACTGAACGTGTGCGCGGCGAGCGGCGCCTCGTCGCCGCGCTCTGCGGCGAGCGCGGCGATCGCGGCGCGCACCGGCGCGAAGTCGTCGATCGTGGCGACGGTCACGCGCGCGGAAACCTCGCTTCCCGCGCCCCGGGCGCGCGCCTCGGCCGGCTTCCAGGCGAGGGCTATGCCCGCGATCGCGCTGCCGTCGGCGAGCCGCGCACGCGCACCCCGCGTGCCGACAGCCAGGGCCGCACGCCCGGCGTTCGCGTCGAACGTGCCCGAGCCGACCTCGAGATGCTCGAGCGCCGCCGCGCCGTCCACTTCGAGCGCTCCGACCTCGCCGCCCGCGACGCGCGTGCCGCGAAGGTCGACGCGGCCCGCAACGCGTAGCGGCGCGGCACCGGCGCCGACGCACTTGAACCGCGCGCTCGAACCGGTCCACGTCATTTCGCACGGCGCCTCGCGGCGCTGCTCGGTCGGACGTTCGCGGCCGGCGCGGGCCGCGAGCTCCCGGTCGAGCGCCCGCGATTCGGCCTCGGTGATGAACCCCGCGAGCCCGGCCGCAAGGCGGCGCGCGGCCTCGGACCCGGGGTCCGCCCACACCTCGAGCGGCGCGCGCGGGGCGAGCGGCTCGAACGCCGCCGGGACGTGCGCCGCGACGAGCCCTGCGACGGGACGCGCGCCCTCGGGCGGCAATGCGTCCCGGTTCGGAATGTCCGGGTTCGGGATGGCGATGCCCGCCGGCCAGCGCGCACTCCAGGCGCGGCCGAACGCGGGGGGAAGCTCGTCGCGCCACGCAGGCGAGCGCTCGTCGAACGCGCGCTCGTCGGTGAGCCGGTACTGGAGCGCAGCGGCGAGCGCGGCGCCGCGGCACCGTGCGCCCGGCTCGCCGTCCCCGCAGCCGACCCGCCACAGGAGCTGCCAGACGCCGAGCAGGTTCGCCCGGTCGGTCGCGGCGTCGATCGCGTTCGGGACGTCGACGCCGCGGTGGATCGGGACGCCCTGGTAGTCCGTCCGCTCGCGGCCGCCGTCGCCGCCGGCGCGGGCGACGAGCGCGGCGATGCGCGGGTTGGCGTTGGTCTCCTCCCACACCTGGCGCGAAAACAGCGGCGCGAGATTCTGGTGGCACGCCGCGCACAGCGCGCGGCGCGCGTACACGACCTCGCGTGCGCCGCCCGCGCGATAGTCGCGCACCACCTGGAACTCGAACCGGCCGGCCGCCTCGTTGTAGCTGATCACCTCGAGGAGGTCGCTCTTCTCCTGATAGCCGACATAGATCCGGTCCTTGAGGAGCGGCGCGCCGGGGCTCGCCGGCTCGGCATCGATCGCGGCCACGACGCGCGGGAACTCGAAGAACGCCGGCGCCGCGGCGGTCCGCTGGAGCGAGCGGCCGAGCGGGATCAGGACCTGCTTCGCGCACGGCTGCTTGCAGCCGGCGCGCGCCTCGAGGTGCTTGACCAGCCGCTCGAACGGGAACGGGACGTCGTAGACCGCCCGGCCGTCGACCTCGCGCGTCACCGCGAAGTCGAAGAGCGAGCGGCCGGCGGGCGGCGCGTCGCGCCCGGGGCGTGCGGGGTCAACTGCCCACGTCGGCGCGAGCCGGGTCTGCGCCGCGGCCGGGGCCGGCGCGGCGCTCGCGAGCGAGCACGCGATCACGATCGGCGCACTCCGCATCACCGCCTGCATCGCCCATCGCATCACTTGGCGGCGGCGACGGCGCGCGCCTGCGTGCCCGGCCAGCAGTCCTCGGCGACCTTGCGGTCGCGCGCGAACGCCGGGCCGTCGCGCTCGGCGATCGCCTTGTTGTAGAGCGTGAAGTTGAGCAGGAACACCTTGTTGGTGTAGGCGCGGCCGAGATAGAAGCCGGGACGGACCATCCGGATCTCGTCGCGCACCGCGAGCCCGTTGCGGCCGGCGAGGAAGTCCGGTTTCTGGCGGTAGCCGGGAATCTCGTCGGTGAAGAAGTAGTCGATGATCACCGACTCGCGGCGGCTGTCGAGCAGGCTCTGCCCGCAGAAGAGCTTCGCCGGAAAGAGCAGCCACTGGTCCTTGCCGTCCACGGTGATCTTCTGGATCGTGCTCAGGTCGCCGTCGATGATCGGCTTGAGGAGCGCGAGATCCTCGATCCGGTTCCGCAGCACACGGTCGTTGCGGTAGAACACCTTGCCCTTCCACAGCGTGCGCCCGAGCTCCTCGACCCGATGCAGCTTGATCTCGGTGGCGAGGCCCGGGAGCCCGCCGACGATCTCCGACAGCCGGCGGTCGCCGCTCGCGCCCTTCGGGAACACGAGGTCGCCGTCGAACGGGCCGTCGGGGATCGGCCCGGCGGTGAGGCGCGCGTAGATCTGGTCGATCTGCTCCTGGGTGAAGTTCTTGATGTTGTCCGGCGTGAGCTTCTGCAGCTCGTCCGTGGTGAGCGGGAAGTCTTGCTCGACCATGGCGAAGTCGGGCTTCTGCGCGTAGCCCTCGCCCGACACCGGCGCGAACTCGATCGCCGGCGTCGGGTGCAGCATCTCGTTGATCGCGTCGCAGCCGGCGAGCTGGATCGCCGCGGCGGCGGCGGCGACGAGGGCGAGGCGGGTGCGGGAGAACGGCGGGTTCGTGAGCATGATCGGTTTCCCTCGGCTATAGCGTGGCGAGGAAGGCGATCAACGCCTTCTTGTCGGCATCGGGCAGGTTCTCGCCGAACGGGTGCCCGGCGTTCTCGACGTCCACGGTGCACGAGCTGTAGACCTCGAGCAGCTTCGGATGCTTCCGCAGCGTTTCGACGAGGAGCTCGGGCTGCTTCATCAGCGCGTTCGCGACCGAGCGGAGGTCGGCGGCGATCTTCTTTCCCTCCTCGTCGCCGAACTGCTTGGCGAGGCTCTGGTCGAGCGCGTCCGGCCGCAGGCGGAGCTGCACGAGATCGCCGACGAAGCGCTTGTGCTGGAAGTTCACCAGCCCGGCGGCGCTCGTGCCCTTCGGCACGACGATCGTCAGGCCGACGACCTGCTTCTCCTGGCCGTCCTCGACGGTGCGCAGCCCCATGGTGAGCGGGACGTCGACGTCGAACCGGGTGATCTTCGGGATCCGCTGCGACGGGTTCAGGAGCTCCTCCATCGAGGCGACGTACAGCTTGAACCGGCCGTCGACGCTCGGGTCGTAGGCCCAGCACGCCGGCGCCTTGTCCGCCGGCAGGAGCTGCTTCGTCACCGGATCGACGTACGTCGAGCGGTAGAAGAAGTTGTCGCGGTTCTTCGGCTGGCCGCAGATCTCCGGCCCGAGGGCGTTGTTGTGCGTGAACGGCGCGTGCGCCCAGACGCTCACGAGCGACACGTTGCGATAGGAGCCGCGGCCGCCGTCGGCGGGTTCGCGCACGTTCTTGTCCGGCGCGCGCGCGCGCAGGGTCTCCGAGCCGTACTCCTGCCAGATGTGCCCGGCCATGTGATTCGAATGCAGCGCCCGGCAGCGGCTGGTGCCGACCTCGGTCACTAGCGTCGCCTGGTCGTTGCCCATCCAGTCGCGGCGCAGGCCCGTCTTGTCGTCGAGCGCGCGGAAGTCGCGGTTGCGGAACGCCCCGCCCGTCGCTTCGGGAATGCTTGAATGGCAGCGCGCGCAGTTCTCGGCGAACACCTCGCGTCCGCGCGCGACCGCACCCTTGCCGAACTGCGCGTCGAGATAGGCGACGAGATCGTCCTGCGTGAAGCGTGCCTTCGCGTCCTTCGCCTTCAGCGCATTCTCGCGCGCGACGGCGAGGTCGGTGGCGTTCGTCTCCTTCGAGAACAGGAACGCCGCGATGTTCGGCAGCCGGTCCTCGATCGCGCGGAAGTTCGGGCAGTCGCGGCGGCACTGGCCGATGTCGAACGGCGTCTGGCCGAAGTTGCGGCCCTGCGGGTCGAGCTGGCGGAGGTCGGTGAGGTGGTTGAGCCAGCACTGCTCGGAGCACGAACCGATGTTGAAGTACACGCGCTGGATCGCCTCGAGCGCGCCGATCGAGTCCTCGCCGCCCTTCAGGATGTGGTGCACCGTCTCCTTCGCGCGCGACCGGAGCCAGCACTTCCCGTCGCGCCCGGGCTCGCACCAGCACTTCGTTTCCGGCGCGGGCGTCGCCGGACACGCGGTGACCTTGCGCCACTTGATGACGTCCTCGTCGTTGAACACCGGGCGCTGGCTCAAGTTGTGGAGGGCATTGATCGTGCCCGGGTTCGAGACCTGGTCGGTCGGGATCGCCGAGGTGTCCGACGTGCCGGGCCGCGCGTGGGCGTACATCTGGTACTCGAGCGAGTCGTAGGGCATGCCCGAGCCGAGCAGCTCGGAGATGCGCAGGTACTGGTTGCCGATCACGCCCTTGATGTTCTCCCACTTGGGATGGGCGGGGTCGGCGGGCGGATTGAGCGGGTCGAACGCGATGTGGCACGAGCCGCAGGAAGTGCCGATGAGGAACGGCGGCTCGATCGAGCCGTCGGCGAGCCGGCGGACGCGGGAGTCCGCCGACTTCGGGTCCGCGGACAGGGTCTTCGCGAATCCCTCCCAGCTCGCCAGGCCGCCGTTCAGCTTCTGCCAGCGGGCGCGGTCGAAGCGCGGGTTGGGGAACTTGCGGTAGCCGAGCGCGCCGGTCGAGGTCCCGAACGCGAGGTCGCACGACGACTGGCGCTGGTCCTTCGCTCCGCTGTGCGGGTCCTTCGGATCGACCGTGGCGTCGCGGAAGTCGCACGCGGGGTCGCGGTACCCTTCGCGGCCGACGAATTTGAGCAGCTCCTCGTCGCCCGGGCACCAGTCGAACCCGTAGGTCTCGTCCAGGCTCTTGGCCGGACAGTTGTCGGAGCCCGGCGTGCAGCAGCCGGGGTCGTTGATCAGGCCGTAGGCGGCGAACCGGTCGCCGCGGGCGTCGGACCGGAGCGCCCGGAACCAGTCGATCAGCACGCCCGTGCGCTGCTGGAAGACATAGGTGTGGAAGCGCGAGTTCCCGGCCGTCGCCTTGTACCAGATCTCCCGGCCGGCGACCTCGGCCGGGTTGAGGCCGGCTTCGCCGGCGTAGAAGCCGGGGTTGTCGGGCAGCGGCTTGGCGGTCGCAGGGGCCGCGGGCGGGGCCGCGGCGGGCGGGGCCTGGGCAACGACGACCGGGTCCGGCCGGTCCGCCGCGAGCGAAGCGGCGAGCACGACCGCGCCGGCGAAGGTGGCAACGACGAAAGCGGCTGTTTTCATGTGATGGCTCCTCTGCTCCCGCGCCAGGCATATGCCAACGGCATTGCCCCGGCGTCGCTCAAGATAAACTGCGCGCACGTGGAATCGAATATGTCCGATGGGCTAAGCCGGGCCGGTAACCGCGCGCCGCGACACGCCGGCCTGTCCGGAATCGGTCACGCGCGGCTCGTGCGGGCGGTGGTTTTCGCAGGCGGCGGGAACCGCTGCTTCTGGCAAGCGGGCTTCTGGAGCGAAGCGGCGCCACGCCTCGGTCTTGCGCCGCAGCGCGTCGCGGCAACGAGCGCCGGGGCGGCGATCGCCTGCGTGCTCTTCGCGGGCCGCGCGCTCGAGGGACTCGCTCATTTCAAATCGGTCATCTCGACCAATCCGCGCAACGTCTATCCGGGGAACGTCTTCCACGGACGGCCGGTGTTTCCGCACGCGGCGATCTACCGCCGGGCGCTGCTCGCGATCATAGATCCGGCGGCGCTCGAGCGCCTCCGCGCCGGGCCCGAGATCCTGGTGCCGGTGACGCGTGCTCCCCGGTGGCTCGGCAAGCGTACTGCGTTCGCGGTCGCGGGCCTGGCCGATGCGCTGGAGCACATGGCGCGGCCGGCCGTGCACCCGCGCCTCGCGCGCCGCCTCGGCTTCACCGCCGAGTACGTTCCGGTCGGAACGTGCGCGACGCCGGACGCCCTGGCCGATCTGGTCCTCGCGTCGTCGTGCACGCCGCCGTTCACGCCGGCATTTACGCACGGCGGGCGCCCGGCGCTCGACGGCGGCATCGCCGACAACGTTCCGGCCGCAGCGGTCGAGTCGGACGATGGGCCGACGCTCGTTCTGCTGACCCGCAGGTTCGCCCGGCTCCCGGTGCATCCGGGGCGGATCTACGTGCAGCCGTCCCGCCCGATCCCGGCGTCCGCCTGGGACTACACCGACCCCGCCGCCATCCAGGCGGCGTTCGATCTCGGGCGTCGGGACGGGGCTGTGTACGTTCAAAATCAATTCGTTACGAGCTAGACCGGAGGGAGTCAGCGAGTGCTCACGGTAGCGATTCTCCGCTTGACGCCGAGCGGACCGAGGCGATACGATGTTTCTTTCAACGGAACAGCATATCTTCTAACGGAACAAAAGGAGAGCGGACGATGACCCGGATGTACAACTGGAACACCCTGCCCCGCGAGTTCGTCCGCAAGGGCATCGAGCGCTGCGGCTTCCGCGGCGACGACGTGGTGCTGGTAATGAACTGGGTCGAGCCGGACATCAAGGTCAACCCGCACCAGCACACCTTCGAGCAGCTCGCGATCTGCATCCAGGG
>Ga0335084_10007416_pt1 | contig 10919 bp, 13 predicted proteins | sample Lox_Sample_44_FD_206721 | JGI IMG/M metagenome (GOLD analysis project Ga0335084, IMG submission 206721) | Soil microbial communities from Loxahatchee National Wildlife Refuge, Florida, United States - Lox_Sample_4.4 | ecosystem: Environmental > Terrestrial > Soil > Wetlands | place: USA...
TCTGATCCTCGATCTCGTGGAATGGGCAGGACGGAAGGAACGCACCTACCAGGAAACGATGGATGCGTGGCGTACATCTTGTCCGAGACTTCCCGTCTGGGAGGACGCGACTGAACGCGGGTTTGTGGAGACGGCTTCTGCGAATGGCCGCTCACTAGTTCGAGCAACGCCAGCGGGCTTGGCCTTCCTTAAGGAAAAGAGACCGCGTGCCTACGAAGAGCTACAGTATCGAAGCGGTCTGTGAACTTGCACGTCGATGACGTGATTCAGCAGGTGGACATCACTCAGATGTCATGGGCCGCAAGAGAGCACGGAAATGAACAGCCCACTATTTAGTCAGACGAACAGCGCCTTTACGATGGCTTGTGCGGTCGAGGTCAACATTGGGGCGACCCAGGAGATCGTGTGGAGCCTCCTCACTGACGCGAAGGGCTTCCCTCGTTGGAACTCAACCGTCACGGCCATCGACGGCCAAATCCGCGAAGGCGAACGCCTCCGTCTGCACGTTCCGGGTACTAGCCGTACGTTCAGTCCCAGGGTTTCGGGTGTGGTTCCAGCGCAACGCATGATCTGGAGCAACGGTTTCGTTCCTCTCTTCAAGGGCGTGCGCACCTTCGAGTTGAGGTCGCGCGACAACGGTTCGACTGACTTCGTGATGGAGGAACGGTTCTCGGGTATCTTGTTTGCCTTAACCAAGCGCATGCTGCCGGACTTCCGTCCAATATTTGAGGCCTACGCTGGCGATTTGAAACGTGAGGCAGAGCGAATCGGACACGAGCGCGGGATCTAGGGACACGGAATGGGGGTGATGCCTAATGCCATGCAGGCGACGTGCGAAACGCAGGCGCCTGATAACGGTCGTTAGGCAACACTCGGGCAGCCATGCGACCGCCATCGGGTGCGGGGTCGATGCCGAGGCGGTCCGAGAGGGCCCGCGGCGCCTGCTTTGGGGATAGGATGCATAAGAGCACTTTGGGTTAACCGCAGCTCCAGGTAGAATCGGCACCGTGGCGATGACCGCCATTTCTCGAGGCGTCGTGGCTGAGGTGGAGAAACGGGAATGAAGAAGAGCGGGGCGCAGGAAAGCAAGTCTCCTTCTCAGCTGATAGACGCGAGAATCAAGGAGCTGGGCGACTGGCGGGGCAAGCTGCTGAGCCGGCTCCGTGCTCCCGTGACAGCGCCGAGCGGCCGTCCTCCAGCCTTGAGCCGAACGAGGCGTTCGGTGTCGAGACCAAGAGCAGGACGACGCGTTTCAACTGAGCAGAAGGCATGGTGCGCAAATCCACAAATCGAAACCGGGATCGGGCCACGCTGATTGCCCCCTGTGGCATGAACTGCGGCCTGTGTTGCGCATTCGCGAGAGTGCGGAATCCCTGCCCTGGGTGCCGGGGCGAGGACCGCGGCAAACCGAAGACCCGCGTCGCATGTCGCATCAAGAATTGTGAAAAGAGAGAGGGGGCCACATACTGCGGCGGCTGTTCAAGCTTTCCTTGCGAGATATTGATCCACTTGGATGAACGTTACCGAGCGAAGTACGGGATGAGCATGATCGACAATCTCAAGACGATACACGCGTCAGGGATCCAGCGTTTTCTCAGGGACGAACAGACCAAGTGGGTGTGCCCGGGTTGCGGGGCAAAGATCTGCGTCCACAAGGCGCGTTGCCTCGCGTGCCAGCGCAGATGGCGTTGAGGCGTCTCGACTGAAGAGCGGGCCGAACAAGACGGCGCAGCGAACGGGAGCCAGCCGCGTATGAACATCTTGGACACGATTGGAAATACTCCCCTGGTCGAACTCGGGCGGGTAACGCCCTCCGGTTCAGCGCGGGTAGTGGCCAAGCTTGAATGGACAAATCCCACCGGGAGCATGAAAGACCGCATGGCACGCGCCGCCATTGATAGCGCAGAAATCGATGGGAGGCTGCACCCTGGTGGCACCGTTGTTGAATACACGGGGGGCACGACGGGGGTTTCTCTCGCCTTCGTCTGCGCCGCGAAGGGCTACAAGCTGCAGATCGTTTCCTCGGACGCATTCAGCGAGGAAAAGGCTCTGATGATGCTGGCAATGGGCGCCAAGATTACCATCGTGCCAAGTCATGGGACGGGGACCACCGAGAAGCTGATTCTGGAAATGATTGAAGCGGCCCGTGCCATTAGCCAGCGACCAGGGCATTGGTGGGTAGACCAACTGAACAACAAAGATGCGGTGAGCGGTTATTACCCACTGGGAGAAGAGATCTGGAGACAGACGGAGGGACACATCAATGCACTGGTGCATGTAGTTGGCACGGCCCACTCGATCCACGGAACAACGGCGGCACTCTGGAAACACAATCCCAACATCCATGCCGTGGCAGTCGAGCCCGAAGAATCCGCTGTGCTCTCCGGTCGACCATCGGGTGCCCATAATATCGAAGGTATCGGCATCGGTTTCATTCCTCCTCTTTGGGAGCCTGATCAGGCAAACGAGATCATGACGGTCTCAACGACCGAGGCAAAGGCAATGGCTCGTCGTTTGGCCCGGGAGGAGGGGATCTTTGCCGGAACATCTTCGGGTGCTAACGTGGTGGCTGCCGTACGGGTTGCCCAGCGTCTCGGACCCAAGGCCACTGTGGCCACAATCATCGTGGACTCGGGTGCAAAGTACTTAAGCACGGATGTCTTCCGCGCGGCATGTGACGTTTAGCGCTCGTATATCTATGCCCAAGAAGGCGCCTGTGCTTGGCTGGCCTCCGTTGAGCTGTGCAAGAGGCTCACACCGGGGGTTAGGCAGCGGGGAAGAGTTGGAGAACTGGAGAGTTCGTCGTGAGTGTGCGCCCGGTGGTTCTCGCGTGGAGCGGCGGCAAGGACAGCAGCCTTGCCCTGGCGGCCCTGCGCGCCGATCCGACCGTGGACGTCGTGGCTGTGCTAACCACGATCACGCGCGACTACGACCGGATCAGCGTTCACGGTGTCCGACGGTCCGTACTTGCGGCCCAGGTCGCGGCCCTCGGCCTGCCGCTGATCGAGGTGACGATTCCCGCGGCCGCGACCAACGAGGCGTATGAGACGGCGTTCGCGGCTGGGTTGGCGGCCTTCCGACAGGAGCGGCCGCACGTCCGACACCTGGCCTTTGGAGACCTGTTCTTGGCCGACGTGCGGGCCTATCGGGAGCGAGTGCTGCCGCCGCTCGGTTGGACACCCCTCTTTCCGCTCTGGGGCCAGAACACGCGGGCCCTCGCGCAGGAGTTCGTGCAGGCCGGCTATCGAGCCATTCTCACGTGTGTGGACACGACTCAACTCGGGGCCGAGTTTGCAGGCCGCGAGTTTGACTCGTCGCTTCTGGCCGCGTTGCCGGCCAGGGTCGACCCATGCGGGGAGCGTGGCGAGTTTCACACGTGTGTGTATGCTGGCCCCATCTTCCGTCATCCGCTCCCAGTGCGAGCCGGGGCATGTGTCCGTCGCGACGGCCGCTTCGAATACTGTGATGTCACGCTGGTGACCGGCGCGTCCGCCGCCTAACCCGGGCGGGCAGCCGGCTCGTCATGCAGGATGTGTGTGGCTACCAATCGATCAACACCAAGCTAGCCGGTGACGACCAAGCAAAGACACATGATCGAACGATTGTTTCTGCCGGTGGGCGACTCCGATCTCCGATCTCTGGCTCAGCTTCTGGTAGACGCGGTCGAGTCTGGGGCTGCCGTCAGTTTTCTCCCGCCTCTCACGCTCGCGCGCGCGGAGGACTGGTGGCGGAGAACCATTTCCGCATCCCACGTCGGGGCAATCTTCCTCGTCGCTCGCGATGTGGAAGGGATCGTTGGTGCCGTCCAGCGTCCACCCAGCCTGGCCACCAAACCAGCCGCATCGCGCGGAGATCGCGAAGTTACTGGTACATCGGCGGAGCCGCCGCACGGGTCTGGGCACAGAGTTGATGCAAGCCATTGAAGACGAGGGGCGGCGGGCCGGGTTTAGGCTCCTGACACTGGATACGAAGCGGGGAGACGTGGCGGAGCGCTTGTATCGGCAACTCGGATGGACCCAGGCTGGGACGATCCCAGGGTATGCCCTCGATCCGGATGGAACCCCGCATGATGCGGTGATCTTCTACAAGGACCTGAATCAAGCCGACGGATCCCGGGCTAGCTAACACGCCGCGGCAGCCGACGAGCGGGGCGCATGCGTCTGGACCATTCGGGGTCTGATGAGCGCCACTCGTGGTTACGCGGCAGATGTTCGATGACTGTGCGTAACTGTCGAGTATGTCCCTGGCAGAGAGCGCTGCCGTGCCGGAGGTGCGATGACCAACGATCAAGTCTATGCCGCGGGCCTCTTGAACAAGGCGCTCGATCCGGCGACGCAGCCGGAGGCGATCCGGGATTTTCTGCGTGCCGAAGAAGTGCTTGTGCGGGAACTCGTCCCGCGGCGGGGGCGGGTCATTGACTTTGGCTGCGGCACGGGCCGACACCTCATCGGGTTGCGCGACATCCTCGCCTTGGGTGTCGGGATCGACTACGAGCGGACATACATCGCCGAGGCCAACCGACTTAAGCCTGGTGGGCCGTTGCACTTCCTCGTTGCTGACGCCACGCGGGTGCCCTTGCGCTCCCGGTTTGACGCGGCGCTCTGCTTGACGAACACCTGGGGGACGATGAGCGACAAGCTCGGTGTCCTGTGCGAAATGAAACGACTGGCCCCCAAGACCGGGATGCGGCTGATCACGGTTTATGCGGCAACCTCGATCGCCCCGCGCCGGCAGTGGTACGCGAACCTCGGCCACGAGGTGGTCGAGGTTACCGACGAACACCTCCGCAGCACCGGCGGGTTTGTGTCCGAGCACTTCACGGAGGAACGGCTTCGGAGCCTGATCGGCGACTGCACGATCAGTGCCCTCGGCGACATCGCGTACCTGGTGCACGCCTAGAACCCACACTCACCCACCGAACCAATGATGGATGCGGGCGCCCGGCGTCTCACGGGATGCAAGCTTCGCGCGCACGGGTCTAGATCCGGGCGCCAGCATAATCACAGACTTGCTGCGGTACGCTCCCCTGGATCGAGAGCCCAAGCGGGCAACTGCTTGCCGGCCGCCCGCAGCGCCGCGCGATGGTCCGCGTATGCGGGACAGTACCGAGCGACCACACGCCAGAACGCGGAGGAGTGGTTGGGTTCGCGCGTGTGGCAGAGCTCGTGCACGAGGACGTAGTCCACGAGAGCCGGCGAAAGCAGCAGGAGCCGGGCGTTCAGGGAGATAACGCCAAGGCGGGAGCAGCTCCCCCACCGGGTCCGAGCCAGGCGGACCGTGCTCCTGGCATAGGAGAGTCCGCACCCGTGACTCACCGCGGCCAACCGGGGCAGGAGATGGACATGGCCCTGCCGCAGCAGCCAGCGCCGCAGTGCCCGGCGGCACGCAGCGGCGTCCGCGATGGGCCCGGCGACGACCAGTCCGCCCGAGCCAGTGTCGATCACACGCACGCCGGCGGCGGCCGTGGGTCGCACGGTGACCGTCCAGTGTGCGCCGACGGCAGGCAAGAAGATCGCCGACGGTAGGCGCCAAACGGGGGTCGGCGGTAGCGCCTCTCGGCGCGCCGCGGCTTCGGCCTGGGCCGCCTGGATCCACGCCGCTTCGCGTATCAGGATGCGCGTAATCGTCCGGGGGCCGTACCGCCGAGGTGTGACGATCTCCAGGGCGCCCGTGGCGGTGACACGCAACGAAATCCCCCGCGCCCACGGGGTCACGCGGAGTCGGTAGGTCATTTGGAGGTCTCTCACGTGTGCGCCTCTCGTTCGAGTGGAATCGCCGCAGTATACAACAGGCTGAATGTCGAGGGGTGAGATTCGGCATTGCTGGAAGAAACGGGGTACCCGGTCACGCTAGGCCGGTGTCGTGGAGCGCTTGTCCGAGGATGCGCTGACGCCGCGTGGGTTCAAGCCGGATGACAGACAGTACAGGGGCGATAGCCGCTGGTGGAGGCGTCGGCGCACGAGGCAAAGTGGATTCGTCCCCCTTCGCGAATCCGCCGCTCGTGGGCACATCCCTTCCGGCAGAAGATCTTTGTCGAGGCGCAGCCGACGTAGGGTGTGGTGCTCCGCTCCAGATTCAAGAGCGCCTCCTTCTGCACGAGACCGAAGCTGTACCCGCCCAATCCGCCGTCCGTCTTGACGACGCGATGACAGGGGACGATGAGAGGCACGTGGTTTCCTGCCATGGCGCCTCCCACGGCGCGAGCCGCATCCGGTTTGCCCAACTGCTCGGCGATCCACTTGTAGCTTCGCACCTCACCGTAGGGGATCCGCGACGCCATCTCCAGCGCGGCGCGTTCGAACGGCGGCACGCGAGAGAGATCCACGGGCACGGTGAAAAACGTTCGGTCGCCCGCAAGGTACTCCGCCAATTCTTCCCGCGCCTGGCGCAGGATGGCTCCGACCCGTCCCGCCACGGGCGCCGGGGCAGCGCCGCCTCGACCACGCCGGAAAGACACTTGCGTGATACCGAAAGGAGAGGCAACGAGGTCAAGCCGGGTGAGAAGATCCGCCAGGTTTGGTCGGTCGAGTTGCAAGGTAATTTGCTCCATGATTCGCCTCGTCAGATTTGGAGATTCGATCGGGAGTGAGAAGGCCTCCCGGAGCCAGGGTTCACTGGCAATGGTTAGTTGCCTTTCTCGTCTGCTACGCGTCTTCACGGTCGGTCCATCCCTCGCGCCCGCAGCGCCTTGCGGAGCGCCGCGCGCCCCCGTCGCAGGTGGGTCTTCACCGTGTTCACCGACACCCCGCGAATTGCGCCGATCTCCTGGTAGGTTCGCCCATCCCCGTAGTAGAGCGTGAGGACAATCCGCGCCTCGACCGGGACCATTGCCAACGCGGCGTGAAGCAAGAGGGCGCGCTCGCGGCTCGCCAGGGCGCGGTCCGGCGTATCGGCGACGGGGAGCTCCAGCCCGTCCAGGGGCAGCGTCGGCTTGGTGCGCCGCACTTCGTCGATGCACACGTTGGTGAGGATGCGATAGAACCAGGTATTGACGCGCCAGCGAGGATCGTAGGCGGCGCGGCACTCGTAGAGCCGCAGAAACGCTTGCTGCACGGCGTCCTCGGCATTCGACCGGCTCCCCAGGAGCCGCAGGGCCACGCTAAAGGCGCGCCGCTGATATCGCTCCACCACCACGGCAAACGCCGCGTGATCGCCACGCTGGACTTTTCGGAAGACGGCTTCATCGCTCTCTGCCAACGTGAACCTCGTCGAGGTATACGATGGGCAGACCGGGAGGGGTGAAGACGATGGAATCAGTCGGGACGCTATCAGAATTATGCGGGCGGTTCAAGACGACAAGGAGGGCCGAGAGTCGAGAGACATCACGAGGTTAGCGATTCGGATGATTCGGGCGGGATGCGGCCGCCCGGTCGAAGACCTCGGGGTTCACAACGAACTCGGGCCGCTCGCCGTTGAACACGCGCAGGACGGCATCCACGACCCGATCACCCATCAGCCGCAAAGACTCCCGCGTATGGGTTCCCATGTGCGGCGTAGCCACGACGTTGGGTAGGGCCAGCAGAGGATTTCCCACCGGCGGCTCCGCCTCGAAGACGTCGGTTGCATAACCGGCCACCTTTCCCGAGGCGAGCGCCTCGTACATGGCCTTCTCGTTCACGATCTTGCCGCGGGACGTATTTACGATCCAGACCCGCGGTTTCATCAGGGCGATGGCCGCCTCGTCGATCAAACCGGTGGTGTCGGGAGTCAGGGGCGCGTGGAGGCTGATGATGTCGGCCTGCGTGAACAGATCGTTCAGCTCGACACGCCGGATTCCGAGCTCTTGAGCCGCCTCGATCGGCCAGACCGGATCGGCACCGATCAGCTCCACGCCAAAGCCCTTGGCGCGGCAGGCGACGTTCTGGCCGATCCGGCCGAGGCCAACGATCCCCATGACCCTGCCGGTCAAGCCGTCGCCCAGGAACCGCTCCCAGCGGCCCGACTTCACGCTGGCGTTGGCCTCGGGGAGGCGGCGCAGTAGAGAGAGGAGCAGCGTCATGGTGAGATCGGCGACAGCCTGGTCGTTGGCGCTGGGCGCGGTGGTCACCAGGATGCCGCGCGCCGTGGCGGCCCGAATATCGATGTTGTCCACGCCCACACCGTGCTTGGCGATGACGCGCAGCCGGGGCGCCGCGTCCATCAACACCGCGCCGATCGGATGAAATGCCACGATCCAGGCGTCGGCACGGGCGACCTTGGTACGAAGGTCCGCCTCATCCAGCCCGCTGCCCTCGCGCCATTCGAGGATGGTGCAGCCAGCCTTCCGCAGGCGGTCCATAGGCTCGGAAACTTCGCGCCCGAAGGATCTCGTTGTGACGAGCACCGTTGCTTGGGCCATGATTCGTCCTCACGCCGTGTTACCCGAATACCAGGAGCCCCAAGGCGCTGTTTCAACCGATGAGCACGGCCACGACAATACCGGAGCCGGTGGAACCTACCAATCGACGGAGACCTTCCGGGTCGCCGCCTCAAAGACCGTGGGATCCCTCTCGGCAATTTCAATCACCGCTCCGTTAGGATCTTTCAAGAAGGCGAGCCGGATTCCGGGCGCGGGGGAAAACGGCTCCACCAGGAACTGGGCGCCCTTGGCCTTCAGATCTCCGTACGCCGCATCGAAATTCGAGGTTTTGATACCGATGTGATGGACGCCATAGAAGTCCCTGGGGTCTCCGACTTCCCGCGCGGGTCCAAAATCCATCAACTCAAGCATGCTGTCCCCCAGCCGAAGATAGACGATCGTCTTCCCTCCCGGCAGGTTTCGCCGGAAGAGAACCTGGGCCTGAAACATGCTCTGGTAAAATTGGATCGTGTGCTCAAGATCGCGACACCGGATTGTTGCGTGTTCGATCGTGTAGTTCATCGCTGCCTCTTTCCTTTCCGCGCGCGCACTGCCCGACGCACCCATGAGGCCACCGTGAGCCAATTCACCCGCTCCATCACACGTGTGCTCAGGTTCTGAAAACACCCGGCAGCCACGTGATGAGTGGCGGGAAGAAGGTGATCAGGAACAGGACGAGTATCAACACGATCAGGAAGGGCCAGATCTGTTTGATCACCTGCGACAGGGGCAGCTTGGCCACGCCCGTGGCGATGTACAGGCAATTGCCTACCGGCGGCGTGATCAAACCGATGGCCAGGTTCACGGTCATCACAACACCGAAATAGATCGGGTCGATGCCGTACTGCCTGCTCACCGGATAAAGGATCGGGGCGAGGATCAGGAGGGCCGGCGTCAGGTCCATGACGCACCCCACGATGAGAAGGAAGACGTTAACGATCATCATGAAGATGATCGGATCGCGCGTGAGCCCGGCCAGGAATGCCGCGATCATCTGGGGAACCCGCTCGCTGTTGAGAAACCACGCCACCCCAGAGGCGGTCGCCGCGATGAACATGATCAGGGAGGACGTGGTGGCCGCATTGACCAGCGACTGGTACATGGCCTTGAGCGTGAGCTCCTTGTACACGAATTTGCCCACGGCAAAGGCATAGACCACCGCCACCACGGAGGCTTCCGTCAGGGTGAATACTCCGCCCAGGATGCCGCCGATGATCACGACCGGGTACAGGGACGCCCAGATGGTCACGCAGAACCGCCGCCAGATCTCCAGCAACGAAACCCGCGGCTCGGCCGGGTATCCGCGCTTTCTCGCCTGGTAGTACGAGACGCTCATGAGGGAGACGCCGATCATGATCCCCGGGATCACCCCGCCCATGAAGAGACTCAGGACCGAGATGCTGGCGATCATCCCCAACAGGATCATGGGGATGCTGGGCGGAATGATAATCCCCATGACCGAAGCGGATGCGGTGAGGGCGGCCGAAAAATCGGCGGCATACCCACGGGCGACCATGGTGGGGATGAAAAAAGAGCTGGTCAGCGCCGCGTCGGCCACTGAGGAGCCGGACAGGCCAGCCAGGACCATATTCGTCCCGACGTTCACCAGGCCCAAGCCACCGCGAATCCATCCCACGACGGAATTGATGAAATCGATAAGCCGGCGGGCGATGCCCCCGAAGCTCATGAACTCCGCGGCCAACATGAAAAATGGGATCGCCATGAGTGTGAAGTTGTCGGCGCCGATGATCATCTGCTGGGAGACGATCAAGAGCGGCAGGGACGACTTGAACACGACCAGGACCATCATCGTCGTGCCCAGTGCGATGCCGATTGGGAGGCCGAGGGCCAACAGCACGAAGAAGACGCCCAGGAATGTAATCAGTGAATCCATGCGGGCTATCCTCGCCTCAGAGTCTTGATGGTTGCGCCCAGCCTGCCGATCGTCTCGATACCCATCAAGATCGCTGCCAGAGGGCCGATCATGTACACCAGGCCCATGGAAAATCCTGTGGCGGGGGACATGTAGTCCAGGTTTGCCTGGATAAGATGCACACCGCCCACTATCCACACGCCGACGAAGGCGAGGGTGATGATCGCGTTCACGCACTGGACGACGTTGCGGGCTCGGGACTTTAGACGGGCTACAAGCATGTCCATCCCGAGGTGGAGCCCTTTGAGCAGGCCGAGGCTCGCCCCCACGAAGGTCAACCAGACGAAGAGGAATCGTGCAACCTCCTCGGCCCAAGTAATCGCAGAGTTGAAAACGTAGCGGGCGACGACATTGCCGAAGACGAGACCCACCATGGTGGTCAGGATAACGACCATGATCACTTCCAGAATCCGCGATAGGATCACCTTCGCGGGCATGCGCACCTCACAATCAGGCCCGGGATGTTGGCGCAGGGAGCGACCGGAGCCAGGATGCTTCGGACGCTCCCTGCGAACGGAGCCGCCGGACGGGCTATTTCACCGCCATGATCTTTTCGATGAGGTCCTTCGCCGGGGTATATCCCTTCGCATAATTGTCCCGCACCACTTTGGTGGCTTCCTCGAAGGGCTTGCGATCCGGAGAGCTGAT
>Ga0335084_10007417_pt1 | contig 10919 bp, 7 predicted proteins | sample Lox_Sample_44_FD_206721 | JGI IMG/M metagenome (GOLD analysis project Ga0335084, IMG submission 206721) | Soil microbial communities from Loxahatchee National Wildlife Refuge, Florida, United States - Lox_Sample_4.4 | ecosystem: Environmental > Terrestrial > Soil > Wetlands | place: USA: Florida...
AGCCGTCCGGAGCTGGGAAGGACCAAGGTGCGCTTCGCCTTTCCCAAAAAGATGGAAACCTTGCGGATGGCGGCGGAGAAATTGAAAAAGTTCAACCCCTCAAAAAGATAAGGGCGAAAAGGGAAAAAGGCGAAGAGGCGAAAGAGAGATCGGCATAAAAATTTCCTTTCCCGTTTCGCCATTTCCCCGTTTCACCCTTTCGCCCCCCGTTTTTAGCGTCTTGTCCTTATTTTGACCTTCTTCCCCTTCCTCCACTCATAGACGACCGGGCTGGCCACGAAGACCGAGGAATAGGTTCCGACCACTACCCCGATGAGAAGAGCAAAGGAGAAGTCGTGGATCACCTCGCCCCCGAAAAAGAACAGGGCCACCACGACGAGAAAGACGGTGCTGGAGGTGACGATGGTCCGACTGAGCACCTCATTGATGCTGGAATTTATCACGTCCCCGAGGAAATCCTTGGGGCGGAGGCGCAAGTTCTCCCGGATCCGGTCATAGACGACTACGGTATCCGTCAGGGAATACCCGGCCAAGGTGAGGAGAGCGGTGATGAGCAGCAGGTTCACCTCTTTGCCCAGGATGTAAAAGATTCCCAGAACCGCTAGAACATCGTGAAACGTAGCAATACAGGCAGCCACTCCGAAAGAGAACTCGAATCGCCAGGCGATGTATACGATCATGCCTACGGCCGAGACGATGACCGCAATCAGGGCGTCGTCCCGAAGGCTCTTTCCCACCTTGGGGCCGATCTCCATGGTGCTGTCCACCAGGAATTTATTGTCGGCGAACTCTTTGGTGAAAATGGCCACGATCTTGTCTGCCGCCTTTCCCTCGGCCTCGGACTTCTTTATTTGAATCAGGAGTTTATTCCCTTCGGTGAATTGCTGGAGCTCGCTGTCCTTGAAGCCGTTCACATCCAGGGCATGACGGGCTTTGTCCATCTGGAAGGGTTTTTCGAATTTGAGCTGCACCGAAGTCCCGCCGGCAAAGTCGATCCCCAGGTTGGCCTGTCCCCTCCACATCTGAACCAGGGAGAAGACTCCCAGGCTCACCAAAATGGCGGAGAGAACAAAGGCGTATTTCCGCTTGCCGATGAAGTCGATATTGGTTTTCCCCAGAAGTTCTATCCCCATGGGAGGGTTCTCTCCTTTCAGATGCTCAGCGTCTTGAGCTGCTTCTTGAGGTTGATCCAGTCGAAGATCACCTTGGTGCCAATCAGGGCCGAGAAGAGGTTGATGATCACGCCCAGGCTGAGGGTTACGGCAAAGCCCTTGATCGGCCCGGTGCCGAACTGGAAAAGGACCACGGCGGTGATCAGCGTGGTCACATGGGAGTCGATGATGGTGAACAGGGCCTTGTCGTATCCCGAGTCCACCGCCGCCCGGGCCGTCTTCCCCAGACGCAGCTCTTCGCGGATGCGCTCGAACATGAGGACGTTGCTGTCCACGGCCATGCCGATGGCCAGGATGATGCCGGCAATGCCGGGAAGGGTGAGGGTGGCGCGCATGGAGGCCATGGCCCCCATGAGGTATACGATGTTCAAAAAGAGGGCCCAATCGGCGATCAGTCCGGAAAGGCCATAATAAACCGCCATGAAGACCACCACCAGAGCTGCGCCGATGAGGGCCGCCCGGATTCCCTTGTCGATGGAATCCTGCCCCAGGGAAGGCCCCACAGTTACGTTCTGGATGATTTTCACGGGCGCCGGGAGAGCCCCGGCCCGCAGGACGATGGACAAGTCCGAGGCCTCTTCGGGGGTGAAGGACCCGCTGATCTGGGCCTTGCCCCCGCTGATTCGCTCCTGGATCACCGGCGCGGAATAGACATTATTGTCCAGGACGATGGCCAAGCGCTTTTTCACGTTTTCCGCGGTGATCTGGTCGAAAAGCCGCGCTCCACGGTTGTCAAAATCCAGGGAAACATAGGGCTCATTGAAATCCGATTTGATCCGCATCCGGGCGTCGGTGAGAACGTCCCCGGTCATAAGGGCCCTTTTCTTCAAAAGGTAGGGGCGGCGGGTGACCACTCCGGTGTCCTTTTCCGCAACCTTCTGGTAGAGGACCTCGTCTCCGGGGGGGATATTCCCCTTGAGCGCATCTTCCAGGCTGTTTTCCTCATCCACCAGCTTGAACTCCAGGAGGGCGGTCCGACCGATGAGCTCGATGGCCCGCTGGGGCTCCTTGATCCCGGGCAGCTGAACGAGGATCTCTTTGTCCCCCTGGGGGATGATGACCGGTTCGGCAACGCCGAACTGATCCACTCGGTTGCGGATCGTCTCCAGACCCTGGCGGACGGCCGATTCTTCGATGGCTTTCGCTTCCTTGGGATTCATCTCCAGAAGGTAGAGGAACTTCCCTTCCTGCTCTCGAAAAGACGCCACTTTTAAATTCCCAAACTGGTCCGCCCGGACCTGGCTAAAGCGGTCGTTGGCCTTGGCGTCCGGAAGGGTGATGGAAATTCTTCCGTCCGGGGTCCGCTCCACCTGGCGAGTCGGGATATCCTTCTTGGCCAGGGCGTCTTTGATTTCGCTGGCGTACTTGTCAAGGGCGCTTTCCACCGCCTTCTGGGTTTCCACTTCCAGCAGGAGGTGCATCCCCCCCCGCAGGTCCAGCCCCAGGTTGATCTTTTCCGAGGGCAAAATTTTCGTCCACCATTTGGGAAGGGAATCAACCAGGGTGGGGACAAGAAAGATAATGGAGAGGGCTAAGAAGGCAACGATGAGCCCGGCCCTCAACTGGATGCTTCTCCACATGTTTCGTTCTCCTTTGGGTCTTCGGACGGAATCCCTTGGGGTAGGGTCAATTCATGAATTTGCCCCTATTCAAACCTGGCCTTTGATCACCCCGGCGATGGAGTTGCGGGCCACTTTGATCCGGACCTTTTCGGCGATCTCCAGGGTGACCACGGTGTCAGTGATGCCGGTGATGCTTCCATAAATGCCCGAAGAGGTGACCACATTGTCCCCTTTTTGCAGGTTGGCCAGAACCTGTTTATGGGCCTTGGCTTTCTTCTGCTGCGGCCAGATGAGAAGGAAGTAAAAGACCACAAACATGAGGATCAGGGGAAGAAAAGCCGTCAATCCTCCCTGAGATCCACCACCCAATCCGCCCATTGCATACGCTTCGCTGGAAAACATGGAATTACCCTCCTTAAGGATTTAGTTTGAATTCAAACAAAAACTTCCACCCCCTTGTGGGGAAGGATCGAGTTGGGGGAAGGTTCAGATCACCCCCAGCCTTCCCTCCCGCGCCGAGGGGGAGGGGAGATATCGGTAAGGTCATTTCATAGAGGCTGATCTCGCCGGGGACGGATTTCTCTTCCCGGGCGTCTTTTTGAGAGAAGAAGAGCCCCAGCGGTCCGGCTGCCCCGCATTGTTTTCCTCTTCCGAGTTCCATTGAGCATAGCAAGTTTTCACCCAATCTTTCAACCGTTCTTCAGCCATGGCCTGACGGATTTCCCCCATGAAGGTCAGATAAAAGTGAAGGTTATGAATCGTATTCAGGCGCATGGCCAGAATCTCCTCCGCCAGGTAGAGATGGCGAAGATAGGCCCGGCTGTAATGCCGGCAGGTATAGCAAGAACATCCCGGGTCGATGGACGAATCGTCGTCGGCATACCGGGCGTTTTTGATGACCAACCTCCCGCTGCGGGTAAAGAGCATTCCGTTCCTGGCGTTCCGGGTGGGCAGTACGCAGTCGAACATGTCCACGCCCCGAAGGACCGCCCGGGCCATGTCAAATGGGGTTCCCACGCCCATCAGGTAACGGGGCCGGTCCCCGGGGAGGAGGGGCGCGGTCTGGGATACCATCTCAAGCATCATCTCCTTGCTTTCTCCCACGCTCAACCCCCCGAGAGCATATCCGTCAAAGCCCATTCCCCTTAGGGCCTCCACGCTCCTTTTCCGCAGGTCCGTGTACATGCCCCCCTGGACGATCCCGAACAAGGCCTGATCCTCCCGGTGGCGAGAATCCTTGCACCGTCGCGACCAGTTCAGAGTCAGTTCTAAAGAGCGCTCGGCCTCCCCGTGGCTGGCGGGGTAGGGGGTACATTCGTCCAGGGACATGATGATATCCGCCCCCAAGGCCTCCTGAATTTCGATGGCTTTCTCCGGAGAAAGAAGGTGTCTGGACCCATCGATATGAGACTGGAACTGGACCCCTTCTTCGGAAATCTTGACCAGGGAGTTGAGGCTGTAGACCTGGAACCCTCCACTGTCGGTGAGCAGGGGATGATCCCAGTGCATGAAACGGTGAAGCCCTCCGAGCCGCTGAATCCTCTCGTGCCCCGGCCGCAGAAAAAGATGGTAGGTATTGGAGAGAATGATCTCCACTCCGATTTCCCGCAGGTCTTCCGGGGTCAGGGCCTTCACCGTGGCCTGGGTCCCCACTGGCATGAAGGCCGGGGTATGGAAAATTCCGTGGGAAGTGTGGTACCTCCCGAGCCGAGCATCCGAAGTTGAATCTTTTTTGATAATTTCAAATTTCATCGGGCAAAAAAGGTTCAGTGTTAGTGTGAGTGTGAGTAAAGAAATTGGAGCACTAAATCGTGCTCCCGGCAATCTTGGCACTATAAGATAAGCATGGCATCCCCGTAACTGTAGAACCGGTACCCCTGCTTTATGGCTTCCTCATAGGCCGCCAGGATGAACTCCCGGCCGGCGAAGGCCGAAACCAGCATGAGGAGAGTGGAACGGGGAAGATGGAAATTCGTCACTAGTGCGTCCACGGCCTGGAACTGGTGCCCCGGAAGAATGAAAAGGTCCGTCTTGCCCTGGTGCGCCCGGACCTCTCCGTCTTCATCTGCCGATGATTCCAGCGCGCGGGTTACAGTGGTCCCCACAGCAAAGGCCCTTCCCCCGGGTTTCCGGGCGCCATTTATGGCTTCGGCTGTTCCGGGTTGCAGGTCAAAAAATTCTGGCTCCAACCCGTGCTTCTCGACCTCCTCGCGTTTAACCGGGAGGAACGTACCCATCCCCACGTGCAATGTTAAGGAAGCGAGCCCAACCCCTTTCCCCCTGATTTGATCCAGGGTCTCTTCGGTAAAATGCAATCCCGCCGTGGGCGCAGCAATGGCTCCCTCCCTTTGGGCGTAGACGGTCTGGTATCTCTCCAGGTCCAGGTCCCGCATCGCTCGATCTCCGTTGCGATGGATGTAAGGGGGAAGGGGGGCATAACCAATCTTTCCCAGGGAAATGCCAAGGTCTTCACCCTTGCCTTGGATGAGGCATAACCTCCACAAACCCTCCGGGGTTTTTCCCCGGAATTCTCCGGCCACGTCTTCCTCGAAGAGGACCCACGTTTTTTCCCGCAGCCTTCCCGAACCCTGGGCCAGGCATTCCCATTCCTGGGAATGGCGTTCTTCGGAAGCGTTTCCGTGTTTCCTCACCAGGAGAACCTCGACCTTCCCGCCGCTCTCTTTTCTGCCGATCAGCCGGGCGGGGAGAACCTTGGTGTCGTTCACCACCAGGATGTCTCCGGAATTCAGATAATCCGGAAGATGGGCGAAAGAACGGTGTTCCCAGGCCGCCTTTTTCCTGTCCAGGACCATGAGCCGCGAGTTTCCCCGCCGGGCAGGAGGAACCTGGGCGATCAGAAAGGGGGGAAGGCTGTAGTCGAAATCGCTGAGCTTCATCGTTGGGTCTTTCCGACTTCCACGTCATGATAATAATATTTCAGGATGGTGCGGTAGTCTGCCCCCGCCTCGGCCATCCCTTTCGCTCCCCATTGACAGAAACCAACCCCATGGCCCCAGCCCAGCCCGGAGAAGAGAAAAGTTCCATCCTTCTCCTTTACGATGAAGTTGGTGGACCGAAGCTGATCGTACCCCAGAAGACGGCGGAAATCTTTCCCCGAGACATGCTGCTGGCTTCCCTCTCCGCGCAGGGTGAGCCTCAAAACCCGGCGGCTGGGGCTTCGCTCCTCGATGTCCATTTCGACCACCCGGGAAAGCGAGGCGGTTCCCAGGGCTGCGGCCAGTTGGTTTCCCTCGATGGAGTAATTCCAAAGAAAGTGGGGAGAGTCCAGGCAGTAGGTGCACTCCACACTCCGGAGGTGAGGGAAGACCCCGGCCCACATGTATTCCCCGGATTCGGTTTTCCCCCCGCAGCAGGCCGAGTAAACCGAAAAGACAGGCGATCCCTGATCGTGAACTAGTTCTCCCCGAGTTTCCTCCACCGCCCTGCGCGAGCGGGCGTCTTCTTTTCCGATCCCGCCATAGACCTGGTCGCTGACCCCCGAATCCACATCATAGGCCTCTCCCGAGCGGTTCCTGCGCTGATAGATGGCAAAAGTCCGGGCGGCGATTACCTGGGCTTTGATCGCCTCCATGGGCCATTGGGAAGAGATCTCAAAATTGATCAAGCCCACGAGGTACTCTTCCAAGGGCAGCTGGTTGATAACCCATAGGTCTCGGTTGGGACCGGGCAGAACCCTGACTTGATCCCGGTAGGAGCGGCCGTTGATGAAGAGCGGATTGCCCGTCCATTCCACCAGAAACCCGGAAGCCGAAAGGTTTTGGCCCCGGAGGCGGACCCGCCTTCCTTCTTCCCGCTCGAAGACCAGAGAGGTATATTTTCGGTTTTTAAAGAACGGTTGACCCGTTTTCAGGTCGTAAAGACTCATTCCCTCAGAAGCCACCCTCACCGAGGAGATATCCCGGAGGATGAGAACGCGGATCGAATCCCGGGCCTCGATCGAAGGCAGAGGGGTCACCCAGGAAAGCACGATTCCCAGGAAAAGGCATAAAGTGCGGGGATTTACCCGTTGGCGTCGATTCTTTCGGTTCACCCAGGAGAAAGAGGACAAAGAGAATTTTAAATAATGGATAATAATAAGAAAACCTTTCGATGTCAATTGATTTTCGGGTTTCGGCGGGCTTTAGAGGAGATTCCGGAAAAACCGTAACCCGGGGTAAGGTTGCAGGATGATCAAGTTTCGCTGGTCTTCCCTAAGGTAGGTCCGAGCCACTCTCTGCACGTCGTCCGCTGTCACCCCCTGAATTTTACCAAGATATTCCTCGGGCAATAACCACTGCCCGGTCAGAACGCCCTGGCTCACGAACTCAGCCAGAGAAGCATTATTCTCGTTCCGAATGAGCGTCCGTCCCCGGATATAGTTCTTGATGTCGTTCAACTCCCTCGCCGAAATGGGCTCTTCTTGGATCCTGGCCATCTCCTGGGAAATGATCGATTTTACCAGGGAAGTATTCTTAGGATCGGTTCCCACATACACCCCCCAGAAACCGGTGTCGGAGAGGGGATGATAGATGGAACCTACCAGGTAGGAAAGGGCCTTCTTCTCCCGGATTTCCTGGTACAGGCGGGAGTTCCCGCCTGAGCCCAGAATGGCATTGATGATCTCGAAAGAGGGCCGGTCTATGTCCCTGGCCCCCATGGCCTGCAGGGCGAGGATCACGATAGCTTGATCCAGAAATTTTCTCTCTCTCACTTCCCGGAATCGACTCTGGCGCACAGGGGCGGGGGGAGAGGAGGGGGGGTCGATTCTCCCGGGCCAGGCGCCGAATTTTTGCCGGATAAGACCGTGGAGACTACTCCCATCGATATTCCCCACAACCGTCAGGAAGGCATTGTTGGGGACATATTGACGCTGATAGAATTTTAGTAAGTCGTGTCGGCGGATGGCCTTAACCGAATCCTCGGTCCCCGAGATGGGCATTTCCAGCGTATTGTCGGCGAAGAGAGTCTTGCTGACCAGGTTCAGGATATAAGAGGGGGGGTAGATCTTCCCCAGGGAAATCTCTTCCAGGATCACTTTTCTCTCCTTGGCTACCATCTCTTCGGTCATGAGGGAATTCTGGGCGAGGTCGGATAGAACGTCCAGCGCCAGTTCCAGATGAGAAGGCAGGATGGAGATGTGAAGCTGGGTGTACTCCCACTGAGTGTAGGCGTTGAAAGAACCCCCCGCAGCGGCGATTTCCCGAGAAATTTCCTGCGCCGTACGCTTGGAGGTTCCCTTGAAGAGAAGATGTTCGACGAAATGAGAGATGCCGTTGATGGGGGGAGACTCCAAACGCGATCCCGCGCGCACCCAGAGGTCCACGGAGACTGAGGTCGTTCCGGGGTTCTTGATCAAAACGACGCGCAGCCCGTTGGGAAGGGCATCCTGCGCAACCCCTCCCCATCCAGCGGCGGGAAGGAAAAAACAGAAGAGAAAAAGGAAAAGAGCCGAACGGTGATGGCCAAACATTTTTTAAACTCTTGAATTCCGGCCTGCTCCTGATTTCTGTAGGGGCGACCCGCAGCTCGGCTGAGCCCGACGAGAGCCTCTGGGTCGAACGACTCGCCGAAGTCCGGGTCGCCGCTACAACGGGTCCTACTTTAATTTAAATTATACTACCCGACCGCCTCTTGCGGAATAGGGAATGGACCCCAAGGCTCGGTTTATGATCTTTTTCATGTTGATCCCAGGGTTCATGTGCTATACACTATTATCCTAACCGATGATGGGATGCGGCGGTGAAAGAAAGCGTTAGCCAGCATTATGACCGCCTGTCTGGGTTTCTCAGAGTCGTCGCCCTTCGCCTGCAACTCCTCTTCGCTCTCGATTTCATTCTCCTCTTTGCCGCGGCCTTCATGCTGGCCCTTCTGGGATGCTTCTTCCCCTTGGCTCTGGGGGAGACCTTCTGGTACATCGCTCTGATTTATTCTCTGGGCGTTATAGCGTTTCTTCTGTTTCTCCTGCTGAGAGGATTGCGAGTGGCCTTTCCCCGTCCGTCCATGAGCCGGGTGGCCAAGGAGCTGGAGGCCAAATTCCCCCATCTGCGGGACGACGTGACCAATTCCCTTCTCCTCTTCCCGCAGGTGCAAGGGGGAACCGGCCCGGGCCGGATGTCCTCGGGATTGATCAGCGCCCAGATCAAGAAAACAGCGGAGAAGCTCTCCGCCCTTCGTCCCTCAGAAGTCATCCGATTTCAAAGGGCCGGCCGGCGTTTGCCCCTGCTCTTGCCCATCTTTCTGGCCTTCTCAGCGGTTCTGGCCCTGGAGCCTTCTTTCTTGACCCGCTCCCTGGCCCTGGTGACCAACCCTTTCTCCGCCCTGCCGACCCGGGAAACCCTGATCTCCCTGGAGCCCAAGGGCTCGGTGATTCTGCGGGGCACCCCTCTGCGGATTCAGGCCCGGGCTACAGGAACCCTTCCGGAAAAACTCAACCTGGCCCTCTGGCCGGAGGCCGGGCAGGAGACACGGGTTTCCATGAATTCCCAGGGGGAAGGGAGATTTTCCTACCAGGTCGTCAACCCCCAGGTCTCCTTCCGCTATCAGGCTTACAACGGGCATTCCGCCTCGCCCGTCTACACCCTTCGGGTGGTGGACTCCCCCGATGTAAAGAGTGTGCGATTAACCCTGATTCCCCCAGATTATGCCCGTCTGCCGCGGGAAAGCAAGGAAGGAGGCCACATCGAAGCCCTGAAGGGAACGGTGGTTAACCTGGAGGGACAGCTAACCAAGGAAGTGAGTGCGGCGGAAATGGTCTTGAATCAGGAGGCGGCCCTTCCGCTGGAAATCCAGGGAGAGAGTTTTCGGGGGAACTGGCTGGTTCTCTACCCGGGTCATTATTCCTTCAAAGTAAAGGACGAGTTCGGCTTTGAAAATCCCGACCCGGTCCGGTACTCCATCCGGATCATCCCCGATAAACCCCCGGAGGTCGAAATTTATCAGCCGGCCCAGGACCTGGAAATATCCGGCGACGAGGAGATCCCGATCCTGTACATGGCCCGGGACGATTTCGGCATCACCGCCGTAAAATTGATCTATCGCATGGGGGAAAGGGAATACGCCATTAACCTGAAAAGTCCCGGCGGAGAACGATATCTTTCGCCGCAGAGCTTCAAGTGGGAGATGAGCTCCTTGGCCCTGACTCCCGGGGAGAAAGTGACCTACCGGCTGGGAGTATGGGACAACGACACCGTCTCCGGCCCCAAGGTTGGTTATTCCCGCTCCTTCACCCTCGCCATCCGGGACGAAAAGGCCCGGGCAGCCCGGGAAGGAGAAGAGGCCCACCAGATTGCCGAGGCGCTTCTTTCCCTCCTGGCGGACCACCTGGAGGAAGTCAAAGATCGGCAGGCCCTCGCCGGCAGAATGGAAGAGATCCTGAAGCGGTTGGATCGAAACCTGGAGAGAATGCAGGAGAGGAGGGACCGCCCCGACTTCGAGGCCCTGAGAAGGAATCTTTCTTCCCTGAAAGAAAGGATGCCCTTTGAGGGGAGGGAGACCGTCACCCAGGAGATGGAGAGGATGGCCCTCCTGGCGGAGGAGATGGCCAGGCAGGCGCGCATGAACGAGCTCGAGGCCATGGCCAAGGAACTGAGGAACCGGCAGCAGAGGCTCATGGATTTTCTGAAGGACCAGAAGGGCCAGCTTACGAAAGAGGCCCGGGATCAAGCCCTGAAGGAGCTGAAGCAACTCACCGACCTCCTCCGTTCGATCATGGAGGCGATGAGCCGGATGGCCCCGCAACTGCCCGATGAATTCGTCAACAGCCCTGAGCTCAGCGGATTGGACTTCCAGGATTTGTTCAGCGACCTGGAAGACCTCCAGAAAAAACTCCTGGAGGGAGACCTGGCGGGAGCGTTGGAGGCGGCCCAGAAGCTCCTCCAGTCCCTTTCCGAGATGATGGCCGCCCTGGGCCGGGCGGGTTCGCAGGCGGCCCGTTCCCAGATGGACCGCATGCAGGGGGAGATGTCCCGTCAGACCGGAGAACTGGATAAGATCCTTTCCGAGCAGAGAGAGATCCTGCGAGAGACGGAAAGGATCGACCGGGAGCTTCGGGATAAAATAAATGAGGAAGCGGAGAAGAGGCTGAAAGATGCCCAGCCCCTTCTTCGCGAGCTCTTGGAACGCCTAAAGCAGTCCATCCCTCCAGAAGGAAGAGAAGGGATTCAGGAAGGGGAACGGTTTTTGCAGC
>Ga0335084_10007418_pt1 | contig 10918 bp, 12 predicted proteins | sample Lox_Sample_44_FD_206721 | JGI IMG/M metagenome (GOLD analysis project Ga0335084, IMG submission 206721) | Soil microbial communities from Loxahatchee National Wildlife Refuge, Florida, United States - Lox_Sample_4.4 | ecosystem: Environmental > Terrestrial > Soil > Wetlands | place: USA...
AGTTCTACGACCTCGAGGCCAGCCGCGCCGGCTGGCTGCGCTTCCGCGCGTCGTTCAGCGGCGTGCCGCACAAGTACGCCAGCGACGCGACCACGCTCTGGCTCGGCGGCGGAAGTGACTTCCTGAAGCTGCCCGACGGTCTCTCGCCCGCCGGCAACGATCCCGCGGCGATCCAGGCCGCGCTCGACACGCACGTGCCGGGCACCGTCGAGGTGCAGCGCAACCGCACGCAGCTCCAGCTCAAGGTGCGCGCGCTGCCCAGCCTGTCGTTCATCGCGCAGTACGGGCTCGAGGACCGCAAGGGCGCGATCCCGAGCTCGGTCGGCTTCAACTATCCCGATTTCACCGACTTCGCCGGCGCGTCGCTCGAGGTGCCCTATCCGGTCGACGACCGGACTCACAAGGCCACCGCCGGGCTCGAGTGGGCCACCGCGCTCAGCCAGCTCAACCTGACTTACAATGGCTCGTTCTATCGCGACCAGAACAGCTCGCTCACTCTGGCGCAGCCGTTCCTGGGCACGGGCCTGGCGCAGATCGAGCAGGCGCGGCTCGCGCTTCCGCCCGACAACGACTGGCACAACGTGCGGGCCGACTTCGGCGTGAACATGCCGTTCCGCTCGCGACTCACGACCGCGCTCTCCTGGTCGCGCAGCACGCAGAACGACGCGCTGATCCCGCCGACGATCTCGTCGGTCACGATCGGCACCACCAACTTGAACGACTGGAACACGGTCTCCGCGCTGTCGACCAAGACGGCGCACGCGCGCGTCGACAACGTGCTGGTCGACGTCGAGTTCCACATCAGCCCGTGGCGCCCGCTCGCGCTGCGCGCCGGCTACAAGTTCACCAACCAGGAGACCCAGACCAATTACTTCGCCTTCAACCCGCAGACCGGCCAGTTCGGCTACATCGTGGAAGATGGCGGACACGGCTCGCTGTTCGGCCCGGCCTACATCGGCATCTATGACCCGACGGTGCCGGGCGACGCTCGTCGCTACCGCACGATCCCCTTCGGCGAGTCACACTCCACGATCGACCTCGGCGGCACGCTCACGCTGCCGTGGCGCAGCTCGTTCGACCTGTTGCTCGAGCAGGAGAACGTGGACCGCGACGTCTCCGAGCGCCCGCAGACGCGCGAGCAGCGCGCGACGGTGTCGTTCAACACGCGCGCGTTCTCCTTCGCCTCGCTGCGACTCTCGTACAAGTTCCTGAACCGCGACGGCGGCGACGTGGACTACGGCGTCTACCGGAAGTACACGACCGCGGGCCTGCCGGGCTACGTCCCGCTCACGCCCGCCGGCGACCCGCCGCACAACCTGAACCAGCTCGTGCGACCGTCGCTCGCGGACCTCGTGGGGCAGCGCATCAACGCGCGCGTGGTGTTCTCGCTCGGAGAATTCTCCGATCTGTCACTCGCCGCGCGGCTGCGCAGCGACGACTATGGCTCGGGCTACGGACTCACCAGCGACCGGTCGCGCGACGTGGAGGCCGAATGGACCGTGCAGCCCTCGCCCGCGCTGACGGCGAACGCGTTCTTCTCGGCCGAGCAGCACGATCGCGGCATGCAGACGATCCGCGGCTTCGGAACCTCGCCCGACGGCGACGCGGGCGGCCCCGATTTCCCGTTCACCAATCAGTGGGGCATGCGCTCGAACGGCGACGCGATCGGCTGGGGCGGCGGCTTCAGCTTGCACCCCATGAGCTGGATCTCACTCGACACGCGCTACACGTTCCTGGTCACGCGCGAAGATGAGGATCTCTCCTTCGCGTCGACCAACGTGTTCGCCACGCCCGTGTTCGGAGCGTTGCCGCCCGACCATCTGCCGCGACTTCGTAACCGCGATCACACGGTCGATACGAGCCTTCGCATCGCGCTGCGAAAGTCGCTCGCGCTGCGCTTCTTCTACCGCTGGGAGCTGTCTGGCGTCGATGACTACCACCAGACGGATCTGCCGACGCTGCTCGGTCACCGCATCTACATGGGACACCAGGATTCGGATTACGAAGCCAGCTTTTACGGCGTCGCGTTGCAGATCGGTTTTGGGGATGGCTGGTGAGAATCTGTCCCACGGTTGACGCCGTAGGTGGTATGGTTCGCAACTCGGGAGGGGATCCCATGAAGCACCGCATCAGCTTCGTCTGGCTACTTGCATTCGGACTCGCCTTCGTTCCGCGCAGCTCGCTCGCCAATTTCCACTTCATGGAGATCGAGCAGATCGTCGGCGGCGTCGGCGGCAACACCGACGCGCAAGCCATCACCCTGAGGATGCGCTCGTCGTTCCAGAATCAGGTGGTGGGGAATGCGCAGCTTCGCGCCTGGGACGCGGCGGGCACCCACCCAGTGACGGTCGCGACGTTTACCGGCACCAATCCGACCGACGCGAACGCGTGCAAGGAGATCTTGCTCGCGACGAGCGCCATGGGCGGGAAGACTCAGCCCGCGGTAGCCCCCGACTTCACCATGCTCGCCCCGATCCCCGCGACCTATCTGAACGCCGGCTCGCTCACGTTCGAGGGTGCCGGCGGCGCGATCATCTACTGGCGTGTGGTCTGGGGCGGCGCAGGATACAGCGGACTCACCACGCTCTCGACTACGAATGATCCGAACGGCGATGTCGCACCGGCGTTCGCCTCGGCCCTGCCTTCGACCGGGGTCCAGGCGCTGCGCTTCTCGCCCACGTGCGGCACGCCTTCGCAAACGAGCCTGGCCGACTACGCGGCCGTGACCGCCCCGGTCACCCTGAGGAAGAACTCGGGCACCACGTTCAACGTGGTGGACCTGCTGCCGGTGCCGGCGCTGCCCGGCGCGGCGCAGCTCCTCTTGCCGGCCCTGCTCGGTCTGGGGTTGCTCGGCTTCGCGATCCGGCGCCGACGCCCCGAGAGCTAGCAGCCCCTCAGGGCTTCGGGTAGGGCCGTCGATAGAGCGGTCCGCACAAGCGGACCGTCTCGTCGACGAGCGCCGCGAGCGCGCCGACTTGCGTGCGAAGCTCACTCGAGCTGCGCCCGACTTGCGCGAGCACGGCGCTCACTCGTGCGCCGAAGTCGCCGGGCGCGCGCGGGAGCTCGGCGATCTCGACCAGCGCCGTCTTGTCCGAGAGCCACCAGCGCTCGTTCAGCGCGAACAGCACGAGCGCGAGCTGGAACGCCACGCGCGCCAGACAGCCCGCCGTTCCGAGCACGTCGCCGCGCTCGGCGAACTTCGACGCGAAGCTCTCGAGCGCGAACTCGCACGCCCACAGGTACGACTGCACGACCGCGCGCCGCAGCGCTTCCGGGTACACCGATACGTGTCGCTTCAGCTCGGCGACCTTGCCCTGCGGATCGGCGAGCGGCAGGCAGATCGCGATCTCGCCCAGGTAGGTCGGCGAGAAGAAGCCGAACGGCGGCTGCTGGCCGAAGTGGAGCTCGAAGCGCCCGGCCTGCGCATCGGCGATCGCACGCTCGAGCTGCTCGAGGCTGCGATACAGGAAGTCCACCCGCTGGCCACCCACCGTGAGCCACGCCCCGCCGTTCACCCAGGGGCCCCACTGGTAGAAGTCGCTCACGACCGGGTCGGGTGAGTCGTTGCGCTCGACCGCGAGCGCGCGCAGGTCGGCGATCGCGAACGGCGTGCGCTCCGAGTACAGGACGCCGAGGTCGATGTCGGAGGTCGGCGTGCCACGGCCACGCGCGAACGAGCCGCCGAGCACGACCGCGGCCACGCCCGGCAGCGCGGCCAGCCGACCGGCGAGTGAGTCGACGAGCGCGCGCTGCGCAGGAGTCAGCTCGCTCACCGTTCAAGCCTCGTGCGCGAACGCGCCGTCGCGCAGGCGCGGCGCGACCGCGTCGGCATCGAGCTCCGCGGCGAGCTCGACGTCGCGCGCGAAGCCGCGTTGCGCGAGCTCCACGCCCGACGCGCACTCGCGCAGCACGCGCGCGAGCCGTGGCTGCGCAGCGCGCCAGGCCGCGCACGCGAGCTCCGCCTCGGGCGAGCGGGTGCCGCCGAGGCGCGCCAGGATGGCCCCGGCCCCGATGCAGTCCTCGGCCGCCGGCCGCAGCCGCTGGTCGGGCCAGCGCTCGCCCGCGGCGATCACCGCGATCGGCCGCGCGGCATCGCACAGGCGCTCTGCCAGCGCCGCCGCGTTGCGCAGCGTGCCCGCGTACACCTCGCCCGACTCCGCCGACAGGAAGGAGAGCTGCGAGCCGTTGGGCGACGGCAGCACGATGCGCGTGCCGCGCGGGATGCCGGCCAGCGAGGCCGGAGACAGCGAGTAAGTGCTCTGCGACCGGCGCGGGCCGGCCACGAGCGCGCCGCGCTCCGCCGCGAAGGCGTCGACCCGCTCGTCCTGCCACAGGTACGGAAGCACGCTCGCGCCGCGCGCGCACGCCAGCGACACACAGGTGGTGAACGAGAGCACGTCGACCACGACGAAGGTCGCCGCGTGACCCGCGAGCGCCCGCAGCCCCGACTCACCCCATTCGAAGCGCAGGTCGTAGCCGGACTGACTCGTGAACGGATCGTCGCTCATCGCGGCCGACGCTTCCGTGTGTAGGCGGTGCGCTTGACGATCGCGCGTCCCCGCGCGGGAGCCCTGCCGACGCGCCCGCGGCCCTCGCCGGCCGCGGCGCGCACCAGCGCACGCACGCCCGCGCGCGACAGGTCGCCGGGCGCCTCGATGCGCACGTGGCGGATGCGCGCGCCGCTGCCCGCGAGCAGGCGCTCGGGATCGGGCAGCTCGACGCCGCGGTTGAAGCCGAGGTTCACGTGACCGGCGTAGGCCGCCACGTGACAGAACGCGTCGGAGAGCCGCTCCGAGAAGCCGTACGCGGCGGCGACCGCGTTGTAGGCGTCGTACACGAGCTCGCTCGCGCCGGGCGCTGCGCGCAGCACCGCCGCGCGCGCTGCGAGAAACAGCCGTCTCACTCGCGGGTCGTACGCCGCGAGAAACCGGCTGAGCTCGGCGGGCGGGCGGCGCATGGGGCGGCCTAGGCTAGCACCGCCGCCAGCGCGCTGACACTCTGCACCACGTGCTCGGGCCGTGCGCTCCCGGCCGGCAGGGGCCGGCCGCGCCCATTCACCCAGGCGACCGCGATCCCGGCCGCTGCGCCGCCGAGCACGTCGGAGCGCAGTGAGTCACCGGCGTGCAGCACCGCGTCGCGTGGCAGACCCAGGCGCGCCAGCGCGGCCTCGAACGGCTCGGTGCGCGGCTTGTAGGCGCGGCAGCCCTCGCTGGTCACGACCCGTTCGAACGACCAGCCCAGGCTCGCTAGCGCCGCGGCCAGGTCGCCGGCGTCGATGTTCGACACCAGACACACCGGCATACGCAGCGCGCGCACGAACTCCGCCGCGCCCGGGAGCGCGCGCGGTGCGCGCCAGTAGGCGAACAGCTCGGCGGACAGCGCCTCGGGATCGAGCGCACACTCGAAGCGGCCGAGCAGCGCTCGCAGGCTCGCAAGCTCGAGCGCACGCTGGCTCGCGAAGCGACCGCCGTGCGCGCGCTCGCACAGCGCGGCGAACTCCCGGCTCCACTCGGCGCCGACCGCGGCCGCCGTGGGCGCGCGCGGCGAGGCGGCGGCCACGCGGCGCGCGATCCCGGCCACGATCTCCGTGTCTTCCTCGACCAGCGTGCCGTAGAAATCCAGGAGCAGCCCCTGGTAGCGATTCACTCGCCGCCCTCGCCCTCGCGCGAGTAGGGGTCGTGCAGCTCCACCGGGTGCCCGGAGCGCGAGCGCAGGCGCATGTTCAGCATCTCGACACCGACCGAGAACGCCATCGCGAAGTACACGTAGCCCTTCGGCACGTGGTGGTCGAAGCCGTCGGCGATCAAGAGCACGCCGATCACGAACAGGAACGAGAGCGCGAGCATCTTCACCGTCGGGTGTCTCGAGACGAAGCGGCCGATCGCGCCGGCGAAGACCAGCATGAGAGTCACCGAAACCACGACCGCGCCGATCATGACTCCGATCTCGTCGACCATACCCACGGCGGTGACGATCGAGTCGATCGAGAACACCAGGTCGATCAGCGCGATCTGCAGGATGATCGCGCCGAAGGTCGCGCGCACCGCCGACGAGGCGTGCCCCTTCTCGCCCTCGAGCAGCTGGTGGATCTCCTTGGTGCTCTTCCACAGGAGGAACAGCCCGCCCGCGATCAGGATCGTGTCTCGCCCCGAGATCTCGACCCCCGCCACCGTGAGCAGCGGCGCAGAGAGCGCGATGATGCTCGACAGCAGGAACAGCATGCCGATGCGCATGAACATGGCCGCGAACAGTCCGATGCGGCGCGCGAGCTCGCGGCGCTCCGCCGGCAGTTTGTCGACCAGCACCGAGATGAACACGACGTTGTCGATGCCCAGCACGAGCTCGAGCACGGTCAACGTCGCGAAGGCGATCCAGGCGCGGGGGTCGGAGAGCCAATCGAACATGGTCGTCCGAGGGTAGCGAAGGCTAGCGGGCTGCCGACTTCTCGAGCGCTGCGGCCAGCGCGCGCAACGGCTGCGCACCGTCGCCGCGCCAGGACGCGCCGTGCATGCACGCCAGCGTGAGTGGGCGCAGGCCTGCGAGCCGTTCGAGCGTGCGGCGCGAGTCCGGCGCGTGCGCCCAGTAGTCGAGGCCCGCGCGCATGGCCTCGCTCGGACCGAGGATGTCGGACTCGGTGAGTGGCGCGTGCTCGTGGCCACCCTGCGTGAACAGGTCGCCGCACAGGAGCGTGCGCGTGCGTGTCTCGAAGAGATACCCGCACTCCCAGGCGTGCGGCACGTGCGGCGTGTAGAGGAAGCGCACCTGATGCCGGCCGAGCGCGCGCTCGGCCCCGTCGGCCAGGGTCTGCGGCGCCCGGTCGGCGACGTCGCGCACGGAGACGTCGGCCGCGAGCTCGCCGCACAGCGGAAGCGCCTGCGGCGCCGCGGCGAGAAACTCGTTCAGCGAGCCGCACTCGTCGGCCTCGAAATGCGAGAACGACACGTGCCGCAGGCGAGACACCGGCATCACGCTCGCGATCGCCTCGCAGACGAGCGGGAACAGCCGGCGCGGTCCGGTGTGGAACAGGAGCGGCTCGTCGTCGTCGATCAGGAACTGGTTGAAGGTGAAGCCGCCGGGGAAGCTCTCGGGCGGGATCGGCGTGGAGATGCGGTAGATGCCTTCGGCGATCTCGTCGATGCGCGTGCCGGACTCACGGTTGATGATCACGGTCGAGCCACTCCGATCAGCGCCTCGCGAGTCACCAAGCTCGCGAGCCGCTCCTCGCTCCAGCCTTCGGTGCCCGCGGGCCGCTCCGGCAGCACCATGTAGCGCGTCTCGCCGCTGGTGTCCCAGACGCGCAGGGCGACCGACTCGGGCAGGTCGAGGCCCATGGAGCGCAAGAGCGCGCGCGGCTCGCGCACCAGGCGCGCGCGGTACTCGGGGCTCTTGTACCACTCGGGCGGCAGGCCGATCACCGACCACGCGGTGCACGAGCACTGGGTGCAGACGATCGCGTTGTGCGTGTCGGGGGTGTTCTCGAGCACCACGAGATACTCGCTGTTCGCCGCGCGGAAGCCGAGCTCGGCGGCGGCCGCGGTGCCGTTCTCGAGCAGGCGCTTGCGGTAGGCGGGATCGGTCCATGCGCGCGCGACCACGCGCGCGCCGTTGTGCCAGTCGAAGTTCTCCTGCGCCTGCTCGGCGCGCGTCTCGAGAAAGCGCTCGGGGATCAGCCGGCGCGCCTCGAGCGCCTCTTCGAGCGCGCGCACGCGGTCCGCGATCGGGGCCGGGCGAGGCGGCTCGCGCCGGCGAGTCACGGCGCGGCCTCGAGATAGCTCTGCCACAGGTCCACGACCACGCACCCGCTGGCCTCGGCCGAGTCACCCCACAGCTCGCGCGCGGCGAACTCGACGTGGTAGGTCGGCTCTTCGGCTGCGGCGAGCGCGTGACCCGCGAGGTCGGGGTATTCGAAGCGGCGCGAGACCCGCACGATGCGCCCGCGCCGGCCGCGCACGTAGCGCGGCGCGCGGGTATGACCGGCCGGATGCGCCTCGCGCACGCGCACGGAGTCACCCGCGGCGAAGCGCGGCGGCGCCGCCGCGGGCGCAGGCGTTCCGGCTACGTGCGCGGCCGGCCGCGACAGCGGGACCGGGCCGCCCGCGCGCGCTTCGAGCTCGCCGCGAGTCACGACTCCCTTCTCGACGAACAGCGTCGCGACGCCGGTGAACCAGCGCTCGTAATACGAGGCGGCGAGATAGTGCGCCGGGTCCATGCGCTCGACGGCGTGGCGGTACTCGTGCACGTTGTAGGTGCCGAGCACGCGGATGCCCAGCGTGTTCAGCGCGAAGGCGCGCGCCTCCCAGGGCTCGTGGAAGGCGGGCTCGTCGCGCTCGATCTCGACTGCGCCGAAGCCGGCCATGCCGCCCAGGTCGTGAATGCCGTCCATTTCGCCGGCAGCATAGCGCCGCGCACGGGCCTTCGCGGCAGTCCGCGCGTGCGCTTCCGCCGCCCGCCGCGCGCGTGTAGGCTCCCGGCATGAACGAAGCTGAGCTCGCGCGCCGCGGCTTCACGCGCCGCCAGATGCTGCGGGTGGCGGCGCTGGCGAGCGCGGCCACCGCCCTGCCCTGGTCGTCGGAGCACGCGCTCGCGCAGCTCTCCCATGCCGGCGATCTGCCGGACGACGCGGTCAAGATCAACGCCAACGAGTTTCCCGAAGGCCCGTCGGCGCGCGCGCTCGAAGCGCTGGCGCAGGTGGCGAAGAACGGCAACCGCTACCAGTACCCCGAGACCGAGTCGCTGGTCGCCGCCGCCGCGGCGCTGGAGAAGCTCGAGCCCCAACACTTTTCGGTGTACCCTGGGTCGAGCCTGGCGCTGCACCACGCGGTGATCGCCTTCACCGGCCCCAAGCGCGCGCTGGTGACCGCCGAGCCCGGCTACGAGGCGGCGGCCCGGGCCGCCGAGTTCATCGGCGCCAAGGTCCTGCGCGTGCCGCTGCGCCGCGACGGCGCGCACGACCTGCCCGCGATGCTGGCCAGAGCGAAGTCGGAGCCGGTCGGGCTGTTCTACGTGTGCAACCCGAACAACCCCACGGGCACGGTGAGCCCGCGCAGCGAGATCGACTCACTGGTGGCGCACAAGCCCGCGGGCTCGGTGGTGCTGCTCGACGAAGCCTACATCCACTTCTGCGACGAGAAGCCCGGCGTCGACCTGGTGCGCGAGGGCAAGGACGTGGTCGTGCTGCGCACGTTCTCGAAGATCTTCGGCATGGCGGGCCTGCGCGCGGGCTTCGCGCTGGCGCACAAGGAGCTCCTGGCGCGCATGACGGGCTGGAACACCGGGGCGATGCCGGTGACCGCCATGGCCGCCGCGCGCACCATGCTGGGCGAGCCCGAGCTGATCGCCGCCCGCAAGCGCGGCAACGCCGAGCGCCGCGCCGACCTGATGCAGTTCTTCGACGCGCACGGCTTCGCGTACACGGCCTCCGTGAGCAACGCGCTGATGGTCGACGCGCGCATGCCCACGCAGAAGGTGATCGACGGACTGAAGCAGCAGAACGTGTGGGTCGGCCGGCCGTGGCCCGTGTGGCCGACTCACGTGCGCGTGTCGATCGGCACGAGCGCCGAGCTCGCGCGTTTCAAGAGCGCGTTCCTGGATGTCGCCACGCCGCGCGGCTGAGTCAGGACGCCCGACGACCCTCGAAGCGGAAGACCTGGATGCCTTCGGGCACCGGGTCGTAACCGCGGAAGCGCAGCACGCCGTCGCGCTCGGCGGCGTCGGTCACGTGCACCGCGCGCAGCTCGAACAGGCGATCACCCAGCCGCACGCGCACGTCGGGGTTCTCGATCCAGATCGCCGCCCAGCTCTCCACGGGCCACCAGCTGGCCAGCGCCCAGCGGTGGGACTGCACGAACAGCCGGTCCTGGTACAGGAAGCACTCGAGCTGCACCGAGTGCGGCTTGGCGGGCCGGGCCTCGATCTCGCAGATGCGCCGGCCATCGGGCACTGACTCGCTCCAGGTCGCGGGCACGGGAGTCACCTGCCCCGAGAGCGCGCCGCCCGGCACCGGGCCACAGCCCACGAGCGCGCACAGCGCGAGCGCACGCCACGCCTTCACGGCCCGAGGCTAGCATGCGGCTGCGCGAACGCGTCGAACTCCTCGGGCGTGCCCCGGAACAGGTCGAGGTCCACGCGGCTCTTGATGCCCGGCAGGCGCCCGTTGTCGGCGAACTGCCAGAAGATCCAGCGCGCGCTCGCGTCCGAGGGCTCGCCGAACAGCTCGCGCGGGAACGCGGCGTAGCCGTCGAGCGATCCGGCCAGGACGCGCTCGAGCGACTCGCGCGTGAAGTAGACCAGCGGCCGCCGTCCGGCCAGGCGCTCGACGGCCACGAGAAACGCGCGCAGCTCGAGGCGCACCTGCTCGAGGCTCGAGAAGCTCTTGCAGTTGCCGACGAACTCCACGTCGGCGACCGGCGGCAGCTCGCCGAAGTCGCCGCCCACGCTGCTGGCGAAGTGATCGGCCTGCGCCGCGCCGGGCGAGCAGAAGGTGAAGAAGTGGTAAGCCCCGCGAGTGACTCCCGCCGCGCGCGCGCCGGCCCAGTTGCGCGCGAACTCGGTGTCGACGTGGTCCGCGCCCTCGCTCGACTTGATGTACGCGAAGCGCATGCCCGCGCCGCGCAGCGCGACCCAGTCGATGCGGCCCTGGTGATGCGACACGTCGACGCCGCGCACGGGGTAGGTCGAGTACGAGGGATGATTGAAGCGCACCAAGCCGGCGCGGTAGCTCCAGAAGCTGACACCGAGCAGTGTCGCCAGGAACGCGGCCGCGGCGAGCGCGCGCTTCACAGGCGGCGGCCGCGGCGCACGACCACGGGCGAGCCGTCGGCCAGGAATGCGCTGCTGGGGCGGTCGCGCAGCGCCCCGGCGAACTCGCGGCCGTAGAGCGCCGCCACGTCGCACTCCAAGCGGGCGCGCTGTGCACGCC
>Ga0335084_10007419_pt1 | contig 10918 bp, 11 predicted proteins | sample Lox_Sample_44_FD_206721 | JGI IMG/M metagenome (GOLD analysis project Ga0335084, IMG submission 206721) | Soil microbial communities from Loxahatchee National Wildlife Refuge, Florida, United States - Lox_Sample_4.4 | ecosystem: Environmental > Terrestrial > Soil > Wetlands | place: USA...
ACACCAAGAAAGAGGTCCAGTAGCCCATTCCCCTTTAAAATCCCGCCATCATGCGTGCTTTCGGCTTTCTCTCGCCAGGGGCGCCCAACGAGCGCCGCCTTACCCCGAGCAGCAGCTCCCCGGGCTCCCGCATGAATTGGGCGTCCCGCAACAGCCTCCGGAACTGGGCCCAGAAGGTCCACGTGACGGGGCAACGACTGTGTTATGAGCGGACAGGAGTTTTGTCAGATCTTCGCTCCCGCACTGCTTGCAACGCAGGGATTCCTCTCTCTTCAGAATAAGAAATTCATTCATTTGACCGCATGTCTCACAACGGTATTCATAAATCGGCATATTGCCTCCTTTACGTGAACAGACGCCAGCACCTTGCCTGCCTATACAATCATCTTATTGTTCCAGTTGAAGCTCGTCTTAGTGCCCGCATTCTCCCTGATGAGCTCGGCAGGCATCGTGTATAGAAAGCTCCTCAAGCTTATTTTGACTGAGTAACTCAAGGTTTTCTTTAACGGTTGGAGCCGCTGCGGCATAGACTTTCACACCCATGGCGTTTAACTTGGTGATGGCCCCTGAGCCTATTCCGCCAACGACCATGGCCTCCACACTCTTCCCATCAAGAGCCATAATCGGGTTGCATGCTCCGTGGACATGGTGCAAGTCTTTATTATTCACCGTCAGAACATCTTTTCCCTCGGTATCGACGATGATAAACGCCGGTGCCGAACCAAAATGGTCATAAACCCTGCTCTCAACTCCATCGTTCCCTTGAACCGCAAAACCTACCTTCATGACTTTCTCCTTTCTTGGGGGCGAATTGCCCGAATGGTAACGAATAATTCGAATAACCGAATCTTAATGTTGAAATTTTCTCTAGCAAAGAGGCTTTTTCGCCGTCTCGCCGTTTCTCCGATTCATCCTTCTATTGTTTTTGCTGGGTTCCACGGCAACACCTGCCTTGTCCTGTTCCGGCCCCCTTGGCATACCCTCTGTCTTCCTCTGCCCTATGAATGTTGCCGCTTTTGCAGGAAGGACAGTTCCCCGGCCTACCCGTTCCATAAGGTAGGTCCCAAGCGTGCTGGCAGTCAAAACACCGAAATTTCCTCACAGAAGCCATCTCAAATTCACCTCCTTCAATCTTGAGTGCCTTCCCTTTAACCAACGCCTCGGCCACCTTTTTATGCGCCGATTCGATAATCCGTCCGAAGGTCTGACGGGAGACCTTCATCTTTTCCGCTGCCCGCTCCTGGTACAAACTCTCAAGATCAGCAAGCCTGATCGCTTCACACTCGTCCACAGTCAGGATAACCTCTTCGAGCATTGTGAGTGGGATACCTCTTGGTTTAAAGTATGTGCTTTCAGGGATGGAGCCCACCCGCCTGCAATTTCTAGGCCTTGCCATTTTAAAATGCCCCCTTAGAAACTAATTATAAGCATATGCCCATAATTTGTCAAGGGCCAATATGTGTAATAATTTTTTTACCGTCAGGCTTGGTGACTCGACACAACCTTCTTCATGAGGATCTGCCGGAAAATCGATAATGGAAGGCATCGCGGTGACCGGGCACCTGTAGTTAGGTTTTATGCCCCTCCGCGCAAGGAATGCATAGCCACTTAGCATTCCTGTTACGCAAGAGATCCACCTTGGTCAACTCCCCACAGAGATCACAAATTCCAGACTCCATGATCCTGGCTTTGGCCGGAATGTCCCGAGAGATTTCTTCAATTTTGAACAAAGACTCGGGGTCAGCATTAAGGATTTTTTGGACCCGGTCTTGCTGGAGTTGTCTGAAACGAACGATTTCGTCTTCCGATGCTTCATCCCCCTGAACTTTTTTGGAAAGAGAGAGATACTCCGGGTCAGACTTGAAGGCATTCGGAAGGAGACAGGCACGAATTCCTTTCCTTTTTCCTCTGTCCATGAGGGAAAAAGCATGTTTTCCGTAGTTCTGAAAGATAAAGTTTCCCTTGCCGAACGTGCAACCTGTTATCACTTGAATTGCATCGGCACCGCAGGCGTCTGTTTCTACCATCGCAAGCAACTCTTCATCGGGTGCCTTCCGGACACCCAACCGTTTCATAAGGGTGACCGTCGCTTGAAATCCAATGGCCAACCCGGGGCATGTATGGCCGTGAAATTGGACGCATCTCGCAAAATCATTCTTGGAGAAAATCTCTTCATCTTTCATGATTTTCCCATCTCCCTTTCCCTAACCTCTCTTGCCATCCATGATTGATCCAAGGAGATCTCTCTTTGTCTTGAGTTGCTTTTCTTTCTCTTCCAGTAACTGAATCATCTCATATCTCACCGAATGGGGAGGAATGCTCTTCTTTATTTCTTCAATTTCATTTTCGAGTTCTTCAATCTCTTTTAGAAGGTTGTTCTTGTCTTTATCCAAACCCATACTGCTAAGATCCTTTCTTCCGTTCACTTAAGTAAAAAAGGATCGGAACCGTCATCCGCGAAAGAAGGAGAGAAGCCACTTCCCCCGCCATCAGAGAAAGGGCGAGCCCCTGAAAAATGGGGTCGAAGAGAATGACCGACGATCCGACGATGACCGCGGCCGCCGTCAGCATCATCGGTCGAAAACGGACGGCACCCGCATCGACCACGGCGTCGGCCAGGGACATGCCCTGCTTGAGCCTGAGTTCGATGAAGTCCACCAGAATAATCGAATTCCGGACCACAATCCCTGCGCCGGCGATAAACCCGATCATAGAGGTTGCCGTAAAGAAAGCTCCCATGAGGGCATGAGCCGGCAATATTCCCACCAAGGAGAAAGGAATGGCAGCCATGATCGTGAAAGGCGTCTTAAAGGACTGGAACCATCCGACAACCAGAATGTAGATCAGAACCAGCACTGCAGCAAAGGCCAGGCCGAGGTCCCGGAAGACTTCGTAGGAGATATGCCACTCCCCATCCCACTTCATGGCGTATCTCAGGGCGGAGAAGGGCTGCTGGGAAACGTACCTCTCAAGCCGGTATCCCTCGGCTAGCGTTAATTGATCCAGAGCCTTGTTCATTTTCAGGATGGCATAGAGGGGGCTCTCCTCCTGTCCTGCTACGTCGCCCGTTACGTAGACCACGGGCATCAGGTTCTTATGGTAAATGCTCTTGTCGACAATCCCCTTCTCCACACGGACCAGTTCTCCTAGGGGAATGAGGTTTCCTCTCTGACCCATCACTTTGATCTGTTTCAGGTCCTCCACACTCGACCGCTCGTCGCGGGGCAACCGCAGATAAATAACGACATCCTCCTTCTCTGTTTCTTGATGGAGGATGCCCGCTCCCATCCCCGCCACAGCCATGCGAAGGCTGTTCGAAACCTGTTCGGGAGTGACCCCGTTCAGGGAAGCCTTCTCTCTGTCCAAGACGAACCGGAACTTAGGATGGTCTGCCTCCACATACCAGTCGACGTCTACCACCCCCGAGGTCTTGTCAAAAATGTCCCGGATTTGGTGGGCAATCTCGATCTGGCGGTTGTAATCCGGACCATAGACCTCGGCTACGAGGGTTTGGAGGACAGGAGGCCCCGGAGGGACCTCTGCAACTTTGATCCGCGCCTTGTATTTGGTCCCAATTTCGTCAATTCTTGGCCTCACCCGCTTCGCAATGTCATGGCTCTGTGCTTTCCTTTCTCCTTTGGGCAGCAGGTTAACCTGAATGTCCGCTTCGTGAGGCCCTCTTCGGAGGAAGTGATGGCGGACAAGGCCGTTAAAATTGTAAGGCGAGGCCGTGCCCACATACATCTGATAGTTCGTAACCTCGGGCACGGTACGAATATAGTCTCCGATCTCGCGCGTGACCGATGCCGTCTGCTCCAAGGTGGACCCCTCTGGCATGTCGATGATGACCTGGAATTCGCTCTTGTTGTCAAAGGGCAGCATCTTGACCCGGACGACCTTGAAAGCGAACAGCGAAAGGGCTGCCAGGAGCAGAACGACCACAAGGACCAAAAATCCATAACGCCAGAAAGGAGAATGGATCAGGGGGGTCATCGCCCTACGGTACAGTCTTGTGCTCCAACCTTCTGCTCCATGGCTGGCTTTCCCCTCCTTTTTGAGGAGACGAAGGCTCGCCCATGGCGTCACGATAAAGGCCACAACCAAGGAGAAAACCATGGCTGCAGAGGCGCCTACCGGAATCGGCCTCATGTACGGGCCCATCAATCCCCGCACAAAGGCCATGGGGATGATGGCAGCGATCACCGTGAAGGTGGCAAGGATCGTCGGGTTACCCACTTCATCGACGGCCTCGGATGCCACATCGAGAATCGATCGGTCCCGGTTTTCAGGCAAGCGATAATGCCGGACGATATTTTCAACAACGACGATGGCATCATCCACCAGGATACCGATCGAAAAGATCAGGGCAAAGAGAGTGACCCGATTGAGTGTGTAACCGTAGAGGTAGAGAAGGGCCAGGGTGAGGGCCAGCGTGACCGGGATGGCGATGGCGACGATACCCGATTCCCGCAGTCCAAGGGTCACCATGATCAGGACCGACACCGAGACGATGGCAATCATCATGTGAAACAGCAGTTCATTCGATTTCTCTTCCGCCGTCTCTCCGTAGTTACGCGTCACCGTCACCGTGACGTCGCTCGGGACCATGACCCCTTTGACCAATTCGACCTTCTTGAGGACTCTGTCCGCAACCTGGATGGCATTCGTTCCTTTCCGTTTCGCAACGGTGAGGGTAACAGCGGGTAAGGCTGAGGAGACGGAGGAATTTCCCCGGGTCTGAGGAGATGTACCTCTCCCTTGGCTCATCAAAACATAGTCCGCCGGTTCTTCAGGCCCGTCTGCGACCCTGGCGACGTCCCGCAGAAAGATAGGCCGCTGGTTGAACGCACCGACGACGATGCTTCCCACCTCTTCGGCCGTGCGAAGAAAACCCCCGGTATCGACCAGAAACTCCTGGTTATGGCTTGAAAAACTTCCTGACGTGAGCTGGCGATTCTGCTGGTCGAGAATAGGAAGCACTGCGACCGGGGCAAGATGGTAGGCCGCCATTTTGGCGCTGTCGAGGATGACCCGGACCTGCCGGCGCTGCCCCCCGATGATCTTCACCTCCGAGACATCGACCACCTGTTTGATCTGGTCGTAGACCTGGGCCGCAATTCTCCGGAGCGTGAAATGGTCATACCGATCGCTCGAAAGCGTAAGCGCCAGGATCGGGACATCGTCAATGGAGCGGGGCTTGATGAGGGGCTGGCTTGCCCCGGGTGGGATCAGGTCGAAATTGGCAAACATCTTCTGATTGAGCTTGACGATGCTCTTTTCCTCATCCTCCCCTACCCGAAACCGGACGACAGCCATCGAAAAACCCGGCGATGATGTGGAGTAGATGTACTCCACCCCCGGGATTTCCCAGAGAAGTTGCTCCATGGGCCTCGTCACCCGCTCCTCCACCTCCTTGGCTGATGCCCCGGGCATCTGGACAAAGAGATCGATCATCGGAACGATGATCTGGGGCTCTTCTTCCCTCGGAAGCATGAGGACAGCCCCGATTCCTAGGAGAATCGAAGCGGCGATGATGAGGGGAGTCAGCTTCGAATCGATAAAGGCATGAGCAAACCTTCCCGCGAACCCGAGTCTTTCTTTCATCCCTGTCACCTTCCCTGGAGTTACTCGATCCGGTCTCCCTCTTTTACTTTCTCGATTCCTTCAACAACGATCCGGTCTCCATCGTTCAGTCCGGACAGCACTTCCAGCTGATCGCCGTAATGCTTTCCGGTCTTAATCAGCCTCAAATGAAGGATTTGAGAGGGATCCACCACGAAGACACTGACCAGCTGACCGCGCTGCAGAACTGCCTTGAGAGGAACCGCAAGGATCTGTTTCTGCCCGACCGAAAAACGGGCCCTCCCGTACAGACCGGAGCGAAGCACAGCTCGGCTCCCGGAGGTTTCGTTCACACCCAAAAGGTCGATCTTCACCGTCGAACTCCGGCTTCCCGGATCTGAAGCGGGGACAATCTCTGTCACTCGCCTCGAGAACTCCTGCGGCCCGACGGCGTCGATGGAGATCTGGGAAGAAGTCCCCAGACCAATCTTTCCCAGCATAGAATCCTCTACGGAGACTTCTAGACGGTATCGGGAATTATCTTCAACCGTGAGCAGGGGAACCCCCGGAGCAGCCAAGAGCCCGATGTCAGCCTGTTTGGAAACGACGATGCCGTTCATCGGCGAAGTAATCCGGCCGTAGCCAACATAGATCTGAGCACGGGTAATGTCCGCCTTTGCCTGCTCCACTTTCGCGAGGATCTGGTTCTTCTTCGCCATGAGGGCTTGAAGCATCCTTCCTGCCCGGTCCGCTTCTGCTTCGGCAATCTTCATCTTCGCCTGAACCTCATCAAATTCCTGCTGGCTGGCCGACCTCTGTTCAAGCAGGGCCTGGTAGCGGTTAAACGTGGCCAGACCAAGGGACTTTCCGGCCTCTGCGGCCCCTTTGGCAGCCTCTGCCGCGCGAACATTCTGTTCAATCTCCTCCAGTCCCTCCAGGACCTCGCGAAGTCCCGCTTCGGCCTTCTGAAGCTGGGACTGGGAGTCCCTGTCATCAATTTCAATAAGCAACTGCCCGGCTTGAACGCGATCTCCTTCACGAACGTGGACCGATAGAATGTTCCCCACCGTCTTGGAAGAGAGAATGCTTGTGGTTTTCGAACGTACCGTCCCCACCGCTTCATAGTCCTCCGCGACGGATGATAGCTGGATCGTTTCGATCTTCGTTCCATGGGTCGTGGCCGGTTTCTCAACGATTCCACCCTCCCTTTTCCCGCAGCCCGTGACAAGAGAGATAAGGAGAATCGTGGCGATGATCCATTCTCTTCTCATAAATTCCTCCTTCCGTTTCCTGTCTTTCATCTGTGCTCACTCATCAAAGGAAGGGCTGAATGTCGGTCAGCTTTCCTGCCGAAAGAAGGAGATGAGCATAGCTCACATAATGATCGCTCCGGGCTGCAATCAGATTCAGCCGAGCCCGGAGCAGGGCTGTTTCCGATCTCAGGACTTCGGTGATGGTCGTGAGGCCTTCCCGGTAACGGTTTTGGACAATCCGGTGTGTCTCCGCGGCCTGGTCGATCGCCTGCCCCGCCACCGCCAAGCGGCCACGTGCCGAAATATGTTGTTGGTAGGCCCGGACCACTTCGAGGCGGATCTCGCTGGCAAGATGTTCTTGCTCCGCGGTGGCCATAGATTCTGCTGCTCGTGCCTTTTCGATTCTCGCGTGGCGTCCCGGATCAAAAATGTTAAACGTCAGACTTGCGCTGACGGTGTAGTCTGAGCTTCCACTCGACAGATCATTTCCGCTCATACCGTAGTTACCGAAGACGTCCAATCTCGGCAGGTATTCTCTCTTTGCCCCGACCACTCCCTCCTTATTTGAAAGAACATTATAACCGGCCCGGAGATAATCCGGACGTTGGAGCAGGGCCAAGCGGATCATCTCTTCCTGAGCGGAGGTCTCAAATCGTCTCTCCTCCAGCTCCCCCGCGACTTTTTGTGATCTTTCGACGGGAAGGCCCAACACCGTATTCAGAGCTGCATAGGCCATGGCCACATCCCCTTCTGAATCGATTTGCTGCTGACGGAATTCGGCGAGTTGCACCTCGGCAGCCAAGAGGTCCGACTCCACCACCAACCCGTTCTTGAACCGGTCCTGGATGCGTTTCATATCGGATTCTGCGGTCTTCACGGCCTCATCCGTCACGCCTTTCTTCGCATGGGCAACAAGCACTCCGGAATAGGTACGGACAACCTCAAAACGGATCTGTTGCTCGACCATCACTTTTTGCATCTCTGCTTGCCGCTGGCCAAGACGGGCCTGGGCGACACGCGTATAGGTCTGAAGCCGATCAAAAAGAGCTTGCCTGAGGATCAGGGCTGTCCGGAAATTGCTGAGGGGTTCCGGGTTGTTTAACGAGGAAAGACTGAAATTCGCCTGGGTAAACCGTGCCTGCTCCAGAAGAGACCCAAAAACAAAGACGGGATTGTTTCCTCTCGTGAAGGTTTCGTTGAACTGGAGAAGGGGAAACCAACCTGCCCGGGCTTCTCTCAGCTCCGCGTCGGCTATTTGGCGACCGGAGAGGGTCACCCGGATGAGGGGATTGTTCTTCAGCGCCGTCTCACAGGCCGCCGACAGCGTTAATACCTCTGGTTCGTCCGCATGGGATGGAGGAATAGAAAAAACATATCCCAAAACCTGTACACAGGATAAGATGAAAAGGAAAGAAAGCGTCTTAAGGACGAAACGATGAGTTTTCATGGTGCTCCCTCCTCCTGGGTTGTAAGGGCATTTTCTAACTTTTTTCCCCATCACCATAGACCTTCTTCGCTAAAATATAAAAAAAACCGCAGCTGCGCAAGATAAAGCTTCCTTTCCCGACATAAGCAAGCTCATCAGATCAGCGATTCTCTAACCTTCTAATACTTGAAAGTATCGCTGCTGGGTTTTGCGCCAAAGGCTTTCAAAATATTAGCCAGCGGGCAGAAACCCGTAAAGGCTGACTGGAGCAGATTGGCTCCGACAAAGGCGGTGAACAGCAGCCAGTACGGGCTGAAAACCAGGGACAGGACGATGCTGATTAAAATGAAGCTTCCGGCAAAAGCCAATACCATTCGCTCAATGGACATTTCTCCCTTCTCCTTGGATATAGAATTCGTTTCTCCTGGTTCCCCTCCACGCTCACTCTTCGCTTGCAGACCAATTAGCAGGAACCTTTTCCCGGAAAGGACAACTGGAAACCCTTCGCCCAGGGACGGTCCTTGTAGTCGATCACGAGTTTTCCATAGGATCGAATGATGTCAGCAACCTCTGAATCCGCGATAAAGGAGAAACCTTCTGCTTCGAACCTTTCATCATCTGTTTTTGGCTCGTCCAGAGCCAGACCCATTCTGGGTCCGCCTCAACCCATACCGCTTACAAAAACGCGGAATAGATTTTTCTGACCACTCGGACGGACTCCCTTTAATTTTTCGACAGCACGTTTTGAAATGTCGATCATCTCCTTGTCTCCTTTTCATTAGAATTGATGGACCCCCTTAGGGGAAGCCTTTTTTTCAGGCTCCATGCGTTTCATTCCTTATTCATCGGGCGAGCTCGCCAATCCTCCCCCATCCCGTTTACCATACCCCCCTATGGTATGATAACTATGGTAATCCTCTCTTCTCCCTTTGTCAAGAAAAAAGATTCATTCAATATTTTATCTCCCCTTGTTGACAATTCTTCAATAATGTTCTTAATATGGAGTCATGCGCTTTCTGATCATTCTTCTCGTTTTCTTCTTTTCGACTCTTTCCTTCGCGAATACTCCGCAGGAATCCCCGCTTCAAGTATGGAAAGTTGGGGACCGCCAATGGACGGTTGAAGAAGAGGTCCGATTTGGGGAATGGGTGAAGGAGAATATGACGGAGGATTTCTTCATCCGTTATAAAATTCCCGTGGATTGTGCCGATGTCCCCTATGCGGTCCGATGGATTTACGCGCGCTTGGCCCATCTCCCTGCTGCGGCGACAACGAAGGACGGGCAACTTATCGGCCATTGGTCCACGGAATGGGGAAAACTACCGACCGATCTTGAGTGGCATAAAGATCGCCGATTCCGGGCTGCCCTTCTCCATATGCTCTCCGAGACGACTACCCGGACCCTTCCCTTCGATACCTATCCGGTTCGGATTGAACCGGATTCGCTCATTCCCGGAACGGTTTTTTTCATTACGGAATCCCATTCGGGGGTGATCGGTCGGGTCGTCCTGGACGGCAGCACCGTCCATCCCCTCCAGACGTGGGAAGCCACCTCCCCTGTCCATCTTCAAAAGATGAGTCTGAGAGATTTTCTGACCCCGAGGCCGGAATCAACGATCTACTCGGGCTTGGTGAAGTTCCGTTGGCTCCTTTTTGAAAACGGGAAATGGAAATATCTTCCCGTCGCGAACCATCCGTTCTATTCGCTGGAACAATATTCTTCAAGCTTCATGGAAGGCCATACCGATTTTGTCGAAGCGGTGGCGAAGAGAATTGACCCCGCCGACTACAATCCCTTGGATAAAATGCAAAAGGTTCTGGAGCATACGGTTCAATATGTCCAAGAGAGAGTTCCCATCGTCCTGGAAGGATACCAGCGGTGCCAAAAAGGGAAGTGCCCGGAAAGCTCAGATTTGTGGGAGATCTACAGCACCCCGAATCGGGATGGCAGGATTGTACTGCTGATGGACCATCTTCATCATCTCATTGAACTCAACCATTTCGACCAGGGGGCTACAAAAGAAATGATGGAAGGTATTTCAATTCGTATCCAAACGGGTCAATCCGTCACATTTTATCATCTCTACCAGAATTACCTCTGGCTTTCATTTCAGCCAGAAGATTCGATCGAAGCCCGGTGGGGGTTAAGAAAATGTGACATCATTCTTTCCCGACTCCGAAGCGCCGATAGCTCCATTGCCTTCATTGAAAGGACTTATCGACAGACAGACCCAAGGTACGCCGACTATTGCATACAACAACAACGAGAGATAGCTCGAAGACTCGTCGAAGAATGGGCTAAATCGGAATGCAAGATTCTACCCCTCTTACCTTCGGAGAAGAAATAGGGGGATAAGACTTCTCCAAACATCCCTGTAGGTTCCTCCCAAGCCGGATGATCTGGATGAATCCAACAGAAACTCTCTTGCAATGATTCTGATCACGAAGGAGACGCCCGGACCGGGGCACTGGATAAAGGATGAGATCCCTAAGTGAGTAACGAAGGCCAAGTGCCACGAACTTCTACCCGACCAAAGTTTTTCTACGGCTACGTCATTGTCGCCGCCGCTTTATTCATGGCGATTGTGATGTGGGGGGCACGTTTTTCATTCGGTGTGTTTTTCTCGCCCGTCCTAGAAGAGTTTGGCTGGACCCGGGCCGCGACCTCCGGGGGGTT
>Ga0335084_10007420_pt1 | contig 10916 bp, 11 predicted proteins | sample Lox_Sample_44_FD_206721 | JGI IMG/M metagenome (GOLD analysis project Ga0335084, IMG submission 206721) | Soil microbial communities from Loxahatchee National Wildlife Refuge, Florida, United States - Lox_Sample_4.4 | ecosystem: Environmental > Terrestrial > Soil > Wetlands | place: USA...
ATCCCGCAGGAGGATGCGGCCATGCGGATCGGCCGATGGCAGATGAGCGTGGGGGTCGAGCTCAAAGGCAAGACGCTCGGCATCCTCGGCCTCGGGCGCATCGGAAGCCGCATCGCCGGCTTCGGGGCGTTTCTCGGGATGCGCGTCCTGGCGTGGGGACCCACACTGACGGACGAGCGGGCGGCGGCCTGCGGTGTCACGCGTGTGTCTCTCGACCGGCTCTTCCGGGACAGTGACGTGATCAGCGTGCACCTGCGCCTCTCGGACGTCTCGCGCGGCCTGGTCACGGCCGATCTCCTGCGCTGCATGAAGCCCACGGCCTTCCTCATCAACACGGCCCGCGGGCCCATCGTGGACGAGGCGGCGCTCTTCGAGTGCCTCGTGGAGCGCCGGATCGCCGGGGCCGGCCTGGACGTGTACGGTGTGGAGCCGCTGCCCGGCAGTCACCCGCTCTTGGCGCTCGACAACGTGGTCCTCACACCCCACCTGGGCTATGTCACCCAGGAAACCTATCGCATCTTTTTCGAGCAGGTCGTGGAGAGCGTGGCTGCCTACCTCGACGGTCAGGTTCCGCCCCGGTGCATCAACCCAGAGGCGGCGGCTCGGCGAAGGCCCGGTCCGGCCGCGTGAAGAAGAAAGGTCGCCATGTCCGAATACGTTGGACCGAGCTGCGCGCTCTGTGGTGTCAAGGCCTGCACCGTGGAACCCGAAACGAAGAGTCCGCCGACGTTTTGTCCCATGCCCGCCGAGCCGGAGCTCCTGGCCGAGGTGGAGCAAACGTACCTCGGGGATCCGCGCCTCCGGCGCATGGCCGTTGAGTCGGCGCGGACCGAGGCGGCCGGGTACTGCAAGGCCACCCGCGTCGAGGAGATCATGGACTTTGCGCGACGCATGGGCTGGAGACGGCTGGGGATCGCCCACTGCACCGGTCTGATGCAAGAGGCCAAAGCTGCCAGGGACATCTTCCTGGCCGGCGGTTTCGAAGTCTTCACGGTATGCTGCAAGGCCGGCTCCATCGACAAGGCCAAGATCGGCGTGCGGGACGACGAGAAAGTTCGCCCGGGGCAATACGAGGCCATGTGCAGCCCCGTGGGGCAGGCGGCTCTCCTGCACAAGGCCGGTACAGAGCTGAATGTGGTCATCGGGCTTTGCGTCGGGCACGATAGCCTGTTCTTCATGCACTCCAAGGTGCCCGCGACCGTGCTGGTGGCCAAGGACCGCGTGCTCGGCCATAACCCGGTGGCGGCGCTGTACACCAGCCACTCGTACTATCGACGTCTGACAGAGACACCGCAAGCGACAGGAGGGACGACGCGATGATGCTCCAGGATATCTTCACCCTGTACGAGTACAATCGGTGGGCGAACGGCAGGGCGCTGGATGTCGCCGAGAAGCTGGATCCGGCGGCGCTCATGAAGGATCTCAAGAGCAGCTTTCCCTCGGTCCGAGACACGCTGGCCCACATCCTGGGCGCCGAGTGGGTGTGGCTGCGGCGCTGGTCGGGCGAATCCCCCACGAAGCTCCGGGCGGCGAGCGAGTTCCCGACGGTCGCGAGCCTCCGCGCGGCGTTCCTGGGACTCGACAAGGAGCGAGGTGTGTTTCTCGTCTCGCTGTCGGAGGAGCGGCTGCAGCACTCCTTCGACTATCGCGACCTTGCGGGTAATCCCATGCGGTTAGTCCTCGCGCAGAGCCTTCAGCACGTCGTGAACCACGGGACCTACCATCGAGGGCAGGTGACGACGATGCTGCGACAACTCGGCGCGCCGCCCGTCAGCACCGACATGAGCCGCTTCTATATCGATCGCGCCGCCGGAAAATAGGGCGCTGAGAGGAGCATCCACATGAGACCCGTCGTGCTGGTCACGCGCAAACTGCCGGACGCCGTCGAGAATCGCCTGCGCCGCGACTATGAGCCGCGGCTCAACCCCGACGACCGGCTCTACTCCAGCGACGCCCTGATCGAGAGCGCCGCCGGCGCCGCCGCGATCATCCCATGTCACACCGAGCGCTTCTCGGCCGAGGTGATCGCGCGGCTTCCCCAGAGCGTTCGCATCATCGCCAATTTCTCGGTGGGGTACGATCACGTCGACGTCGAGGCGGCAAAGCGTCGAGGTCTCGTCGTCACCAACACGCCCGAGGTCTTGTCCGACGCCACGGCCGAGCTGACCATCCTGCTCATGTTGGGCGCAGCACGACGCGCGAGCGAAGGGGAGCGGCTGGTGCGGACTCGGCAATGGCGGGACTGGAGTCCCAGCTTCATGGTGGGCACGCAGGTGTCCGGGAAGCGCCTCGGCATCGTCGGCATGGGGCGCGTGGGCCGCGTGACGGCCCGGCGCGCCCGCGGCTTCGACATGGCGGTTCACTATCACGACGTCCAACGCTTGCCGGCGGAGCGGGAAGAGGGCGCAGTGTTTCACCCGACCCCGGAGGACCTCATGCCGCACTGCGACTTTCTGGCGTTCCACTGTGTCTCGACGCCGCAAACGCGGAAGATGCTCAACGCCGAGCGGATCGCCTTGCTTCCGGGTGGCGCCATCGTGGTCAATGCGAGCCGTGGGGCCGTCATCGACGACGACGCGCTCATCGCCGCATTGAAGTCGGGCAAAGTGGCGGCTGCCGGCCTCGACGTCTACAACAACGAGCCCGACATCCATCCGGGGTACCGGGAGCTTCCCAACACGTTCCTGATGCCACACATCGGAAGCGCCACCAAGGAGACCCGCGACGGCATGGGCTTCCGCGCCCTGGACAACCTGGATGCATTCTTCGCCGGCCGTGAGCCCCGCGATCGCGTGGCCTGAGCCGGAGCGGTCGTGACAGCCGACCTGCTTCCCGGTGATCCGGAAGGCTCGTCGTAGTGCGCGCCGGTACGCCCACCGCCGTCTTGAGGAGGTGTGACATGTATAGAGGTCCGGACGGGCTTCCGTCCTCGTTTACCTCGTTCGCGAGTCCGCTGGTGGGCATCGCCCTGGCCGTCCTGCTGGTCGTCGCGGTAGGTCGCGAGGTGCGGGCCGCGGAGATCACTGTGCTCGCCGCAGGAGCCACCGAATCCACGGTCCGCGCCGTGGTGGGGGCGTTCGAGAAGGAGAGCGGGCATAGGATCAAGATCACCTATGGCGCCGTGGGGCTGCTCCGGGACAAGATCTACGCGGGGGAGCCGGCCGATCTCACCATCGTCACGCCGGTCATCATCGAGCAGTTGCAGGCCAAGGGCTTGGTCCGGCCCGACACACGGGTGGACCTGGGACGGGTGGGTGGCGGGATCGCGGTCCGCGTCGGAGCCCCCCGCCCTACAGTCGGGACGCCCGAGGAGTTGAAGCAGGCGCTGGTCGCAGCCAAAGAGGTCTACTACGCGGATCCGGCGACCGCGACGGCGGGCGCGTACTTCCTCAAAGTGGCGGACCGACTGGGCGTCGGGGAGACGGTGCGCCAGAAAGGTCGGACGGGCGCCGGCGGCAAGGAGGCGATGGAGCTGATGGCGAAGGCGCAGACCGACGCGATCGGCCTGACCCAGATCAGCGAAATCCTCTCCGTCAAGGACGTGGTGCTGGTCGGTCCGTATCCCGGCGACCTGCAGAACATGACGACGTACACGGGGATCCTGTTGACACGCACGCCACAGCCGGAGGCGGCGGACGCGTTCCTGCGCTTTCTGACCAGCGCGCCGATGCAGGCGCGGTTCAAGCAGGCGGGATTCGAGCCTCCGACGCGCTGAGACGAGCCGCGACGCGGCAAGGGCTGCCGGCGCGGCTTCCTCGCGACGTGCGTGCCTGTGGTCCGATGGTTAGATCGAGACCGGTGTTCGGCGCGCTCCAGCCAGGCAACGCACTCGCCACAGCGGACGAGCCGTTTGGCCGATTGCGGCAAACGGGTAAGCCCCCTACAATGCCTCTGGCCACACAGCAGATTTGTCGCACGAAAAGCGAAGGGCTTCGGTGCGGGACCACCTCCGAAGAGGGGAGGAGCTGTCCGGGGGGATCGATGATGAAAGACGTTCCGTTGAGCCATGCGTTGGACAGTATCGAGTTCGGGACGGTTGTGGTGAACGCGGACGGGATCATCACTTTTTACAGCACCAGCTACGAGCGCTTTCTCGGAGTCCCGCGCGCCAAGGTCCTCGGACGCCACGTGACTGAGGTGATCGAGAACACGCGGATGCACGTGGTCGTGCAAACCGGGGAGCCGGAGATCGGCTGGAAGCAAAACATCAAAGGGCAGACCATGGTGGTCCAGCGGATTCCCATTCGGGACGAGACCGGCAAGATCATCGGCGCCGTCGGACAGGTGATGTTCCGGGACGTCGCCGAGATCACGGAACTGGCTCAGAAGCTCAACCTGCTGGAATCCAAGCTGGAATACTATGAACGGGAGTTGGAGCACCTTCGCTCCTCCCGGTATACCTTCGATCATATCATCGGCACGAGCCAAGTCCTGGAAGACGCCAAGCGCTTGGCTTCCAAGGCGGCCGAGGGGACGAGCACTGTACTGCTCTTGGGCGAGAGCGGTGTGGGGAAAGAGCTGTTCGCCCATGCTATCCATCGCGCCAGCCCTCGGCGCTCCAAGGCCTTCGTTCGGGTCAACTGCTCCTCCATTCCTCATGACCTCTTGGAATCGGAGCTGTTCGGCTACGAGGCCGGGGCCTTCACGGGTGCGGGCCGGAAGGGGAAACCGGGAAAATTCGAGCTGGCCAACCAGGGCACGATCTTCCTGGACGAGATCGGGGATATGCCCCTGACGATGCAGGCCAAACTTCTGCGTGTCCTTCAGGAGAGAGAAGTCGAGCGTCTCGGCGGCACGAGGACCTTTGGTGTGGACTTCCGTCTCGTCGCTGCCACCAATGCCAACCCTGAGGACCTGGTGAAGACAGGGGGGCTTCGTCGGGACCTCTTTTACCGACTCAACGTGGTGGCCATCCACGTCCCACCGCTTCGGGAGCGACGCGAGGACATCCCTGCGATCGCCCGCCATCGCCTTGCAATGATTCGAGAGGAGCAGGGGATCCGCCCGCTGGAGTTTTCGCCCGAGGTCCTCGCGCTCTTCCAGCGGTATGATTGGCCTGGCAACGTTCGCGAACTGACCAATGTGCTCGAACGCGCCGCGTGCGCCGCCGAGGGCGCACGCATCGAGATCGAGCACTTGCCCCTTTTTCTTCGGGATGTCCGGAGCGGGCGGGAAAGAGAGCGGCAACGGTCGAATCTGCGGCAGGCCGTGCGGGACGCCGAGCGAGACGCAGTGCTGAAGGCCCTGAACATGGCCAAGGGAAACAAGGCCCAGGCAGCAAAGCTCCTGGGCATTCACCGGACCGGTTTGTACCAAAAGTTGGCCCGTCTGAATTTGGCCGCAAATCTCCGCGGTGTCAATTCCCTGGAGATGTAGTGTAATGCATACATGTAGATCATATTAGACGTTGTTGCAAGCCGCGTTTCTAAAAGAATGTTCTCTGCCTTTTTGTTTTCTGTATTGATTTATCAACACTCAAATTTTGCGAGCTCTCCGCCAATCTTCTCTCCCTCCCGCCCAGTTGTGGATGAAAAGTCAATGAAAACATATGGATAACGATGCAGCGGATCGGTCTTTAATGTATGAGGACAAGTGCTATCTTGTTGGTACGGGTTGTGCTTTCCAGTCGTATTATAGAGTGTAGGTACGCTGGTTCTCGCACTCTCCACTTTCACACGCTTTCGACAGAAGATCACAGGCGCAGGCCGTAAGGCCCACCATGGTGCCACGATTCGGAGTGGATCTTTCCACTGGGCCATACTCGCAACAAAATCTAATCACGCCGGGGGCTAGGTCTCGGCACCCGGCTATTCACCCATTCGCACGACGAAGGAGGGAAGTCATGACGGCAAAGCGGTGGGGAGTGGGCGGCATTCTGGCGCTGGCCGTTGTCGTGGTCCTCGCGGCCACGCCGACGCATGCGCAGAACGCAATCAAGGTGGCCATGATCAATACTACGACCGGCGGGGCGGCCCTCTATGGCCTGGCCGGGATCGAGGGGGCTAAGATTGCCGTGGCGGAGTTGAATGCTGCAGGCGGTCTGCTGGGACGGAAGGTGGAGATGATCGTCCGGGACGATGCCGCGAAACCGGATGTGGGGGCGCGTGAGATCCGAGACGTGATCCTGCGCGAGGAGGTGGCAGCGGTCTTCGGCCCCGTCTCCAGTGGAGTGCTACTGGCCATGTCGGAGGTGGCGAGGGAGAACAAGACGATCCTGATCGCCCACACTTCCAACACCGAGCGGGCCTTCGTGGAGCGGGGACACCGCTACATCTTCTCCGTTGTCCCGCACACGTTCATCGAAGGCAGCGCCATGGGGCAGTACATGGCGCAGAAGCCCTACAAGAAGTACATGATCATCGGCCCGGATTATGAGTTCGGCCACATCCAGGCGGATGCCTTCGAGCGGCGGCTGAAAGAGAACAAGAAAGACGTGGAGATCGTCGGACGAGTATGGCCCAAGTTGGGCGAGACCGATTTCACCTCCTACATCACCGCCATCATCGCGGCCAAACCGGATGCGGTCTACGGCAACGTCTTCGGCTCGGACCTCATTGCCTTTACCAAGCAGGCAAAGGGCTACGACTTTTTCAAGAACTTTCCCTTCGCCGCCCTGTACGATGTGGACACCCTGCAGGGCCTCGGGAAGGATGCGGTGGAGGGCGTGATCGGCTACGAGCGCGGGCCCTTCCACGTCATTCGAAAGCTGGCCCCCAGCCAGCGCTTTGAAGACTTCATCACGAAGTACCGGGCTGCCACCAACAAGTACCCGTCGACCTGGGCCATCAACGCCTACGACGGGGTCATGGCCTGGTCCAAGGCGGTCAAGAAGGCCAACACCATAGACACCGAGAAGGTCGTGGACGCCATGGAAGGGCTCGAAATGGATTCCCTGCGAGGCCCGGGGCGCTATATCCGAAAGGTTGACCACCAGGCCAACGTCGGTTCCTACATCGGGGTGGTGGCGTGGGAGAAGAGCTTCCCGGATTTCGCCATCTGGAAAGACGCCATCTACATCCCGGGCGACAAGGTGTGGCGCTCTGAAGCCGAGGTTCAAGAGGTTCGGGCTAAGGCGAAGAAATAGCGACGCGGAGGCCTCAGAGGCCGGGTCCTTCTGGGTGGCCCAGCCCTCCCGGGCCACGATGCCATGTCCGTCATCACATGGGATCCGGGAACGATCCTCCTGTTGTTCATGTCGGGGCTGACCCGCGCCTCGATCCTTTTTATCGTCGCGGCCGGCCTGACCCTGGTTTTCGGAGTGCTGCGGGTCATCAACATGGCCCACGGCTCCCTTTACATGGTCGGAGCCTTCATTGCGGCCTCAGTGATTCAGCAGGTGGGTGGGGCCGCCAGCTTTTGGTTGGCGTTGGTCGCCGCGCCGCTGGGCGTGTCAGTGATCGGAGCGATCATCGAGTTTGGCGTCCTCCGTCGCATTTACCAAGCGGAGCACGTGGTTCAGCTTCTGGCTACTTACGCCCTGATCCTCATCTTCGACGACTTAGTGAAGATGATCTGGGGGGCGGAATACAAGTCTGTTTCCGTTCCAGCCGCGTTCGTCGGCTCCATCTCCATCGGGGACCGGCCGTTTCCTATTTACAACCTGTTCGTCATTCTTTGGGCCCTTCTCCTGGCAGCCTGCCTCTGGCTCCTGATCTATCGCACGGGTCTGGGCCGGTTGATCCGGGCGGCGGTGGAGGACCCCGAGATGCTGGAGGCATTGGGGGTGAACATCCCCCGGGTTTTCTCGGTGGTGTTCATTATTGGGGCGTTCCTGGCCGGACTCGGTGGGGTTCTGGTCGCCCCCCTGGGCTCGATTGGCCTCGGCATGGACGTCACGATTCTCATCGAGGCCTTCGTCGTCGCCGTGATAGGAGGTCTGGGAAGTTTTCCCGGTGCGCTCTTGGGGGCCGGGATCATCGGTATCATGTTTAGCTTCGGGATCACGGTGGCGCCTCGCATGGCAACGGCATTTGTGTTCTTAGCCATGGTGCTCGTCCTGATCGTTCGGCCGTGGGGGCTGTTCGGAGAACCTGAGAGGTAGAGGGCGTGAAAGGCAAGTCCGGCACGTTCTGGCGCACAGGGTGGCCCTGGACCGGCCTGGTGGTCCTTGGCCTTGTCCTCTACCCGCAGTTCGTCTCGCGCTACTACATTGTCCTGTCCACCGAGGTCGTCATCCTGGGCCTACTTGCCACCAGCTACAACTTGATCTTCGGCTATGCCGGCATGGTCTCCTTCGGACATGCGGCCTTCTTCGGTTTAGGTGCGTACGCCATGGCCATCCTGACCAAGAGCTACGGGAGTCCTATGCTGGTCGGGCTTCTGGCCGCGCCGGCGGTCGCGGCAGTCTTTGCCTTTGTGATCGGATGGTTCTGCATGCGCACGATTCGCCTCTACTTCTCACTGCTCTCCCTGGCCTTCGCTCAACTCCTCTGGGTCATCGTCTTCCAATGGTACGGCTTCACCGGAGGCAGCGATGGGATCCAAGGGGTCCCGCGGCCCGAGATGCTGAACTCCCACGCCAGCTACTATTACTTCACCCTGGGGACCACCCTGGTTTGCATGATCCTCATGTGGTTCATTGTGAGCTCCCCCTTCGGCTGGTCGCTGCGCGCCATCCGCGAGAATACACATCGCTCGCAGTTCCTGGGGATCAACGACCGGTTCTACAAGCTGATCGCTTTCACGATCGCTGGCGCCTTCGCTGGGGTGGCCGGTGGGTTGTATTGCCAGTTCCAGAAGTGGGCCGATCCGGAACTCCTGTTCTGGACGACATCCGCCAACCCAGTACTCATGAGCATCCTGGGCGGGATGTTCAGTTTCGTCGGCCCCGCCGTCGGCGCGATGATGTTTGTCATGCTCCGGGAGATCATCAAGGTCCGCACGGATTATTGGCCCCTGGTTCTTGGAATCGTGCTGCTCACCCTGGTTCTGGCCGTTCCGGGGGGGATCGTGGGCTTCGTAGTGGACAAGGGGCGAACGCTCCTGGCCGCGCGAAAGGGCGAAGGCTCGGTGCCCTGATGCTGCTGGAGATCGGAAACCTCATGAAAGCCTTCGGAGGCTTCCAGGCCACCGCCGGGGTGAATCTCTCGGTGGAGAAGGGGTCTCTCCGCGCCCTAATCGGTCCCAACGGCGCTGGCAAGACGACTCTCTTCAACCTTATCACGGGATATCTGGTGCCGGATTCGGGCCGCATCGTCTTCAAGGGGGAAGAGATCACCGGCCTCCACCCATACCGGATCAGCCGCAAGGGGATCACCCGTGCCTTCCAGATCATCAACATCTTCCCGCGTCTCACGGTTATAGAGAGCGTCCAGCTCGCTATCCTCGCCAAACGCGGAAAGACTCTCAAGTGTTTCGCCCCCGCCAAGAGCATGGTCTGGGAAGAGGCTTTGGATGTGCTGGAAACCGTCGGCCTGGCCGAACGGGCCCGGGCGCTGGCTCGAGAACTGAGCCACGGGGACCAGCGGGTCCTGGAGTTAGCACTGGCGCTTGCCGGAGATCCGGAACTCCTCCTGCTGGACGAGCCGATGGCCGGGATGTCTCCTTTTGAGCGGGTCAAGGTGACGGAACTGATCCAGAAGATCCAACAGGATCGGGGCCTCACCGTGCTGTTCTGCGAGCATGATATGGATGTCGTCTTTGGAATCTCGGAGAAGGTGACGGTGTTACATCAGGGGCAAGTGATCGCCGAGGGGAAACCCGAGGACATCAGGAAGAACGAAGAGGTTCACATGGTGTACTTGGGCCAGGGTTGGTCGATATGATCAGCGTGACTGTCGGACCCGTGGCTGACTCTGCAGCCTCGACGCCGGGGCCGGAGGTTGGATGATCCTCGAGGTGGAAAAGATCAACAGCTATTACGGAACAAGCCATATCCTGTTCGACGTCTCTCTCCAAGTCGGTGAGAGGGAGGTCGTGGCGCTCATGGGCCGGAACGGTGCGGGCAAGACGACGACCATCCGGAGCATCATGGGTTTGACGCCGCCCAGGACAGGACGTGTCCAGTTCAAGGGCCAGGATGTGGCACGGCTCCGCCCCTACCTTATTGCCCGGCGTGGCGTGGCTCTGGTCCCGGCCGGCCGCCGGATCTTTCCTAGCCTTAGCGTCCGGGAGAACCTGGAGATTGCGCGCAAGCCTTCCGCATCCGGGAAGCCGGAATGGGCGGTGGATAGGATCTTCCAGATCTTTCCAAAGCTCCGTGAATTGCAGGATCGACGGGGCGGTGCCCTCAGCGGAGGCGAACAACAGATGTTGGCCGTAGGCCGTGCACTCATGGGTAACCCAGATTTTATCTTGCTGGATGAGCCGGCTGAGGGGCTGGCGCCCCTCGTGGTCGGGATGCTCCGAGAGCATCTCCTTGATCTGAAGGGAGCGGGCATGCCCATGCTCTTGTGCGAGCAGAACGCCATGTTCGCCCTACGGGTGGCGGACCGGGGGTATGTCTTGGACAAGGGGACCGTGAAGTACCACGGAACCACCAAGGAGTTGGGCGAGAGTCAAGAGGTCCTCTCCTATCTGGCCCTGTAGGACGAGGGTACGTTGAGTTCTGCGCCTCGCCGACCACCAGGTTATTCCCGAGCCAGAGACCACGCCGCTCATGGAGGCGGGGGTGGCGGCACAGCGGCGAGCCGCCTGAGCGACCGGAGGACACACAATGCTGGTCACGGAGTGTATGAAACGCGATCCCGTCACGGTGAAGATGGACGACAGCTTCCGGTACGCGTTGAAGCTCATCCGGAAGGAGGGAATTCGGCACCTTCCGGTGTTGGACCGGAAACGCGTGGTGGGCATTGTCACTGACCGCGATCTCCGGCAATCGGGTCCCTCCACGGCCACGACCCTGGAGGCGCATGAGCTGAATTACCTCCTGGAACGGCTGACGATCAAGGACATCATGAGCCAGAACATAATTACCG
>Ga0335084_10007422_pt1 | contig 10915 bp, 7 predicted proteins | sample Lox_Sample_44_FD_206721 | JGI IMG/M metagenome (GOLD analysis project Ga0335084, IMG submission 206721) | Soil microbial communities from Loxahatchee National Wildlife Refuge, Florida, United States - Lox_Sample_4.4 | ecosystem: Environmental > Terrestrial > Soil > Wetlands | place: USA: Florida...
GACGAGTTGGCCACGTTTCGCGAACGGATCCTCGTGGCCGTCGGCCCGAACGCGGGCCTGCTGACGGCGATGCTCCCCGAGTTCGCGGCGCTTCTGGCGGTGGCTCCCGACCCGGGCGACCCACTGACTGCGCAGGCGCGGGCCCAGCGGACGGCCGCGGACGTCTTGCGGGCCTTGGCTTCTCCGGAACGGCCGCTGGTGCTCTTTGTCGACGACCTCCAGTGGGCGGGACGCACTGCGCTCGGGTTCTTCGATCTACTCCTCGGCGACGATCCGATCGCGGGCGGGTTGCTGGTGACCGCCTATCGCGATGACGACGTCGGGCCGACGCACCCCCTTTCAGCGCCACTCGCTCGCTGGCGAGTCCAGCCGGCAGTGAAGCACCTGCGGCTGGACAACCTGCGCGCACCGCATGTCACGGCTGTGCTCGCCGAGATGCTGAACGTGGATTTGGCCGCCGCCGGAGCGCTGGCCGACCGGCTCGAACCGCACACCCGAGGCAACCCGTATGAAACCCTCGAGCTGCTCGACACGCTCCGGCACGAGGGTGTGCTCGAGGCGACGGCTGGAGGCTGGCGCTGGGACGATCCGGCGCTGCGCGGTGTTCTGCGCCGGACCGACGTCGGGCGCCTGGTGGCGGCGCGCGTCGAGGAGATGCCGGCGGCTTCGCGGCAGCTGGTAGAGGCGATGGCCTGTCTAGGCGGGCGCGCCGAGCTGACCATGCTCCAGGCCGCCGTCGACGAGCCCGCAGGAGCGGTCGAGCTCCGACTCGCGCCGGCACTCGAGCGCGGCATCCTCGTCGTGGAGCCCGGGGCGCACGAAGCGGTGCGGTTCCGGCACGACCGCATCCGGGACGAAATCCTGCGCTTGCTGGACCCGCAGCGGCGGCACGACCTCCAGCTTGCGATTGCGCGGCGGCTCGCCAACGTGCCGGAGCACCTCGCAGTCGCGGCCGAGCAATTCCTCTCGGTGCTGACGTCCGTCGACGACGCCGAGCGACCGCGGGTGGTGGCGCTGCTGCGGGCCGCAGCAGAGCGGGCCGCACTGTCCGGCGACTTCGCGACCGTCGAGGCGTTCCTGACCGCCGCGCTGAGCCTGATCGATTCAGTCGACACCGCCACTCTGGCTGAGCTCCACACCGCTCGCCACCGCGCGCTCTTCAGCCTGGGGCGATTTGAGGAGGCGGACGCGGAGTACGCGAAGCTTGTGCGGTTGAGCAGGAGTGCCGTCGAGCAGGCGAGCGCGACCGCAGTGCAGGTGCGCGGGTTGACCCAGCGGAACGTCCTCGCCGAGGCGCTCGGGCTCGGCGTCGGCTCGCTCGGCGAGTTGGGCGTCGCCGTTCCGGACGCAGAGCAACTGGAGTCCGAGGTCGACCGCCACCTCGACCATGTCTATCGCTGGATCGGCACCACGAGCCTCGCCGACGACCTCGCCAGGCCCGAGATCGACGACCCGAAGCTGGCGGCCGCTGCGCGCCTGATCAATGCGCTCACACCGGCGGCGCACTTCGGCGGCGAACGCGTGCTGCTCTCTTGGCTGACCTTGGAGGCGGTCAGGATCTGGCTCGACCACGGCTCTGCTCGGACGCTCCTCGGTCCGATGATCATGACCTGCTATCCGGTGTTGACGCTTCGGGACGACTACGCTGCAGTGGCCGAGGTGGTACGGCGGATCGTGGCGCTCGGCGAGGCAGGCGGCTTCGAGCCTGAGACCGGGCAGGTGCGGTATCTCGGCGCCATCGTGGGCTGCTGGTTCGAGCCGATCGAGGATGGTGTCGCCGCAGCTCGGAAGGCACGCGAAGGCCTGATCGCCGGCGGCGATCTCGCCAATGCCGGGTACTCGTACCTTCCGGCGTTCGCTGGCGTGCTCGATTCCGCCGCATCGCTGGAGAGCTGGAACGCTGAGCTCGACTCGGGCCTTGCCTTCGCGGAGCGAACCGGCAATCAGCAGGTTCGAGATTCGCTCGCCAGCTACCGCCTGCTGAACGACCTCCTGCGCGGGCAAACCACAGCCATGGCCACGTCCGCCGTCCCGATCGATGCCGTCAACCCAATGATGCGACTCCTTGCCCACGTCCATCGCGGAGTCGCCGCCGCCATCTTCGGCGACCTCGACGCCCTCTCGCGCCACGCCAGGGCGGCGCTGCCGCTCCTTCCGACGACTCTCGGCTATGCAGCCGCTCAGGCGCGCCTGCTCCGGGCGCTGGCGCTGGCGAGCGAGGCCCGGACGGCGGCCGGCGACGAGGAGCCCCGCGGCTCCCTGCGCGAGTTGGACGAGCTGATCGGCTGGCACGCCGCCCGGGCGGCCGGCGCGCCCGCCAATTTCGGTCACTTGCTGAGGTTCCTGGAGGCGGAGCGGGCGTGGGCGGTCGGCGACTTCGAGGGCGCTGCACGGGCCTTCGACATGGCACGCCGGGCTGCCGCCGAGCGTCGGCGTCCTTGGCACCGAGCGCTGATCACCGAGCGCGCCGGCCGTCTCTATCTCGCCTACGGGCTCGACCAGGCTGGTCTCGACCTCCTCGGCCAGGCACGCGAGGACTACAGGGCGTGGGGGGCAAGCGCGAAGGTGGCGCAGCTGGACTGGGCATACCCGGGCCTCGACGGACAGTCGACTGCCGGCGTCGGCGGGAACGGCGTCGGCGCGATTTCCGACCGGCGCTCTGCCGTCACGACGGGAACGATCGATCTCCATGGCGTCCTTTCTGCCTCGCAGGCGCTGAGCTCAGAGACCACCGTTGCGCGGCTGCACGCCCGCATCAGCCAAGTGCTGAGCTCGCTGACCGGGGCTACCTCCGTGCGGCTTCTCCTCTGGGCTGAAGCTCATAACGATTGGCTCCTCCCCGCCTCCGACGCCGGCGCGACGATCATCGGAGCGACGGGCACCGAGACGGCGGAGCCGATGTCGGTCGTGCGCTACGTTCAGCGGACCGGCGAGCCGCTTGTCGTCGCCGATGCTCTCGCGGACGACCGGTTCGCGCGCGACCCGTATTTCGCCGGAGTCGACCGCTGCTCGCTCCTGGCTTTGCCGATCGTCAGCCGCGGGAGCCTGCAGGCGGTGCTCCTGGTCGAGAACCGGCTCATCCGCGACGCATTCAGCGCCGAGCGCCTCGAGGCCGTGAAGCTGATCGGCGGGCAGCTCGCGGTCTCGCTCGACAACGCTCGCGTCAACGCGGACTTCCGGCGGGTCGCCGACGAGCAGGCGGCGCTACGGCGGGTGGCGACGCTCGTGGCGCGCGGCGAGCCCGCGGGCGAGGTCTTCGACGCCGTCGCCGAGGAGGTCGCGACCGTTCTCGGCGCCGAGGTCGGCGTGGTCGTCCGCTACGAGGGCGAGACTGCGTTCACCGGCGTGGGCGCCTGGATGAAGACGGGGGAGCGGCCGCTCGTCGGCCAGACGGTCTCGCTCGGCGGCTACAACACGCCGACGCTCGTGCTCGAGACGCGGCGGCCCGCCCGCATCGACGACTACGGGGTCGCGACGGGGGACATGGGCACCGAGGGGCACCGGTGGCGAATCGGCTCCTCCATCGGCGCTCCCATCACCGTCGCCGGGCGCTTGTGGGGCGTGATGATCGTCTCCTCGAGGCGGCCCAACTTCTTCCCGCCCGCCATCGAGAACCGCCTGCTGGACTTCACGGAGCTCGTCGCGACGGCGATCGCGAACTCGCAGGCGCGCGAGGAGCTGCGGAGGGTCGCCGACGAGCAGGCGGCGCTGCGGCGCGTGGCGACGCTCGTTGCGCAAGGCGAGCCGCCGAGTACGGTGCTCGCAGTGGTTGCCGAGGAGGTCGGGCGTCTCCTCCCCGCTGCGGAGTTCGCCCTCATCGGTCGCTACCTGCCCGACCGGTCGATCGAGTACGTTGGTGCGTGGAGCGGCGTCGGGGAGCCGGAGTGGTTGGGGGAACGGGTGAGGCTCGGAGGGGACAATGTCTCCACGGCCGTCTTCGAGAGCAAGCAGCCCGAGTGCGTCGAACGTCTCGACGACGACGCGACCCCCGTCAGCACTCTCGCCCGCGGCAGCGGGGCGCGCTCGTCGGCCGGGGCGCCGATCATCGTCAACGGGCTGCTCTGGGGAGTGATCATCGTCGCGTCCGTCCAGGAGGCGAGCCTGCCGCTCGGGACCGAGCACGAGCTCGCCGCGTTCACCGAGCTCGTTGCGACTGCGATCGCGAACGCCGAGAGCCAGACCGAGCTCTCCAAGTCGCGCGCGCGCATCGTGGCGACGGCCGACGAGACGCGACGGCGGATCGAGCGCGACCTCCACGACGGGGCGCAGCAGCAGCTCGTCACCCTGAAGTTGCAGCTGCGCACGGCCGAGAAGGCGGTGCCGCCCGAGCTCGCCGAGCTTCGTGCGAAGCTCGACCGGGCAGCTGTTACGACGACCGAGACGCTGGAAGAGCTGCGCGAGATCGCGCACGGCATCCACCCGGGGCGACTGGCCACCGGAGGGCTCCGGCCCGCCTTGAAGACACTGTCTCGGCGAGCGCCGATGCCGGTGGAGCTCGAGCTCGGCGCGCTCGACCGATTCCCCGAGCATGTCGAGCTGAGCACGTACTACGTCGTCTCAGAGGCACTGACGAACGCGGCCAAGCACGCGAACGCCTCGGCCGCGACCGTGCAGGTGGAACTCGTCGACGACGTCCTGCGCATCTCGGTCTCCGACGACGGTGTCGGCGGTGCGGACTTCAGTCGGGGCACGGGGCTGCTCGGCCTCAAGGACCGCGTCGAGGCGCTGGGCGGGCGGATGGTGCTGGACAGCCCGCCCGGCGGCGGCACCACGCTGCGCGTGGAGCTCCCGGTGGCGGGGACGGCCGCGCCGCCGGCGAGCGGACCCTGAACACGCCCGTCGCTCGCTGACTCCCCGACGGGCGAGCGGGTTGACCCGCGGGGCCGAATCGCCCGAACATTGCGAGGCGAGATCACCCGGGCAGCCGCGACCGTTCTCCTCGAGAGCGATCCGGAAAGGATGCGGATGCCGGAGGACTTCGTATGCGCTCGTCGTCGGAGCAGCGCCGCTGACCCAGGGACGGCGGCTGGCGACGCGGCTGGTCGGGGTTGCATGCTCCTCCTTCGTGAGTGCGCGGGATGACGCTCGCCCTGCTCATCGGCATCCCGGCGAACCTCGGGTACCCGCTCCTCTTCGCGCTCGTCGGCGCCGAGTCGGCCGGTGCCCTGGTGCCGGGAGAGACCGCGCTGATCTTCGCCGGCGTGCAGGCCGCCCAGGGGCGGCTCTCGCTCCCGGTGGTGATCGCGGTCGCAGCGTCGGCCGCGATCTTGGGCGACAACACCGGCTACCTGATCGGCCGCCAGGGGCTCCGGCGCCTAGTTGGCCGTCCGGGTCGGCTGCAGAGACGTCGGGAGCAGGCGCTGGCGCGGAGCGAGGACTTCTTCCGAAGCCACGGTGCCGCGGCTGTCTTCTTCGGGCGCTGGCTGCCGGGGCTGCGCGTCTTCGTCTCCTGGCTCGCCGGGGCGAACCACATGCCGTGGCCGCGCTTTCTTCTCTGGAACGCGCTCGGCGGCATCGGCTGGGCTGCCACCGTCGGGAGCGTCGCGTACCTGCTCGGGCGGAGCGCGTCCGGCTGGTCGTGGGCGATCGGCCTCGTCGGCCTCGCGATCGCCGGCGCGGTTGAGCTCGTCCGCCGGCTCGCGGCGAATCGCACGAAGCATGCGAGGCCGGCTCACCCTCCCAGGCACGATCTTCCCGGCACAAGGTGACACGAGGAGGATCGAGATGGAAGAGACGAAGACAGAGCTCGCTTACCGGCGCAACGGCGACCTCGAGGTTGCGTTGCTCTGGAGCAGGCTGACCGGCAGAGTTGCCGTCGCGGTCTCGGATCTCGCGTCTGGCGAAGCGTTCGTCCTGCCGGTGGCGCCGCAGGTCGCGCTCGATGCCTTCTATCACCCGTACGCCCACGCGGCCAGGAGCTCACCCGTGCGGTTCCGTCTCGCGGCAGCGCGGGCCAGCTCGTACTGAGCCGAGTTCGGAGGAGGAGATCGATGGACTGGGGCTACCCCGAAAATGCGGCTGGATGTCCGTCCCGGCGGCAGAAGTTCGGGTTATCTCCAATGCCGCGCAGTCGTGCGCGTGCGACGCTTGTCTCACGGTGATGATCACGTGTCTGATCGTCGACGACCACGCCCCGTTCCTCGAGGTCGCTCGTGACCTGCTCGAGAGCGAGGGCCTGAGTGTCGTCGGCGTCGCCTCGACGATCGGCGAGGGCGTCCGCCTCGCCCGGGAGCTGCAGCCGGACGTCGCGCTCGTCGACATCGATCTCGGCGCGGAGAGCGGCTTCGATCTCGCGCAGCGTCTCGCCGAGCTCGACGACGGTCCCGCGGTGATCTTCATATCGACCCATTCCGAGTCGGAGTTCCCCGATCTGATCGCGGAGAGCCCGGTCGCGGGCTTCCTCCCGAAGGCTGACCTCTCCGCGACGGCCATCCAGCGGCTTCTGGCTGCTTAGCGCTCTTCGAGGAAGGCGAGGACGGCGAGGACCCAGCGGTGGTTGTTCGACCTGCGCTCATCGCGCGAGCGGCAGATCCGCTCCGCGGCCGGCTGATATCGCTCGAAACATGTGACGCCGGATCACCCGAGTCGCCGCGACGCTGCCGGTCATGGCGTCCCGGGCCGCTCTCTTCGAACCCGCACAGACGGTCGTCGCGAAACCGTCGACGACGTCGCCGGGGACGGCTCGCTCGCCGGATGAGGACGAGGATCGGGTCTGGCTTCGTCTGCTCGCGCTCCCGTTCGCGACGATGAGCGTCTTCCTCATCGCGCTCTTCGGAACCGGCATCGGCTGGTTCATCCTCCCCGCGCTCATCTTCGGGCCGGGTGGCGGGATCCTCGCGATCGTCTACCTGGCGCTCAGCAGGGACGCGAACACGGAAGCGGGGTCGAGGCCGGAGGCGGAATCCGTCGCCGTGCCGAGTCGCACATTTCTTGCGATGCCGGGTCATCCGGGTCGGCGCCAACTTCCCACCATCAGCACCACGGAGACACGTCGATGACCGGCTGGAGCAGCCCAACTCACATGGCGATCCTTTTCGTGCTCGCGCTTCTCCTCTTCGGAGCCAAGCGACTTCCGGAGATCGGACGCTCGCTCGGAGGCGGCATGCGGGAGTTCAGGGACTCGCTTACGGGCCAGGCGGCCGGCAACGAGGCTCGCGAACCGGCTCCCGTCTCGGAGACGGCGGCTCGCACGACGGCAGTGCGGGGACGCGAAACGGCGTAGCGACGCCGGAGCAACCGGCAAGCCCGCCGCGAAAGGAGGACATGATCGAGATGGCGCGCGGACTGACCATCGAGGTGAATGGGGCGAAGCACCGCGTGCAGGGAAGTCCGGACACGCCGCTGCTCTACGTCCTGCGAGACGAGCTCCGGCTGAACGGGCCGAAGTTCGGCTGCGGTCTCGCTCAGTGCGGTGCCTGCTCGGTGCTGCTCGACGGCAAGGAGATCCGATCGTGCGTCACGCTGGTGTCGGCGACGAGAGGCAAGAGGATCACGACGCTCGAAGGGCTCCCGTCGCTCTGGGCCGCGCAGCGCGGGAAGGCCGCACGGGAAGGCGACCTGCACCCGCTCCAGCAGGCCTGGATCGACGAGCAGGTCCCGCAGTGCGGCTACTGCCAGAGCGGGATGATGATCCAGGCCGCCGACCTCCTCGCGAAGAAGAGGAATCCCTCCGAGGACGAGATCCGCACCGCCATGAACGGCCATCTCTGCAGGTGCGGGACGTATCCGAGAATCCTCACGGCGATCCAGAAGGCCGCCGCAGTGATGGCGAACGGAGCGCGCTCGTGACGGTCTTCGAGAGTGAATTCTCGCGGCAGGCGTTCCTGAAAGGAGCCGGCGCACTGATCGTCGGCTTCAGCCTCGCCGGCGCGGTGCCGCGGAAGGCGGCCGCCCGGAACGCGTTCACGACAAACGCCCCGCCCGACGCAGGTCAGATCGACTCCTGGATCGTGATCCACGAGGACAACACCGCCTCGATCAAGACGGGCCACCAGGAGCTCGGTACGGGAGCGGCCACGGGGCTGCTGATGATCGCGGGCGAGGAGCTGGATCTGGACATGAGCCAGCTCAGATTCGTCACCGAGGACACGGCCGGCGTCACGCCCGCCAGCTGGCCCTCGTACACGAGCGAGGGGATCACCGGATGCGGCCCCGAGGTGCGGGCCGCCGCCGCGGCGGCGAGGCACGTGCTGCTCGGTCTTGCCTCAACTCGGCTCGGCGTGCCCGTTGGGCGCCTGACGGTGAACTCGGGCGTCGTCTCGGGGGGCGGCAAGTCAGTCACCTACGGCGAGCTCCTCGCCGGGAAGCAGTTCCACACGACGATCCCGACGGCGTACAACCTCAACCAGAAGAAGATGCCCGGTTTCGGCGGCTCGGCAGGATTGCTCGCGGGCGCACCCCTCACAAAGCCGCCGCGGAAGTACGGCCTGATCGGGAAGCGCATACCGCGGATCGACATCCCCGCGAAGGTCACCGGCACCTACAGCTACCTGCACAACCTGCGCCTCCCGGGGATGCTGCACGGGCGGGTGGTTCTTCCACTCGGGCAGCGGATGTACGGGACCGGCGCGCGGGTGCTATCCGTCGACGAGAAGTCGATCGCGCACATCCGCGGCGCGCGCGTGGTGCGGCGTCGCGACTTCGTCGGAGTCGTGGCGCCGCTGGAGTGGGACGCCGTCCAGGCTGCGGCGCAGCTTCAGGTGAACTGGGCGAACCCGCCCGCGCTACCCGGCGACGAGGGTCTGGCCTCCCACATGGCCGCCCAAGCAGCCGAGGGCAAGGGGAGCGTGAAGCGCACGGTGAACACGGGCGACGTCGACGCCGCAGTCGCAGCGTCCGCGCACGTCGTCGACGAGAACTACTACTACCCCTACAACGCCCACGTGCCGATCGGGCCGGCGTGCGCCGTCGCCGACGTGAAGGGGGACCATGCGACGGTCTACTCGAACTCGCAGGACCTGTGGCAGCTGCAGTCGCGGCTCGCTGCCGTGATCAAGCTGCCGAAGGAGTCGATCCGGGTTCGCTGGGTGGAGGGCTCGGGAAGCTACGGCGGGAGCCCGTGCAGGTTCGAAGCGCCCGAGGCCGCGGCGATCATGTCGCAGATCGTCGGCAAGCCGGTGCGCGTCCAGTTCATGCGCTGGAACGAGCACGGCTGGGACAACTACGGGCCGCCCGAGCTGATCTCCATCCGCGCGGGCGCCGACCGCCACGGGAAGATCACCGCCCTCGAGTACACGATCGTCCAGCTCCCGTTCCCGGTCGGCACGTACACGATGGAAGAGCTGGTCGGGCTGCCCTACGTGAAGGGTCAGGAGTGGGCGCCGTCAACCGACGTGACCGGCAGCCAGTACACGATCCCGAACTGGCGGCTGACGGCGAAGACGCTGCCGAACCGGCGAAGCGGCTTCCTCAAGGCCGACTTCCTCCGTTCGCCGATAGCGCAGGGCGCCGCGTTCGCCGTCGAACAGGCGATCGACGAGCTCGCCTACAAGGCGAAGATGGACCCGGTCGAGTTCCGGCGCAAGAACGTGCAGAAGGCGAACAAGCATCCGCAGGCGAACTTCCTCTGGCTCGGCTTCTACGACTACTCGAAGGTCGCCTCGAACAAGCAGCGGTGGCTCGGCGTGCTCGACGCGGTCGCCAAGGCTGCCGACTGGAAGCCCCGCGTTGCCGCCTCGTCGCTGTCGAAGGAAACGGTCGTCCAGGGGCGCGGGATCGGGCTCGGCGGCTGCGGCAACGGCGCCTACTCGGTCTCCTATGCGGCGGCCGTCGCCGACATCGAGGTGAACAAAAAGACCGGCAAGATCGTCGTCAAGCACGTCTACACCTGCCAGGACTACGGGCTCGTGATCGACCAGGGCCTGGTCGAGAACCAGGCGACCGGGATGACGATCCAGGCGGTCAGCCGCCTCCTCAAGGAAGAGGTGACCTTCGACGAGACCGGTGTGACGAGCACCGACTGGGCCTCGTACCCGATCCTTCGCTTCAAGGAAGCGCCCAAGGTCACGAACATCACGATCAGCCGGCCCGAGATCACCCCGGGCCCGGGCAGCGAGGAGCTCATTCCTCCGGTGATGGCCGCCGTCGCCAACGCATTCTTCGACGCGACCGGAGTGCGCATGACGTCGGCGCCGCTGACGCCCTCTCGTGTGCGCAACCAGCTGCGGAACGAGGGCGTGATCTGAGCATGGAGGGCGGCGAGCTCGTCGTCGGCTCCAGCCTCGGCCCCGGCGACAACCCGTATGTGTCGAACGGGCCTCCGGATGCGGGACAGATCGACTCGTGGATCGTGATCCACGAGGACAACACCGCGTCCATCCTCACCGGCCATCAGGAGCTCGGTACCGGAACGGCGACCGGGCTGCTGATGATCGCCGGCGAGGAGCTCGACCTCGAGGTCAGCCAGCTGCGTTTCGTCGACCAGGACACGAACCTGACGCCGAACAGCTTCCCGTCGCACACGAGTCAGGGCATCACGGGGTGCGGCCCCGAGGTGCGGGCGGCAGCGGCGGCTGCGAAGGCGGCACTGCTCGAGCTTGCGGCCGAGCGTCTCGGCGTGCCAGTGGCGGAGCTGAGAGTCCGGGGTGGAGTCGTCTCCGGAGGTGGGAAGACGGTGACGTACGGCGAATTGCTCGGCGGGAAGCGGTTCGACCGAACGATTCCGAAGGCCTACAACCTCGACCAGTCGCTGATGCCGGGCTGGAGCGGTACCGCCGGCGTCCGGTCCGGGGCGCCGGGCGCGAAGCCGGCAAGCGAGTACGCGCTCGTCGGGATGCCCGTGCCGCGGATCGACATCCCGGCGAAGGTCACCGGGAGCTACACGTTCGTCCACGACCTGCGCCTGCCCGGGATGCTGCACGGGCGGGTGGTGCTGCCCCGCGGGCAGCGGATGTACGGTGCGGGCGCGCCGGTGCTC
>Ga0335084_10007425_pt1 | contig 10913 bp, 11 predicted proteins | sample Lox_Sample_44_FD_206721 | JGI IMG/M metagenome (GOLD analysis project Ga0335084, IMG submission 206721) | Soil microbial communities from Loxahatchee National Wildlife Refuge, Florida, United States - Lox_Sample_4.4 | ecosystem: Environmental > Terrestrial > Soil > Wetlands | place: USA...
CGCCGGTAATTTTCCCGCCCGGCCGGCTGAGACTTTCGACCAATCCCTCGCGCACTGAATCGTTTGAAACAAAGGCGATCGGAATTGAGTTCGTAGCCGCCTTTGCCGCGCGTGCCGAAGGCGCGCCACCGGGCGCTGCAAGAATCGTCGGGTGCAGCGCCGTCAGCTCGCCGGCCAATTTCGGCAATTGATCGTATTGTCCCATGGCCCAGCGATATTCGATCGACACGGTCTTGCCATCCACGTATCCGAACGCCTCAAGTCCGCGCAGGAATCCCGCAACATGCGGCTTGGCGTCGTCAGGCGATCTGCTGCTGAGGAATCCGATCAACGGCACAGCTTTCTGCTGGGCCCGCGCCGCAATCGGCCAGGCCATCCCGCCGCCGACCAGACCGAGAAATTCCCGCCGCCTCATAGCCCACCCCCCCAATGAATACCGATCTAAATGTAACACCAAAAGGTGCGTCTTCCAGTCACCTCCTCGAATACCAGCTGGAGCACATTCTTCTGGATAAATTCCGGGCGTCCCGATTTGCAACGCATTGCGGCCTCACTGCCGACCAATGAGCTTGCTGTTTTTCGCACCCGGAACGAATCTTGCAGCGGCGTTCAAATGCCGATGGAGGAGCGCATGCCACAACGCAAGCCGGCATTGGTGCCAACCACGATCGCTCTTGCTTTCGCAAGCGTGTCCTGGTCGATGTCTGCAGAGGCCACGCGCGCCCCTGAAAAGTGCATCACTGGACCAAATGCATCGGCACCGAGCGGCGAACACTGGTATTACCGGACTGATCGCGCCACCAACCGCCAATGCTGGTATCTAGCGCCACACGACACGACTGTTCGGACACGCATGTCGGAGGGACCAAAACAGTCCTCATCGACTGTGCGCCTGCTGCCGCACGCGCCATCGCGTACACAGGCAAAGGAAACGGCTTTCGATAATGCCTCTGATGCAACAGAGGCCGGAATGAATGCTCCCGCGCCATGGCCCGCAACCGCATGGCCTGTGCCCGCCAAATCGCCGGAGTTAACTCCGGCATTCGAGCCCGAGACGCCTCGGTCAGCCGATCGGATCAACGCCACGCCGACGCCAGCCAGCGACCGTACTGCGGAGTTACATCCGGCCGGGCCTGCGCAAGCACCCGATCGACCTTCGCCGGTGATCGTCGCTGCGCTCGGGCTGATCGCCTTGTCTGGTCCGACGTACCACACAGTGCGTTGGCTGCGCCGGCGCAGAGCCCGTGATCGCTGGAGCAGAGAACGGACGCATCGGTCGACATCGGGCGCATCTTACGCTCGCACCGAAACAGGTTTCTCCGCCGACCCGAGTGAGCACCTTGTCGAGACATTGGAGCAGCTGCTGAATGAGATGCAGGCAGAACTGAACAGAGCACCGGACGCGATCAGGCCGTTTGCGAAACCGGAACTATCAGCAACGGATCATGTTCGTGCGATTGGACAGTCCGCTTCGGGCCGTTAGCAAGATCGCGATACACCGGAACAATGTCTCCCCGCCCCAGAAAGCGAACATCAGGACTTAATCTGCACGGATATTCCCAGCCTTGATAATCGGCCACCATTTCTCGATTTCCGCCTTGTGGTGCCTGGCGAGCGCCTCCGGAGTCTGCAATGCGCGCGGAGGCACTTCGAGACCCAGTTGCGCAAAGCGCTCGTTCGTTGCTGGATTTGCCAGCGCTTCCACCGCCGCGGCATTGAGTTTCGCGATGACAGCCTTCGGCGTACCCTTCGGTACCCACATCCCCGACCATAAAGTCATGTAGAATCCGGGCAGACCCGCCTCGTCCACGGTTGGAATATCACTCGCGGTCGGCACGCGTTTTTGATCGGTCACCGCGTAGGCGCGCAGCTTGCCTGCACGAATCTGATTAATGGAATTGGAGGTCTGGTCGATCATCATGTCGATCTGCCCGGCCACCAGATCGTTGAGCGCCGGTCCTGTGCCGCGATAGGGCACAAACTGCAGTTTGGTCTTGGTGATGTTCTCAAAATAGGCACCACCGATATGCGAGCCAGATCCCGCACCGGCGGTGCCCGCAGCAACCTTTCCGGAGTTCTGCTTGACCCATGAAACGAACTCCTTGAGCGTCTTCGCCGGCACATCATTTTTGCTGACGATAACCATCGGATTGCTCGGCAGCATTACCACGGGCTCAAGGTCGGCGAGCAGATCGAATGTCAGGGGATAAATCGCGCCGTTGAAGACATGGGTACCGAGATGGCCGAAACTGACGGTGTAGCCATCCGGTGGAGACCGCACGGCACGGCTCACACCGATTGAACCTCCCGCGCCGGTGACATTTTCGACCAAGACGGTTTGCCCAAGAGTCACCCTCATCCGATCCGCAAGGATGCGCGCCATAACGTCGGATGGACCCCCCGCGGCAAATGGCACGATAATTGTAACCGGGCGCTCCGGATATTCCGCAGCAGCATTCCCAGCGAAGGTCAGCAAACAAACGAGGACGCAAAAACAACGCAACATCGCTGCCCCCTTATGCGGTTCGCCAAATTCGAATTGCCAGGAACATTAAAGGCGAATTCGATTGTAACGCAACTATTGGTGTCCGCTTCGGTTAAAAAGCAGACATGAGGTTGTTACGTCCGCTTGCCCCCGGAAAGTGGAGATCAGGCGGCGTGCACGAGATGCCCGCTGAGGGCCAATAGCGAAACATATTGGAATGTGCGCAGCAGACGTGTGATCTGCTTAACATTGAAACAGAATGCCTCCGGCTAACGTGCCGGTCATCGAGAGCGAAAGGACTCTCCGTCACAACGAAAGGAGACATTCCATGCGCATCTTGTTGGGCATTACTGTTGTGGCCGTTCTCATAGTCGGAGCCTGGGCCAGCATTCCGGCGAAACAGCATGGCACCGTTTCGATCGACCCGACCCAGCTAACGGCAACGGCAACCAAGACCAATCTTCCCACGCAGCAATACGACGCGTTTTAACTCTCGCCAAGGCAAAGGCGGGGCATTCCCCTGCCTTTGCCTTCACAGATCTGCCATCGGCGCGTTCGACATTCGGCTCAACTCGATGTCGCTACGCACTACTTGTCGCGAGTACGTTGATTGAGCTGATCCGTCCCGCTTGGATTCTGCAGCGCGGCGTCGGCATTTCGTTTTTGACCAGCTTCAAGCTTTTTACAGAGGTCGGGCTTTCGCGCACAAAGCTCGCGAACTCCTTCATCAATATTGTTGTGGAGCCGCTCAAAGAAACCTGCGTGTGCCGGGGATGCAAAGAACACGCAAGCGAAGAGCACGGAAGGTTTTTTCATTGAGTCGCAAATTTCTCGGCAACAAACGTTCAATTACATGAGATGAATTAAAAGTGAGATAATGGTTCGCGGGATCGGAAGCTTACGTAATTACCAACCCTGTCCACTTTGGGCCGTTAGGCGACATTGAGCCCCTTGCGTTTGGCTTGAGGACTGCGGCAACCTAATAAAACAAAATCCGAACGCCAACCTTCATTTGCCGGCAGCGGTGTTAGCGACGCCGATGGTTGCGCGTGTTGCCTTGGGAGCGACGATGGTTATCGGAGCAAAAGAGTGCGGATGAGCACTCGGAACCTGGCAGCATGAAGGTGCTCAGGCTTTATGCGGATGCCTCAGGAGAAAGTCGATTTGACACCGCCGCAATGCCGATGGCGCTCAAACAGTTCGCGCCTCCTGCGGCTCCACTCTGTGTTAGCGATCCCCAACCTGCTCAGAATTACGTCATCTTAGAGGTTGGCGCTCAATGGGGAGGAGCAGTACCACACCCGTCACCAGCCCGAATGATGGCGTTCAGTTTATCAGGTTGCACTCGCGTGACGGCAAGCTCGGGTGAATCGCACATATTCGTCGCGGGCGACTGTTTGCTACACGAAGATACCTCCGGGAAGGGGCATAGCACTGAGGTCATATCGGACCTGCCTGCCCGTTGGGTATTTATCCGCCTGTCAAATTAGCTCATCTACACCGCCAAAAGCGGACACTCCTTCGTCGAAGCGACGTGGCTATTTGCCGAGTTGTGCCAATGCAAAGTGCATTGGTGCACTGGAAATTTTGATAAACCCATTAAATGGCTGATCCATTTCGGCGATCAAATAGATCGAACCAGCCATTGACAACGCGGCGACAAACAGTGCGCTAATCACAGTACCATTACGCGGCGCAAACATGCCGAAGCTGGCAAATATCACGGTAAGCCAGAATACCAGGATCGCTAGGAACTGCCATTAGATGGTCCCGCCCGTCTGTTGAGTCAGCAACCAGCGGGTATCCGCGACATCGCTATATATTTGCAGCGCCTTCGATTGCAGCCAGCGCTGCGCATCGTTCTTCGGCGATAGGGCCAAAACTTTCTGCTGAATGTCCCAAAAGGTGCCTGGAACCTGCCGGATCGCAGCAGTGTCGACATTATTGTTTTCATTCCAAATGCTACGAATTCGCGCGGCAATCAATTCGCGAGCCGACTTACGAATATCTTGGGTCTCCGGCCCGTAGCCGGCCAGCGTTCGATCAAACAAGACGATCTGCGCAGCGATGTGCTTGACCTCACTGTCCTTGGTATCAAATGAACTCTTTGCCGAAGAAATCAGCAACCCGACCACCAACGCCGCCATCGTGCCAAGGATAGCCATCGTCAATTTGACCACATCCTTGCTATCCTGACTTAAATGATGTTTGGGCAAAATTGCGGAAAGAAGCATCCCCAAAAACGCGCCGCCAAAGACGCACACAAAGACTATTCCACCAATGGCCAAGCCACTCATTTAGTTCCCCTTCACCCCGCCGCTGTCTCAAAGGAGGGGTGTCATTAGCCCTTTATGCCGACATTGATCCACGTCAAGGGGGACAACGTTGAATGCCCGCTTGAGCAAAAGCGGACTCATCCAGCGCAGCAATATGAATCAGGGGTGGACAAAAATGCGGCTGATGGCCACGAGCACCACCAGGAGCGCGATGCCCAGCGTGAGACTCCAGATAATGAGCTTCTTCTCGATGGGCAACAACGGCTCCGCGTGCATCTTGCTCATTTCGTCTGCGATCTTGGGTTCCTGATCTTTCATGGTATCCCCCTGTCAGCCCGTAATGATCGGCGGCTTCACGCCGGCAAAGAAGAGGAGCGAAATCGCCAAACCCACCCAGATCACAAATCCAAACAGCGCCAGCACATAGACCGCGGCCAGCCGGCCGATGCCTTCTTCCCACAGCTTACGAAAATTGCTCATGACGCCAATGGTGAAGAACGTGAGCACGAAAAATATACCGCGGAACGTGTTGGCTTCGCCCATCGCCGCCTTGACCTTCGCAACAACCGGCGCGGACGCGGTGAGCGCCACCAGCAGAATGATCAGAAAGGTCACGACGTAGCCGATGATGAATTTCGGGAACCGGTCCCAGATTTCGCTGACCTTAGCCGTTTCGCCCTTGCGCACGTCGATGTGCCGGGTCCAGATCCAGGCCAGCACAAAAGCCCAGACGCCGATAAAGATGTCGATAAATACCTTCACGGTCGCAGCCGTCCCCAGGATCCAACCAGCCTGATACTTGATCCCCTGCGCGGCCGCCTTGCCTAGAATGAGCGCCTCGGTAATGCCGCCGCTTGCGACTGCCGCGCCGTCGGTCTTGACCGAAAGCGCCATCCATGCGCCCGCTGCTATCGGTTGTTGATCGAGGAATTCGCCCGCCACAAATGGCAGAATGAGCAACTCGACCACCGCAAAAATCACGACGAGAGATGAAACCATGATCGGTATCATCGGCCGCGCGCGGATGGCGCCCCCGGTGGCGATTGCGGCCGACACGCCGCAGACGGCAATACCCGACGCCAGTGGTGCTGCCCACTCGCGGCTGAATCCGAACCAGACACGCGCCACGTAATAGACAACCGCCCAGAATATCAGATAGGCAACGATGATCGATGCCAAGCCGAGAAACATGAGCGAAGTCGCCAAGCTCAGCTTTTCCGCCGAGACGATGCCGAGGAAGCCGCCTAAAATGACGATGGCGATCTTGATATACAATTCCGGCCTGGTCGCCTCCTTCATCCATTTGGCGAAGTCCGGAAGGAAATTGCCAACGATCAGCCCAACGAGGAGAGCGACGACAAAGCCGCCCTCGGCAGTGAGTTGTAGTGACCAGTTAATGCCGAATTCGCGCATCGCCGCCGGTGTGTTGACCGCGAAATGGGCGTAGCTGCCGATGATCCAGCACAGGTAACTGATCCAGAATACGGCGGTGAACGCGGCGATGAAGCGTCCAATGTCGGCCCGCAGGGCGACGGCGCCTGCCGTCATTACCACCAGCAATCCGACATAGGTGGCGATTAGGGCACCGATGCCGCCGAGGCCGGCATAGGCTTTCGATACGGGCGAGAGGGCCTTGCCCAAATCCATCCACACGTCGGTCTTAACGACCCAGCCGAGAAGGTCGATGCCTCCGACTTGGCCGAGCGCGAGGACAAAAATCAGCAAGCCGATGATCACAGATAACCAGTCTTCGCTTAGGCCCTTGCCGCTCATGTGCCATCCCCCGTTTGATTTGACGATCGGCAAGCCGCAGCCCCGCGCGGTGGCCCGCGCGCGAACCCGGCAAGTTGTTATTTTACGTCATGCGGTACAATACCCCGTTGGCCTGCGGCCGATGGTCGATCCAGGCCTCAAACGAAATAATTCTACCCTTGAAGGCGCTACGCAAGACTTCTTTATTGTGCGGTGCAATCACGGACCATCGCTATCATCGTACGTTTTCCGAGTTTACCTGATGTTGCCCTGGACCGCCCAAGCCCTGGCTGTAAATCAACGCGGCCCCCGGGGACCTCGACTGATACGCGCTTGCGACCGGCGGCCTTATTGCGGGGTTGTCGGCCTGCTGCGCGCCAACAACTTTGCGGCGCCGTCACCACCGGTGCAGCGTGTCAATGATCGCGACGATCGTGGCGATGATCGCCGCCGTCTGCGAAACGATTGACAGCGCCTTCAACAGCACACTGCGCGGATATCTTTGATTTTTTCTGTGTTGACGGCGCATTGGCTTTGTTTCTCGCGCCATATTTTTCCACAATGCGGCTCTTGACAATATTCCTATAGGATAATATCCCTATAGTTGTCCGCTCCCATGAGGGACGCGAACCGGTTGCGCCGGCTCGTGTGGAGCGGACCGGCGCCCGCGGGCGTGGCGAGCAGGCCACGCACCCGGGCGGCGTCGGAGCTCCGCCCGGCGGCCAATACGAGCTGCCCGCCAGGAGCATGGCTGACGGCGGCCGTCTGGCCCGCCCAGGGCTTCGACGGTGCTGCCACCCACAAGGGACAGCCCGCGAAGACGGAGGTGGACACCGGGCGACCCTCGCAAAGCGCGGCCGACGCCGAAGGAGAACGCCGGACGGCGCGCCGGAGGGCGCCACGCCTTCGCAAGGAGGCGTGCACATCGGATAGTCGCGCCACCTGGCGCGCCGTCCCCTCTCTTCCTCCTCGGGGGAGAGGCCACATCGCAAAACTCGGGCGCATCCGCGTCGCGAGAACAATGGCGCTTGCCTGAAAAGGGAAAATCGAATGATCGGAGGCAAAATTCATGAACCCCACACACCCGCCGCCGCAGACCGCGTGCACTTCGTGTTGCAACGTTTGCGGATAGCACTGCTCGGCTTCCCGCACTTTTGTGTCAAAACCGCTTGCCGCCGCGCGCGCCGATGCTCGTCCGATCCGAATATCTGCATGGGCAGCCTCGGGCCGCTTGTATCCAAGGATGTCCGCGACGGGGTGGATGCGCTGGTGTGGGGCCACCTTGATGGCCTGTCCTACGACCAGGTGCGCGCCCGTGACCCATGGGCAGTCGCGGCCTATGAGCAATGGAACGCGAAGATCTGTGAATCGATACGGGAGACGGCGGCTCTCGCGCGCCGGGAACAAACAAGAGCGACCCGCGCGCCCTCGCCCACCTGAGGCCGTTCGGTGAACTACCTCACTTTATTTCGGGCTATGCATGGCGCTACCATGCTTTGCCGAACGGGGGCCCCGACACGATACGAGGAGCATGATCATGAGAACGACCGCCGTCGTGGCGATTTTGCTTGCCGCACTGCCTGCCGCCGCGTTGGCGATGGACGACCACATCGCCATTCAACCCAACGCATTGAAATGGGGTCCGCCACCGCCAGGCCTGCCGCCCGGGGCGCACGTCGCTGTGGTGGCCGGCGACCCCAGCAAAGACGGGCCTTATGTCGTGCGCGCCAAGCTGCCGTCGGGCTACAAGATCCTGCCGCACACGCACCCGACCGATGAGAACGTCACCGTCCTGTCGGGAACGTTCCACATCGCGATGGGCGACAAGTTCGACATCAAAAAAGGAGAGACAGTGCGCGCCGGCGGTTTCTTCACCGCCCAAAAGGGCATGCAGCATTATGGCTGGTCGACCGGCCCGACTCTCATCCAGATCCATGGCATGGGGCCGTTCGCCATCACTTACGTCAATCCGGCCGACGACCCGCGCAACAACACAAAGACCTCGGCCAAGAAGTAACATTTGGAGCGCCGGCAATCGCCCCATCTTGAGAGGCCGCCACAGGCGGCGTCTTGAAGGATGGGGGCGGCTGCATGGTTCGAGACCACGAACGGGCGCAAAGACGCAAGGGAGAAACGAATGCCAGGCAAGACCATCCAGATCCGCGGCCGCGCGGGCAGCGATTTCGATTGCTATCTCGCGATGCCGCCAGCAGACGGCCCCGTGCCGGCGGTGGTGCTCGCAAGCGCCATCCACGGCGTCGACAAGGATCTGCGCGATCTCGCCGATGAATTCGCCTCACACGGGTTCATCGCCGCGGCGCCCGACCTGTTCTGGCGCACGATCCCGGGCCCCCTCACCCGCGCCGATGGCCAGCGGACAACGCAACGCGGCCAGCCGCGCGCCGAAAAAATAAAGACCGGCGAAGCCGACATGGCCGACACGCTCGCCGGGTTGCAAAATCTGCCGCAATTCAACGGCCGCGCCGCCGTCATGGGCTTCTGCTACGGCGGCCCCTACGCCATTCTCGGGCCGAAACGGCTCGGTTATGCCGCCGGCATTTCATGCCACGGCACGCGGCTCCAGGATTACATCGGCGAGCTCGATGGCGTAACCGCGCCCGTCTGCATCATCTGGGGCGACGAAGATAATCAGGCGCCGCCCGAGGTGCTCGATGCATTCCGCGCCGTGCCGCCGCGCATGAGCAATGTCGAACTGCATATTTTTCCCGGGATCAAGCACGCCTACATGATGCCGGACGCCGGCGCCGCATTCAGCAGGACGACGCGCGAATTCTCCATGGCGCGCGCGCTTGCCATTCTCAACGACCTGCACGGCGGCGGCGAGCGCTTACGCAAGGCATCATGAGACCTGTGTCCCGGATGCGATGCAGCGTTCCGACTTGCGGTGTAGTGCGCTGCGCCGCGGACACGCACCTTCAGCTTTTCCGCTCATCCCCGCGAAAGCGGGGATCCAGCACTTACTTGCAATTCCAATTTGCTGATGAAGCTTGAGTCTGAGATGACGACAACCCTTTCGCCAACGGCTAACCTTCGCCGCGATGGATTCGTGCCCGCATTTCAAACTCAGCCGCCTGTTCTGGATCGGGCTGGCGCTGCTTGTTCTTGGCACCGGCCCTTTGCTCGCCATCATCGCCGCCGCCTCGCTCGGGCTGCTGAGCGACCCCAACCCCAATCCGATCGGCCCCGGCCTGCTGACCTTCTTCACGTTCTGGCCGGCCGTCATCCTGATCGTCTGGGGATTGGTCGCATCGCTCGTCCGCTACCGGAGGGCGCGGGCACAACTCTGACATTTCTTTCCGACGTCATCGCAGCATTTCTCTCCGGTCATCCCCGCGAAGGCGGGGATCCAGCACTTGCTGTCAGAAACAATTGTTGGATCGCCCGGCCAAGCCGCGCGATGACGCCGGAAACTCGCAACAAGCGATGAAATCACTAGGCTGCCTTCGCGCCCAGCTCCTTGTCCTTCGCCTCGGCGCGTTGCGCCGCCGGCCGCGCCACGATGCGCGCGACGTAGTCGGTAAATTCCTTCCGCTCGGGGATCAGCTTGAACATCATTCCATAGCGCAGCCCCGAACCGATGACGACGTCGGCTGCCGTGAATTGCTCGCCCATCAGATACGGGCCTTTCGCCAATGCCTTGCTCACAATGTCGAGCACCGTATCGAAGTCACGCCAGCCAAGCGTGGCGGCGCGCGGATCTTCCTTGCGCGGAAAGGCGCGGTCCGTCATCGCCGGCTCGATCACGCTCGGCCCGAAGAACAGCCATTTGAGATATTCGCCGCGCCGCGGGGTGCCCACCGGCACATTCAGTTTTTTGGCGGGAAATTCGTCGGCGAGATAAGTGCAGATCGCGGCCGCTTCGGTGATGACGGTGTCGCCGTGCTTGAGCGCGGGGACCTTGCCCATTGGATTGATAGCGAGATAGTCAGGCTTGAGGTTATCGCCCGCGCTCAGCTTGATGAGCTTTATGTCGTAGGGTTGGCCGATTTCCTCCAGCATCCAGAGAATGATCGAAGAACGCGACGGCGACGCGTGATAGAGCGTGAGATTGGGCATTCAGGCACCTTGTAAAATTGTTGGCGGGAACCGATTTACGATTACATCATGATTGTGCAGAGACCGTGACATGGCCAGTAACGTTCGCGACGATACCGCGCGCCAGCGCTTCGAACTCGACGCCGATGGTCACATCGCCTTCTCGAATTATAAACGCGCCGGCAACGTCCTCACCATCCTGCACACCGAGGTGCCGAAGGAACTTGAAGGACGTGGCATCGGCTCGGCGCTGATCCGCGGCATGCTCGACATCGCCCGCGCCCAAGGCCTCAAGGTTATCCCGGTCTGCCCGTTTGCAAAGACCTACATCGAGCGGCATCCGG
>Ga0335084_10007427_pt1 | contig 10910 bp, 11 predicted proteins | sample Lox_Sample_44_FD_206721 | JGI IMG/M metagenome (GOLD analysis project Ga0335084, IMG submission 206721) | Soil microbial communities from Loxahatchee National Wildlife Refuge, Florida, United States - Lox_Sample_4.4 | ecosystem: Environmental > Terrestrial > Soil > Wetlands | place: USA...
GCGCAGCCGCGACCCGCGCACCTTTGGCATCCGCATCGCAAATTACAGCGCTGTGACCGTGTAGCCGCGCGCGCGGAGCATCGCAACGAGGCCCTCGGGACCGGCCAGGTGAAGCGAGCCAACCGCGATCAGCGTGCCGCGCCCCTCGCCCATCAGCGCCTCGATGCGCTTGAGCATCGCTGGGTGGCGCCCGAGCAGGATCGTGTCGACAGTGAAGCGCGCGCCGAGGCTGGTCTGCGCCCGCATCTCCGCCAGCAGCCGATCGAGCGCGGCCTGGTCGCCGGTCTCCCAGGCCTGCGAGATGCGGTTGATCTCGCGCCGCGCCGAATTCGTTTCGACGGCCTTGACCGTGTCCTCGAGAAAGGCCACCTGAGTCGCAAACGGTGCACGCTCGAAGAGTTCGAACTGCTGCTCGATGCCCTCAAGTTCGAGGATGGGTTTGCCACCCTGCCTGGCGGTCCGTATGAGATATGCCTCGACCGACAGCGCCGGCATGTAGCCGGCTTGCGCCGCCTCGAAAAGGGTCAGCACGTTGCCCAGCATCCACGGTTTCATGCGCCAGAGCGGCGCCATCTCGAGTCCGTTACGCGCGGCGATCGTCTCAATGCGCGCCTTCAGTGCCGGCGACAGGCGGGTGTCGAGCCCCGGATCACCGTTCGCGTACACCGCGTACTTCTGCGTGGCTGCGATTGCACGCGCGGAATCGCTGACATCGGCCTCGAGCACGATGCGCTCGGCGCCCTCGATGCGTGCCAAGGTTGCGGCCGGCAACGGATAGAACTCAGGCCGTCCGACATGGATGGTTCCCATCAGCAGCGCGGTCTGGTTGCCCTTGCGGATCTCGTAGAGGAAGCCGCGCCTGCTGTTGTCGGGCTGCGCCTGCACGGCGCCGAACAACAGGCTGGCGATGCAGCCCGCCACCCAGAGGCGGCGCGCACGCATGAACTTGAACATCGGGATCTACAGCGCGGAGAGGATTGAAGCGCCGATTGTAAGAGGACGGGAGACACGCCCCCTGACGGGCCGCGATCAGGCCGGTTCGACCGCCTCCAGCGGGCCCGGAGCCGCCTCCATCAACGACTTGATATAGCGGAGCACGCCCGGGTCCTCCTCGTCACGATGGGGCGCATAGCCGCGCTTGCGCATCAGGTCGCCCATTTCGTCGTTCTCCTTCAGCACGAGGCCGATCAGTTCAGCGAGGCCGCGTGCGCGTGCCGTTTCCTCGAGTGCCTGCATCAGCACGTGCCCCACGCCGCGACCCTGCCACGCGTCCTCGACGATGACGCCGAATTCCGCAGTGCGCCCGTCAGGATTGCATGTGTAGCGCGAAATGCCTCGGATCTCGTGCTGCTCGTCGGCCATGTCGATCGCAACGAACGCCATCTCGCGGTCGTAGTCGATCTGCGTATAGCGCACCAGGCGCTCCATCGTGAGTTCGCGGATCGGCGCATGGAAGCGCAAGTACGACGTCCGCGGCGAGAGCCGGCTGATGAAACGCCTCTCGGCTTCGGCGTCCTCGGGCCGGATCGGCCGCAGGAGGATGCGGCCGCCCCTGACCCCGACCTCGCGCACCAGCGCGCGCGGATATGGGTGGATCGCCAGATGCGAAAACGTCGCGTCGGCCGCCAGCGGCGCATCGCTGACGAGCACGCGTGCGTCGAGCGCGATCACACCGTGCTCGTCGGCGAGCAGCGGATTGATGTCCAGTTCGCGCACCGCGGGGATTTCGCACGCGAGCTCCGAGACGCGCAGCAGGACTTCGATCAGCTTGTCGAGATCCACGGCCGGCGCACCGCGGAACGCGTCGAGCATGCGCGCCACGCGCGTGCGCGAGATCAGGTCGCGCGCGAGGAAGCCATTGAGCGGCGGCAATGCGACCGCCGAGTCCTTGAAGATGTCGACCGCGATTCCCCCCATGCCGAAGCTCACGACCGGGCCGAAGTTGGGGTCGCGTGCGAGGCCGACGATCAGTTCGCGGCCCTGCGGCCGCGCCACCATCTTCTGCACCAGCACGCCGACGAAGCGCGCGCTCGGCGCGCGCTCTGCCAGTCGCTGCGCAATGGCCTCGAAGCCGCGCTCGACCTCGTCCGGCGTCTGCACTCCGAGGATCACGCCGCCGACATCGCTCTTGTGGGTGATGCCGTCGGCGCGAACCTTCAGCACCACCGGAAAGCCGAGCTGCTGCGCGGCCTGGCGCGCTTCCATCGCGCTGCGGGCAAACAGCCCCATCGCGGTCTCGATCCCGAACGATGCAAGGAGCGCCTTCGAATCCTGCTCATCGAGCGTGTGCCGACCGGCGTTGCGCGCCGCGTCGATGATGCGACGCGCCGCCTGCACGTCGAATTTCAGGTCATCGACCCTCGGTGGCGGAACCTGCAGGCGCAGCTCGCGGTTGCGGATGTATTGCGCGAGGTAGCCAAAGCATTCGACGCCGCGCTCCGGATTCTGCAGCGCCGGCAGTGACGCGGCCTTGAACGCGGCGCGGCCGCGGCCGGCATCCTTCTCACCGAGCCACGCACTGACGACGGGCTTCTCGGCTGCGGCGGCGATCGGCAGCATTGCTTTCGCCGCCTGTTCGGCGCCGACGCGTGGGGTCGGCGCAAACAACACCAGGACGCCATCGTTGGCGCGATCGTCGATCAGCAGCTGCAACGCGGTCGCCATGCGACCAGCGTCGCCATCGGCACGCACATCCACCGGATTGGCATGCGACCAGGTGGGCGGCAGCGCGGCGTCGAGCGCGGCGCGCGTTTCCTCGGACAGGCGCGCCAGTTCGACGTGGTTGTCCTCGGTCGCGTCGGCCGCCAGCGCTCCGGGACCCGAGCCGTTGGACACGATTGCCAGACGGTTGCCGCGCGGCAGGCGGCCATTCGCCAGCGCCTCGGCCGCAGCAAACAGGTGCCCGATCTTCGGCACGCGAACTGCGCCGACCCGGCGCAGAGCTGCGTCGAAGACGGCATCGTTGCCGACGAGGGCACCCGTGTGGCTCATCACGACACGCGCCCCGGCCGCGTGCCGGCCCGCCTTGAGCACGATGACAGGCTTCACACTCGCCGCGACGCGGATGCTCGACATCAACGGCCGCGCATCGTGGATCCCTTCGAGGTAGAGCAGGATCGAGCGCGTCGCGGAATCGCCGGCCAGGTAATCCAGGATCTCGGCGAGCGAGACATCTGACTCTGCGCCTGTCGCCACCACCGAAGAGAAGCCGAATCCGGCGGTCCAGGCGTAGTCCAGCAGAGAGGTGGTGACGGCGCCCGACTGCGACACCAGCGCCAGCGCGCCGGGGCGCGCCATCGTCCGCGCCCAGCTCGCATTCAGTCCGATGTCGGGCCGCATCAGACCGAGACAGTTCGGCCCGAGCACCCGCACGCGCGCCGCGCGCGCCCGCGCGATGACCTCGTGCTCGAGTGCCCGCCGTTCCGGGCCCTCTTCGCACAGACCCGGCGAGAGCACCAGCATCGCCGGAATTCCCTTCTTGCCTGCCTCGTCGACGATGCCGGGCACGTTCTGCGCCCCGGTCACGACGATCGCAAGATCGACTTTCGCCGGCAGCGCCGCGATCGACGCGAGGCACGGATGTCCCTCGATCGTTCGATGACGCGGATTGACGGCGTGAACATCGCCCTTGAAGCCCGCGGCCATCACGTTGGCCCAGACGAACCGGCCCAGCGACTCGTGGCGCGGGCTCGCGCCGACAACGGCGATCGACCGCGGCACCATCGCGGGCCTGAGGTAATGGACCGAGTCCATGCTCATCGGCGGCATCTCCGTGGGCGAAGTCGCGCTCCGCATTGTGGTTGCGGCAACGCAACATGCAGCGCAACGTTAACAGATTCGGGCCTCCTCGCCGAGCGATCAAACCCTCGAAAAGCCCGTTGACGACCGTCAACGCGTCCCCTGACGTCCGTCCGTAGGCTCGCCGCGAGGGGAGAAGAAGATGACCTTGACGGCGCAGGAGCTTGAGGCGCTGCACGCGCGTCTGCGCACGCTACGCAGCGAGGTGGGCGGAGCCGTATCGGACCGACTGCACCGTCACGGGCTCGATCAGCACGAGGACGCTGCGCTGCCGAACCGCCGCCTCGACACCGACGACGACGCCGCCGCCGAGTCGGCGACCTCTCTTGACATCGCGCACGTCGCACGCGACGCGGAGGAGCTCGCGACCCTTGACGCCGCACTCGCGCGGATGGCTGCCGGCGACTACGGCTACTGCCAGGACTGCGGCGACGATATCGCGCCGCAGCGGCTCACCGCGAATCCGGCCGCTTCGCGCTGCACCGAGTGCCAGGAGCGCAACGAGCGCGCTACGCTGGTGGCGCGTCGAACGCGGGCCTGAGGCTCGCACGCCCGCATCGCAGACACTCGGGGGAGCTGCGAGGTCGCGCGCCAGCGCTCGATAGAATCAGCGCATGAAGGTCGATGGCACCGCGATGCGCTCGATCTGGCCGGTCGGCGATGCCGCGGTCGGAGTGATCGACCAGCGGCTGCTGCCGCATCGCTTGGAGACGCGCGAGCTCCGCAGCGTCGGCGCGGTGGAAGACGCCATTCGCACGATGACGGTGCGCGGTGCGCCACTGATCGGCGTCAGCGGCGCCTACGGACTGGCACTCGCTCTGCGCACCGACCCTTCGGACGCAGCGCTGGCTGCGGCCCATGCCCGCCTGCTCGAGGCGCGGCCGACTGCGGTCAACCTGCGCTGGGCGCTCGACCGCGTGCGCGCCGTCGTGGCCGGGCTGCCGGCGGATCGGCGCGCGGCTGCCTCCTGGCAGGAGGCTCAACGCATTGCCGAGGAGGACGTGGCCCTGAATCGCGCACTCGGCGGGCACGGCGCGGGGCTGTTGGGCGCTCTGCACCAGCGCAGCGGCCGGACCGTGAACGTGCTGACCCACTGCAATACCGGCTGGCTCGCAGCCGTGGATCTCGGTACGGCATTGTCCGCGGTCTACACCGCACACGACGCCGGCGTGCCGGTCCACGTCTGGGTCGATGAGACACGGCCACGCAATCAGGGACTGCTGACGGTGTGGGAACTCGCGGCGCACGGCGTCCCGCACTCGCTGATCGTCGACAACGCTGGCGGCCATCTGATGCAGCGAGGTGAGGTCGATGTCGTGATCGTTGGCGCCGACCGCGTGTCGGCCCGCGGCGACGTCGCAAACAAGATCGGCACCTACCTGAAAGCGGTGGCCGCGTTCGACTGCGGTGTGCCCTTCTACGTCGCGGTGCCGTCTCCGACGATCGACTGGCAGGTCGCCGACGGTCGGACCATCCCGATCGAAGAGCGCGCGGCGAGCGAGGTGCTGCAGGTCACCGGCCTCGACGATCGGGAATCGCCGGCGCGTATCCAGCTGATGCCCGCAGTGACACCGGTCGCCAACCCGGCGTTCGATGTCACACCTGCGCGACTGGTCACCGGGATCATTACGGAGCGTGGCGTCGCCGACCCGGGGCGGCTGCGCGATCTCTTTCCAGAGCAGCGGCACGCGGCATGAGGCCGCCGCCGTCAGGCCGACCATGACCCGATCTGCCCGCAACGCGCAGCAGGCAGTGCCGCCCTCGGAGGACGGCCCCGCGCTGCGCGCCACCGTGATCGCGGCGGCGCTGGCGATGAACGCTGCGGGCATCAACGTGAACAAGTCGGGCAACGTCTCCGCCCGCTGCACTCGGGGCTCGACGCGGGGATTCGTCGTCACACCGACGGCGGTGCCGTACAGCGATCTCGAACCCGGCGACCTGGTCTTCGTCAGCGCATCCGGCGACCCCGCGGGACAACAGGCTCCCTCGTCCGAATGGCGCTTCCATCGCGACATCTACCTGGCACGCCCGGAGTTCGGGGCGATCGTGCACACCCATTCAGCGCATGCGACAGCGCTCGCCTGCCACGGCCGCGGCTTGCCCGCCTTTCATTACATGGTTGCGGTCGCCGGCGGTGACGTCCGCTGCGCACCGTATGCGACCTTCGGCACGCAGGAGCTCTCCGATCAGGCCGTGCAGGCGTTGGTCGAGCGCCGGGCCTGCCTGCTCGCGCACCACGGCGTGGTTGCCTGTGGCGCAGGCCTCGACGAGGCACTGGCTCTGGCGGTCGAGATCGAACACCTGGCCCGCATATACCTCGCCGCCTGCACGCTGGGCGAGCCGCCGAGGCTCGATGCCGAAGAGATGGCGCGTGTGATCGAGCGTTTCGCGAGCTACCGGCCGTTCACGACCGACCGAACCCGCCGCTGAATCGGCCGCCCGGCGCCGCGCCGGCGCCAGCGGGCCGGACGGTCGCATGGATTTTCGCAACGCGTACCGCATTGATGGCATGCTTGGGGCATGACGCCTCAGAGCGCCTCCGGATCGGGCCATGCCGAACACGCCGGCAGCTTTCGCGGTGCCGTGCGCGCGACACTCTGGCCGACGCGCTCCCTGGTATCGACGGAGCGCTGGTTCGACGAGCTTTACATCTGGACCGAAGGCGGCGCGGCGAGCACGACGCAGCGGGCGCAGATCCAGATCGAGGCGATGAACGATGCCTTCCAGTGGCTGGACTACGACCTTGTCGGGCAGATCGGCCTGACGATCTCGTTCGGCACGATCGAGCGCGCGCTCGACCCGCTGACCGAGCTCTTCGAGAAGAACGCGCTGCTCGCGCATCGGATGTTCGTCCTGCTGCGTGGCGCACCGCAGCGCCTGCGTTCGCGCTATCGGCTGCGCGCCTTTGCCGACATGCTGCGCGGACTGCGGATCGCGGTCGGATACCGGCTGACCGCACCGCGGGTCAGCATGGAACTCACCGGCGTCGACCTGGTGCAGCCGATCTTCGCAAAGGTGCTTGCGCCGAACGCGACGCGCCCCGAGGCGTGGAGCGACCTCGCGCTCGAGATCCGCGCCCTCGGCCTCGACACGCGCACGACAATCGTCGGCGCGCTCGAGACGGCGTTCCAGCGCGACTGCGCGGTGAAGGCCGGATTCGAACTCGGCCAGGGCCGTGCGGTACGCCTGCCGTACCCGCCACCGACGCTACCCACGAAGAGCTGACCCTTGGCTGTGATCACGGATTTGCCCGAGAATCCGGTGAATGACCGCGCTGGTTCGCGCAACAGGGGGCGCGACCGCCACATGGCCAATACGGAACCTCGTCCGGAACTCGGTACGCATCACGTCGAACTCGATCCCACGCTCGATCCGCTGAGCCGCTTCGGCTCACGCGTGCGTGCCCTCGTGTGGCCGACGCGCACGCTGGTGGGGTCCGAACGCTGGTTCGACGAACTCTACGTCTGGACCGCGGACTTCGAACCGGACCGCTCGCTGCGCGCGCAGATCCAGCTCGCCGCGCTCGAGCATGCCTTCACGATGATCGAACATGAGCGCGTCGAGCGCATCGCAGTGACGGTCTCTTTCGGATCGATCGAGCGCTCGCTCGAAGCGCTGGTGCGCACGCTCGACTCGCACCGTCTGACGACGCATCGGCTTTCGATCCTGCTGCGCGGCGCGATGGAGCGGCTGCGCTGGCCGTACCGCGTGCGCGAGTTCATCGACCTGCTGCGCAGCTACCAGGTCCCGGTCGGTTACCGCTTCGCCGAGCCGCGCGCCAGCATGGAAATGAGCGCGATCGACTTCGTCGCGCCCGACTTCGCCAAGATGCTTGCGCCGATCTCGGTGCGCGAGGAGACCTGGTTCGAAATGTCGCGCGAAGTCAACGCGCTCGGCCTGACGCGCGAGTCCTTCGTGCTGGCCGGTATCGAGCGCGAGGAGCAGCTGCGGCTCGCCAAGCAGACCGGCTTCGTGCTCGGCCAGGGACGGGCCCTGAAAAAACCGTACTTCCCGCCGCGGGTGATGCGGCCGCGCTAGAAACTGGCTCCACGAAGCCCGCGCTGAGCCCGAAAGCGGGGCGAGCCGAGGCGGGGCCGTTCAGCGCCACTAAAACGCCGCGCGTCCGCATGTAGGGCAATTTCCTACGAGCCTCGCCGGCCTCGCCGTACGCCCGTGCGGAATTGCGCGTTGCGGTCGGCGCAATTCGGCCAATCCGCATACCGCGTACTCGGTAGCCTTCGCTTCAGCATCAACGACCTAGCCGAATCTCGCCGGCCGGACCAACGAAGCGAAACGATCCGAGGACACATGATGAAGGCAATGAAGCTCAGTACCCTAGCCGCCGCCGTCGCGCTGGCCGTTCCGTTCGCCGCGCACGCAGAGTCGAATTTCACGACCGGTGGCGGCGCCAATATCACGGCGACCGCGCGCGTCAACTTCAGCGTCGTGATTCCGAAGTTCGTGTTCCTGCAAGTCGGTACCGGCCCCGTTTTTCCGGCGATGAGCGCCAACGCGACGATCGACACGATCACGTTCAACGTTCCGGCCGCCAATGTCGGTGATGGAACGGTCATTAACGCAACCGCCGGCAGCGGCAACCTCGGCAATGGTGCCGTCACGGTTCGCGTGGTCGGCAACAACGGCAACATGACGCTCGGTGCGACGGGCCCCGCGACACTCACGAGCGGAACCGACACCCTGGCCTGGACCCAGATCGCAACCGCCGTCACCGGCGGCGCGACACACCCGCCAGTCAACGGCGCCGCCGTGACCTACACGGCGACCAACAAGGTTGTCAACGTGAACGGCACCTGGACGTACACGTACCTGAATGCCGCCCCGCTGGCATCCGGCACCTACACCGGCCAAGTGCTCTACACCGCGACCACCCCCTGACATTCCGGCAGAATCCAGTTTGCGGTGACTCACTTCGTGCCGCAAACCGATTCTTCCTAGGGGTGTCGATGCCATGAGACTACAAAGGGCGGTAGTTGCAACGGCGGTGGCGGCAGCGGCGACGCTGCCGCTTCCCGTTCTGGCCGAGTCAAACATCACGACGGGTGGCGGCGCCAACATCACCGCGACCGCGCGTCTGAACTTCAGCGTTGTCATTCCGAAGTTCGTGTTCCTCCAGGTCGGGACGGGAACCTTCATGGCGGCGAATGCCACGATCGACACGATCGCGTTCAACGTGCCGGCCGCAAGTGTGGGCAACGGCGTTCCCGTTGCGGCAACGGCCGGGAGCGGCAACCTCGGCAACGGTGTCGTCACGGTCCGCGTGATCGGCAACAACGGCAACATGACGCTGGGGGCCACCGCAGCAGCGACGCTGGTGAGCGGCACCGACACGATCCCGTGGACTGAAATCGGCACGGCAATCACCGGCGGTGCGACGCATCCGACCATCAATGGCGGCAATGCGACGTTTACGGCGGTGAACAAGGTTGTCAACGTCAACGGCACCTGGACCTACACATTTCTGAACACGGCGGCGCGTGCGTCGGGCACCTACACGGGACAGGTGCTTTACACGGCAACGACGCCTTAGCCGCCGAGGGCCGCGCCGGGAACTGCCGCTGCGCGCCACCGATCGGCAAATGGGGACGGCATGCATCGAAGCGCGGTAGTGCGGATCAGGGGCATCGCGATCGTCGCGAGCCTGTGGTGCGCCTCGACTGCACAGGCCTTCACCGTCACCATCAGCGCCGGAAGCCCGCGCGCGATCTATCTGCAGGTCGGGGTCGGCTCCTTTACGGGCCTCTATAACAGCGGCGGAACTCCTGGCGCCAATCCGACAGTCAACGTCGTTTCTGCAAACGTGCCGGCTGCGGCGGTCGGCTCCGGCGCGGCGCAGGCAATGTCATCGAACACCGGAGCTACCAACAGCTTTTACGACAACTACGCCTTCTGCAATTCGGGGCAGCTCTACGTCGGCGGGTTTTATCGATTCACCAGCAATGCAGGTGGTGCGGCTGCAACCTTGACTGCCAATTCGTCGACGCCGCTCGTGAACGCGACCGGCGAGACCATTCCGTTCACGCAGATCAGCTGGACGAGCAGCGGCAACGGCGATTCTGGCGCGCAGCCCTTTCCCGCCGGAACCTTCAACGGCGGCACTCAGACGATCGGCACGATCGCCCGCAACCAGTGGGCGGAAAGCTGCATGACCTTTTCGTACCTGAACTCCGCGATCGTCGCGTCGGGCACATTCACCGGCACGGTGACATACACGTTGACCGCACCGTGAAGCCGCTCGAGGTCCTCGTTCGCGCTCTGTGCATGTCGCTGGGCCTGTGCCCGGCACTGGCCAGTCCTGCGACCTATCGGGTCGACGACAGCGCGACCATTCCGCTGGAATCGAACGCGGTCCTGCGCTGGCGCCAGGTAGCACCGTCGCGCACGATGGACAACACGGTCGAAGGCTCGACCGCGGTGCAGGTGCGCTTGAATCTCGCCCCTTGGCTGAAGCGCAATGGGCGCGTGTTCCTCGTGCTGCCCGAGCAGCCGCCAGGTCGCGTCAGCGTGCGCTGGACGACGCAGGGAAGGCTGCTCCCGGGCCAGCTCGTATCCGGCCAGCGGGCCCTGGTCTACGCCGGTCCGATCACCGCACCAATGATCGAGGAAACGCTCGCCCTACGCATCGAGACCGACGGCACGCGTCTCGCAAGTACCTACCGACTCGCCTTCCACTTCGAAATCGATGTTGACTGATCTGCTCAAAAGCACGTCGCTCTCGCTCGCCCTGCTTGCGGGCGGACTCTTGCTCGCTGGCGCGGTCGAGGCGCAAGGGTTCAGCGCGCTGGCGTCGCCGCCGCGTTTCGAACTGAGCTCGGCGCCCGGGTCACGCTCGCGCAACGTGCTGGAGATCACCAACGCGGGGCTGCAGCCGGCGAAGTACAGGATCAAGACCGCCGACTGGTCGTTTGCTCCGGACGCGAGCGTCATGTTCTACGACGCGCTGCAGCCCGGCAGCTGTCGTCCCTGGGTGGCGATCGAGCGCAGCGAGCTTCTCATTCCCGGCGGCGGGCGGGCGCGCTTCCGTTTCGAGGTCGCGCCACCGGCCGATGCCCAGTCAGGCGAGTGTCGCTTTGCGTTGCTCATCGAGGGTGACG